>JGI24913J38484_101060_pt1 | contig 23432 bp, 24 predicted proteins | sample LinPfosmplate1_FD_38484 | JGI IMG/M metagenome (IMG submission 38484)
TGAAGCAATCTGATGATTCTAAAATGGAGGGATTTCTGTCATTTTCGGATATCGTCGTTACGTTTTAAGCGACGTATATTACATACGTTTCAGTCGATGAAAACATGTGTGTGAAGGTTTGAATTAGATAGTGAATATATGCTGATAATGTATTTATTATAGGATAGGATGTGACTATCATATTGTGTGTATACTTGATGTACATGTCATGATGTCTATGATTTTCTTGTGTTTTAAAAATCTCGGACTTAGAAACGGAGAGCAAGCTCAAGCATCTCTCACGGCCCGCCTAGTATAATAGCACGGTGGGTCTTTGGTAGCATGTGTGTTTGTTGTTGTTGTTGTTGTGTTGTAAAAACGATAGAGTATTTATTGTTCGTTATTTTCATCAAACTCATACTTCGATGATGTATTGTGTACATTTGTTGCTGCTGCTAGAATAATATTTTTTTGTTGGCATCATCACAAAAAAATTAAAAGCCGCCAGTCAAAAAATTATTTTTGTCCTCCTCCTCCTCTTCCTGCTGCTGCTGGACGAATCCCAGGTAGGTAGTAGGTAGGTGTGGCGCAACTACTAACTCATAGCATAAGAGCTGCTCTACTATAAACTAACTTTTTAGTGCAAATTATATGCCTGCATGCATGTGTCAGCTCTAAACTAACTTTTAAGTACAACATGTTATGATGTGGTCACAAGCTCATAAAACGTTAAAATTTTTGGTTTCATTTTTGAGTGAAGAAGTTATTTTCATTCCAATTTTCAAAAATTGTGAACATGCCTCGAGGTAGTATGCGAAAAATGGCAAAGGAGATGGGTTTGAAACCCAAAGAGGATGAATGCGTTCGCGTGTTTGTTCGAGTTCGTCCTTTGAGCAACAAGGAGAAGGGTAACGGAAACAGAAAAGTTGTTTTTTGCGACGCAGACAGCGGTTCGGTCGAAGTCGTCGACGCGAACGACGACAGAGCAGATCCCAAGATGTTCACATTCGATGGAACGTTCGAGAAAGATGTAACACAGGAGCATGTATATAATGTAGCAGCATCTTCAATTGTTGAGGGGGTTTTGGAAGGATACAATGGAACAATCTTTTGTTACAGGCAGACTGGAGGTACGACTTTAAATAAAAAATAAACGACGACAAAGAGGTAACACACACACACACAACAGCTGGAAAGACACACACAATGGAAGGATATTCAGATCCACCAGAACTGAAAGGAATTATTCCCAACTCTTTTGCTCATATTTTTGATGCAATCAAGAGTGCAGCGGAGGGAACAAGATATTTAGTTCGTGCCTCATTTCTTGAGATCTATAACGAGGAAATTAGAGATCTTCTCAGTACCGAGTATAAAAAAAAGTTGGAGATTCGAGAGAATGTGAATTCAGGTGTTTACGTGGACGGTCTGACGATGCGTGTTGTGAAATCTGTGGCTCAGATTGATGAGGTTCAAAAGGATGGTAAGAAAAATCGAAGTACTGGTGCAACTGCAATGAATCAAACATCATCGAGATCGCACTCAATTTTTACAATTGTAGTGGAATCGAGTGACACGGGACCAGATGGAGAGTCCAGAATCAAGGTTGGAAAGTTGAATCTAGTTGATCTTGCTGGAAGTGAACGTCAATCAAAGACTCAAGCAGAGGGTGATCGTTTGAAAGAAGCGATCAACATCAACAAGTCCTTATCTGCACTCGGTAATGTTATCTCTGCACTTGTGGACAACAAGTCCTCACACATTCCATATCGAGACTCCAAGTTGACAAGACTTTTAGAGGACTCCTTAGGAGGTAACACAAAAACAGTCATGATTGCAAACTGCGGACCCGCAGATTACAACTACGAAGAAACAATTTCAACGTTACGATACGCAAATCGTGCCAAGCAGATCAAGAACAAGCCAAAGATCAACGAGGATCCTAAAGATGCCATGTTACGACAGTTTCAGGATGAAATCATGAGACTTCGAAAACAGCTTGAGGAGGGTGGCGGTGGAGAAGGTTACGACGACGGTATGCCTGGTAGCAAGGACGACGACGGTGACTTTGCATCAGGAGACGGAGAGACGAAACGTGTTGTAAAAGAAGTCGTAAAGATCGAACACACGGGTATCTCAGAGGAGGAGTTTGAGAAGTTGAGAGAGGAGACAGAGAGAAGAAAGCAGGAACTCTTGAGACAAGCTGAGGAGGAGTCTCACGAAGCAAAACAAAGAGAAGAGCTGAGTCGAGAGGAACGAAGACAACTCAAGGAAAAATTAAGGCAAGAACGTGAAATCAAGTTGAGAGAGAGCGAGAAGCTTGAGGATGCAGCGAAACGTCTGGAAGAGATGCAGACGAAACTGATTTTTCATGAGAGAATTCAAGCCAAAGCTGAACGTCAGAGAGCAAAACTTCGAAGAGCTCAAATTCAACTTCAGGAACGAGAAAGACAGGAGCGAATTTTGAGACAGGAAGTTGAGCGTCAGGAGAAGACAAATATTCATCTGGAGCAGAAATTTACCTCACTGGAGGACGAGGTTGAAGTGAAGACAATGAAGTTAAAGAAACTGTTCAAGCGATATCAAGAAATCCGAAATGAGATCAAGGATGTCAAGGCTCAAAATCAACGTGAGCGTGAGGAGTTGTGGGAGATGCGAAGAGAGCTTCAGCGTCAGATTCAACTCAAGCAATCTATTATCGACAATTTCGTACCTCCATCTCAATCATCTCGTTTTGAGATCAACCGTAACGTGATATGGGACGACGAGATTGATCAATGGAATATGGTGTCTCAGGAGGAGAGGATTAAATCGTTGCTTCCTCCACGCCCAGTATCTAAAAAGGGTATGTGTGTGTGTGTGTGTGTGTGTATTACTCAACTCTCACTGACCATTCGAGACAAATAACACAGGTGATAGAAGACCAGTCAGCGATTACGCCAGAGAACGAGCAAAATTAGATAAAAATCCAAGATATCGAACTGAGAATGTTGTGGAGATACCGTTATATACTCATAAACGCACAACATCAGACTTTGAGCCTGATATGTCGAGTCGAGTTCAAGAAGCACTAGATCTTGCTTTGGGTGGTGATGAGGATGACGAAATCTCTATTCAAAGCAGCAGTGCGTTAAGGAGTGTTCGTGGTGGGTATGGTGAGGAGAAGTATTAATATTTTTGTTGTTTGTTTTGTAAATGATGAGTGATGTTAATATACGCAATTAATAATCATTGTTTTTGTTTCTCATTCAAATAATGTTTTATCCATCTTCCCTTTCTTGTAGCACTTGTGTTACGAGGCAGAAAAGAATGATTGTGCTTTCCAGCAAGAAAACGAACCTTGCGCCTGCATGCGTCGATATAGATATCGACAGGAACAGTGTACATATCACTAGAAGATGGTGCTTTGAATCGATGCTTGTATACTCGAGTAATTTTCTTAAGCACAGAAGTACGGACTTCGCTCTCTAGACTTCCCCGTCTTCTCCCATTATGAGATAGCAAGATCGTCAATTTGTTTCTTGGAAAGAGATTCGAAAATAATAGAACTAGAAGGTACCTGACAGTACATCACATCACCGTCAAGTTTAAAAAAGATATTCTCAAATATGTGTAGTTTCATGAATTTCGCGTAAAATTCTGCAAAATTTACGCTGCTGTTGCTTTTGTTGAAGATTTCTTTCGTAAAGGCGTCTGCGTCTTTCTCTTCGAATCCAAGAAGAAGAAACAGAAGTTTCACTTCGATTTCGTTTAATCTTTGGAGGACACTACAATTCGAAATATTAAATAGTTCGTTCATGATCGTTTTCGATTCCCGAAGCATCGTCTTTGTCAAGGAAAACTTTAACTCGGACGGAGACTTAGACCAGTGTTTGACACGTCGTCTCCAGTCCACGATGTGGCTTTCATCCTCTTTTGACTGTAGTGATGATGAGTGAGATTTATCATCATCATGAAATACTTTAGTAGGAGGAGTACAACTTCTTCTTCTTCTTCTAAACGCAATCTCTTCCAAAATTCCCGGAGCAACGTCCATCGTTCTGATTCTCTGATTCTGAAGAAACTCTGAGAGAGAAACTCAGACCCGAAATGACATCTATGCATTTGGATTTATACACAATGTGTACGTAAACATTGTATACTACCTTCATTCATATGAACACATTATGAACGTACAGCGTTGGTATCATGTTTACGTACAAATACTGCTGTAGAGCGTAGAGCGAACAACAACAAGAAGAACAGTATACCATCTGTCTGACGACATCGACGCACCTACTCTGTGTCTATTTGATTATTCACCAAAAGGTAGGTATTGTCGTTTCTCTTTCTAAAAATTCACTTAAACATATACACTTTATATGAAAACTGAAAACATGAGAAAACACACACATGAACGCACACATGCACACATCATCATTGTTATCATATTTACGTACATATACTGCTGCAGAGAGCGAACAAGAAGAGTATACCATCCGACATCGACGCACCTACTCTGTGTCTATTTGATTATTCACCAAAAGGTAGGTATCGTCGTTTCTCTTTCTTAAAATTCACGTAAACGTATATCATATGCATAGAATGATATATGGTTATTGCCAATCGTCTAATCAATACACACGCACACAATTTGATATTTGGGATATATATATACTGAATACGTAAAAATCGACGTTGCGTAACGTTCTGCCCCTCGTTCCTTTCGTTCCTTCTACTCAGCTTCAACTCTCTCTTTCTTTTCACTCCCTCTCCCACAGCATCAGATTTTTCTTTCACTTCCCGTTCCTTTTGTTCCTTCTCCTCTCTCTCTCTCTCTGAAGCATACTCTGATTGAAATAAAAATAATAACCACACAAATATCTTACAAAGAAAACAGACCAATAACATATGATTTCCAAAACATTCAACACTTTGAGAAGATCGCTGATTCGAGGATTTCGACCTGTTCAACAACGACAAGTTCGGATCTTCTCCACGAGCAACGACGAGGATGATCGTGATATTCGAAGAACGATGACTCGAAAGAGTCAAAATGCTGCCGATCTGTTCGATATGATTGATCAGAACAGACAAGGTAATATTTCTCGTGCCGAGTTCTCGTCTGCGATGCGACAGATTGGATTGGAGAATCTTGTAAATCTGCAGAGATCTCTTGCAAGAGGTGAGCTGAGTAGAACCACGGCAGCTGCTGCGGCTGTGACCGTGCCGTTCTCAGACGAGAGCGGAAGTGAGAAAACATCGTTTGGAACGTTGATGGCAAATCGTTTTGGAATCACGTTCGAGGTAGCGGTGTCCAAGATCTTTCCTGCTGGTTTTGGATGGCAGTACGCATCTTGTATTGCGGAGGCTCAGCTCGGATTTGCCGCGGACTCTATGCAGTTTGCACTCTGTACTGGAGTGGGTGACGGTGTTGGTGTAATGGTTGGGCACACAACCTATTATGCATTGAAAAAAGCTGTGACAGGTGACACGAATATCGATGTTGGTGTGCAGGCTCAGACTGGTCTTCTTCTCGGATCAGCAGCATTCTGTTCTGGATCTGTTTGGCAACCGACTGTGGACATGTTGACTGCGTCGGGTATGTCATTTACTTCCGTTGCCACGGGTACAACAATGATTTGCGGTATCGCATTTTATGCTGGACTTCGAATGTTTCGTTTGATCTACGGAAAAGGAGGTATTCTAGGCATGTCAGGTGTGGAGGACAACTCATACTCGAATCTCAAGGCTGATGCGTTGCTTTCCTTGAGTATTGGAGGTGCTACCGGTGCTTTTGTGGGTACTGACGTAAGTTTCGGTGATGGAAACTGGCTTCGTCCTCTTTTTGGTATTGAGGATGGTACTGCTGATCTTCTGGGTGCGGTCACGGCTGGTGCATCCACTGGAACTGGCTTCCTTGCATTTCAGACGTGCCAAAACGTTGTGGAAAGAGAAGGAAAGAATTGGGTCGATTAATTTCGAATCAACTAAGTGATATTTTCCTGTTTTCTTGTTCTTTTAATTTTATATTTGTGTGTATATTCATTAGTGTAGTATTAAATTTGTGTGTGCGTATATATGTTTTTTGATAGCACCGTTGTTTCTAAACCGCAGCACAGTATACGTGTTTGAATGAATAAATAACTCAGATTGTTCTCCCACGAGCTTTGAAATAAACACAGTTTGAGTTAAAAATAAAAAAGAAAAGTCATTAGTATGATCCTTCAACAACCTTCCGGATCATGGACCGATCAGTAACAGGTTGATAGGAATCAAATGAAATCGAATATGATGCTTCACCTGCAGTGAGGGAACGCAATTTTGTGGAATATCCCAACAATTCCACGAGAGGAACATTTGCATCAATGGATGCCATCTTAAAGACCACACCGTCCTCACTCTCTTTCGATGCATCAAAATGACGTATCGAAGCACGTCGATGAGCATTTAGATCTGACATGACTGCACCCATTTTCGATTCTGGCATTTCCAATTCTAGACGCATTACGGGTTCCAATAAAACAGGTTCAGCATCTAACATGGCTGCTGTTGTTCCCATCGCAACACTTGCACGTACGATTGCGGGATTACAAGCGGTGTGTGGTTCGATGTGTTGAATTTCAACTCTTGTGTTTGTGACGGGATAACCCGCAATCGGACCTGAATACAACGCATCTCTTGCACCTTTCAATGCACACTCCTCAAACTCACCACCATTACCACCATCATCACCATCAGCAGAGTTGAAACTTGTTTCATTTTCAACATCCTTCTCTTCACCACTCTCTTTTGTAACAACAGGTTCAACAAGAACACGTACCGTAGCACCAAGTGTACGATCTCCCATCCGTTGCTCATACTCATACTCTCGAATACTTGCCATGTCGATTGTCTCTCTGTACCTGTGTGTGTGTGTGTGTGTGTGTGAGTAGAGATAAAGATGGAAAAAGACGTCATAGCCTTGAAGGTCGCCACGCCAACTTACGCAACTCGAAGTTGACCCATTGTAATGTCCGGAAGATTGTACTCTCTTTGAAGACGATCAAGGAGCAGATCGAGATGTAGCTCTCCCATACCACCAACCACAACACGCGAGTCACCACGAGCAAGAGTCGAATTTTTATTACTCTGATCATTGCCATCGCTGATTAAATGAATGGACGGATCTTCCAGACAGAGTTGATTCAAAGCTTCGCGAAGTGCATCGTCCTCTGAACTGGAGTACGTTTCGATAGCTGACGTAAACACGGGAGGAGGAGCAACCATACCCTCAAGACGTACAGCTCCACCACCATCACTCTTTTTTTTCTTTTTCTTTGTTGCTACCTCACAAAGTGTATCACCCGTACGTGTACCTGAAAGTCCAATCAAAGCTGCAACATTACCCTCACTCACCGAATCCGTGTCCTCTCCGTGACCTGCTGAGATTTGAAGAATACGTTGAACACGCTCCTTTTTTCCCGTATCCGTGTTGTGAATCATCATACCCGCCTCGATGGTTCCGGAATACACTCTAGTGAGAACCAAAGGACGACGTTGCTTGTCTTGTGTGTGTATTACCTTAAATGCTAATGCACATAGAAGATCTGAGTTCAAGGGACCTCGTGTTGTCTGAACATTCTTATCGTCGTAAGCTACAACACGAGGTACGTCTGCTGGTGATGGCAAAAGTTTTGCCATAACATCCATCAAAGGTTGTACACCAACATTTCTTAGAGATGCACCACACATGACAACACATCCTTGAATTTCTTTTCTCTTAGAGGAATCATGAGTTACACGAAGTAACGCCCTCCAAATCTCACTTGAACTCACACTCGTACTCATCTCATCCTCCGCATCAGCCATCGCTTCGAGATACACATCCGCAAACTCGTCATCACACTCTGCAAGTTCCTCCAATAGTCGCTCTCTTGCCAAAATTGCACGTTCCAAGATGATTTCACTATCCCGAACAGAAACCAAGGATTGTCTCACCACACGCTCACCATCCTGACCTTGCCATTCCAAAAGTTCCATTGTCACGAGATCCACAATCGAGTCACAGTCCTCGTTCGCGGGCATCTGCAACACCAATGGACGTACACCCAAACGCTCTCTAACTGATCTACATGCACGTTCCATCGAGGCACCATCTCGATCTAGTTTGTTTACATATATGATTTGTGCTACACCGTGACGAAGAGCCTGACGCCACACTGTGAGCGTTTGCGCCTGAACACCCGAAACTCCGTCCACTATAGTAACAGATCCGTCCATCGCTCTCAACGCTCTCTCGACTTCGTACGTAAAATCCACATGCCCCGGTGTATCAATCAGATTGAACTGAGAGCCTTCCCAATCGAAACTAACAGCTGCCGACGTAATCGTAATCCCACGCTCTCGTTCCTGTCTCAAATAATCCGTCGTCGTATCCCCGTCGTCGACGTTTCCAATATGTCCCACCGCTCCAGCGTAAAACAGCATACGCTCTGTCGTTGTCGTCTTGCCAGCATCTACATGAGCAATCACACCAACATTACGGATTGTTGACACTTTCGCATTCGTACTCGCATATCGACAAACCAACCTGTGCCAATGCATCTCTCTCTCTCTCTCTCTCCAATTGAACGTAAAACGTACAATCTAACGTAATAACGTGAAGCCTCACTCTCTCTCAATATATGTAACAAGTCACAATCTTACTCACTCACTCACTCACTCACTCACTGAAATATTTATATATATATATATATTAAGAAAACTGAAAATCTCTCTCTCTCTCTCTCCCTCTCTCTCTTCTACAAGCTCATATATACATATATCACTTTAAGCTAATTTAAAATTTAAATGAAACCGTTTTACATATTGGAGTAGATATGGGTAACGGTGGATTGTGTACCAAGGTGTGGTATTACAAATGTGGTAGCAGTGTGAATATGGTGATGTTGAGGCATGATACGATTCGAAAGCAGAAGCGGTTGTTCTTGAATGGGAAGGAGGTGGCTGATTTGAGCGACGAGAAATTCGATCACGTCAGCGACGTGGCGCTCGACGGAGGTCGCGTGGGTACGATTAAAGTTGAGACATTCGGGATGGTTCTTATGGAGTATAAGTATACGTTCTTTGTTGATGGGAAGGAGATACCGTCGTATAATGATATTGAAGATAAGAATGAAAAGTATCGTGTGTCGGCGTACGTGAAAAGCGTGGAAAGGAAGAACCTGTACGTAATCGAAGCGATCGAGACGTTTGGTGAGAAGGAAATTGCCGTTGTTAAAACAGATCATTCCATGGATTCATTTCAAAGCTTTCTCGGTGTATTGAAAAGCTATAATATTTCCGTGTCCTTGGAAAGTTCCGAGAAAGATCAGATCAACGATTTCTTGAAGCAGCTGTTATCCTCTCCTCAAATCTCGCACAACCCAGATGTCCGTAAGTTTCTAGGATTGAGCCAGAATCCTCATACCATGCCGAAATTTGCATCTTCTAAGCACATCGTACTGGATTTTTCGGCGATTTAAACTGTGTGTATATATAAGCTTATATATCATATTTATTTATCATATTTCATACATGTCATATTTCCGTTGCGTTTCCGCGTTTCCATTGTCCGTTGTCCGTCGAAAAGCTTACCGATTCCGTCCGTTTCTCGTCTAAATTTTGCTCCTCAAGAGAGACGAAGAGAGAGTGAGAGAAAGAGAGAGAGAGAGAGAGAGAGAGAGATTTTAACATTGAAGATATATATATATTATTGTGAAAGGAGGTGTTGAGGTTTGTGTGGGGTGAAATAGAGAGAGAGAGAGAGAGAGAGAGAATTGTGAGGTTCAGAAACGACTTTGAACAAGAAAGAGACGGTAAAGAGAGACTACTGTCAATCAAAGATAGATAGATGCTGCAACGATCACCCATCACCAAACTCCTGCTTAGCATATTCATACTACAAGTCAAATCCAAGCTCTACGTTCGATCAGATACGGTCTCGTCACCGGCGCCGATTTTAAGTTCCTTCTTCGGAGTCGAGAGTCCTTACCAAGACGTGACTATCGAACCGTTTCGAGTCGAACCGAGTGATTGGGAGTGTGATACGTGTCCACCTAGATATGTAGGAATTAAAAATTTATCTAATATGATTGCAGTAGGTGATACAGGTGAATGTTACAAATGTGGATTTCAATCGTTTTCCTCGGCTCTCGTGGAGTCGGGAGCATCAGGATGGATTCGATTTACTACAAACTCTTTATCTTTTGACTATTTAGAGGTATACAAACCGGGATACGAATATCGTACGTTTTGGTATCGTGATATTGGAAAGGACAAGGAGAATTTAAAGAATTTCTTTGCAGTCATCGGGACGTCTCACGAACTTTTGGATTGGTTCGAGAACGACGTTTTCGAAAATACCACGATTCGATTATCTTTTGACGAAGATTATGACGCGAACGCGTTTTTGTCAATATGGGATAGTCCATTCTTCTATATTCTTCAAGTCGGATTCTGTGTCTGGTCTTTGTTCAATATGGTTCTTTGTGTGTGGAGAATACGACGATGGCATCTGGAGATCGGAGACACTGTGTTTAAGGGCATACCGTTCAAGGTACTCCTGACCGAGTTATTTCAAAACATTATCATCTGTATCATTACAATCGACCCAGTATTTTCCAGAGGAGTTTTTCCTTACGAAGTAAATAGTTTCTTCGGTTCGTTATTCATTCCTTTGATGCTTTTCAGCACTGCGTTGGTGGACATTTTCTTCTCAAATCTCAACACGAAACAAAGAAATTCTGGAAGAGCTCTTGTGAATCCGTACGCAATAGGTAGCATCACACGTCCGCAGTTTGTTCTTATCGGTGTGTTTATGATGATAGAGGTTGTTACAAATATCGGGCGTAGTTTTTTTGGTTTATTCACGACGGGACCTTTTCTTGCAATGCAACTCGCACTGGTCGTGATTGAGTGTTGTGTTGTGACGACTCTTTTCGTACTTCACGGAAGAGATTTGCACGATCAACTCTTGAAAGTGAAATTTGGAGAAATCAAGGAAAAAATTGAGACTCAAAATGTTAGTCATACAAAAAACATCTTCAAGAAAGTATCAAACAGAATTCGAGCTGTGATTCAATTTAGCATGAGACGGAAACCTTCAAGAATGATACCCGCATCGTTAAGTCAAACGGCCCGATTTTACACACTTTTGGTGCGCTGTTTGATATTCAACATTTGTATGTTGTTTGGAATGATTCTCGGTGGTTATTTCATCTCAAATCCCATACTTTCATGTGTATTTCTCTTTCTGTTTGCGTTTTGTATCTTGTCATTTAGTACGACCAAGATTGAAATTTTTGTACCGAAAGAGAAGGCGTATGTCATCTCTCTTTCTCTCTCGCTCTCTTTATTCATATATTCTATATGCACATACGTACACACACACACAATACATACATACACAACACACACAGGTACCCCTCAATTTCATCATGTCTTCCTGGTATCTCAAATAAGGTCGTACGTCTCGTTCTCTCACTCTCTCTCTTTTTTTTTTATCTTTTCACTTTCTTATTTAACTTCCTTGAGAGCTTTAAAATATTTCACACATACACACACACACACATGCACCATTTATATTATAGGTACCTGAGGAGTATAGTAAACCCACGAAAGCCATAGAATTACGCAGGGAAAGAAAACATGACTCAAATAAAATTGAGATGCGTGCTGTATCTGTAGACATGTTGAATCATTTTCTCGAGACTCATGTTCCAAAAGATCGAAGAGATAAGATCACAACATTCGAAGTTGTAGAGGAAATAATTAAACCTCTCACAAAAAATTGTAACATGTCATACGCAAAAATGTGTTGTGATAAAGGAAATGAGGATGGTATTCCATTTGTCGGACCAGCATGCGCTTTCGTGAGTCACAGCTGGAGTTACAAATTCGTTACACTTTTATCCGTACTTGAGGAGTATGAATCATGTCATCTTGAACAGGGAAATCTCTATTTTTTCCTTGACATGTTTGCATTTAATCAACATAGTGTTGCGAGTGATGAGCTCTTGACTTCTCTTAAAAACGTTGTCAAGATGACAAACAAAGTTTTGTTGGTCATGACACCGTGGAAAAATCCGAGACCATTGGGACGGTACGTCTTTTCTTTTCTTTCGTTATTACGTTGTACTCTAAAACCTTACCATAACAACAACAACAACAACAACAACAAATTAACACACAGAGTCTGGTGCCTCTGGGAGATTCTTCAAGCGGTAAAATTGGATGCAACTATACGAATGGTGCTTCCAGGAGAGGACCAGGATGCATTCATGATTGCACTTCAGACAAAATTTAATCAAGTTGAAAAGTCGCTGGCAAGTATTGACGTTGTCAATGCAAATGCCACTGTTGAGAGCGATAAGTGAATGATCTTTGCAGAAATTGAGAGAAGTTTAGGAAGTAGAAAAAAGATTGAGGCATTGTGCAAGAATATGGGTCTCGATGTGGAAGTTAAATCGCCTCGAAAATCAGGTGAGAGTGAGTCAGATTGGATAAATCGTCAGAGTGAGAATTTCTTTCTTCGACGCAGTGCGAGAGGTTCCGCAGAGGAAGGTGGTGTTGTTCAGTGGGATCATGTTGATCGAACCGTGAGCAGAATCGACGACGGCACAATTTTGTATAATCTTCATGATGGACTGAATCGTATGAACGATATGTTATCCAAGCAAATGTGCAAAGCGTTGAGTGATGTCACTTTATACAATGCGATGAGAGGTGTGAAGCCCACACCACAAAAAAAAATTCGCAAGACGCGCCATTAATAGAATGAATATACCCACATTTTGACAACATCACTTTTTATGTCGCTGTTCTCCTAGTTTTGTGGTTTGTGGCGATAATATTTTCATTGGTATAATGTAAAATCAAAGTTATTGCGTACTCGTAGTTAATTGTTACTCACACTACTACTACTATTCGTACTCCGATCAAGATCCAATGCACGAGTGTAATCCACTATTGCTTTGTCGTAAGCCCCGAGAGAATCATGTGTAGATCCTCGATTGAAATACGCGTGTGCGTTATTTTTGTCTAGTTTCAGAACTTTCGTAAAATCTGCAATGGCTTTCTCGAAATCGCCTTTCTTGTCATAAGATATACCACGATTATGATATGCATGGCAATTCTTCGGATCAAGTCGAATGACATCTGTGTAGTCCTTAATCTGTGAAATGTATATATATATATGTGTGTGTGTGTGATGTGTAAAAAGTGAAAAAGATTTGTAAACGGAAAAAGATACGTACAGCTTCCGCATACATTCCCGAACGAGCGTAACAAAACGCTCGATTGTTCAACGTCTTGATTCTGCTACCATCAAGATTCAATGCCTTGGTATAATCACTCACTGCCTTTTCAAAGTTTCCTAGTTTTCGATACGAGTATCCTCTATTCTCATACGCACTCACACTCTTTGGATCAAGTTTCAATGCTAATGTGTAGTCTCGAACAGCATCTTCATATTTACCCATATTTCGAAGGACAAGACCTCTGTTGTGAAGAAAGATTGCATTTCCTGGATCCAACTCGATCGCTCTGGAGAAATCCTGCACGGCTTCGTCCAGTCGTCCTTGTTTCTCGTATGCCAATCCTCTTGAGTTAATACTTGAGGGAGAGTTCGGTGAGAGGGATATTGCTGTGGAAAAATCATCAATTGCTTTGTCATACTTTTCGAGTTTTTCAAATATAGCACCGCGATTATCTGTTTTTTTGTGAAGATGTTGTGTGTGTATATATATATATTCGACAAGAGAAAAAAAAAAAAAGAGATAGCTTCACTTGAAACGCAAAACGTACGAAAAACATTTGCATTTCTAGAATCTAGATTAAGAGCACTCGTAAAATCTTCAATTGCACGTTCCCACTGTCCGATCTTGTCGTACGTTGAGCCTCGATTGAAAAGTGCTTTCAAATGCTTCGGATCGAGACGAAGACATGCTGTGTAATCCTCGATAGCATCACGAAATCGACCAAGCTTTCTTAGAGAGTATGCTCGATTATGAAGAAAATCAGCATTTGAGGGTAGAGCCTCGATTGCTTTTGTAAAGTCCTCAACAGCTTTTGCAAAGTCACCTGAACGATCGTACACAATACCCCGATTAAACATGGCATATGGATTGCTACGATCGATTCGAAGTGCTGTTGTGTAATCCTGTACGGCATCACGAAATCGGCGAAGTTTGTCATACCTGTAAACGAGTAGTTTAGTAGTTGTAGTGTGGGTGGTAGTGTGTGTGTGTGTGTGAGAGAGAGAGAGAGAGAGAGAGAGAGAACAACACTACGTACGCAAAAGCACGATTAAAATAAGCTTTGAAATGTTTCGGATTTGCCTCGATCGCTTTTGTGTATTCCAGAACTGCAGATTTGAAATCACCTTTCTTACGAAACGCAAATCCACGCGCATGATACACATCCGCAGCAGAACGTTTCTTGTGTTTCTTTGATTTTTTTTTTGTCGTCGTCATCAAAAGACTTTTTGAAGAGGAAGAAGAAGACAAGATCTGATGTCGCTGTACTGCATCACCCACAAGTGGTGTGGCAGGTAAGGATAAAGCCGCAGCGCGTCTCACAGTTCCAGGTGTTGGAGCAATAGCGAAATCTTTTTCTCCATGTCTATGATTAGAAGAGGATTGAGTGTTTTTCACCGAAGTTAAAGGATTTCGTTTCCGTCGATCTTGAAGACGAGATGACTGTACGGGTCCTGGTGTCTTGAAACTCAATTTAGATCTAACGACATCATCCCCTCTTGTCGGAGTACAAGGTCCTTGAAACTTTTGACGAAGCGCCTTTTCTCTGGTTCGCATATATTCCTTCACACCAACCGCAAAACTACCCGTTCTGCGATATCCTGGAGATCCCACTGCGTGTTTCTTTGGTGTCAAACTAGCTGCTACAGAGTTTTGTCTATCCTTTGACAATGCAGCGTTGTAATCCTCGATCGCTCTGGCGAAATCACCGATTCGATTGTAACAAGCTGCTCTGGCATATGCCGCATTTACGTGACTCGGATCAAGTTCCAATACCTTTGTGTAATTATCGATAGACTCTTTTGTGCGTCCTAACTTTTCCAGTGCTGCTCGGAAATAAGTGTAAGTAAGTATATATATAGTTTATATATGAGGAGGAGCGCAAACGTACCGACGCCTCTGTTGTACAGACTTGCCACATCATCAGGCTTGTATCGAAGCACCTGATCAAAATCACCCACTGCCTTACTATATCTTTTTTTCTTCATAAACGAGGACGCTCGTATATACCTCGCCTTCACATTACTAGGATCTCTTCTCAACTCCTCGTCGCAACGATTTACCAACTCGTCGATATTCTGCTTCTTGTAGTAATACGTACGATTCGGATGATTCTTCGCTTCATCGTCCTTCTCAATGAAATCCTTACGTTTATGAAGAATCATCGTCTTTTGGTCATTACCACTACTACTACTACTACTAAGAGAAGGCATCGGGCTGAAAACACTCAGATCGCTCGCCATCGGATTTTGAATTTTGAATTTTTTTTCAGCACACGACCAAAACCTTGAAGAAGTAAAAATGATGATGATGATGATGATGATGATGATGATGGATGATGATGATGACCAGCAGTAGCAGTCAGTAAGGAGGGGGGTATATTTAGTAGAGAGGGAGAGAGAGAGAGAGAGGGCCCAACCAACTACTACTACTACTACTATGACTACTATTATTCTCATATGTATGTGTGTGTGTATATAAATGCATGTGCATACTACTATTTCTACGATGATGATGGGCTGGCTACAACTCGGGCAGGACAAAGATTCGACGGTAGTGCACACAAAATCGAAAAACAGCGACGATTTTGTGTCCCTACCCGGCAACAACTAATACTAACTAACTACACACTACACTAGCAGCTAGAGAGAGATTTACTCGTAAGAAGTAAAAAAAAAGATAAGTAAAAATAGTAAGCAAGAAGAAGAAGTGATGATGGATGATGATATAAATAAATAAATAAATCTTCTATACACACACACATATATATATACACATACCATTTCTATATATATTATATACGCAACACATATACATTATATATACGTACGTATACACCAGATACACCACCTGAAAGAGACACCATATATGCGTATGCATAGATACTATGTGAACGCAGAAACGTATACATGTGCCACTCAATTTGTTTTTCTTTTTTTGAAGAGAGGGAGAGAGAGAGAGAGAGAGAGAAGTTGGAAGTTGAATCAACGAATTGGATTTATTTTTTTTTCCCTTGAAAACAAAAAGAAAACTTTGCAGTGAAAATCACAATATATATAATGTCAAAATCACTCCTATCACCTCGGGATCTCTCCGCACTCGTGACAGTGCTTCGAGTACGTAAAAACGACGTTGTCTTAAAAAAAAAAATCATTTTCTCAACAACCGTCTATACAGGAAACAAAGAAGCCCTTGGAGTTTGTGACAAAATCGTTTCATGTGTCAATAACAAAGCATGATCATTTCAAGGTGGGATGTGTGATGTGTATGCTGCTTCAGGACAATCTTTTGACGCACGGAGAAAGAATCGTGGCCTTCTTCTTGCTTTGTCACGTGTATCGACAGGGTACTCAGAATCCGTTTCTGTTGACATTTTTGGACGCATTGGAAAACTGTAACGATAATTGCGAGAGGCAATTTTTGATTCATCTTTTGTGTACGCCCCCCTCGAATCGTGAGGCCGCGAAGAAGAGCGCGAAACAGATCATAGATGATTTCAACGCTCTTCCCAAGGGTAACTACTCGAGTCTTCCCGATCTCGTTCAGATTCGATCGATGTACATGAATAACACACCACGTGTACCAGCTCTACGAAGCAGTGATCTGAGACCGATTATCAAAGATCCAGCTCTACCTTTGCAGATATTTCCCTCAGACGATTCGGTACGAAAGAAGATGCCACCGCCTCCCGCAGCACCGCTTTCGATCGAGCAGATCTTGGCACTATGTGGAAGTGAGGGTAATCTATCGTTCGCATCATTTAGGCCAGAGTTTGATAGAGAAGCACCTCCAATGCTCGATACATTGCCGGGTGAACTCAAGTGGATCAATCCTCACGACATGCCCACATTGCTTTGGGACGAAGCCATGTGTGCAGACTCGAGCGGACGAGGTCAGGAGGTACGAAGTCTCATGGCATTAGCATTCAAAGGACAGCTTCCTCCAAATCAGCAGCAACAAGTTCTTCAAGAACTTGCAGCAGATCCGAGTATGATATATCACTCTGGATTGACACCCCAACGACTTCCCGAACTTGTGGAGAACAATCCCATGATTGCCATTGAGTGTCTTTTGAAACTCATGCAATCCTCACAGATCACAGAGTACCTTTCCTCGTTGGTCAATATGGACATGTCTCTTCACTCCATGGAGGTAGTGAATCGTCTTACTACTGCTGTAGATCTTCCCACAGAGTTCATTCATCTCTATATCTCGAACTGTATCTCATCATGTGAGAACATAAAGGATAAATACATGCAAAATCGATTGGTTCGACTTGTGTGTGTATTTCTTCAGTCCTTAATTCGCAACAAGATCATTAACGTTCAGGATCTTTTTATCGAAGTTCAGGCATTTTGTATTGAATTCAGTCGTATTCGTGAAGCTGCGGGATTGTTTCGATTACTCAAGACGTTGGAGTAATGTGATGTTGGGCGAGTGTGCTTTGGTGCGAGTAACTTAAAATAATTAATCATTTTCTACCCGAGAATACTATTATGATACTTAAGGGTGTGTGTGTTGATAGTTTCCCTTGTTGGCGAATAGAACGTTAAAATAATAATGTGTATCTCGAATTTTAAAGCAATTGATTTTCCCCCTCTTAACTTATCTAAGAAAGTCACTAACTAACTGACTAGCTTAACCAACCAGCTAACAGCTAACCAGCTAACTAACTAACCAACTAACTAACTAACCAACTAACTAACCAACTAACTAACTAACTAACTAACTAACTAACTCCACTAACGTTTTCTTCGTCTCCTACATACCCCCAGCCTCCTCCTCCTCCTCAATATGAGGAACCACAGCACCACTGCCAACACTACCCACACTACCAAACATTAAATGCACCCTGATCACTATAGCAAAGACAAAGCAAAATCCCGCAAACAGAAAACACCACAAACTCAAACACACATTATTGTTACGAAGACCCTGTCCGGAAAACAGCACAATACTTTTCGTACCTCGAAAATTTTCTACGGGATATCTCGAGTTCACACGAATTGTGATCTCTGTGTTCGCCTCAAGTTTGGATACTCCAAGAACTTGCATCTTCGCAACGGGTTTCTTGAACTCAGAAAATGCTGCTGCGCGCATCCAAGTGACAAAACCCATACTCTTCACACCAAGCTCAGAGCTTACAACATCCTCGGGAAACCTGTCGTGAAGATACAACGTATTTAGCTCGTTCGGATAGCTCTCGTGGTTGGCGTAAAAATCTTCATCATATCCCAAATCATCTCGAATCAAGGTTGGTTCACGATGAACACATGTTTCCTCCTCACACTGAAACCCACTTGGAACAAAGTCACAAGTGCAGTTATCTCTTTGTATAATCTCATACGAATCGTTGAAGAGACTCTGAGCAAAGAGACCACAGGGACTGAGAGTTTCGTTGTTTGAGCTGGATACGCCAATACCGTAACTGTTTGATCCGTCGACAAGACACTCGGAGGAGTCACTCAAACCTCTGAGCTGCATGCTATCACGAGATATAAAGTACGAGTTGTAGTTTTGATAGAAATTCGTGAGTCGATATTGTAACCATATCGGTGGTTTCATATCAGTCGGAATGTACACCGGAATATCACACTCAGTAAGATTTCGACATCGCTCCGTCGCATCCAGGTCGTAGGAACGCACGGTCGAGTCGCTTGCATCGGCGTTACCGCTGTACTTGATTCGAATCTCCACCGCGTCTTGACTTTGAACTTCAAAAACGATACCCATGATAAGGAACGCACAGAAACATATCATGGTCGCATTGAAAATACGTCGAGGACTCCAGAACCACTGTATGGTACTCGAGTTCTCCGTTTTCGTGATATCTTGAATGGTGTGCACAAATACCGAGACGGACTTTTTCGCAGAGTTGCGAAGATGTTTCCAGTACGAATTCATTTTGCTGTCTAAATTTTTAATTTTAGCTTGTGTAGATCTGTCGTTAAACACAAAAGACTTGGCTCTTTTGTTGTGTGTGTGATGAAAAATGTCATCCTTGACTCGGGCCACTACTGCCTTGGATACTCCCACTGACCAGTACTCGTACCTGTGTGTGATAGTTGGGTGTGAGTGTTTTGTACAGGTAATGAAATCAAATAGTCTCTACATTTCTGTGGCGTGTGTGCAAGAGAGAGAGAGAGAGAGAGAGAGAGAGAGGGAGAGAGAGAGAGAGAGAGAAAGAGAAGCTTTCACAAACGTACATGAGATGAATCAACGTAATCCCCAGACACTCAAACAAAGCTACAACCCAGTAATACATGTTCTCCACAATATGATCGCCCACTCTGTAGAAGAAAGGTGCAGGATCGCTGAAATTCAAACTTGTGTAGTGACCATGAATAAACAGAAAGGCAGCAAAAAGAAGAATGCTTGCCACATGACCCAACACGACGAGACTACCCCACGTGTTGGTAAGAAACATGGCTCGAATACCCACACCCGTGAGAAGAGAAGTGTACGTAACGGTCCCGAAACCCCAGACGCTATTACTGGAGCTTCCGTCGATGTATGAGTATGTAGTATACGGAATCAGAAACACGAGAGCTGACGTCAAAAAGGAGAACATGATGCATTTCGCAGTCTCCAAAAGATTTAGATTTTGCTGCTCTCTGGATGTAATATAGAGCTGCGGGTTAGAAAGTACCGTCTCCGTCTCAACATCTTTGTCTAGAAATCCCAACACGATACACGGAAAGAACGTAAATGCGTTGAAGTTTACATACATCCAGTCCTCGTACATACCTCGACCAGAGAATCCGTTGAAAAAGTTGTAGTAGAACAACGTAAGTACAAGCGTGATGTTTTTGAAAAAGGAGAATAGAATCACGAGACTCACGCGATGATAATCTGTTCTACCGTGAATTAAGAGAAGAGATCTCAAAAATCGAAATTTTGAGATGGAAAAATCAGCCGAATTTGCAGCTTGCATACCCTCGTGACCGCTGATACCGACTCCCACATGTGCCTCCTTGATCATCGAAACGTCGTTCGCACCGTCTCCAATCGCAAGTGTGATCGGAGAGGGCGAAGCACTACCCTTAACCAGTTTAACCATCAACGCTTTTTGAGCTGGACTCACTCTACACGCCACTACAACACTACAACGACGAGAAATCAACTCCAGAGTTCGATGCATCGTCTTGTCATTCAAGATATAAGTCAGTGCTGATCCCGTCAGGACAAGTGCGACACCTTCGTTTTCTAAACATTCAGAGGAAATACTTTTATGTACGGAACTCAGAGCTTCCTGAACACATCTCTTTGCATCCTTTAATTTGTTCTGTCTACCTTGGAGTGATTTGGGTATCTCCACACGATAAACTTTATCGTTCGGATGTAAAAGTGTGCTTGAGCGAGCAATACTGATTGCGGTCTCGACCTTGTCGCCCGTGAGTACCTGTGTGGTGTGAAGTTGTTGCGAAAGTGTGAGATGAGAGAGATATAAAATACGGAAAGTTGACACAACATAGAGTTGAGCACAAATACATACCCATATTTTTATACCAGCTTTACGTATATCAGTAATACATGACGCAACCTTGTCCTGAAGCATGTCCTCGATTGCACTCGCACCCAACACGGTCATGTCTCTCTCTATTGTCTCCGCAGCTCGCTCAAGTCTTGCGTCTCGATCTTGAGTCGAGTGAAGAGCTTCGTTGTATTCTTTCAGCCAAATCTTAAGCTCATCGCTCGAGATCTCTCGCATCGCAACAACAAGTGTACGAAGTCCCATTCTGGAGAACTGATCTACATGTTTTGAAACAATGTCCTGATCTTTTGTTTTGCATCGAGAAAATATAGTACTGTCTGCACCCTTACATAGTAGCACAGCATTACCCTTTTCGGGTTGAAGAAGTACCGACATACGTTTTCTTGTTGAGTTGAAACGATTTATTGCTAAAATTTTGTACGTTTCAAGTGAAGTATCATCATCATCGCTTTCACAATCCTCACCAAAAGCCGGCAAGCTTTGATTTGAAGAATTAGAGGAACGCAAGGAAACGGAAGGGATTCGAACCGAAATTGTCTTTGAGGTACGACCCACAAACTGAAATCCCATCGCTGAAGCTCCCTCCACGAGAGCTTCCTCATCGGGACTTTCAGCTTTGTATCGAATGTTGTTTTTTAATCCTTCAATGTTCTCCTTCTCCTCTCCGTTGCAGAGATTCTCAGCACCACTTTTATTTTTTGTGACTGCCATGACAGTATGTGATAGTGCAATTGATCTCAGAAACCACATGATCGTTTGAGCTTTGACAGAATCATCTGTTTTTTTGATCTCAGTTCTGAGTTCAGGATCCATAAATTGTTTGGACTTGATTCGTCCCGAAATCTTTCCCGCAATAGAGCAAAACTTGAGTTTCATCTCATTACGAGTTAACGTTCCTGTCTTATCTGTCAGAAGATGTTTGATCTGTCCAAGCTCGCTACAAAGATTCATCGAGCGAACCTTGGCAGAAATACCAGATTCGTCTTGTAGACTTTCGTCTCTTCCAATTACCTTTGAGTGAATTAAGTTTACGATATCTAACGCGATGTACATCGAAATAGGTACCATGTTGTTGAACAGAATGAAGAATACGAACATGTTTGCAAGCCATGGTGGAAAGTCATATTCCTCCATGGAGCCGTCAGGGAACAGGTACCAGTGTTGGTTTCTGTACGTGTGTGGGTGGGTGAATGAGAGAGAGAGAGAAAGAGAGAGAGAGAGAGAGAGAGAGAGAAAACATGCTTCCAAACTCAAACGTCACACTTGAAAAACAATAATAATAAGAATGAAAAAAAGTCCTACACGTACGACGATTCATTACCGTGCCACATCACTAGAGATCCGATATTTGTGACAACTACAAGCACAAACATTGTAATCATGATCAACTTCATAGACCTGTTCACAACTCTCTCGGCGTTAGAGAGTTTGGGTTTACTTTTGATACTGTTCATCGCAACTTTCGTGTCCTTTCCTGTATAAACCACAAGTCCAACACACCACTGTGTGTTTCTCAAAATACTACCACGTAGAAGAACTTGCTCTCGACAAAGACTCTCTGTGTTATCTTTGCTAAAGCTCAGAATTCCCTCAAAATGTGCAATGTCACGATTCGGAACATCGTACTCCAAGTGACCTCCAAGCTTAGAGGCTACTTTAAGCACGTATATTGCGGTATATATATATAGGCGATTGGTGGTTCTCTCGTATAATGTAAATGTATTGCGGTATATATATATATAGGCGATTGGTGGTTCTCTCGTATAATGTATATGTATTGCGGTATATATATATATATATACGTGAGATTATTCTTCTTCAAATAAATATGATGATGTAATCTTCTCACAACTTATCACACATCCTTGTTTTATTTACACAAAGTGTCTTCATTTCTTCATTTCCTCCAGCAGAAACCGAAATAAGGACATATAATACCAGCGTAGTCACCGTAACGAATAGAGTGAAAGCATACAGAATAGGTGTTACTAACGAATATTAACTACGTAATTTAGTAGTAATTTTTTTTTTATAACTTAGATCGGACCCGCTTCAGACGCATGCCTTCGATCTCTATGCAATCGAATTCGTTGATGATTCGGGCTTCAAGAACAAGTCGAGTACCATAGGCAGATGAATCTTCCTCGTTCTCTTCGTCATAATTTCGGGTCCCGCTCTCACTTCCGTTCCAACTCATTACTATCCACGATATTTTCCTCACTCTGAAACGAATACGATCGTTCTCGAAATGAACACTTCCCCACATACGTTCCATACCGGCATCACTCGATTTGGGAACACTCCGCCGCCTATTCATCATAAAGCATCTCCCTCCATTTGTAATATCCACATCCATATACACCTTATCCTTCGAAACCGGATCCGAGCCTTCGAACTGGAACGTACCTGACCATCGCTTGCTCATATATTATCTTCTCCACTCCCAGACCTCTCTCTCTCTCTCTCTCTCTCTATTCTCCCTACTAACAATGACTATATATATATATATATATATCAAGAACAACGTTTCTTTTTGTTTTTCAAAATCTCTCTCTCTCTCTCTCTCTTCAGGATGATTGTGAAACTGTGAAACTGTGAGTCATGTTCGAAGACGAAGACGAGGGAGTGGTACTTCTTGGGGTTCCGAAGATAAAAAAAAAAAAAAATCGAACGAGCGATAATGATGTGGATGCGTCGTTCCT
>JGI24913J38484_101121_pt1 | contig 23421 bp, 21 predicted proteins | sample LinPfosmplate1_FD_38484 | JGI IMG/M metagenome (IMG submission 38484)
CGAGCTCGGTACCCGGGGATCCCACGCGCGAACGAATCTATAAAATGGGAGAAAAAGATAACTTCTGGGCTATGGGACCCACCGGCCCCTGCGGTCCCTGCTCGGAAATATTTATCGATCAGGGCAAAGACATCGGCTGTGGACAACCCTCCTGCGAGGTAGGTTGCGATTGTGATCGGTTCCTGGAAATCTGGAACCTGGTTTTCATGCAATACAATCGAGATGAGTCCGGCAAACTCACTCCGCTTCCCAACCCCTGCATTGATACGGGGATGGGACTGGAAAGACTGGCCGCTGTCGTGCAAGGCCGCACCACTAATTACGACACCGACCTCATGATGTCCATCATCAGCGAGGCGGCCCGCATCACCGGTAAAGAATATGGTCGGTTCGATGAAGTGAATGTCTCCCTTCGGGTATTGACCGATCATGCCCGCGCCGCTGTGTTTCTAATCAGCGATGGGGTCATCCCCTCCAATGAAGGCCGGGGTTATGTCTTGCGCAAAATCATGCGGCGGGGACTGCGTCACGGAAAACTTCTCGGGCAGAAGGGTCCTTTCTTTCACCGTATCACCAACAAGGTCATCGATGACTTTAGAGAAGCGTACCCCGAATTGAATAGCAACAGGGACTTCATTCAAAAAGTGGTCCTTAACGAAGAAGAAAGTTTTGGCAATACCTTGCATTATGGAACTCAACGTCTGGATGAAATTCTGGAAAAAGTGCGCAAGGAAAAACTCACCGCCATCCCCGGAGAAGAAATCTTTAAGCTGTATGACACATATGGCTTTCCTACAGACCTGGTAGAAGAAACGGCTAAGGATGCCGGGCTGACCCTCGACATGGAGGGTTACACCCGTGCCATGAACGAGCAGAAAACCAAAGCCATGGCTTCCTGGAAGGGTTCGGGAGAAAAAGAAGTTTCTCCCTTTTATAAAGAATTCCTGCAAACCTCACCGCCTACCCTCTTTGAAGGCTATGGGGCCGCTGAAGGCGAAGGCAAGGTATTAGCTATTTTAAAAGATGCGGCGCCGGTTGAGTCTGCCAACGCCGGAGATGAGATAGAATTTCTGACCGACAAAACTCCCTTTTATGGCGAATCCGGAGGGCAGGTGGGTGATTCGGGTCAAGCTTTCAATAAAAATGTCCAACTGGAATTGCATGATGCAAACAAACCTCTGCCCGGCTTGATTGTTCATAAAGCAAAAATTACTCAGGGAACCCTTCATACCGGGGACACTCTGACTCTAAATGTGAATCGTCAGACCCGAGGAGACACGGCACTCAACCATTCCGCTACTCATCTTTTGCATGCGGCGCTCAAGGAAGTTTTGGGCGACCATATTAAGCAGGCTGGCTCGCTGGTTGCCTCTAATCGATTGCGATTTGACTACACCCATTTTTCACCGCTGACGGACAAAGAAAGAACCCGCATTGAGGCCCGAGTTAATGAAAAAATTCGGGCGAACATTCAGGTTTCCACAAAGGAAATGGACATTGATAGTGCAATAAAAGAAGGCGCCATGGCCCTGTTTGGAGAGAAATATGGAGAGACCGTGCGGGTTGTCGATGTCCCCGGTTTCAGTAAAGAATTATGTGGCGGCACCCATGTCAACGCTACCGGAGATATCGGTTTATTCCGAATTACCTCAGAAGGAGGCATCGCCTCCGGCGTCCGGCGTATCGAAGCTGTGACCGGTGCCACGGCTTACGACACCATCCGAGCAGAGCAAGAGTCTTTATCAGCAATTCGTGATCTCTTAAAAGCCCCTTCCAATGAGGAACTTGTAAAGTTGAAAAAACTGTTGGAAAAGAACCGGCAGTTGGAAAAAGAGATCTCCGCATTAAAAGAGAAACTGGTCAGCGGCAAAGAGTCTACCGGCGCGAATGATGTGCAAAAACTGGGAGAGATTTCGTACCTGATCAAGAAACTGGAAGGCATGGATGCAAAAACCCTGCGCACATTTATCGACAACACCAAGAACCAATTAAAATCCGGGATTGTTGTCGTGGGTTCAGTTGCCAATGGAAAAGTTTCCCTGGCCGCAGGTGTCACGAAAGACTTGACGGATAAATATCATGCAGGAAATATCATCAAACAAATAGCGGCAATTGTGGGAGGAAGTGGCGGCGGAAGGCCGGATATGGCCCAAGCCGGGGGTCCTCAGGTTGACAAACTGGATGAAGCCCTTACAAAAGCTAAAGAATTGATTCACTCCATCTAATCCTACACTGAAAGTTCTGTAGAAATGGTCCAGGGAATCCTGTACTATTTCCTCTCCAACCATTAATTTAACCGGTTTAGATTTTCCGGAAAGGAATAGACATGAACGATATTCTGGGTTCCTCAGGTACCACTTCCCCGATCAATCCCATCAGGAAAAAAGAACTCGATAACAATTGGAAAACCGTTGCGGCTAAAGCGGTCACCGATGATGAGTTCAAAAAAGTACTGTCCAAAGACCCCCTTAAAGTTCTAGAAGAACATGGGTTGAAGATAGGTCCTGATATTAAAGTCATTTTTGATGAAACGAATCAGGAATATAACGCAAAAGTTTCCTCAGGCGCTTCAGAAGAATCACAGGCTGAAGCCCAGTGGTGGACCTGGCGGTTAAAGATGATCAAGGAGTTTGGTCAGGAGCTGGACCGTAAGGTGGGAACGGTAGCCGGATTTGATGAAGGTTGCGGAAACGAATTGAGTTGAAAATACGCGCCCGTAGCTCAGCTGGATAGAGTATCGGTTTCCGGTACCGAGGGTCGGAGGTTCGAATCCTCTCGGGCGTACCATTTCCAAAGGCATTCAGGAATATCCTGAATGCCTTTTTCTTTTCCGATTATGTTTTCCATTTAAAATTAACTTATAAAATTTTTACAAAGTACACGCTAAACATATTATTGCAAGCGCTGGTTTTTCAAAGTAATTCGATTCCAAGCAATAATAAATTTTACTCTCCCATCAACTTTCAAAATGCAAATTTTCGTATTTCTTCTCCCTGATTCGCTATACTAAATACTGAAGATCCTACTCAGGATATAGAGGATATTTAAATATACGGTTTCTAATTTTCACGGGGAGAACAAATCTTGGAGCCATTCAGTTGCAATTCTGCAGTAATATTTTTTTCGCCTGACAACAATTTCCCATCAGTTCACGAACCTCATTTCTTTGATCCTAAAACATTTCTCAAGAGTGATGTCTCACAAACAATTATATTCGGGAGCTTTCACTAATGGACATTGAGGAACTTTTTAATTCGGATGTGGTGATTCCTTCACTTCCGGATGTCTATTATGATTTCAAAAAGGCTATGGATGATCCCGAAGGGTCCTTTGACGAAATTTCAAATATCATCGCCACTGATCCCGGACTTTCCGCAAGACTTTTACGAATCGTTAATAGTGCTTATTTTGGGTTTCCCTCGCAGATAGAAACCATATCGCATGCCATCGGTGTGGTTGGGTTGGAACAATTGAACAACCTGGTCATCTCAACCGTCATCATGGAACGGTTCAAAGGCATTCCTGACAGTGTGATGAATATGGACTCATTTTGGAAACATAGTATTGCCTGCGGGCTGGCGGCGAAAATAATTTCTTCGCACAAAGAGGAACCCAATACGGAAATATTTTTTGTCGCGGGAATGCTTCATGATATTGGGCGACTGGTCATAGCTCTGACCGCGCCGTTCAACATTCTATCTGTATTCATGCGATGCAAAGCTGAAAACATTTCCCTGCAAGAGGCCGAGAAAGAAATTTTAGGATTCACGCATGCAGATGTAGGGAAGCACCTTTTAAAAACCTGGAACCTGCCTGTTTTTCATCAGGAGGTAGTCAGCAATCATCATCAACCTGATAAAAATACCACTTTTGCCAAGGAGGCTTCCATCGTTCACGTAGCGGACCATATAGTCAATGGACTGGAACTCGGAGATAGCGGGGAAAGCGCTTTCCTCTCTCCTATGAACTCAACAGCCTGGAATAAGCTCGAACTGCCTGGCGAAATTTCTCTGGAAAAACTGGGTAAGGAAATACAAAAACAATACGATGCTACCGTTCAAGTATTTTTAAAGGCCGCCTGAAATCTCTCGCTACCCTTTGGCGTGAATTAAATATTCAGGGCCTGCTGAATCGTGCTTGAAAGTGCTTTCAGATTCACGGGTTTTTCGATGCAGGAATGAGCACCTTTTTCAAGAAACTCCTGATTAGCCTCTATAATCGCGGAAACCATAAAAATTATGGTGTCCGGCAATTCTTCTCTTAAACGCGTTAAGAGCTTCACTCCACCCTGAGGCATCCGAACATCCAGCAAAATACAATTCGGCTTAAACTCCACCGCCTTTATCAGAGCCTCTTGCCCATTTGATGCAATTTGGACCGAAAACCCCTTACTGGATAAATACTTTGAGAGCAATTGACAGGCTTTTATTTCATCGTCAACCACCAGTATTTTTGAATTTATCATTTGCAACCCCCTCTTTTCGATGAGGACTTAACTTTTAGTTATTAGTCGACCCCAAAACAAATATCTTACATTAGACATCATTGTAACATATAATCAGAGCTCTATGTGAAATAGGAATCTAAAGTCTATTTAATTACGGTTTTTCAAGTAATTTCATTTCAAGAATAAAGTTTATTTTAAAAAATTTCGATACAAAACATAAGAACTAAATTTTTTGAGGAAAAACCATGAAAATTGAAGAGACCCTGTTTGGAAGGAACAGACAAAAGCCGTGGTCATTTAAAAAACAAAAGGATCAAAAATCATTTAAAGAACAGTTGGAAGAAAGCTTGAACAGAAAAAAATCCGAGGTCCAAAAAAAGGTAAAAAAACATATACTGGATGTTCTGGCGTAAACCGCTAAACCACACCACCTCTCCCCGCAAGAACCTAACCTGTTCCACACTATTACTTTATTATTTAATTCAAGAGATGCTATAATTTTGGAATACGTAAATATAGACACTCAACCATAGTCAGTATGTTTTAGAAAGGGAAGAGCATGAAAAAAACACTGAAAATTATTTTAATCGCTTTTGTAATTTCTTTTCTATCCTCTTGTGCCTCCAGTGGCGTTGTTCTCCCCAAGACCATACCAGGAGCCGTAAAGACTTATACGGTTAACGATGAAGGAACAGTAGAAATCCTGGGGCAAGACATGAAAACTGAGCCCAAGCATTGGTTATACATTAGTTGCAATCATTGGAGTGGGTGTTATATGCGTTGCCAGGGAGAATTAAAATCCTGCAAAAAGGTCGCTAAGGATTCTGACTTCAAAGTGGACTATGTTGTTTCCCCCTCGGGATCAACAAAATAACGGGCTATAAAATTTTCTATCCAATTTCCCAAAAAATATTTTCACCGATTATTAAAATGGTGCAATATATTAAACGAGGTTCGTGATTTACAAGAGGTTGGTTGCGTGATGGGCTTAACAGGGAAGTCCATGGCGCTAAGAAAAATGCCCTGAGAAGGAGGTGATCCCATGCTATCTGACAGTACCCGGGGAGCTTCCGGAGTAATTTGTTAACCACAAGTTAACGGAAGCTCCTGTGCTGCATAATGCCCCGCTTGCAAAAGCGGGGCGTTTTTTTTAGTTAAAGAATTAATTTGAACCACTTCTCATAAAAAGCCAGCAAATCTTTCACCGAAAGAATACCCGTTACCGTTTCACCCTCCCGAACAACCAGATAACGAAGCCTCCTCTCCCTCATTATGGCAATGGCTCGGGACATAGCTTCTTCCTGATCGATATAATCAATTTTCGAATTCATTATATCGCCGACAGAGGTAGTTTTTGAGTCTCGGTCTTGTGCCACCAATTGGCGGGTAATTTCCATTTCCGAAACCATTCCTACATAATGGCCATCCTTTTTTACCAGCAGTGAACCAATCCCACAGGTGTTTAACTTTTCGGCGGCTTCCTTAACCGAGGTCTCCGAGTCAATGTCCTCAACCACCTTCACCATATAATCACTCACTGGGTCCATATCGAATAGCTCCACAAATTTTATAGAGTAATACTCAAAGACATTACAAAAATTGGGATCAATAATCAATGCCTTAGTAATTAATATTCCGCCTTACCTTGAAATATGTTACTTTCAGATTCAGGTTAGACTTATAAGGGAAGGAAAATGAATGGCAGGGTTTGATCAACTGTTAAAGCAAGAAAACATATACATACTCCAGGTATTTCTGGTCCTGTTCGTAGCATTGATTGCGAATATGTTTCAGAAAAAAATATTTGGATCTTTATCAAAAAAAGCAGAACGCACCCAGAACAATTGGGATGACGCGTTCCTTCTATCCATTCCCCGTCCCCTAAGTGCTATAATCTGGATAACGGGAATCGCTTTCGCCAGTGAGATTATTCATAAGGCTACTGGTGCAGTCATCCTGGAAGCCTTCCTACCCCTGCGGGATGCCATAATCATCGCCTCCCTGGCTTGGTTTCTGGTTCTCACGATCCAACAAGCTGAAAAAAGTTACCAGGCATCGGAAAAAGATGTCGACCCCACCACGCTTGATGCCCTATCAAAACTGGCGCGCATATCCGTTGCCATCACAGCCGTATTAATGATACTGCAAACACTCGGGTTCAGCATTTCCGGTGTTTTGGCTTTTGGAGGTGTTGGCGGGATAGCCATTGGTTTTGCGGCTAAAGATCTTCTATCAAATTTTTTTGGGGGTCTCTTTATTTATATGGACCGACCTTTCTCGGTGGGAGACTGGGTCCGCTCTCCTGACCGTGAAATTGAAGGCGTTGTCGAGAAAATAGGCTGGCGAGTTACCGTGATAAGAACCTTCGATAAGCGTCCGTTGTATATTCCCAATGGCGTTTTCTCACAAGTCGCGGTGGAAAATCCTTCTCGCATGCAAAACCGAAGAATAAAGGAGACCATTGGAATTCGCTATGATGACGCATCAAAAATGGGAACCATCACCAAGCAAGTTGAAGAAATGTTGAGAGGTCACCCTGAAATTGATACGGATAATACCTTGATGGTTAACTTCAATAGTTTTGCCCCTTCCTCCCTTGACTTTTTTATATACACTTTCACCAAAACGAAAAATTGGGAAAAGTATCACACCATCAAGCAAGATATACTGTTAAAGATTCTAAAAATTATTGAAGACAATGGAGCGGAATCCGCATTTCCCACATCCACCATTCATTTAGCAAATCAAGACATACTGAAAACCCCTTAAATCCGAGACAGTTTTTCCATGAACACTCGCTACTTCCCCTCATACAGTTTAGTATTCCTTTGCTTAATAGCATTTTTTCCATTGCTATTTATGGGTTGCGCCAACCTGGGGCCAACAACTTTAAAAAGTGAAAGAAGCAACTACAATCTTGCGATTCAAAGAACCAATGACGAACAGCTTTTGCTCAATCTGGTCCGGCTCAAATACAGGGATACTCCGTTCTTCATGGAAGTGAGCAGTGTGGCATCCCAGTTCTCCTTGTCATCCACCGCTAACGCCTCGGCAAGTTTGCAAGATGGTGTCAAAGGACTCTTTGGGCTTGGAGGAAGCCTGGGTTTGACGGAAAAACCAACCGTGACCTATTCTCCATTGCAGGGAGATAAATTTATCCAGCGCGTGTTATCCCCTCTTCCTTTACAGACTATCGCGCTTCTATTTCATTCGGGCTGGAGCATTGAAAGAATATTTCGATTATGTTTTCAGCGAATGAATCATCTAAAAAATGCTCCGGGTGCCTCAGGGCCTACCCCCAGCCTCGCGCCCAAATTTTTGGAATTTGTTTCTGCTGTGAAGTACTTGAGGGCATTGCAGGTTCAAGATGCCATAAACCTTTCCTATTATGAGGACGAGGGTGTACCACAATTGATTCTGCATATTAATGAAGAAGATAAAAACCGGGAAGAGGCTAAACAGTTTGCGCTTGCAGTAAACGTCGAACCCGGAAAAACCCGTTATGCACTGACTTTTTCACCCACTTTTAATAGGGCGGATCAGATCCGGGTCGTTACCCGTTCCCTGCTCGGGACCATGTTTTATCTTTCTCAGGCAGTAGAAGTTTCCAACCAGGATACTTTGCGAGGCAAGGTAACCAAAACAAAAACATCAGCCGGAGATGTTTTTGATTGGAAGGAAGTGACCGGCGATTTGTTGAGGATTCGCTCTCTCCCCGAAAAACCGGAGGAAAATGCCATGATTATTTTTTACCGTGGAACCTGGTTTTATATTGACGATTCAGATTTATCCTCAAAATCCACGTTCTCGCTCCTGGCGCAAATTTTTTCATTGCAGGCGGGTAAGATCAAAGACAACGCTCCACTCCTCACGCTTCCAATAGGCCAATAACACAAAACCCAGGGTCATTCTTGTAAATTAAGCTCTGCCGGTTTACTCAAGCCATTGCTGAAATAATTCCAGAGCTTCTTTATAACGACCGGCAATCAATCGCCTCTCAGTAGGTGGGCTTTCATCCTTAAAAACCACAATATACTTTTCTGTAATGCTTTCATTTTTAATAAATATAGAAGCACCGTTACCAATCACATAGCCTGTTCCACGAAAAAGCTCTTCATGAATTGCTTTGGGATTATCAGTAACAGAGAGACCGTCTTTATTAATTAAATGGGTCATATAAAATTTTCCAACTATAAATGAAATTCAAATAGTATACACATCTCCAACAATTATAGCGTTGCAATTCCACGGAACAATCACCGAATTTTATCTGGAAAAGGATATTCCCTGCCACTGATTCTTCTGGATATTAAGCCATTTTTAGGTTAAGGTTAATCGTCTTATAGCTTTGACTTTTTTGACTTTATTTAATTTCCATATAATACGGCGTAGTCCCATTGTCAGTTGAAATTGAACAATGCCTTACGCCACTTTAATAATATTTTCTTTAAAATTCAAGTTCTTCATTGCCTCTCTGAGTTCTTTGAGATGGCGATATCCACGCACCGTTCTTAAATTGGGTTCGATTTCTTGAAGAGCCGTCCCAACCCATCGTTGCCGCTGGTCACTGTTCTTCCAGTAACTCACTCGATCTGTGTAAATCCCCACCTGACGCATTATATTCTCGATGCAGTTGGTGGTCTTAAAGCTGATACCGAGTTTGGGGAACATACCCAAACGGTGCAGGGTTAATGTTTCCTCGAAACCTTCTTCCAGGCTCCGAACCGCAGACTGGTTGAGGATTGTCAGTTCTCTTTTGATCAAGTTCAGCTTCTTTTTCGCCGTCTCATAAGTGGGTTGTTCATAAGCCGACTGGAGTTTCCGACGAAAGTTGGACTGATGTTTTTTATCCAGATATTTTAATATGTTCTCCCGTTTGTGCCATTGGCAACGCTGGATCACAGCCTTCTCGGAAAGAGCATTCTTGATTCCTTTATAAATTCCCTTGGCTCCGTCTATAACAAACAGAATTTCATTGTCCGTGTTCAACCCTCGATTGATGAGCTCATTCATAAAATCATGGCACACACGAGCATTTTCAGTGCTTGATTCAATGAATCCCAATACAACCTTCTCACCTGTCATGGTAATGCCTAAAGCAATGATGATCTCATTTTCCGCAAAGCCCTTGCCATCGATAAAAATGCTTACAATGTCATAACCGCTTAAATCCCGTTCTAGGCACTCCTTGAGCTTGCGGGCTGAAGCCCTTATAAACTTGCGGGAGACGCTACTCTTCTTGATTCCAAACGTAGCAGGAACCTCCAATGCCGCCTTCTCATATTTTCGAGTACTTATTCCATTGATCAACCGTTTAAAAACAACCTCATCAATACTTCTCGGGTTTTGAAAGTCTCGATAAGAAGAAAGAGGAACCTCCTTGCCCTGTAAAATATCCCGGACACGGGGAACGGCTATTGGCATCTTCTGATCGCCTAGAAAAACCGATCCTTCGTTGCAACCCCAACGCTTTAAGTCAGGGTGAGTACGAGTGTAGCGGGCCCCTGCTAGCTTGCTCACCTCCGACTGTAACTCCTCCTCAATAGCTTGAAGACCCACCGGGATCAACATTTGGATTAACTCTATACGAGTTGAACTTTCATTCAGGCTCTTCATCTCCTCATAAGCCAACAATCTTTTTTTGCTATTGCCTCTTTTACCTTTTTTCAGTACTTTCTTCATGACATGGCCTCCTTAGGTTGGTTTGGGCTTTTATCGCTAAAAACCATTCAAACTTACGTGAGGTCATGTTCTAATTTCAACTAACTTTGGGGCAAACCCTATAATACCCGACCAGAATCACCAATAATTTTATGCGAAAAATCCGAGTTCTAGTTGTTGACGATGCTGTAGTTGTCAGAAAAATTGTCACAGATACCTTGGGTGGTGACCCGGATATCGAAGTGGCCGCTACTGCCGCTAATGGCAGAATCGCATTACAAAAAATTCCACAAGTTAACCCTGACATTCTGACCCTGGATATTGAAATGCCAGAAATGGATGGGTTACAAACCCTTGCTGAAGCACGAAAAATCTATCCTAAATTGCCCATCATTATGTTCAGCACCCTTACAGAACGCGGAGGGGCAAAAACCTTAGAGGCTTTGGCTCTTGGGGCTACGGATTACGTCACCAAACCCGCAAACGTGGGAAGTGTATCCGTTGCCATGCAACGCATACGAGATGAGTTGATTCCAAAGATCAAGATGTTTTGTTCGAAAAGTGCGGGATTAGAAGCTCCCCCGAAGGCAATTCCCAAGCCGCTCCCGAGAGCCACCCCGGCCATAAAACGTCCGCCAACCAGAACATCTCTGATCCAGCGAGCAGATATTCTCGCAATAGGTGTTTCCACCGGAGGGCCCAATGCTCTGGCAGAACTCTTTCCCACTCTTCCCGGTGACCTGCCAGTACCAATAGTTCTGGTACAGCATATGCCGCCATTTTTCACGAAATTGCTTGCTGATAGATTGACTTCAAAATCTCCATTGGATATTCAAGAGGGTAAAGCCGGTGAAAAGCTTGTTCCGGGAAAAGCCTGGATTGCGCCAGGAGACTATCATATGGTTCTTGAACAAAAAGCCGATGGGGTTTACCTGAAAACAAATCAGGACCCCCAGGAAAACTCCTGCCGTCCTGCGGTGGATCCTTTATTCCGGTCTGTAGTAGAAATTTATGGCGCTAAAACCTTATCAGTAATTTTAACGGGAATGGGACAGGATGGATTGATCGGTTGCGAACATGTTAAGGACGCAGGAGGCCAAGTAATCGTTCAAGATGAGGAAAGCAGTGTCGTGTGGGGAATGCCCGGCTTCGTTGCTCGAGCGGGTCTGGCAGATGAAATTCTGCCCCTCAACCAGATCGGGCAGAAAATAATATCAAAATTGAAAGTGGGGCGGTAATCTGGCAGTTTAAGTTACCACGGCTCCTGTAGAAACATTAACAGCTTTTTCAGAATCCAAAATCAGAAGCAACCTACCCTCCAGTTTATAAACTCCCAGAACCAAGTTTCGAACTTCCATAGGAATAGTTTCAGGAGGCCGTTCATAAACATCATCGGGTGCTTCCAGCACATCTCCGATTTCATCAACCAGAAGACTCACCACGCCATCTTGAGTTCTCACCACCACATTCATGGGTAACTTGTCATCAGGGCTGGGTGCCATTCCTAATCGTAATCTCAGATCAATAGCCGTAATAATTTGACCACGTAGGTTGATCAATCCGCGCACTTCGGGGGGTGCCAAAGGAACTTTAGTCATTTCCTGATAACGAAAAACTTCCTGAACCTGTTCAACCTTCACCCCAAAGGTATGGTTGTCGAGATAAAAAGTACAAAATTGATTTTGCTCAGTCATATCAGGCCTCCTCCACTAAGGCAACGCTTGCTGTTTCCTCCAGAAAGCTGGGGTCTGCGGATTGAACCACACTATCAATATCAAGAAGGTCCGTCACACGGTCCTGTACAACAATGGTTCCCAACACTCCCGGCCTATTAGCCCCACGTTTTACCGTCACCGCTTCGTCCACAATATCTATGATACGTTCAACAACCAGCCCAACGCTCCTTCCATTGCGGGTGAAAACTACAGCCTGCATCAATTCTTTTTCAGAATCTTCCAGCGCAGAAGCTCCATTCAGAACTTTTTTAAGATAAACCAGCGGCATAATTTCTCCACGATACTGCACAACATCCTGATCGCCCGATTGTTCCATGTCGGAACGTTTAAACTCTTCCAGACGTGCTACCTCAGACAGCGGTATCGCCATGCGATCATCCTTTTCCAAACCAAAGATAAGCAGGGTTTCACGGTCACTTGACACTCCCTGGGATGCTGACGCTTTGCCTATACTCTTATCCTGATGTTCCGAAATGACACGGGCTTTTTGGGCAAGCCCCATGACGTCCAGAATCAGAGCCAGTTTTCCATCACCCATTATGGTAGCTCCGGAAAAAGCCGGGATGCCCTTAAGCTGTTTGCTCAGAGGCTTGACCACAATTTCTTCAGTATCACTGATTCCTTCAACAACCAAACCAAACTGGCGGTCGTCCGCATGCAGGACAACGATATTAACCGCATCACTTTCCACTTTTTTGGCTACATTCAACTCATCATTGAGAGAGATCAGAGGAAGCAGGTTTCCACGTAAACGATAAACCGGTGCCCCCTGAATCAACTCAATCGACTCCTTGGCCTGAGCTCCATCAAGACGAACCAGTTCCAACAGGTTCACCTGTGGGATTGCATAACGTTCCTCGGCAGTGGTAATGATCAAGGCAGGAATAATCGCCAGGGTAAGAGGAATCTTGACCCGCAGGGTCGTTCCTTTTCCAGTAACGCTCTGGATATCAACCGATCCGCCAATTTTTTCAATATTGGTACGAACCACATCCATTCCCACACCTCTGCCTGACACATTGGTCACCTTTTCGGCAGTGGAAAATCCGGCCGCAAAAATGAGGTTGACCAGTTCACGGTCTCCCATCCTGTCAGCCTGCTCCTGTGTAATAACGTTTTTGGAGAGGGCTATCTTTTTAATTTTCTCGGGATCAATTCCGCCGCCATCATCAATAATCTCAATATTGACCTGTCCGCCCTCATGGAAAGCGCGCAATAACAAAACGCCCTCTTCGTCCTTTCCATTTGCCAGACGTTTTTCCGGGGTTTCTATACCATGGTCACAAGAGTTCCTCACAATATGAGTCAGAGGATCTTTAATAGCTTCAATAAGGGTTTTATCGAGTTCTGTTTCCTTGCCTTCCATCTCCAGGCGTATCTTTTTCCCAACAGCCATGGAAAGATCCCGAACAACACGGGGAAACTTGCTCCAGATATTCCCAATAGGTTGCATGCGTGTTTTCATCACGCCTTCCTGCAACTCTGTGGTGACCAGATTCAAATGCTGGCTGGTTGCGATAAACGAAGAATCGCTCTTGGCGGGAGCGTATTGCAGTATCTGATTTCTAGCCAGCACCAGTTCCCCAACAAGGTTCATCAGCCTGTCCAAAATGTCTACATCCACACGGATACTGGAATCTGCCACTCCACGGCCTTCTTTACGCCGGTCTGTGGTCGCTCGTTTGTCTCCGTGCTGGGCTACATACTCTTCCTCTTCCTTGGTAGGAGTCTGCCTGCGATCTTTTTTATCTTCAGCGGCAACAAATTTCTTTTCTTCGACTTTCTCCTCAACAGGCTCGGAAACCGGTGCCGATGCAGGAGTCGCTACCTCAGCGCAACCCTCATCGGTCAGCAACTTGCCCAAGTGACTCACCAAGGTAGAATAATCCACATCGCCTTCATTACGATCCTTTTCGATACAATCCAGCATTTGCCGGATGGCATCCACCATTGCCAGCAAAGCACTGGTGCGTGGTGGGTTTAAAGCCAACTCCCCATCGCGAAGCTTGCCCAAGAGGTTTTCTCCAACATGGGCCACCTTTTCCAATTTGTGCAATCCAATAAAACCACAAGTACCTTTTATGGTATGAATCGTTCGGAATATGCTTCCAAGAATATCTGTATTGTTCGGGTCCTGCTCCAATTCAATAAGGTCTTTATCCAGACGATCCAGGTTTTCATAACTTTCCACAAGAAACTCATTAACGATAGGCTCCATATCATCGTCAATTTCAGCGGACGGCTGGATAGCTTCTTCCTTTTCAGCTTCAGCGGCTTTAGGAGGTTCTTCTATAGTCTTCGTTTCGGGAGTAGGTTCTGGTGCGGGAGCCTCCTTCACTTCCGCTACAACGGTCTCGGCAGGGGCTTCTTCACTCGATCCATCTTCGGTTTGCAACCGAGTCAAAGTTTCGACCAGCCCAGAATAATCCACATTGCCTTCATTGCCATCATTTTCGATGCAGGAAAGGATCTGGCGGATAGCATCCACCATAGCCAGCAAGGCACTGGTTCTTGCGGGGTTCAATTTCAACTCACCGTCGCGCAGTTTGCCCAACAGATTTTCACCGATATGTGCTACGGATTCCAGCTTGCTAAAACCGATAAAACCACAGGTACCCTTTATGGTATGTATGGTTCTGAATATACTTGAGAGAATGTTGATGTCACCAGGGTTCTGCTCCAAATCAACAAGGTCTTGATCCAGTTGGTCTAGGTTTTCGTAACTTTCAACCAGAAACTCATTGACGATTTCGCCCATTCCATCATCCTGGGCTGAGCTGTCCTCACCCTGAGCAAGGTCGGGAGCCACCGGTTCTATATTATCTGAATCGTTCATGATTTGACCTCATTTCGACAGGCTTTTTATTAAAAATAAAATTCTTTTTTCAGCCAGCAAACAGACTTGATGAACTTTTAATCTATAGACCCTGCTAACTTAAAAACTACCGTGTAGAATGCAAAACCCGCAAAAAATATCAGGTTCCCGGCTTTCTACCTACCAGGTCTCCAGATTTTGCGCCTGCTACCTTAAGCATGAAATTCCCCTCTGCCATTGAGAAACTGAGTTTCTCTAAAGGCAAACCTCTGGGCAACAAAGGTTCGACATCGTGACCGCGCATGATCGTTGGCAGAGACATGGTTATTTTCATATCTTCTTTGCCCATTCTAGCAACAATGTCCCCGGCTAAAACATTCGCCAGTTCCCCAACCACATCTCCCATATCAGCACTGTCATAATCGATGTCAAAACCGCAAAACTTGGATGCCATGGCGATAGCCGAATCTTTCGGAAGAGCCAGCATGATGATATAGTTCACATCTCCCATGAATGAGATAATTCCTACTACTCCTTCCCCAAGTTTTTTTTCTTCTTCGCCTTCATTCAAACTGGGTTCCGCACCAAAAATTGTGTTGAATATTGATAGTATCGAGTCCCGAGAAACATCTGTCAACACGCTCGGCATTTTCCCATCGTTAAAATCAATCGTTGCCATGAATAGATCCTCTTTTAAATTAGGGAATCAATCCCCCCGTTTCATTTAGCAACCTCTATGGGCAAAAATTCTGCACTCCAAATCAATAAAACCAGCCGCCCACCGCATAAGGTAACTTTTTGTTTTTCCAAATGTTAAGCTTTAGCTCCTGCAAACATTATAAAAGCTACCTCAGATTCGGTCAACGACAAACCTCTATTAAAACAATTGATTTTTAAGCATTTAGCTCGACATCAACGAGATCACAGTATTAATTCCGTCATCAATATTGATACCTGCTCCCATAACCAGAGACTCTAAAAGTTAAAATTTTATGGCTTTAATTTTTTCTTCCAGCTGAACAGCATTAAAGGGTTTTACAATATATTGATTAACTCCGGCTTGCACCGCTTCCATGATCTTTTCCTTGTCAGCTTCGGAAGTGACCATGATAAAAGAAACTCCCTTTAAATTGCCATCTGCGCGAACCGCTTTCAAAAACTCCAAACCAGTCATGTTTGGCATGTTCCAGTCCGACACAATCAAGTCAAAACCACCTTCACCCGCTTTTTTCAGGCCTGCGGCTCCATCCTCCGCCTCGGTAAGGTCACTGAACCCCAATTCCTTCAAATTCTTTTTAATAATTTGCCGCATGACCGCAGAATCATCTACAACCAGTACTTTTTTCCCTTCATAACCCATGTCATTATTCCCTTTTCACAATAAAGTTGAAAATGTTCAAATCATTATCACAATAAAGTTTAAAGTCTCCCCTAAGGTTATCCGTATGTTGTTAAACCCAATAATGTGGTGCGCCCAAAGCTTAAAAGTGTATATGTCATACTATAAATATATACACCTTAAATGTAAAGTTTTTATCAAGGCTTTGTCACGATCACGTTAATACAAGTATTTTCAAACTTTCCCTTCGAATGGCATATCCGAACTCCATGCTCTAGTATGCGCCTCCCACCTCCAATTCTTCAACTTTTTCATAAAGAGTATCTCGTTCCACAGGTCTTCTACCAGACTCCAAAATCATGTGCGTGATTTGATCTTTATGAAAAACCTGATCTGTAGCCGCTCCAGCGGCATGAATGATCTTCTCCTCAACAACCGTCCCATCCATATCATCCGCACCAAAAGACTGTGCCAGTTGGGCAATTTTAGGGGTTATCATTATCCAGAATGCTTTTACATGTGGGAAGTTATCCAACATCAACCTGGAAACTGCCAGCGCCCTAAGATCCAATTGCCCGGGTGTGGTTTTTAAAAAATCCAACACAGTATTTTCCGGGTGAAATGCTAAAGGAATGAATGTCACAAACCCATTCGTCTGATCTTGCAACTCTCGCAGACGTACGAGATGATCCGATCTTTCTTCTACGTTTTCTAAATGTCCATAAAGCATAGTGGCATTGCTTTTTAGCCCAACACTATGAACTGTTTCATGAACCTGCAACCACTCCTCACCGGTTATTTTGTCCCCGCAAATTTTTCGGCGCACCCGTTTCGCAAAAACCTCTGCACCGCCTCCAGGAATGGAGCCTAAACCGGCCTCCTTCAAAACTTCCAGAGTTTCCTTCATAGGAAGGTTTGCCAAGCGCGAAAGGTATTCCAATTCCACTGCGGTATAGGCCTGGATATGTACCATGGGAAAACGTTTTTTCAACCCCCGCAACAGATCAAGATAATATTCAAATGGATAATCAGGGTGGAGTCCCCCTACGATATGAAACTCACTGACTTCGCCACGGTTATATTTTTCAGCATCCGAAAAGATTTCCGCTAATGACTTCTCATAAGCATGAGGGTGATCCGCTTTTACTCCAAAAGCGCAAAACTGGCAACTCAGAACACAAACATTTGTCGGGTTAATATGCCGGTTGTGGATGAAATAGGTTTTATTTCCATTCAACCTTTCCCGCACAATATTGGCCATATATCCAACACCCAGCAGATCATGGGTTTTCCAAAGAGTCACTCCATCTTCATAGGTCAGGCGAGTCCCCGCCCTTACTTTTTCATAAATGGGTTCCAACATCGAATCTTCAAACTCAAAAAGCATTTTCAAACTCCAGCGTTAATAGCAGATGATTCTAAAGTATACCTCAAACTGGTTCGTTCGAGCAAAACAAGCAAAAACACACGCCCAGAAAAAAATTTACCCGCGAAGGATGTATTGGAAAACCGAATAATCCTAGAATAACAAAGAACTCAGAAAATAATCACAAAAAAATCATAGGGATTAACTGATACTTTCGCTATACTAATCAAATAATTACCTTTACCATAACTATACCCATAAAAATAAGACCTTCTATGCCACATCAAGAATATGGCAATCATGAAGAAGCTTCCAGCGGGTTCCCCTCAGTAATTCTCATATCCTGTTTAATCATTTCCTTAACACTAATTGGTCTGGGAGGCTGGAAGGCCTATGAAATTTATTCCCAAACTTTAAAAACTCAACGGGATCAACTGGAACTGCAAAAATTGACAGGAAACATTCTTCATTTGGATGAAGTCTTGACCATGTCTGCCCGAATGGGAACTTTTACAGGGGATACCTTTTGGGAAAATCGTTATATGCATTATAAGTTCCAACTCAGTAATGCAATTGCTGAAACCCAAAATCTATTTACCAAAGTCGCGGGCCAAAAACACTTAAGCCAGATAAAGCAGGCAAACGACAAGTTGGTCGAAATGGAAATGAAATCATTTCTATGGGTTCGCCAGGAACATATGGAAAACGCCAAAGAGCTTTTATTCAGCCAGGACTATAAAAAAAATAAAAAAGCTTACTCGCAAGCAATGAAAAACATTATCAGTCAGGTCGATGCCCAGATTCAAACCCAAGTCAAATCCAATAAAGAGCTTATAATAAAGTTAAGCATCATCTTCATGGGTTTTATTCTCTTTGTATGCTTGCTAACCGCATTAATGCTAAGAAAATATTCCCTGCAACGAAAAACAGCTCTGGAAATGCTCCAGAAAAAAGAAAACTCATTAAGCGAAGCACAGGCAATCGCTCAAGCAGGAAACTGGGAACTCAATATCAATACTGGCGAGATGTCCTGGTCGGATGAACTCTATAGAATTTTGGGAAAGGAAACAGGTTCACCTGTGGACCTTTTTACAAGCATGTCCCTGTTGCACCCCCTCGATACACAACGAATACAGAAATTCATTAATAAAGGTTTTTTCCCAAAAAGTAATTTCGAACAGGAAGTCCAGTTTCTAAGACCTGATGGGGACTGGGGTATGGGCTATATCATCGGGAAAATCAAATCCCAGAGCGAAAACCAAATAACTCATCTGCACGGGGTTTTTCAGGACATCACGGCCAGGAAAAATATTGAGGAACAGACCGGGAAATACTTTAAAGCGATGGAGGAAAGCTTAAGCTCCATCGTTATCACAGACAGCGCCGGGGCAATAGAATACGCCAATTCCTGCTTTTGCAAAACAACAGGATATTCATTCGAGGAGCTTAAGGGGAAGACCCACCGGATTTTCAAATCAGCAGTACACTCCGATGAGTTTTACAAGAATCTGTGGGACACCATTTTATCAGGAGAGAAGTGGCAAGGCGAAATTTGTAATCGGAAAAAGAATGGCGACTTATACTGGGAGTTTCTGTGTATTTCACCCATCAAAAATAATCGCGGAAATATTACCCACTTCATTGGAGTCCGGCTAGATGCAACCGAGGTAAAAGAATCCGAAAAAAAATTATTACACCATATGAATGAGCTGGAGAGAAGTAATAAGGACCTTGAGGACTTTGCTCATATAGTCGCCCATGATCTGCAAGAACCGCTTAGAAAAATAGTTGTCTTTGGGGACCGTCTCGAAACAATGATTGTAAACCCTAATGCGGGCCACACGGACAATATAAATCGAATTAAGCGCTCCGCAATGAGAATGAAGTCTCTCATGGATGACCTCCTTATATACTCCCGGCTGAACTCCCAAGCGCAGGTTTTACAGAAGATCAATTTAAACCATTTAATAAAAGTTGTGATTGATGACTTGGAAGTCAGGATAAAAGAAACGAAGGGACAAATACACTTCACGGCACTCCCTAAACTGGAAGGAGAACCCTTTCAAATAAAACAAGTCTTTCAGAACCTGTTATCAAACGCCCTCAAATACCATAGGGAAAATATTCCCCCTCAAATAAATATTGATTTTAGACATGAAGGCGGACTGGTTGAAATTTTGTTCCAGGATAATGGAATCGGAATCAACGAAGAGTATAAAGATAAAATTTTTGAACCGTTCCAAAGACTGCATGGACAGAATTCTTATGAAGGAACAGGAATGGGCCTCGCTATTTGTAAGAAGATCATTGAAAAGCATCATGGAACTCTTGAAGTTCACAGCAGGCTACAAGAAGGCTCAACATTTATTGTCACACTTCCACAAAAACAACCTGCCAATGCCGCCAATGAAAAAGCTCTAATTTAACAAAACTTCTCAAACAAAGTCGCGACTTTTACAAAGCATCTTGAAAGCATTGACTTCGGCAGAAACAAATTATCCAACCTCAACTATCTACAACCATACACAGTCAACGATCACGAAGGCCATAAGCCCGATACTGATGATGCCGTTGACGTTAAAGAAAGCCATGTTCACCTTGGACAGATCGTCTTTCTTGATCAGCGAATGCTCATATACCAGAAGCCCGGCCACCAAGGCCACCCCAGACAAATAAACCCATCCCAGGAGAACTGTGGGTTCCCATAACACCAGCAAAAAGATTACCATTAGCACATGTGAGGCAAAGGCCATTTTTAATGCCGTTGCAATTCCGAAGCGCTCGGGGATGGAATGCAACCGGTTGCCTCGATCCGCTTCTACATCCATGCACGCATAAAGAATATCAAATCCAATCAACCAGAAAACCACCGCCGCGCCCAGCAATAGTGAAGTAAAAGAAATTTCCTCCCGAATAGCGACCCATGCCCCAACCGGAGCGATGGAAATCGCAAGCCCCAACCAGAAATGTGAAAATGCGGTGAAACGCTTGGTCAGCGAATAAAAAAATACTATGACCAAAGCTACAGGCGAAAGATAAAACGCCAGTGAATTCAGCATCCACGCCGAGAATACAAACAGAGCTGAAGAGGCGATGAGGAAAACCCAATAGCTCTTCACATCAACACGACCGGCAGGAAGTGCGCGATCCGCCGTCCTGATATTTTCCCTGTCGAAACCTTTATCCATGATTCGATTGAACGCCATGGCGGCATTGCGGGCACCGAACATGCAAACCACAATCCATACCAGCTTCTCTATTTCTGGCAACCCGCCTGCGGCCAGAAACGCGCTCATCACCGCAAACGGCAACGCAAATACCGTATGCTGGATTTTGATATCCGAAAAAATTATGGCCAGTTTATTAGGCAAAACAATTTATCTCTCATAATTATCAATAAAATTTCTCGAAAAATTTTATGATACAGTGTTACCCATCCAACACAAAAATTTTTGGCACATGAAAAATTATAAAAGACTGCTGATATTGCTGACGCCCTACAAGACGGCCTTGATCCTGGGGGCATTTTGTCTGGTCATTGCCTCTGTGACCAACCTTGCGGTACCGCTATACATCAAAAAACTGGTGGATGTGGTCATGGTTGAAAAAAACATGGCTCTGATGAACACCCTCACGCTTAGCATTGCCGGGTTGTTCCTGATCCAACTGATTTTTTCCACCGCCCACAATTATCTGTTTGACCTGACCGAGAAGCGAGCCATCACCGATTTCCGCATAAAACTTTTCCGGCATTTGCACACACTTTCGCTCAGTTTCTTTGTCAAGCGCAGGACGGGAGAAATCGTCTCGCGCATGACCAACGATATAACCACCATCGAGAACATTGTCACCGACCTGCCCGCCACACTGCTTCAGCAGTCCATTCGCTTATTTGGCGGCATCATCATTATCACTTATATGAACTGGAAGTTGACCGGATTGATTCTCGTGCTGGCCCCGGTTCTGGTATTGTTCGCCCGGACCTTTGGTCGCAAACTGAAAAAACTCTCGACCGAAATTCAGGACAAGCTGGCGGTTTCCACTACCATTCTTGAAGAAAATATCTCCTGTATTCAGGTGGTGAAATCTTTTGTGCGCGAAAAACTGGAAAACGAACGATTTGGTCAAGCCTTGGAAGACAGTTACCAGTCCGCTAAAAAACGCGTCATCATTTCCTCGTTTTTCGGTCCCAGCATTGGGTTTATCGCATTTTCCACCTCGCTCATTTTGCTCTGGTATGGCGGGCGCGAGGTGATCCTGGGGGCCATCAGTCCCGGTGAACTCATTGCCTTCATTCTATACGCCACCATCATAGCCGGACCCATGGGAAGTTTCGCCCGCCTGTACGCACGCGTGCAGGAAGGAATTGGGGCCAGCAAGCGGGTCTTTGAAATTCTCGACATGAAAGGGGAAGTCCGCGACACGCCAGACGCAAAACCCCTCCCGGTCATAGAAGGAAAAGTCGAGTTTGACGATGTCCATTTCCATTACCGGGAAGATCAGGAAGTAATTCAAGGGATCGATTTCACCGTGGAGCCAGGCCAAACCGTAGCATTGGTAGGACCCAGCGGGGCCGGAAAAAGTACTCTCGTCCAACTTCTGCACCGGTTTTATGACCCTGTCTCAGGAGAGATCCGCATTGATGACTATCCCTTGCAATCGGTGCAACTGAGTAGCTACTGGAAACAAATCGGCATCGTGCCGCAAGAAACGATCCTGTTTGGAGGAACCATACTGGAAAATATTGAGTACGCCAAACCAGGGGTCACCCTAGAGGAGATCACGCAAGCTTCCAAAGCCGCCAACGCCCACAACTTCATCATGGAATGTCCGGACGGTTATGAAACGGTCGTGGGTGAGAAAGGAATTCGCCTGTCAGCCGGCCAAAGACAACGCATCGCCATCGCCCGTGCAATCTTGAAAAATCCGCATATCCTCATTCTGGATGAAGCCACCTCGGCCCTCGACAACGAGTCGGAATTATTGATCCAGGATGCGCTGGAACGGTTGATGGAAGGCAGAACATCTTTCATCATCGCGCATCGACTTTCCACCATCCACAATGCAGACCGCATCATTGTGATGGACAGGGGCCAGATCGTCGAAAGCGGTACGCATGCCCAACTGATGGAGCAAGAAGGCCTCTATCACAAACTCTACACCCTAAAAAGCCTGCAAATGATTGAAGAAACAGAAGTTTCTAGCGACTGATTTCTTCCATTCATTTGGTTATTCATCCTCTCCTAAAGATACCAATAGCTATTCACTAACCTGAACCCCAACTATTCCCCCTATTAAAGCCATTGACATTATTAGGGTGACCTTGTATATTCAACCAATAAAAGATAACCATATCTTTTTATCTATTTAATGGGTTTTCATCCAGGAGCCTTGCAATGAATTATTCAGGTTTGCTCAGCGACAAACACGATATTCGATCTGGAGACGGAATTAAAATAATGGTCGATTTATTTTATAGCAATGCCAGACAAGACCCACTGTTGGGTCCAATTTTTGAGCGTGTGATCAGCAATTGGGAAGAGCATTTGCCGACCATGTATCAATTCTGGGAGAGACTCCTTTTCGGCTTCAGCGATTACAGCGGAAACCCATTCCAGAAACATTTAAACTTTTCTTTGGAAAAAGAGCATTTTAGCGCGTGGGTTAAAATTTTCACTCAAACTATTGACGAGAATTTTTCAGGCCTGAAAGCAGAAGAAGCAAAAAGATTGGCAAGGAATATTGCCCACAGTTTTCAGCTGCGCATGGGAATAAGCTCCGAGAACAATGACTTCGAATCTATAAGGTATATACGCAATTAATCACCATTAGGGATTCAAAGATTTTCGTTTATAATTACATTGGCCTCTAAATCTTAAAAGGACTATCGATCACAATGGCTGAAGCGATTCAAACCGACCATTCTACGCTAAAAACTAATTACCGTTTCACCAAGGATGGGTTTGCCCCAAAGTTAGTTGAAATTAGAACATGACCTCACGTAAGTTTGAATGGTTTTTAGCGATAAAAGCCCAAACCAACCTAAGGAGGCCATGT
>JGI24913J38484_100441_pt1 | contig 22882 bp, 15 predicted proteins | sample LinPfosmplate1_FD_38484 | JGI IMG/M metagenome (IMG submission 38484)
CCTCCTCGTACAAACGAGAGTCACATTTGTTCCTCGAGCCACACAGGCGACACCCCAATGCCATCAATGGTGTGTCACAGTGTGGGCGAGGCGCTGAACCTAATGTGTTGAGAGGACGTAGGCGCTGCGCGCACGCTGCAGCATCTATGAACAAGTGTACTAGTAGTACAAACGAGAGGGAGAGCCAGCTTACCAATGCCACTCCTGTGCGCCGCTTCATGGCGGCCATGCGATCCAACACTCGCGCAATCGCTACCAGCGTTTCGCGTCGTCAGCGCGCAAACGCTCAGACCAGCTGCAGGTGGCGCGGCGAGGGTGGCCGGCACTCGCCGCCGCTGGGTTTCATGGATGGCTGGCTAGGTGGCTTGCGCGCCCCCCCCCGGGCAGGCCCCGGGCGCAGTGCGGCCGCTCACTGGCGCTTACACAGGGTTCGCACTCGGGAAGAGCTTCGGTGCGCCTGCCCGTTCGGCCGCCGCCTTCTCCGCCTTCGCGATCTTGACATCGCCGAGCTTCTGCCACCCTAGCTCAACATCCCGCAGGGCGGCGAGACGTTGCCACGCAAAAAATTCGACCAGCTTTGTCGGGAGGCGTTGTAGCTCTAAAAAGGCAGCCTTCAAGGGATGCTGTTCGATAGGGCCGTCCCACCCTGCTATTTTGAGCCGACTACCCCCACTCCCAGACCTCCCAACGCTGCCACCGTCACCGCCATCACCACCACCACCACCCCCGCCACTCGCACCCTTCGCCACTCCGCCCACAGATGGGCCACTGTCGTGCTGTGGAGGGGGTTCCATACCGGGGGCTAAATAACCACTGTTCGTCGGCTGCTTTCCCGGTGCCCCCATGCCCGGCGCCAAATAACCTTGCGATAGATCCCCTCCTGGTTGCCGTGGATCTTCGGGATCCGTGGGCACATCGCCGGGGTCGTCTTCAGCGGAGGAACCGAAGGTTCGCCACATGTGGGCAAATATGCTGAAGCCCTGCAGAAAACGGCGGTGTTCCGACACATAAAATCTCTCGGCATCCGCAATCGATGGGATCGGTTTCGGGAGCCTGGGTCCCTGCAATGTGGGGTGGAGCTCAGAGTTAGGGCGCACTGCAACGGTAATGGTTGGGATCAGACTCTGAGTGCCTCTGGTAAGTCTAATCGGACAGCTTTGGAGGAGGGATTCCCCTTGCTCGCCCCTCCTACCGTCTTGGCAGCAGAAGGTTTGCTGCCTCCAGGGGTCTTTGGCGTCGGTGGCAAGGCTGGATTCCCCGCCAGACCCGGAAGCGCGGGGCTGCTAGCCCCGACTGGGGCGTTGGGCTTCTTCTTCTTCGCGGCCTTTCCGTCGGAACTCCCGCTGGAGTCCTCCCTCTTTTTCTTCGAGGCCTTGGCGCCTTCCTCCTTCTTGCCTTTCCCAGCTGGCCCTTTCCCAGCTGGCCCTTTCCCAGCTGGCCCTTTCCCAGCTGGCGCTTTCCCAGCTGGGGCTTTTGCTGCTGGGGGGGATAGTGTCGCCTTATCCTCCTGTTTGCTTCCTTCTGTAGCGCTACCGTCGACGGCAGCAGCGGCAGCGGCAGCGGCGGCAGCAATCTTATCAGCAGCTGCCTTCTCAGCAGCGGCCTTTTCCCTTTCTGCTTTGGCCTGCTCTTTTTTAGTTTTCTTTGCCTTGGCCATCTCCCTCTCTAAGGCCGCTTCCTTCTCGTCGGCCTCTTTTGCTTTGATCTTGGCGCTTCCCTTGCGCTCGCGCTTTGCCGGGGCTGAGACAGTGGCGCCTTTTTTCTTGCGTTTCTGCGGATTCTGTGGACGCTGCTGGTTCTCGCAGATCTTCCACTGTTCCCTGTCGAGCTTCAGGATCTCGTCTTCTCCATCATCGTACTTCACGTGGTACTGATTCTTCTCCTTGTCGAACTTGTGCACCTCACCTTCGTACCAGGCCTTGTCGAGCGGCCAAAATACAGTGACGCGCTTGCCAACCACACTCGAAGGGTCCGAGATTGGGGGAGATGAGGCTTTGGGAGCCACAGTTGCTGCTGTGGCCGATGGCGTCGCTGGTGCCCCGGTGGCAGCATCAGAGGCGGTGCCAACCGCCAATACTGAAGCATTCATCGCAACGTCCGACGGTGTGGCAGGATTGGTGGCAGGAGCATCGCTCATTCCGTGAAACAGCGCACGAGTGTTTTCGTTTCGCCGCGAACTGCGCGAAGGACATGCCGCTGCCAGGGCTTTCGCCCAGATCAATTTCGAGGACAGAGGTCGCAAATACGCCTTCAAAGGATGCCCCTGAGGCAAAAACGATGGCACGGCGACGTGCAGAGCGATTGGTACAGTCAATTGAGGCAGAAATGAGAGCCTCACCGCGGAGTAAGGACAGGGCCAATCTACGATCACCACGAGGCCGACAGGCCATCGAGTCGGTGCTGGATCTGAGCGGTGGCCCTAGGGTGGAAACGTCGTCATCGAGGCTGGGGGCGACCGACAGCCCCACTGCCAGCCCTGCCGGTAGTATCCGGAGTCCTGGCAGCGGCAGGGATGAAGGTAGCAGCAACCTGAGGATCAAGCTATCAGAGAAGGTCAAACCGCACTGACCCTCGCTGTGGCCATGACTGGTGGTGACTGACCACCCACATGCTATGCTTCAGGAGCTTGAGCTTCAGAGCGTGGTGGCGGAGCTGAAGCAAACTAAAGGGGAGAAGGCCAGCGTGCAAGAAGACCTGCGGGTGACGGTAGCGGAGCTGAAACGGCTTCGGCAGGAAACGGCGGCCCTGAAGGCAGATCACGTGGACAAAAAGGGCCAGGTCCAAAACACGAGCGAACAGGTGGACGTGCTCCAGGCTGAGGTAGAGCTCCTGAAGCAGGAGAACACGCGTCTCACGGCGTCGAGCTCGGTCCGGACCGACGGGGAAGTAATGAAGCTTCAAGGGAAGTGCCGCGAACTCGAGACGCAGCTGATGGCGGAGAAGGAATGGGCCAGGAGTCTCGAGAAGGAAAAGACAGCTGGCAAATCGGCCGGCTCCGGGCTCGAGGCAGACCTCGCTTCGATGACCCAGCGGGCCGTCAACGCGGAGGAGGCTCGGGATCAGGCTTATAAGGAGGTGATGGCGGCGCGTAGTGGGTCCACTGCGGAGATCAGGGCACTGAAGGAGCGAAACACCCAGCTGCACCGCGAGGTGGTATAAGCCCGGAAACCCAACCCAAACCCGACACAGATCGGATGGAAGGTGACACAGGCCCAGGCTGAAGCCACGCGGGTCAAATCGCAACCCGAGGCACCTCACAAAATCTTCACGACTAACCTGAACCCAACCCTAATTCCGCTGACCCTCCCTCATCCTATCCCATCCTAAACCAAGCACTCGCTATGAGCCTGACCCTAACTCTCATTGAAAGGCGTTTCAGCGCGATATTGCCAACCTACAAGCGGCACTGAATAAGGCGGAACGTGAGGTGCAAAGGGATCCCGGAAGAGACCCCCAAAACCGACCTAACCCTAAACCTTGAACCCTGAAAAGGCCCGGACATACCAACAGTCGGCGCGGGAGGCAGAGGAGAGAGAGCTGATGGCGATGTACTCCGAGGCGGCCGCAAGTAGCCAGAAGGAGAAGGCCCTAGAAAAAGAGCTCCAAGAGACACAGATCGCGAAGAGGGAACTCGAGAGGGAGCTCGCAAGGCAGGACGAGCGGAGCATCGCAGAGACTCGTGCGGAGAACCCAGAAGAGGCGGTCGGTGCGCTGCGGTCATGGCGTCGGAGGTGTCAAAATCTCGAGGCGGAGATCGATCGGAAGGATTTTGAGGTCGCCACACTCGCCAAGGAGCTCAATGAGGCTCAGAGTGACAAGGCACGTCTCACTGCGGCCGAGGCCGAGGCTGGTGAGCTAAGGGAAAAGCTCAAGAGAGCAGCCACAAAGGCCGGGAAAGCAAACCAAGCCTTGCTGGACGCGCAAATGAAGAACATGTCACCAGCGAAGGAGAGTGAGAGTGAGAGCTCCTTCTTTGGTGGTGGCAGCCCCCGAGGCGGCGGTGTGAGCCAAAAGTTAGTCAATGCTGCAGCTGGACAGATTGATCACCTTAAGTCCAAGGTGAAGGAGCTTGAGGCGGCAAGGGATCGCCTCCAGGCCGAGGTCGATGCCATCAAAACAGGGGACGCGCACTACCAGGAACTGCAGCAGAAGATGACAGCGCTCCAGGAGAAGACCTCGGTGGCGAACAGAGAACTCATGGAAGCGCAGCAGAAACAGCTGGCGGCATCCAAAGCCCAGAAAAAGGAGGAAGCGCGAGCGAAGAAGCAAATCCATGATTTGCAAATGCATGAAGAAGCACACACGAAGGAGATTGAAGAGCTCAAACTGGCCTTGCACGCGTATCAGCAGGAGGTGAGGGTGTTAAACGATAGCTGAAAGAAGAGCTCCACAAGTTGGGGAAGGATGTTACAGTATGTGAGTTTAAGTGTAGGACTGTGAGTGTAAGTGACATTCAAAGGAAGGCGGTCAAGGAGAAGCCTGGCTGGGTCGACGTGGCCCCACCGCAGGAGACCTCGGAGCCGACTGCACCAGAGTGGAGTGGAGCGTTCGCACCACCGAAGCACACCTCGCTTCGGTCCCAGGACCTTGACCGGTCCAACTTTGACGACTTGACTTCAATGTCACATGTGACGCTCTCACAGCCCTCTCTCGTTCACCGAAAATACCAACAACTGGTAGTACTGGCCTGGGCCTAACGGTTCGCTGTGGCCAAGGCCTGTTGCGTACCCAATAAAGGGCTTGCTTCGTGCGGGCGCGGCCAACCGTGGGCGGCAGTAGGGCGGCACCGGGCAGGTGGGTTCATCGGTTTATGCCCATTTTGGTACATGTATGTACCACTACGGTATGTGACGCTGCAATGAACAGGACATCCCCGCCCGCGCACGCACACACAGCACATGCGGTAGCATAGGGTTTGCTGTGTGCGTAACAAAGCGTCACGCTTCAAGTGTATCGGTATCACAGCGACAGCAAATCCATGATTGCTGTCCCCTCCGCTGCTTCAGTGGGAGCCTCGGCATGCAGAAGTACCGCCGACATCTTGTACTCCTTTGCGGCATCGATGTTGTCCTCGTCATCGTCAACTAGTACAACAACCTTGTTTTGCAAGGCGTCGACGAGCTTCTGGCCGTTGGTGCCTTCAGGCACGACACCGAGAGCCACCGCTGCCGAGCACATGTGTGTCACTTTGCCGTCGTCTGGCACCCCTTTCGGGATCTCCCAGCTGTCTCTTGGGTCACTCCCGTTTCCTTCAGCACGGATCACGATGCGATCAACCACTGACTCCTTGAATCGCTGCTTGAGGACGTTCCGAATTAAGCTCGGCTGGGAGGAGAAGGTGGTCACGGCGATCTGGATTCCAGCTTCTTGCGACATCGGGATCAAGAGCTCAAACATGGGCCTGATGTACTTGGCTAGCTCTTCCTCCGTCCCCTTCCAAAATCCGCCGGTGTGCACCGTCACGAGGGTCTGGTCAAAATCTGATGGAAACAGCGCACAAAGGAGTCACCAGCAAACGCTGGGTACGATTTCGGGCGTACCTAGCGCCAGCATGCGCGTGCCCTGCTGCCTCAGATGTATCACAGCTAATTCGACCTCCTCCCTCGAAACTGGTACTAAATCCTCCTCGATGAGGTGCATCCGCTCGTCGCCATCAAGAGGACACCCCTTCGGGGGAGTTGAGAAACCTGGCTCAGGTTCCATACCCTCGCTCCTGTGCAACCCACACTACCAAAAGGGAATGCGCGTAAAACTTTCGTGAAAGTCAGGGAAAATCAGGCCTTTTGGGGTCGCATGTCGGCATGCTCACTCTCCGAGGAGGACGATGACCTGCTTCAAATATTACAGGTGCTATGCTTTAATGTTGAATATTCAGCGACTGACTCGCTCCGACCACCATAGGCGATATGCAAGATCCCTACGGCGTCTAAATGCGACATTGATCCTACGGCATTACGTGCGGTGAATGCAATGGGTCTTCACAAGGAAGTCAAGGCCATCCTCGAGGTCATAGTTTGGTTTTTTTCGGCCTGGCGCCTCACTCATCGTTTGTGGGTGGCAGAACAAATCGTTACCGACCCCAAGCCGACCCAAAATGGACAAGCCTGTAGACATGCCAAAATCGAAAGCTCGTGCCAATCTGCTGCTTGAGGTAAGACTCTGACCCTAACCCAGGGCAATCCCTTGATACGGTGGCCCTTTTCTATGCTAGATTCAGAAGACGATCGACTCGCTGCAGTATAATCATACGGGATGCCAATACTTTAACATAAATAAAAAGAGGCCGTTGCGTCGTATCATGGACACGGCGAGGAACATTTTGAAGGCTCGACCCCTCCACCCTTGTTCCCTCCCTCCCTCCCTCCCTCCCTCCCGGCAATAGGCATAATAATGTGATACGATGTCTGTCGTCTTCCATCATTGCAGGAGGCCTTGCCGATCAAGTGCATCGAAGGAGTCTTCCTCGCTCTATACCTCACCAGCGAAATCCACGACGTGGAGCGGGTCCCGATCAGCTTCAAGTCAACGGTCAACGGCCAGATTTACAGGCACATCGTCCTCGCGGTCCGCCATGGCAATCGCTACGGTGCATTAGGAATCAGCCGCCGAAAGGAGCTGGGCTACCAGCCGTTGCATTTCAATTCGCTATCGGAGCTGATGATGAGGTATAAGACGGCGTATGAACAGTGGTGGCACACACTTTTGGGGATCAAGGTTGGGGTGCCAGTGCCCCACAGTGTGCTGTCACAGGAAAAGATCTGCTGGCGTTTCTGCAACGTAAAGGTTCCCAAGTCGGCAGGAGCATGGGAGCGAAAGGTCCAGAGGCCGCTAGACAAGTTTGCCCGTAATTGGCACAAGGCCCTCGACCAGTGGCGGTTGGAGGGCGCTCCAGACGATGACGTAGGTAGGGATTTGCCGGCGACACCTCCAGCAGGTCAGAGCCCAAGCAGTGTGCCGAGCCGATGGGTCAAGGCCAGCCCGAAGAAGGGGAGTGCCGTGAAAGGCAAAAAAGCGGGCAAGGTCCAGTCGATGGCGGCCAAAAAGGTAGCAGCGGAGGAAGAGGGAGGGAATGAGGTCAATAACGAAGAATCCTCTTCATCGGAGGAGGAGGATGAGAATGAAGAGGATTCAGAAGAAGATGAGGAGGAGGGAGCTCAAGCGACGGTGGATAAGGTGGTGGCCCGTGACTCGGAAGATCAGAACAACCTGCAAACTCCTTCGAAACCCGCAAGCGATGGGGATTTACCGCTGAGGAGATCATTCCGCCCAAACAACAAGGGTGGGGCACCATCGATGGCCGTATGATGACTGCGAGGCTGGACCGGGATGCTGCAAAGCTGCGAGGCTGCAGGGGCTGCGGCTGTGCGCACCGCCACCGGCGCGTTGGGTACCGGCCGGGGTGCCGGCGCTGAGCCTTGCGCGGGGCAACGTGGTTTGAATTTTAGTCCAGCAACGCATCCGCCTGTCTTGAGATGGCGCGTTGCATGGCTTGATGCGTGGCCTTGACCCGACTCGGCGCAGAATGATCGAGGAGCGCATCGGCAGCGCGACTCATCGGACGGTACAAGGGAGGCTCAATCATTTGGCCTCCAGCCCCTAGGGTCAAGCGGGTATCGCCAAGCTTCGCGTCATGAACGAAAGAGCCTACCACCACAAGAGCAAAACGGGAAATCAGAATATAGACACAAAAAAAGAAAGCAAGAGGAAAGGAACCAAGCAGAGTGAGTCACCTCGTGTCTCCGCGAAGTTGACCTCCATCCCTCCTCCGAGCCCGGCTCGCATCGGGGAATGCATCCGCGGGGAAGGCATCCGGGATGTGAATTCAGATCTGTAAGGCGATCCTGGAAACGGTGACCTAGGAGGAGAATGGCCCTCCGGAGGGCACACCGTCTCTTCCACGTCCAAACCTTGCCATGCGGGTGGAAAGAAGAGCTCGGAACGGAAGACCCGGCTCCGCCATCCACGAATCTGGTCGTCGGGTTGCCCGAGCGGCGACCGCCGGTACATCGAGTTGTGTGGGGAGTGCTGCCTCGAATCAAATAAGCCATCCCCTGGGGGTATGGAGTTGTTCGGGCTAGGAGAGGCACCCGGAACGGGGGGAAAGAAACCCCCACCGTGGTTACGCGGGCTTGCTGGGGGTGAAGACTGAGCCTGTCGCCTCGCCATCTCGGGAGGCATCGGACTTGGGGACCCGAAACTCGCAGCGGGGGGACTCGATCGTCGCCCAGTCACCATCCCACTGGCTACCTCCCACCGCATGATCTCGCCTTCGTCTTCCTCCATTAATTGCCGGAGGCGGTCTTTGGCCTCGTTATACTTGACGTGATACTTGCTCACGCGGTGCTGATAGCAGGTGTTTCTCAGGCCTTGTCTTGCCGCGAGAGATGCGGCAGCTGCAGGCACTGTGGCGTTTCCATACTTTGGCTTCGATAAGGACCTGGCGGTGCCGGAGAAGCTGGTCATTGTGTTCTGAAGCGAGGCCCGCGTGGCACCAAACTTGGGTGGCGGGGGTAAGGTGACCGCCATCTTGATTTTGACATCGCCACGGTCCGACCGCAGGAAGCTCATGCTGTCGTCGTAAGCCTTTGTCGCCAACTTGTAGTCCTCTATGGCGTTGACTTGTTTCTCGAGCTGTCGCTTGGCGGCACCAAACCTATCGACGAGACGCCGTGGGAAGACCTCCTCGGGCAGCTCTTCGTTCATCCGTCGATGCTTCTCTTCTACCTGCTTCATGAGTCTCTCCATCTTTTCCTGTCGCTCCTGCTCCTTCTGGCGGTACAAAAACTCCACATTGCGGTCGCTGCTCGTGGTCTCCTTCTCGGCGATGGACTTCTCCCAGACGTGGCGTGGGATCATATAGCACACCGCGTGGGAGGAATCCACCAACGCGGTGGAGAGGTGTGCGTGACCCATGCTAATCTGTCCCCGGATCATCAGAGGTCCGGCCTCATCTAAGACGCATCCTGGCCCAAATACCCCCATCTCTAAAAGGTCGTTATCGGGGGGCTCCCAGGAATTCTTCTTCTCTGGGGCTTTGAGGCGTCGGCCTTTGAAGCTCGGGCCTCCTTTACCTTCCATCCTCGGATCGGCATCGTCGGCGTAGACCACGACCTCTCCTTCCTTGACAACGAAGGCCCATGCCGCCTTGTGGGAGCGTTTGAAGAGATGTTCGCCAGCGACGTTTGTTTGTATGCTCGAAGCGACGGCGACTTCGAGCAAGACTTGACCATCGACGTGCCGAAACCTCGGGATGTCCTTGTAGAAATCGAGGATGTCAAGGGCTTGAATTTTAGACCAGGTGCCTTTCGGGATCGCCAGCAAGCTTGTGCCAGGATAAGCCCAAATGGATGCTTCAAAACTTGCGTCACCCTGCGCTACAATGTCCCCGAAGGCCACATTCTGCCCCAAATCGGGAGAAGTGATCTCCACATCACCCAACCATGGCTTACTACCCTGTACAGAGCTACTCTCAAGCTCCTTGAGGACCTGATCCCTCTCAACAGCATCCCCACGAAGGCAGTTTTTGGCATTGGCCTCGTCTCTGGCGGCGGCTCGGGGCTTGGACAACTGCATACTTCCGTGCTCCAGAATCTCCTTCGCCACCTGGGCGATCTCTTCCTCGGTGAGCTTGTCAGCGACTCCATCCGCCAGTGACAGCGCGATCGCCTCCAGCCTAGCCTGACCAGCCTTGGTGTGTCGAGTGGCGTGCGCCTCAAAATGCTCATCGTCAAGAATCCTGCGCCACTGCTGATAGTGTCGGAAGTTACCGTCTGTCTTGAGGAGCTGCGTGATGTTATCGAGCCGCCGACAGACGTCAAGGAGCTGCTGTGAGGTCACCATGACGGTGGCTACCATCTCCCACGCTTCTTCCCAAGGCTCAGTAGCCTCCAGATTCGCCCGTTTGGCTTCATCATACTCGCGGTACTCCTTCTCTGCCTTGTAGAAGTCATTATCCATCTTCTGCTTCCTTGCGGCATACGTTTCACTTTTCTTCCTGGGTGCGGCAGGGGGTGACTTAGGCTCACGCTTGTTCTTTTTGTCCACCCTCGCTTCCTCCTCTGTTCTTCTCTGCAGCTCCGCCTCCATCATGTCCTTGCGCTTCTTAAGCAGCGACGAGCACGCATAGCAAGCAATGTAGTGCATGCGAGTAGTCTCCATTAAGGCTTTGATCGGCCGAAGCGTTTCGCTCAGTCTGGCGATGACGGGCTGGTGTATAGTCTCAAGTACGTTCGTCAAGTCATCACCGATCCTTTCTCCGGCGACTTGGATCTCTCGGATGCCGCCCATTGCAGCTAGAATTGGGCTAGGAAGGGTGGGCAACAGAGCGTTGGGATACATACGTTGTAGCAGATCGGCCAACTCTTGAAAGCAATGCATCGAGTGTAGGGCTAAGGTCATCTGATGCCGAAGCCAAGCCCACGGAACAAAAGGCACGGTGCCGGCACCCTCATCGTCAAGCATCAGTTGTGTCGCATCCTTCGTGGCCACACAGCCACCTTTAAGCACAATGTACCGGTGCGTCGCGATGTCTCCCTCTTTTGCCACGAGCCCGCTCGCGGGAAAATCGAGCACGACGGCGGTTCTGGCTATCAAACGGTATTGATTGTCGCGGAGACCAGAAAACGTTGGATGGATGCCTTTGTGGTCTTTTAAGAACCTTCCCAAGGCCTCGATGTCCCAACCATCGATGTCCCATCTCCTCTCCGGTGTATGCGTCAGATGCGTCGCCAGAACCCGCGGAAAGCGCGGCAGATTCAGCACGGAGGTCGCAAGCAGACCATGGGCGAAGAGTGTGCCACCGTCATTCATCCTTTTCAAGAGAATTTCCTTCGGAGCGGTCGCTATATTGCCACTGAAGGACTCTCGGCACCAGGTATGGCCCTTGCGGACGTCTTCAAGTGGAATTTCTTGGAAGAGTCCCTTCAAGTAGGGCCGGGGCCGGGGAGACATCTGGAACACCTGCCACCCAATTAAGGTTAGGGTTAGGGCCGGGGAGACATCCGGAACACCTGCGCTTCATCGATGAGACTCTGCCGCCGAGCCTCCGCCTTATCGGCTGCATCCTGTTCAGCCACTGCCAGGGGAGGCTCGGTGGTGACCTCCTTTTTGACCTCATTTTTGACCTCCTTATTGACCTCCTTTTGGGACGAGATGACCTTCTTTGTTTGTGGTTCGGATTCCAAGTCCTTGGCCAAGTCCTTGGCGAAATCCTTGGGACAGGGTTCGGGTTAGAGTTAGAGTTCGGGTTAGGGAGTGGACGAGTTGACCTCGTTGAGGCTGTCCATTTTCTCTTTTCGATGAGGGTGAGAGTCGTCATCACTGTCGTCTGGGGCCATATGATAAATACATTTCGATTTGTACTGCTCGGCCTTGCCCCCCCAGTTGTCATCTTCGTTATCCTTGGAGGCGGTCGCCTCTTTGCTGAGCGCTACTTTGAGTTCGTCAGAAGGCGGCTCCACGCCGATGCTCAGAACGAACTCGGCGAAGCCTATCGTTTCCGACTCTGGGCTCTTCTCCTTATTGTCCTCATTTTCGATTATCTGGATGGACTTGGCTTGGGGCTGCTGCGGCTGTTGAAACATCGCATCGAGGGCCTTGACCGCTTGCCCGATCACATTCAAGAAATCGTCAAGGATGGTCTTCGTGAAGAGCTTGCCATGTTCCGCAAAGAGATGATAGAGCCTGTCGGCGTTGACCCACCCTGTTGCATCGGGATCAACGAACCGGAACAGCTTCCGCAGCTGCCCAAGCTGCGAATTTATCCTCGTGGACAGTACAGTAGGACGCCCGTTGAGTACCTTGATGAATTCTCGAAAGTCGAGCGTCCCATCTCCGTCTTCATCCGCCCCGGCCTGCTCGACGATTGCCTGTACCTGTTCCGGGGTGTCTCGGTTCCCGTATCGAGTGAGCCACAAGTGGAGCTCCATGAGGTCAACCTCGCCACTCCGGTCCGCATCAAAGAGCAAAAACGACTCCCTCATCTCCACGATACGGTTGTGCAGCGCCTCTTGGCGAGGCGAGGTGGGGTTGCTCATCATCCGAGAGAACTCCGTCATGTCCATCTCGCCGCTGCCGTCAACATCGATCTCCATAAATAGAATCTGTACTTCTGTGTGATGATCTGGCATGCCGAGGAGCTTCACGCCTTCAAATAGCTCATCGACGTTGATCTCTCCTGAATGATCCAAGTCCATCAGATGGTATGCCATCTTGAATTCGGTCACCTGGGCTTCGATCTTTTCACGCATCTCGGACTCACCTGTCAAACAAGACAATCAGTAAGGTAAGGCGATACGGTGCAAGGGGGTTACAGGGCTGCCTCCAGCCATAAGGCCGATGAAGCTCATGATATCCATGCATGATTCTTCCGCCTCAGCTTGGACTTTCCGCCGAGCCTCAGCAGCAACTTTTTCGATCCTTTCCCGGGCCTGTTCGGTGCCACTCTGCAAACGATTCGCGGCTATCTCCATCTTTTGCATGTTTTGGTCGGAAACGACCCCTTTGGCGGCGAGCAATCTGGTGAGACTCTCTGCCTTGGCCGCCGCCGCCTTCATCTTGAGAAGCTTTTTATCCGCCTGGAGCTTGCGCCACTTTTTGGTTTCGTCGGAGCCTCTCAACTTGTTCGCCAGGATCTTCTTGATAGAGATGTCCTTAAAGACTTCATTCAAATGAGGATCGGTTAAGATCTGTTTTTGGACTTCTCGCACGAGTTTGTCCTTGGAGACGGACCCTTGTTCAAGCTCTACTTCAAGCTTTTCGGAGTCGCGATCCAGCTCCACTTGCCGAGCTTCATTCTGCACCAGCAGATGCTGCTTGTTGTCTAGTGCTCGCTGCTTATACTGCGTCTCCACAGCCATCCTGGACATCTCCGAGCGAGATCGAGAGATCTTGGCAACGATCGCCGCCTCCGCTTCCGCGGCCTTTTTAAGACCCACTTTAACCTTGTAGATCGCCTCCACCTCCGGATCCTCCATCAAGGTGACTATCATGTCAGATTTCACCGTAAGAACTGTCTGGGAATTTCGAAGGGCTTCTTCCTGCTGCATCCATATTTCCATCAGCTCCGACTTGGAGTCAGAGAGCTTCTTTCGTCGCTCAAGGTCCTCGCTGAAATTCTGGTATCGCTTCATGGCCTGCCCGACATCTTCCGTGCTGCGATAAGCGGCCCGAGCTCGCTCCAAAGTATCTTGGAGGTCTTTCAAAAATGCGGCCTCCTGTGTTAAGCTTTGTTTGGCTAGCTGACCTTCAAGCCTTGCCGCCAACTTCATCGCTTCCTTAATGTCACTCGCATCGCCGGTTCCGGCCAGCACCTCGGTGATGGCGCCTAAGATTGCGTCGACTTGCCCCATTCGAGACTTCAAACTTCTCGCTTGTAGCGATTTGCTGAGCTCGTGACCTTTGCTGTAGGCGGCACGAAGCTCCTCCCGAATCAAGCGTTGGCTGTCATGGAACTCGATTTCACTGCGGTGCTTCGCCGCAGAATGCAAACCCTCAAAGGCGGTTTGCAAGGCGTCTCGGAGGAGCTTTTGGTTCTCTGTGAGATGCTCAGCGCGGGTTACTTCTTCCCCAGCAAGCTGCTTCTGCAGTCCCTGTGCATCTTGAACTAGGTTGAAGAGATCTGTGCCTATAAACTCACCCTGCCGAATCACCTCCAAGGCCTTCTCAATCGGCACACGGAGCGACAAGAGGATTTCGATTTGGACTTCGGCTTCACTTGTGTCCAACTCGGCGTAGTGCTCCATCACCTGGGTGATGGTATCTAGCGCGTTGACGGCCGATTCGACCCACTGCGCTGTCTGGCTTTCTCGAACGACCTCTTCTTGTTCCTGAACGACTCGGAGGCAATCATGCGCGATTGTCATTATGGTCATCATAGTTCTTAGTAGGGTGGCCTCTTCAGCCAGCATTTCTTCGTGAAGGTCATGCGCCGCCTTCGCCATCTCATCGATTGAGGCAGAAATGCTCGATAGGCGTTCGCTCACAGACAGCGAGTCTTGTGTTATCCCTTTGCAGGCTGTCATCGCGGCAGAGACTCTCTGATGGAGTGCGTGACCTTTCAGGGTCAGAAGCACCATGGCGCCGGAATCGATCGCCCGGTCTACCGTTTGGCTGATTTTTCGACGAGCTTCAGCCAATTCCCAGTCCGCCGTTTTCATCAAGGTGCTCTGAAGAAGCCGGCGCGCGTCCTCCACAACCTGTGCGCTGCCGACCATGCCCTCCGAGGCGATTCGATCGAGCCCGGCGTTCGAGTCACCCTGAGAGCCCCTTCGCGCCATGGCGGCCAAATGATTCGAATCGTCCTCATCACTCTTCAGCTTCAGCATTGCGCTTTCGCGAGCCTGGTTAACGTCTAGGCCGAGGCTCTGCATCCGCGCACGCACCGGCTCCGGCAGGCTCACAACAAGCTTATGTACCGCCGCAATCTCCTTGGAGAGGAATGGGAGCGCCATGTATGGGCCTTGATTGAAGCCTGCCTCGTGAAACCCAACAGCTGCTGCACCTTTCCACATGGCAACCCCGGTGTCCTTTTTGGTGCAGCCTCGGGTAATTCGCCCGTGATAGAGGCTTAGTACAAGCTTCTGCCATGTTGTGGAGAGCGTCCGTGCTGCTGTCTCCAGCCCTGCCACATCGACAAGATCAATAAGCGCGCAAACAATCACACGGGTTAGGGTTAGCATTACCGTCATCGTGCGCCGTGGTAAGAATCTCTTCCAACTCCAAGAGCACCTTACAGCAGTCTAGTATCCTTTTACGATGCGGTGAGAACTCAATCCGTTCTGCGTGTTGCATCAACAGGATTAAGTTCTCGAAGACCTGCGTATATTCCTCCACTTGCCGTGCCTCGTTCGCGTCCGTTTTGACGTGTTTGTATGAGGATGCCAACCTATCAATTAGCCGTTTGAGATCGTTGACGATCCCTTGCGACTGTTCCATGTCTAGGTGGTCCACAAAGAGCTTTCGCAGACGGTCGAGCTTATAACCCACCTCCCGGAGCGCAGCGGCTGTACTCCCATCTTTTTTCGAATCCGCAATGTGGACATCTTTCGACATCTCTTCATTCATTTTGAATCCATGCATATACATCTTTTTTCCAACTCGAAAAATCATCGCGCGAGCCAGTAACGCCTCGACACTGCGGTAATGCGCCGTCTCCCTCGCCTCGGCGTCAAGCTTCGCAGCCATCACTTTGGCTTTTTCATCCTCTAGCGCCTGCTGCTGGCCATCGTCAGCGTTCGATTGGCCCCGATGAAACTGCTCCATTCTGGTGGCGGTCTCTTTGACGGCCTTTTCCAGCTTTTCCGTCTCTTTTGTCAAATCCAGTACTTCTGTTTCCATCGTGATCACACGATCCGCGTTCAGTATAGGTCGCCGCTGCATGTCTTTCTCGGCTGCATCCAACGCTTGTATGTAGCGCTGCGCAGCTTCCTTCTGTGTTGTAGCGTCTTCTGCGTAGCGCCTCATAGCCTCCTCCAGCTGGTGTTCTCTCTCTGCGACCGCTTGAAGTGCTTGCTTCTCCGCCAAGACCTCATCGATAAGGACCTGTCCTGCATTTTGGTTATCAATCTTTAACTTTTCGACCTCAACGATCTGTAAGGACTTGGCATCCAAGATCTGCTGGTAATTCTGTTCAGAGGGATTCAACAAGCGACCTAACTGCATAGAAACTGTTTCGTGAACCTGAAGCTCGCGTTGAAGTCGCCGTTGATCTTCGTGGAGTCCTGCTAGTCGCCGCGTGAAGTCTGCCTCAACAAATCCATCGACTGCCTGAGAACGCTCGGCTTTGAACTCTAGGGCCTCCGCCTTGGCGGTGAGCTTCTTGAGCTCGTCATTGCCGGCATCAACGAGCACCGCCACGTCTTCGAGACACCATTGCCCGTTGTGGCCGCGCTTTGCAGCGGGCCGGGCATCAACTCGAGGCTTTGCATCCGATGTTAATTCCAGCTTCTTGTGCCCTCGCATCTTAGCTGGTGCACGTGTAGCAGGCTTCTGCTTCTGCAGCCGCTTCGTCGAGGGCGCTGGAGCAGGTGATTTCTCTTGTATCGGCTCTGCAGCACGTTCTGCCGTAGGATATTTTGTGCCATCCGTAGCCCTGTGTGTCTTTGTAGTGGCTGTTGTCTCTTCTTGGAGCGCATATTGTGTCTTTAGTCTCTTCTCGCTGTCGCTGGCTATACCAGACATTGACTGCAAGACTGCCTGTGCTTCTTGAGCGGCATTGGTGGCACTAGGCACCTCAGCAATGATCCCTTCTGGCTCGACACGGAGCGGTCCGAGGCGCTGCTTCGCTTCTGCAGCAGCCACGGAACGAGATTCTGCGATGACCACTTTGCTGTGCTTCGCGTTGGCCGCTGCCTGGTCCGCCTTTTGTCTCGCCTCAGCTAACTTCACCTCGGCCGCAGCTTTCTCAGCACTATCATCGGCGACATGCGACATGGCCTCCAATGCTGCCTGGGCTTCAATGACAGCTGTAGCACACTCTGTGGCCTCGGTGGTGGCTTTTGTTGCTTCTAGAAGGACTTTTGCGTGACCAGATGCACCTTTGACCTTTCTCGCAGCCTCTTCAACTTGAGCCTTGGCCGCCATCTTTTCGGGTTGGTCGTCGGACAGGAGCGACATTTTTCGCACGGAAGCCTGCGCCTCGGCGAGCACCGCCTCTTGTTGCTTCACCTCGGCTGCGGCTTGGGCTGCCTCGGCGTGTATAGCAGCTTTGACCGCAGCTTCCTCGGCCTGGCTCTGGACACGAGCCAGTATGGCTTGCGCCTCGAGCCTTTCCTCACTGTCCTCTGGAGCATCCTGCATCGCATCCACCGTGGCCTGTGCTGCTTCGGCCTCCTGAAGCTGACGACCGGCCTCTTTGGCAGCAACAGCAGCCTGCTCATGCATCGCGGCGAGCGCCACAGCCTTTTCTGCCTGTGCTTTGGTCTCCGCAAGCTTTGCTTCAACGGCGACTCTCTCGGGACTCTCCTCCGCCAGATAAGCCACGGCGTCCACCATAGCCTGCGCTGTTAGCACCGCTTCCTCAAGCTTCTGAACTTCCTCTGCGGCCTCAACAGCCTGCATCTTAGCCACAGCATGGACCTCGGCGATCGTTTCTTGGATGGTTTCAATATCTCTGTCCAAGCCACCGGTCGCTAGAACGCTGACCTTACTTGCTGCCAAAGGGTCGACGGGATCAGACAAACCTTCCTGGAAGTCGAGATTTTGAGAGATAGGCTCTTGAGAAACAGGCGCAGCGACAGGCTCTTTTTTGTCTTCGGTTTGCGACTGAGGTGCGGTCTCAGCTGATGGCTGTGTCGCATCGAGGGTCCCCTCAGTGGCGAGAGGAGCCTGCATGGCTGATGCTGGCGCGGGAAGGTCTTCGGCGATGTGCGAGTCCCTCAGGTGCCCCAGTTCTACCTTGCCAGAATCCACCGCAGAGAGCAAAGGCTCCACAACAACATCCGGGGGTGCTACTTCATCCGCGGCACTATTGTTATTGTCTTTTGGCAGGTTCGTTTCCGTTCCAGGTTCATCTATGGACTTCTGAGTAGTATGCGACGAAGAGGGGATACTTGATGGCGGGATGGGAGCACACTTTGCTGCATCGGCAGCGGCCTTCTCAGCTTCAGTGCGTGTGGCCTCTGCCTTTCGCAGTGCCTCCACTAGCTCTTGCTCCTTGGCGAGCTTTGCCTCATCATCAATATCTTGCATCGCTTGAATCGCTGCCTTGGCACGTATCACGGCAGCCGCCTGTTTCATAGCCTCTGAGGCAACAGAAGACGCACGCTCTTGAGCTGCCACAACCGCCGCCGCTTGCTTTTCCTTCGCCGTCGCATCCGCTAACCTGGCTTCGGCGGCTATTCTCTCCTCATCATTCTCGGGTACATCTGCCATGCCCGCTACGGTGGCTTGCGCTTCGGCAACAGCTGTGGCAGCCTTCTCAGCTTCGGCCGTGGCTGCTTTGGCCTGCTCACGAAACTGTTCCTCAGCTTTCTCGAGAACAAATGCTTCCTGTTTGTCCTCCAGCCGCGGCTCTGATCCCGGTGGCGGTGCTGTCTTATGCATCCCGGTAGCCATGGTCTCTTTGCTAGTTTCCACCAAGGGGCCTGTCCCTTCTGCGTTGGCGCCATGCTCCATGGTGTCAACCGCATCTCCCTGCAAGGTCTGGCTGATGGCGGTGTCACTCTTCTCATCCAGCGGCCCCAGTGCAACATCGTCGGCGTTTGGGTCATCACTTGTTGCAGTCTGCTCAGTAGAGCCGTCCTGTACCACCACTCCCTGTGAACCCTTGCTCACTTCATCTCTCTCCGCGTCGAGCGCTACAGCAGCCTCCTCCGGCCTTGCCTCTGTCGGCGTGGGGCCTCTGGGTTGCGTCTGGACAGACCCTAACTTCTCCTCATCTCTAGGCAGGCTCTCGATAGGCCCCCAACCCTGCTCTAGCTCCAGGTCAGGAGGAGCATCAAGAGCATCCGGATCATCGAGATCATCCGGCCCAGCGCTATCGTATTCCTGGAGGTCCGGAACATCCTCTTCCTCGCTGCTAGTAGCCAAATATTCCTCTTCTGAGTCGGATCCTTCGCCGTCCGGATCCTGCAATTCTGCCATGGTGGCTTGCATTTCAACTAGAAGAGCCTCCGTCTCGTTGTCGATTACTAGCTTTTTGTTGCCCGTCTTGTCCACCGCGTTCACTGCAGTCATCATTTCGTTCATCATGCCCCCGAAGTTGCTACGTTTGATGAGCGTTGAGATCTCCTTCTCCGCCAGTATCACCGCTACTTCTTCTGCAGCTTTGACAGCTTCTTCTTCGAGTCCATTCTGCTTCTCAAGCTCTGTCTTGTCAACTAGCTCCCCCAGCTCGGTGTCGGTCGGCTTCATTCCGAGCGAGTGCATCGAATTCTTCAAGTCATCCTTACTCAGCGACACTTTGAGGTAGTCATCCTGCTTCGTCGGCGAAAAGAGAGCAAAGATCTTCACAAATTCTTCGACGGCGCCATGCTTCAAGCCGTTTCGAGCCAAGTCGTACTTCGTCACCACCGACAAAACGGTCCTGAAAGTGTGCGAGCCTCCATACGGCGCAAATGCCCCCTGGAGTTCTTTATCACTGATGAGCTCCGCCGTCACCTCCACCGCCCTCAGCATCATGATGACGTGTTTGGTTCCTTTGATGGTCCCTGTCTTGCTCTGGTCCATCACTTCAAACATCAAGTGGAGCTCCTGCGCGCCCTGTGAGAGCCGCGAGAGAAGAGGCAGGTCGCGCTTCATCAGCATCACAAAGCTCGCGAGGTCGAGCTTGTCGCCCAGATAATCGTCTTCCACACCGATGGCATACTTGTTGAACTTACGACCCAGGTACTCCTGGTTCAGCTGGTGCCGAATCGCGGTGGTTCCTTTTTGGCGAAGGCCGCCTCTAATGTGGTGAAGAAACTCGTTCAGGTCCATTTCCCCAATCTCGTCGCACACCGCGTCGTCCAAGATACCAAACAGAGACAGAGGCTGCCGGACCCGATCCACGTAGTGCATGAAGGCTTGCATGGCCTCGTCCGGCTCTTTGGGCTTGGAAAAGTGTTCATCTAGCATGATGATCAGCGCCAAAAACTCCGAAAACTGTAAAGGATCATTGGGTTCAGGTATTGCTTCTTCCTCGTCGTCTTGTTCCTCCTCTTCCTTCTCCTCCTCAACGTCTTTGATCGCATTAGCAATTTCCTCTTCTTTTGCAACATCCCTAGCTATGGTGAGCGCTGGGAACTTTGCACCGTACCGCTCTACAATAGCGTCGATGAGGCCATAATACTTTGCTTCATCCTCCTCCAGTGGATGATTTACATCTAAAATACAGTCCAGAATGTGGTCCAATCCACCCCGTAGCTCACATTTACGGCACACCATTTCCAGCTCGATCGATTCTTTGGTGTCTGACCTCAACAGCTCAATGCACGCCACAATCACATTTCGTGTGACGCTTCGGAGGGCAAAAGTCTTCTGGGCCTTAACAGCCGCGTCCCGCTTCCTCTTCTCACGCGCCCGCTTTTCGTTCCGCTCGGCGCGGGCTGCCTTGTTCGTGGCGTTTCTTGCAATACGAGCTATCTGGGGAGCTTCGGCGTGGAAGAGTTTCGTTTGGCAGTTTTGTATGATCAATTCGAGAGTCTTGTCGGATTCCACTTGTAAGGTCCTCAGATACGCTGGAATCGAAGCCCAGCTTCGAGGGACGCCGTCATCGCCGTAGAGGTCCCAGAGTCGCTTCACCTTGGCAATCGACCGAACACACTGCCACTGGGTGAAGCAGACGATGGGCTCCACTACATCCTTCACAAGCATCGGTAAGTTCATTGTCTTCGCTGCGGGTGATGCCGAGCCTTTGGCTTTCTGTTCGACCTCCACGTCCTTCCGCATCACCCGCGACGGCGACAGATTCACAGCACTCTGGTGTTGGTCCGGGACCGGTGCCAGGGATGGGTTGCGAGGCAGACACAGTTCGTCGTCGGGATCCTCATCTAACATCACACCAGCTCCTCGGAGCCAGAACTGGCGATAAATCTCCCCCAAACCACCACCGTGCCCTGCTGCCGCCACCGAAAGCTTCCGATGCATGCTCCTAGCGAGCGAGGGACTAGTCGGCGGGGCATTGTCGGCCTCTTCAGTTGAGGCGTTGCTCAGGGGTGCCATGCCCCCAGGCGTGGCCTGCGCAGCGGGGGAGTCCACCACCCCTGCACCGCGGTTGGGACTCAACAGCGCCGGCGAGGGCCCTCGAGGCGGGGTCGGCGACAGTATCAATCCACATGCCCCTTGGTCCGAAACGTCCTGAATCACCGGTTGCAGTGGCGGTGTGACGGCCTCGGGGAGGATGCATGGCGGAAGCAGATCCCACCAAGAGGGATGCGCCGTCATGCTCAGGAAGCCCTCCCATGACAGCCTTAGCCCTGCCACGCGCCTTGCCGCGGGGGTCCCGTATGACTCGGGGGGCTCCTCTGCATGTTGCCCACGCCGCGCCTCACGTTTGAAGAGCGCACCGAGAATCATCATCGGTCGAGTGACCATCAGATGAATCGCCGTTCCCTGCAGCGCCACATAGGCAAACTGTGCCGGGTGGAGAAAGCCCGTCTCAAGGGCAAGGTCAGGATGGCGGCGTCGATTCTCGGATTCCAGGCGGCTTAAAACGGCCACCACTGCGGCATCTGTTCTATGGCCAAAGCTCACGAAGAAGCGGAGGGCGCGGGGTATAGGAAGAGGAGAGAGCCTATCCTTGCCGTAAATTCCACTGGCTACGTCGTTGCAGGGCCGGTGCCACTCGTAGAGCTCCTGCAGCGCGGTGAGCTGTCTCATCATATGCCCTCTCGAGAGCCCATTGCTACCCAACATCAACACAAAGTCGTTCTCACAACATGCCACCGGATCGGAGAGAGAGGCGCAGGTATGAAAGGCCTGCTTCAAGGCTTCCATCTCAATGTAACCCATCCCTTCTAAGGTGGAGCCATCCTGAAAACGGATAGTCGGCACCGCATTGAGGCTTCGATAAACGGCCTTGACCGCGGAAAGGGTCACCACTTCGTTTCGCCATAGTGGCTCATCCTCTAAGAGCGAGGGCCGCCGACCCACCGTCGCGTTCCTACTTAACACACCACTGCTCTTTTGCCGGACTTCGTACTTATCCTGCTCTTCGTACGTGATATGCGGCTCTAACACCTCAACAAATCGACGGTTTTCTTTAAGACGATCCTGGAGCCATTGCCACACGGAACCCCGAATCGTCATGGTGAAATCATACAGATTGAGTCCAGATGACTCTAGGATTTCGTCGGTCTGCCAGATCAAGGTCTTTTCTTTTGGGCCCGAGATCACTGATTTGTTTTGGCGCCCCCCCGCACGCTTAGCGCTTTGTAACAAGTCCCAATCTGAGATTTCCGACGCTTTTGGGTTCTGCTGGGAGGCTTCTATCTCTCCCGCCACAGCTGCATAGCTTCCTATCTCTCGTCGGGCTATTATATACGGTTCCAGCTTTCTGCGAATCCTCGCTACTGCTGCAAAGGTCTGCGTGTCGGTAGCCCCCTCGGCGAGGGCCGTTACAAAGGTATACAGATCCGTCGCGGTTGGCTGTCCTAGCCTCACAGATCGCTCGGTAGCGTCATAGACTTGCCGCCGGTAGATTGTTTCGGTCACGTCCTCGGGCAGAATCCGAAACCACGGTATCACATCGGCAGTCACGGCTTTGGGCTTTGGGGGTCCATAAAAAGGTGGCTCGTGAACCACTGGCATCGTATAGATTGTCCGGCGATAGTCAGGCATGATGTCCACAGGGCCCAATCCGTTGAGTTCCTTCACACGGTCACGTGCTGCTGTCTTCCGCCAAGCCATGGGCGAAAGGCTTACATAGAACTCTTTGATAGTACAATAAGGCTCGATGCCTTTGCTGATAAACTTGTTCAGATCCGTATCGGTGAAAGCGACTTCTTTAAGCTTTTCACGCAAACCGCTGGTTAGCATTCGTATCGATGGCAGCCTAGAGACCTGTCACACAAACAAAGGGTAAGCTTAGCAGATCAGTTTTCGACAACGCCACATGTGCATCTACCTTGACAGTATACAGTGTGCTCGATCTGGGCCCGGCGTCTCCAGGGTTTTTGGGTGCGGAGACAGATATTTGAACGACCGTAGTCTCGGTTCCTCCCTTGAGCTTGATAATATTGCTGGGAACGCCTGGCATGACAAATTCACCGTTGATAACGAGTCGAATCCTTTCATCATAATCGAGGGGCCACCCCAATGCTACCACCTTCTCACACCATGACTTCCATGCCACAAACAGCATTGAATCAGTTGTTTCACCGCAAATGTCATGTACAAAACAAAGTCAATAATATCAACGATTGGTGGTACCTCAACGGGTGGGATCCCCGGGTACCGAGCTCGA
>JGI24913J38484_100074_pt1 | contig 22563 bp, 26 predicted proteins | sample LinPfosmplate1_FD_38484 | JGI IMG/M metagenome (IMG submission 38484)
TTCACGACCACCAATGAATAACTCAAAGCGATCGGTAATGAATGGATTGTTGTCATTACGACGCGCCAACGGTGAGACTTCGGTCGGGTACTCAGTAATAAAAGTAGGCTGAATTAGTTTTTCTTCCACCGTGGCTTCAAAAATCTCAATTTGGGTTTTGCCCAAACCCCAATTATCTTTCACTTGGATGCCTAATTTTTCAGCGGTTGCTTTTACATTGGCTTCGCTCAAATCATCTGGGGTTAATTTTGGATTGTATTTAAGAATGGAATCGAACACACTAATACGATCAAAGGATTTAGAAAAATCAAAATCATCTCCTTGGTAGTGGATACTCGAATTACCGCACACATCAACTGCAATACCGCGGAACAGCTGCTCAGTCAAATCCATTAAATCATGATAAGTGGCGTAAGCTTGATAAAACTCAATCATGGTAAATTCTGGATTATGACGCGTAGAAAGGCCTTCGTTTCTAAAATTACGATTAATTTCAAACACTTTATCCATGCCACCCACAATCAAACGCTTAAGGTAAAGCTCGGGTGCGATGCGCAAATACATACCAATATCCAATGCATTGTGGTGCGTTTCAAATGGCTTGGCCGTCGCCCCACCGGGAATGGTTTGTAACATTGGGGTTTCTACTTCGATAAAATCAAACTCATTAAAAAAATTACGAATGTAGGCTACAATTTGAGAACGGCGCTTAAAGACATTACGCGAATCTTCACTCACGATCAAATCGACATAACGCTGACGATAGCGAATTTCTTGATCGGCAAGGCCGTGAAATTTTTCAGGCAGTGGACGCAAAGATTTGGTGAGTAATTTAATCTGACTAATGCGAATCGAAAGCTCACCCACGTTGGTTTTAAAAAGCGTACCTACGGCACCGATAATATCGCCAATGTCCCACTTCTTAAACTGCTCGTTATAAAAACCCTCAGGCAATTCATCGCGAGTTGCAAATATTTGAATTTTTGCGCTTGAATCTTGCAAGGTGGCAAAGCTAGCTTTACCCATTACCCGCTTTAGCATCATGCGCCCTGCTACCGAAACTTCAACGTTCTTTTCTTCTAATTCTTCTTTAGAGAAGCCATCGTAATCATTAATAATGTCTTGAGCTAAATTAGCCGGCTTGAAGTCATTAATAAATGGGTTGCCTGCCTCTCTTAAGGTGGCTAGTTTTGCTCTTCGTTCAATGATTAGTTTATTGTCGTCTTGATCACTCACTGGATTCCTTTAGTGTGTTTTTTGCTCTAATTCTTGTTGTGCTAATGCTTTGGCTTTTGTTAAATCCTTTTCAGATTGCTCTAATTTTCCCATACGCGCTAACAAAGTGCCACGATTATAATAGGCTTGATAAAAATTTGCGTCCAATTCAATGACTTTCGTTAAATCTTGATACGCCAATTCATCCTCTCCAAGCTTAATTTGTACATTGCCACGGTTATAAATTGCGGCAATGTAGTGCGAATTAATAGTAATGGCCTGGGTGTAAGCATTGAGTGCTTTACTGGTTTTACCCAATCGATCATAGCAATTACCCAGATTATTAAACGCACCAGAATCTTGATTGTTTAACGCTAAAGCTTTTTCAAAATACTCAATGGCAGATTCAAACGATTCTTTTTCTTGCTCTAAATAAGCCAAACAAAAATAAGCCTCAGCACTGTTTGGGTTGGCTTTAATGGCATTTGACATACTTTCAAATGCAAGCTCATCGTTGCCTTGCAATTGATGCAAATTACCCAAACTTAAATGCGCATTGGCTTTTAAGTTTTTATCGGCAGACGAGTGATTTAACAACGCATTCCAAGCTTGAATTGCCAAAGATAATTCACCATTTTTCTGGTGTGCATAAGCACTTACTATCAAATCACTGAGTTGAGATTCATCACTCACGATAGTGTAATAATCAGTTTTCTGCTATTTTCACCAACTCGATGTTCATACAAAAATAAACCTTGAAATTTACCCAAAGCCAGCTGTCTATTTTGAATCGGAATGGTTTTGCTTTCTCCCATTAGTATCGAACGAATGTGACCTGACATGTCAAAATCACCCTCGTTATTATGACGATAACTAGGATTAGCATCAGCAACATTTCTTTGAAAATAATCCTCAATGTCTAACAACACATTAGGGTCCTCATTGCCGGTAATCATTAATGATACTGAAGTATGTGTTGCAAAAACATGACACAATGTTGGACTATGATCTGATTGATGCACAATGTCATTTACCCGTTGTGTGATTTCAATTGCGCCACGATTCGTGGTTTGAACTAATAACTCTTGTTGATTCACTTTAGCAATTTTTTAGCTTTAGTGGTATCCACCGTTTGAATTTTTTCAGTTTTTTTCTTGTTCAATAATGATCGAATAAAGAAAAATAAACCCAATGCTAAAAATGCAAAAGGCGCATACCACAATAAAAAAGTATTTTTATTAACTGGTGGTTTAAACACTACAAAATCCCCATAACGATCTACCATAAATTGACGAATTTCATCATTACTGTTATTTTCAATGATCATAGTCCTAACTCGTTCGCGCAAGTCCTTCGCCAGTCCAGCGTTCGACCCGCCAATGCTTTGCCCTTGGCAAACGGGGCAACGAATTTCATTAATCAAGCTACGGTAACGCATTTCTTGAGCAGTGGTTGAAAATTCCGCAACTTCAATGCTTTCTGCGTAAGTAAACTGAGATAAGCTTAACAGTAGAACAAAACTAACAATGCTCGCTAAGAACTTAAGAGGTATAAAATGTCGCATACAAAATAATCAATATTAAATTAACATAATTTTAACCCTTAAGCATGCCACTTATCACACTGGATAATATTTATCTTAGATTTTCAGAAAAACCCATTCTCGATGGTATCAATGCCACGATTCATAAAGGTGATAAAATTGCACTAATTGGGCGCAATGGCGAGGGAAAATCAACCTTCATGCGAGTAATAGCCGGTGTCATTAGCGCTGATGATGGCAAACTAAAAGTTAAAAAAAATACAAAAATTAGCTATCTTGAACAAGCCCTACCGCAAGATAATGATAAAAAATTATTCGACATTGTCGCAGAAGGTTTAGGAGAAATCGGTGATCTAATCACTCGTTACCAAACTTTAATCTCCAATGGAGAGACAGATAAAGCCGGTGATTTACAAACACAAATCGACCACTTAGATGCTTGGCAATATCTGCATAAAATTGAAGCCATTCTAAATCGCTTTAGGCTCAATCCAGATGCAATTCTATCAACACTTTCTGGTGGCTGGAGAAGGCGCGTAATGCTTGCCCGTGCGCTGGTTCAAGATCCTAATGTATTGCTGCTTGATGAGCCAACTAACCACATGGACATTACCGCGATTCTTGATCTTGAAAAAATGCTCAAAGATTTTCACGGTACCTTAGTTTTAATTAGTCACGATCGCTCATTTATTCAAGGCATTGTTAACAAAGTATTTGACCTAGATCGTGGTAAATTATCAGTGTTTGATTGTGGCTACAAAGATTACGTTAAACGTAAAGACGATCAACTCCACGCTGAAGAAATGGCCAACGCACGATTCGATAAAAAACTGGCTCAAGAAGAAGTCTGGATTCGCCAAGGTATCAAGGCTAGACGAACGCGCAATGAAGGTCGAGTGCGTACGTTGAAAACCATGAGGGATTCCTTTATTAATCGTCGAAAAAAACAAGGCAGTGTCAAAATTCATTCCGTCGATGAAGATGAAAAACGCGTATCTAAATTGGTGTTTGAAGTTAAGAAAATTTCTTATCAAATTGCCGGAATACAGCTGGTCAAAGACTTTTCAATGCTGGTATTAAAAGGTGAAAAAATTGGCATAATCGGTGGCAATGGCTCAGGAAAATCTACTTTTATCAAACTTTTATTGGATGAATTACAACCTAATAGTGGCTCTATTCGTCGTTCTAAAACCATAAAACTGGCCTATTTTGACCAAATGCGTGAAAACCTAGACCCTAATATGAAAGCTATGGATTTCGTCTCAGGCGGGCGTGAACGCATTGATATTGGTGGTAAAAGTAAACACATCATTGGCTATTTACGCCAGTTCTTATTCACCGGCAAGCAAGCCATGGCACCCATTAGAATGTTTTCAGGTGGTGAAAAGAATCGTCTAATGCTTGCTAAGATTTTATCCCAACCTGCCAACCTTCTCGTACTTGATGAGCCCACCAACGACCTTGATGTAGAAACTTTAGAATTGTTGGAAGAAATGTTGGTTGATTACACTGGTACACTGATTCTAATTTCTCACGATCGTACCTTTTTAAACAATGTGGTAGGCTCAACAATTGTAATGGATGGCGACGGTATGATTAACCAATACGCGGGTGGTTACGATGATTATCTAATCCAAAAACAAGATGCAACTAAACAACAGCAGAAATCAAAACCCAAAGTTCAAGTCAAAAATAAAACCACTAACCATAAAAAACTCTCATACAAGCAGCAACAAGAACTCAAACAATTGCCTAATAAAATTGAAAAAACAGAAATTGAAATTGGCGAAATTCAATTACAATTATCAGATCCTGAATTTTTCCAACAACCAGAATCTCAAGATGCCTTAATTAGGCTAGCCAGATTAGAAGCTGACCTTGAGCGTTATTATGAAAAATGGAGCAAACTTGAGTAGCAACATTCCTTTAATTGTTGATTTGGACCATACACTAATCGATACTGATTTGTTGTATGAGTCTTCTATCGCAGTGCTTAAAAAAAGCCCTTGGTTGATATTCTTGTATCCTTTTTGGTTTGCAAAAGGTAAAGGTTATTTGAAAGACCAACTGGTCAAGCGTTTTAGCATTAATGCACAAACACTGCCCTACATTCAAAATACCATTGATTATATTGTTGAGCGTAAAAAACAAGGATCAACAATCATTCTAGCAACTGCTTCGCATAAAGACTACGCATTTGAAGTGGTAAAGTATTTTCAAACGCATAAAAACAGCGAAACCGTTGTGAACAATAAACAAAATTTAGATTTATTCGCCAACAAAACTGAAGTTTTAAAAACCAAATCAGCAAATCACTCTTTGTTTGATGATGTGATGGCCAGTAATGCTGACTTTAATTTATCTTCACACAACAAAGCAAAAAAACTCATTGAGCGTTTTGGCAAAAAACAATTTGATTACATGGGAGACCACATGCGCGATTTGCCTGTTTGGGAGGCATCTAACTTAGCAATTTTGGTTAATGTATCAGACCGAGTGATTAAAAACACACAGCATCTAAACACTCTGATTTTATCTAGAAAAAATTAAAATCCTTCAATCAAATACGACAAACTGCCCAACAATAAATACACCACACTAGTAATAACTAAAGTCATGGCAATCACTCTGGCTAAGGCTAAATTTTTTCCTAAAATACGATTGTTCACAAACCACACAACGTAGCCAATAATAAAAGCAATGATTAAGATTCTAATTAAAAACATATTGTTGATTATTTAATAAAACTTTGTACTATTTTAGTCGCTAATGCCGAGTTAATACCGCTGACTTTTTGCAGTTCATCGCTACCGGCTTTTTGAATTTCTTGCAACCCGCCAAAATAATTAAGCAGTGCCATTCTGCGTAATTTACCCACACCTTTAATATTTTCAAGTGGTGAGGTTTGGCGTTTTTTAGCGCGTTTCTTTCGATGATTTTTAATCGCAAATCGATGTGACTCATCACGAATATGATTAATTAACATAAGCGCTTGATCATGGGGCGGTAAATTAATTTTTTGAGTCTTTCCCTCTTTAACCATAATCAACGTTTCAAGCCCAGCCTTTCTACCCTCTCCTTTGGCCACACCAACCAGTTGAATCGATTCAATGCCAATAGAATCCATCACCATAATGGCTTGATTCAACTGCCCTAACCCACCATCAATAAACACGATGTTGGGCAGAGGATTGTTGTCTTTTAATAACCTTGAATAACGTCTAAATACCGCTTGATTCATCGCTGCATAGTCATCGCCTGGGGTAATGTCTTTAATATTAAATTGACGATATTTTCTTACTTTTGGTAGGCCTTTTTCAAACACCACACAAGAGGCTGTAGTCGCCTCACCCATGGTGTGACTAATATCAAAACACTCCATAACGTTTGGCAATGTTTTAAGGTTAAGGATTTTTTGTAATTGCATTAATTGCGTGCGTTTGGTAAATTTTGAAATTAAATGTTGTTTAAGATTCTCCTCAGCGGTCAAGGAGGCAATCTTTAAAAAATGACGCTTATCCTTTTGCGGTGCGTCAATAATTTTCGTCTTTAGAGCGGAAGCAATGAGTTTTTTATCAATTAATTTTTCACTTAATAACAGTTGCTTAGGAATGTCTTTACCTAAATAATACAACGGTAAAAATGCTGACAGAACTTCCTGAGAGGATTTACCTTTTGCGTGTTTAGGGAAAAGACACTCTTGTCCAATTTGCTTGCCAGAACGCACAAATAAAACCTCAACAGCATGAACACCTTCTTTCTCAGCAATACTGGCCACGTCCATATTGCTCATACTTTGCGAACTGTGTTGTTCTTGAATGGTGCGCAGTCCAATTAATTGATCACGATAATGTGCGGCCAGCTCAAAGTCCATATTCTTTGATGCGTGTTGCATTTTATTTGAAACCTGATCCAATGTTTCTTTACCCTTACCACTTAAAAATAACGACATCATTGCCACGTCTTGTGCGTAATTTTCATCACTAACTTTTCCCACACAAGGTGCTGTACAAAGGCCAATTTGATATTCCAAACAAGGCCTTGAGCGCGAACGATAGACGCTGTTAGTGCATTGTCGTACTTTAAATATTTTTTTTAACAAAGCTAACGAATCTCGGACCACATGGGCTGATGGATAAGGTCCAAAAAACTGATAATTTTCATTTTTTTGACCTCGATAAAAACTCACTCTAGGATGTTTATCATTTGTAATATAAATATAGGGATAGCTTTTTGCATCTTTAAGCAAGATGTTGTACCGAGGCTTGTATTGCTTGATCAGCTCATTTTCCAATAACAACGCCTGGGTTTCGGTATCGGTCACAATCACTTCAAAATCTTTAATGTTGGCTACCAAAGCTCTGGTTTTTCCATCGGCATGCTCTTTACTAAAATAAGTTAGCACTCTTTTTTTAAGATTTTTTGCCTTACCTACATAAATTACTTGACCTTTCCCATCAAGCATTTGATAAACACCAGGGTGAGTACTTAGATTTTTTAACTTGTCTTTAATGGACATCTGTGGCATTTTTTAAACTAAAGAGGTAAAATGGAGCCATTCTATTCTTTTGGAAAACAAAGATGATTAAAAGACTCATCATTATATTAGCTATTGCCAGCCTAAACTTTGCTTTTGCAGTAGAGACCATGCCGTCTATGCTAAATCCAGTAAAAGTGATGAACGATAAAGTTGCCGACATCATTGACCCGCCTAACACGGCTGCGCTCAATATCATGGTTAATGCTTTGTCATCCCTTAAAGAACTTAGAAAGAAAAATGAAGCCAGCGATGAAAACATCAAAGCTCTTATTAAAATCAAACTGTTGCCTAATATCTCCATGGATGTTTCTACCGAATTGGCACTTAAAACACACTGGCACAAATTAAGTGATCAAGAAAAATCAATCTTTAAAAAATACATTACCCAATCTCTAATCAGAGATTATGCAGGTATTTTAGGATCGTACGAAAGATTAGACAGTGTTAGTATCTCGGTTGATCCAAAAATAAAACGTAAGGACAACAAAGCCATTGTTAAACTAATCATCAGCCTTAATGACGACCCTAAACCTTTTACCATTTCTTTAAAAATGATTCGATCTAGCCAGTGGCGTGTTTATGATGTTGTGTTTTCAGGTGTGAGTTTAATGAAAAATTATCGAGCACAATTTGATTCGCACATCAAACGCAAAGGTATTGATAGCCTAGTTGCCAAAACCCTTAAAAAAATTAAATAGTGTACAAGTTAGTCATTCAAGGGGGGAATGCTTTACACGGAACCATTAAAACATCAGGCTCTAAAAATTCATCACTGCCCATTTTATTTGCCTCCATCTTGGCTGATGAACCCATAACACTTACTAACACACCTCATCTCAGTGATATTTCCACCACACTAAGGTTATTAATGGACATGGGTGGTGAATTCATCCTAGAATCGGACAACTCTTTATTCATTGATTCATCAAAACTGACCAACCTAGTAGCGGATTATGAACTCGTTAAAACCATGCGTGCTTCAATCTTGGTGTTAGGACCAATGCTTGCCAAATACGGCGAGGCGAAAGTTTCACTCCCAGGTGGTTGTGCCATTGGAACACGCCCTGTTAATTTACACCTCAAAGCCTTGGAAGAACTCGGTGCCACTATTGAAGTTAAAAATGGCTATATTTATGCCAAAGCTAAAAAACTCATTGGTACAGAAATATGCTTTAATCAGGTTACTGTAACTGCCACTGAAAACATTATTATGGCAGCCACTTTAGCACAAGGTACTACGACTATTAACAACGCCGCTCAAGAACCGGAAATATCCGACTTATGTAATTGCTTGAATAAAATGGGGGCAAAAATATCTGGTATTGGCACTTCAACAGTTACCATCGAAGGTGTAAAAAATCTAAACGGAATTACTTACTCAGTGTGCCCAGATCGCATTGAAGCCGGTACTTATTTAATCGCTGCTGCAATTACAGGTGGCTCAATTACAGTCACTAACATTAATCCTCAATCCATGCGCTCTATTATTGGAAAACTCATTGAAACTGGTGCTGATATTAAAACCGAAAAAGACAGCATCACACTAGACATGAAAGGCAAGCGACCAAAAGCCGTTAACATAAAAACCGGTACTTACCCTAATTTCCCAACGGACATGCAAGCGCAGTTTACCGCTCTTAATTCTATTGCTGATGGCCACAGTACCATCACCGAAACCATTTTTGAAAATCGATTTATGCACATTCCAGAGTTATCACGCATGGGCGCTGATCTTACTTTAGAAGGCAACACTGTAGTTTGTAAAGGGGTAAAATCCATCACGGGCGCGCACCTTATGGCAACTGACCTTCGAGCTTCGGCATCGCTGGTATTGGCAGGATTAGCCGCCAAAAACACCACCACCATCGAGCGTGTTTATCACCTTGATCGTGGCTATGAAACCATTGAGGAAAAATTAAAATCATTAGGCGCTCAGATTAAAAGAGTACAGGATTAAAAAAATAAAAAACCATGTTAACCATTGCACTCTCTAAAGGCAGAATTCTTGAACAAACCTTGCCTTTATTAAAAAAAGCTGGATTAGAAATTGCCGATGAAGAGCTTGATTCTAGAAAGCTCATTCTCGATACCAATCTTGACGATGTTAAGGTGATTGTTATCCGCGCAACTGATGTGCCTGTTTTTGTACAGCATGGTGCTGCTGATATGGGCATTGCCGGCAAAGATGTTTTGCTTGAGCATGGTGCTAATGGTTTGTTTGAATTATTAGATTTAGGCATTGCCAAATGCAAGCTCATGGTCGCCGCCAGTGATGAAAATAAGCTAGAACAAAATACTTTAAAAATTGCGACTAAGTACGTCAATTCAGCCAAACGTTATTTTGAAGCCAAAGGCCAACAAATTGAGATTATTAAGCTTTACGGTGCAATGGAGCTCGCCCCAGTGGTAGGCTTAGCACACTGTATTGTTGATTTAGTTGATACTGGCAACACGCTCAAAGCTAATGGCTTGATACCGCTTGAACACATCGAAGATATTTCGTCTCGATTGGTGGTCAATGCTGCGTCATTCAAAACTAAAAACACTCAAATTAAAGCTTGGGTTAAAGGTATTGAAAAAAATCTATGATCGCCCACTTATCCACACAACAAGCTGATTTTCAAGAAAAGTTATCTAAATTATTAGCCTGGGAAAGTGTCTCTAATACCGATGTCGCCAAAACAGTCGATGACATTATTGCCAATATCAGATCTACAGGCGATGATGCACTGATCAGTTACACCAATCAGTTTGACAAAATGAGCGTTAATAGCATGGCTGATTTAACCATTGAGCTAAGTGAACTTAAGCAGGCCTTTGACACGCTAAACGATAAAGAAAAAACCGCACTGCAAACCGCAGCTGATCGCGTTCGTGGCTATCACCAAAAACAAAAACAAGAGACTTGGACTTACACGGAAGACAATGGCACTATGTTGGGTCAAAAAATCACCCCGCTTGATCGGGTTGGTTTGTATGTGCCTGGTGGCAAAGCCGCCTACCCTTCATCCGTGTTAATGAACGCCATTCCAGCTAAAGTTGCTGGCGTAGAAGAGTTGATTATGGTCGTTCCTACTCCAAACGGCATTACCAATCAGTTAGTGTTAGCCGCTGCGTATATTTCAGGTGTTAACAAAGTATTCACCGTTGGTGGTGCACAAGCGATTGCCGCTTTGGCTTATGGTACGCAGGCCATTCCTAAAGTTGATAAAATCGTCGGCCCGGGTAATATTTACGTTGCTACCGCTAAACGTGCAGTTTTTGGCCAAGTGGGTATTGATATGATTGCTGGCCCTAGTGAAATACTCATTATTTGTGATGGAAAAACCAATCCAGACTGGATTGCGATGGATTTATTCTCCCAAGCCGAACACGATGAAGATGCACAATCAATTCTACTTTGCCCTGATGCGGACTTCATTAAACAAGTTGAATCAAGCATTACTAAATTACTACCGACCATGGATCGCAAAGATATTATTGCCACAGCTCTAAAAGACCGCGGTGCACTTATTCTAACCAAAGACATGGACGAGGCTGTTACAATTTCTAATCAAATCGCGCCTGAGCATTTAGAACTATCTGTTGAAGATCCACAAGCCATGCTTGACGGCATTAAACACGCTGGCGCAATATTCATGGGTAGGTACACTTGTGAGTCGTTAGGTGACTATTGTGCCGGTCCAAATCACGTATTACCCACTTCAGGCACAGCAAGATTCTCATCACCTCTCGGTGTGTATGATTTTCAAAAGAAATCAAGCTTGATTATGGTTTCTGACGAAGGCGCAAATGTTCTGGGCGAAATCGCTGCAACCTTAGCTGATGGCGAAGGGCTACAGGCTCACGCACAGTCAGCCCGATACCGCATCAAATAAAAATAACGGTGTCTTTTTCCCTTCTAACTGCGTTGAAGTTTATAAAATTTTCAATCACATAGCTCCATCTATGCTCAATCAAATTTTATAAACTTCGCCTTGTATAAGAAAAAAATACTTGTTATTTTCCAGGCAACTTACCTACTAACAACAAAAAGAAAAATCTAGTTATTTTAAAAACAATCCTAATTCTATTGCCACCTGTTGCATTTTCTTATCCAAAGTAGCTACTGGTATTTTTTCACGTTTAGCAAGATACAAATAGGTTGCATCGTAACTAGTTAATTGATATTGATTCGCAAAATTAATAAAACTCTCATCATTAATATCAATCTCTCGTTTATCGGTTGAAATAGGCAAATTGGATAAGGTTTGTAAAATTAACGGAATTTTACCTTGCTCTACTCGACCTCTACGTTGCGCCATTAACAACACATTCATTACTTCTAAATGCCACAATGAAGGAACAATGGCTTGCTGATCAATCAATAAATCTAATAAATTATCTGCATATTCATTACTCTCGTCTTCCAAACACCATGCCAATGCCACTGAACAATCAAGTACAAACACTAGCGTCTGCCAATATGACGATAATCACTAATTTCAGCCGAAGAAAGCTTTAATGTTTTAAGTTTTTTCATGGCCTCAACCGCTTGTTTCGCCTGGGCTTGATTAGACACATCAGTGGTATACGGCATTAACTTTGCAATGGTTTTCTTATGCTTGGTAATTAAAAATTCTTGCCCCTGCTCCACTTGCTTTAACACACCTGAAAAATGCGTTTTAATTTCATTTGATTGAATACTTAACATAACAACTCCAATAATATAGTTTAGACCGGTAAAGACTGGTTTTAATTATACACCCAATCCTTAAATAAAGTCAAAAACAATAAATTTTAGTCATTTTGATTATTTCCGAAATTTTCATTTCTTTGAAATAGGCAAGGCCTATTCCACTAATTTTCAGAAAAAATCCAGCTTGATCATGGTGTCTGACGAAGGCGCTAATACTTTAGGTGAAATTGCTGCAACACTGGCTGATGGTGAGGGATTGCAAGCGCATGCACAATCAGCTAGGTATAGAGTTCAAAAATAAAAAAATACTTGTTATTTGGGTATAAAAATTAGCCGTTTCAATTATTTCCGAAATTTTCTAATTCCAATCTAAAAGCCTTTAAAAAAACTATTTTAAAGCTAAAAATAGGATTTAAAAGACATTTTGAATGTGTAATCCTCCCATTTCTAACGCTTGCTAAAAATAGAATCTCCGTTGTTTAAATAGCCTCAAGTAGTTTTCTTGGTGGAATCCCACCAATTGAACTGTGAGGTCGTACGTTATTATATACCCACATCCACTGGGTTGCTAAATTTTGCGCATGTTCGATAGAGTCAAAAATATGCATGTTTAACCATTCGTTTCTTGCTGTTCTGTTAAATCTTTCTATATAGGCATTCTGTGTCGGCTTGCCTGGCTGTATGTACATTAGTTCAATATCCATTGCTTGTGCCCATTCTCTGAGTGCATGAGATATATACTCTGGCCCGTTATCACATCTTATTGCCTTAGGCTTGCCACGCCATTCAATCAGCTGTTCTAATGATTTAATCACTCTTTGCGCTGGCAAAGAGTGATCTACTTCAATACCTAGGCACTCTCTGTTGTAATCATCAATCACATTAAATGTTCTAATCTTCCTGCCTGTATTTAATGAGTCTGACATAAAGTCAATAGACCAGGTTTGATTAATTGACAACGGCACGCTCAAAGCCTGCGGCTTATCGCGTTTAATCCTTCTTCTAGGCTTAATCCTAAGATTAAGTTCTAGTTGCTTGTAAATACGATATACGCGCTTGTGATTCCACTTAAAGCCTTTGGTGTTGCGCAAATACATAAAGCATAATCCAAAGCCCCATTGCTTATGTGTTGTGGTTAATCGAAGTAACCAGTCCGCAATTAACTCATTCTCAGATGATAGCTTTGGATCGTACCGATAACAAGTCTCACTGATTTTAAATGCCTGGCAAGCCAACCTTACTGTTACCCGATGGTTATTAATGGCCTGCTTGGCCATCTCCTTGCGTAGAGATGGCCTTAGAACTTTTTTGTTAAAGCCTCTTGTACGATCATGGCTTTTAAGCGCTCATCAGCGTACATCTTTTTGAGACGAGAGTTCTCAGCCTCAAGTTCTTTGAGTCTAGTAATCATTGATGTATCCATACCACCATATTTGCCGCGCCACTTATAAAAAGTGGCACTGCTCATGCCATGCTCTCTGCACAGTTCAGGCACTGGCACACCTGAGCGTGCTTGACTGAGTATTTGCATGATTTGTGAATCTGATTTACGTGTTGTCTTCATTTGAATCTCCTTATGTTTTTATTATAAGAAAATTCTACTTTTACTGAGTGTTAATTTTTGGGAGGATTACAAATGCCTATTACTAATAATTTTAAGTTGATTTTAATTATTTCTAATATTTTTACCCTTATAATCAAATGATGAAAATAATCATATACACACTATTACTATTTAATTTAATAAACAACCCTTCTTTAGCGGAAAAAATAGAAATTCTCTATGATTCCGGCAAGCTGAAAGTCGAAATGAACTTAACAAATGGAATCCCAGATGGAGAAACTAAGGCTTATTTGCCAAATGGAGAATTAGAATATATTAGAGTTTATAAAAATGGAACACTTATATCCGATAAAAACTTTACAAAGCCAAAATTTAAAAAGAGTATAAATACAAGGCAACAGTGTGACCAGGAAAATGATAAAGAGAAAATGGTAAGACTTTTCAAGAGCAATAAAGAGCCCACTGCAAAAGACGCTATATGGACAAATTCTCTTGGAGATATTTTTAAGGTTGGGGTATATGATGACGGAACTAATAGAAATGGATATGCGCAATACATATGTCTAACTCTACATACAGAGACTTGTGGATTTGACAACCAAAATATATTGATTCAAGTAATAGATTACGCTAAATTAATGCAGAATAATGAATGGGTAAAATTAGGTGAATACAGATGTAAATAGAAATATTTAAACCTCCATCTTTAAAACCTAAAAAGGAAATTTATTACCACCACCCATGCCGGGAAGTTTCATTTTTGAAAGATCTGGCATGCCGGCTGGCGTTTGACCACCCTCTTGTGCTTGCTGCATTTTAGCCATCATTTTTTGCATTTTTCCACCGCCCATTTTTTTCATTTGCTTTTGCATTTTTTCAAATTGCTTAAGTAGTTTGTTTACTGCTTGAGGACTAGTGCCAGAGCCTCTGGCAATGCGATTTTTACGTGAGCCTTTGATTAGCTTAATATGTGAGCGCTCTTTAGGTGTCATTGAATTGATAATCGCCACCATTTGTGTCGTTTGTGCGCCACCCATCACTTGATTTTTAACACTTTGTGGGATTTGCCCCATACCAGGCATCTTATCCATTAAAGCTTCCATACCACCCATTTGTTCCATTTGTAAGAGCTGATCACGCATGTCACCCAAATCAAACTGACCTTTGGCCATTTTCTTAGCAGATTTTTCTGCTTTTTTATGGTCAACCTTACGAGAGATTTCTTCCACCAGTGACAATACATCACCCATGCCTAATAAACGAGATACCACACGATCAGGGTGGAATGGTTCGAGCGCATCAATTTTTTCACCAACACCTAAAAACTTAATTGGCTTGCCGGTAATATGGCGAACTGATAACGCTGCACCACCTCGTGCATCACCATCAGTTTTGGTTAAGATAACACCGGTGAGTGGTAATGCGTCAGCAAATGCTTTAGCTGTATGCGCAGCATCTTGACCCGTCATTGAGTCAACGACAAACAAGGTTTCAATTGGGTTGACTTTCTTTTGCAGGGCTTTGATCTCACCCATCATTTCTTCGTCTACGTGTAGACGACCCGCAGTGTCCACCAATAACACATCGAAGAATTGTTTTTGTGCGTGTTTCTTAGCAGTGGCAACAATGTTTGAAGGCTTATCCTTAATCGTTGATGGAAAAAAATCAACGCCAACTTGCTTGGCCAATACCTCTAACTGCTTAATCGCTGCGGGGCGATAGACGTCCGCACTTACTACCAATACTTTTTTGTTTTCACGCTCTTTTAAATAACGCGCTAATTTGGCGATAGAAGTAGTTTTACCTGCACCTTGTAAGCCTGCCACCATAACAACTGCCGGTGGTTGTGTTTTTAAATCTAGCGATTCGTTTTCACCGCCAATAATATCGGTAAGCTCTGTTTCAACCAGCTTAATAAAGGCTTGGGATGGATTTAAACCTTCGCCAACCTTAAGGCCCGATGCCTTGGTTTGTACTCGATCAAGAAACACCTTGATAACTTCAAGTGCAACATCGGCTTCTAATAACGAACGACGCACCTCACGAATCGCCTCTTTAATATTGGATTCGGATAATTTATGCTTACCTTGTAATACTTTAAAACTATTGGAAAGTCGATCGGTTAAATTATCAAACATTTTTTAAACAAATATAACTAAAGTATCGTATTATAGTGTTTTTGTATTAATCATAGTTACTGATGCTTTTATCTTATCTTGCCATTGTTGCTTATCTAGCTGCTGCACTACTACTAGCGCGTTATTTCACCAAAGATGAAACCCAACATAGGTATCAACAAACCACATCGCTTTTAATCAGTTTTGCGATTATTGCTCAAGCGCTTGGATTCACCAATTTTTGGAGTGATGAACTCTCAGGTGTAGTATTTGGTCTGGCCAATAGCGCCTCTTTTGTGGCATGGTTAATCGCTATTTTATTGTTCCTATCATCAATTTCTAAGCCGGTACACGTGCTGGGTATTTTGGTTTACCCATTGACCGCCATTACTCTAATCTTTAGCATTTCTTTTCCAGATACAACCACCAAGGTTATCCCAATGAGCCTTGCCTCACATGTGTTTTTATCGATTACAGCCTATGCCTTGCTTGCACTTGCTGTGTGCCAATCAGTCCTGCTAAAAATTCAAGAACAGCATTTACACGCTCGAAAAATTAATGGCTTTATTAATAAACTGCCACCACTACAAACCATGGAACGATTACTGTTTCAAAGTTTGAGAATTGGCTTTTATTTACTAACCTTATCGCTTGCTACTGGCTTTATTTTTATTGACGATTTATTTGCTCAGCATCTGATTCACAAAACAGTACTTTCTTTGGTTGCTTGGATTATTTTTGCTGTACTTATCTTTGGTAGGCAGCTCTTTGGCTGGCGCGGTAAGCAAGCCATTACCGCTATACAAGTCGGTTTTGCAATTTTGGTGTTGGCTTATTTCGGCTCTAAATTTGTTTTAGAAAGGCTACTTTCTTAAGTTAATAAGCAGTAGTTTTTATTCAGATTATTAGCAAAAACGATAGATTTTGCTGAATTGGATTTTTTATCTTTTGCTCATAGTAAAGCTATGGGCGAAAGATAAAAACTTTCAAGTTGGCGAAAGCTGGTGTTTTAATCGATGTGTAAGACAGCTAGGAACGCCTCTTGTGGAATATCCACTCGCCCTACGCTACGCATGCGTTTTTTACCTTTTTTCTGCTTATCGAGCAATTTTCGCTTACGAGAAACATCGCCACCATAACACTTAGCCGTTACATTCTTTCTAAGTGCTTTCACATTTGCTCGTGAAATAATCTTAACGCCAATGCAAGCCTGAATAGCTACATCAAACATTTGACGTGGAATTAGCTCTTTCATCTTTTCAGCAATCTCTCGTCCTTTGCGCACTGAATCATCTCGGTGAATAATCAGTGCTAAAGCGTCTACCGGTTCACCATTAATCATAATATCGAGGCGAATCAAATCTGATTCTTGATAACGCTCAAACTGATAATCCATGGATGCAAAACCACGTGATACTGATTTGAGTCGATCAAAGAAATCCAGTACAACTTCATTCAGTGGTAACTCATAAATCAATTGAACCTGTCTACCCATATAAGTCAGGCTTTTTTGCACACCACGTTTTTCAACACACAAACTGATCACTGCACCAACAAACTCATCTGTAACCAAAATATTGGCAGTAATAATCGGCTCTCTAAATTCAGCAATCGATTGATTAGATGGCATTTTTGAGGGACTATCTACATGGTGAAGATTGCCTTTGGAGTCTAAAATTTCATAAATTACCGTTGGGGCAGTGGTAATTAAATCAAGATCATACTCGCGCTCTAAACGCTCTTGCACAATCTCCATGTGCAACAAACCCAAGAAACCGATACGGAAACCAAAACCTAGCGCATCTGAATTCTCAGGCTCGTATTGCAATGCCGCATCATTTAATCTTAATTTTGCTAAAGCATCGCGAAATTTTTCATAATCCTCACCTGAGATTGGAAACAAACCTGCAAATACTCTAGGCTGTACCGGTTTAAACCCTTCGAGTGGCTCAGTCACTGGATTTTTAGCGCCCGTAATCGTATCACCTACTGGCGCACCATCAATGTTTTTAATACTAGCAATGAGAAAACCAACTTCACCCGCTTTAAGGCTTTCAGTTTTAGTACGTTTAGGGGTAAACACCCCTACTTCATCAACCAAATGCTCATTACCATTTGAGAAAATTTTAATCTTAGTTTTGGCTTTAATTTCTCCGTCAATCACACGAATGAGTGATACCACGCCTAAATAATTATCAAACCAAGAGTCGATAATCAACGCCTTAATGGGTGCATCAACCTTACCCTCAGGTGCAGGGATTTTTTCAACAATTTGCTCTAATATGTCTTCGATACCAATGCCAGATTTTGCACTAGCATGTACGGCATCATGGGCTTCAACGCCAATCACATCTTCAATTTCGTCCACCACACGCTCAGGATCAGCGGCTGGTAAATCAATCTTATTAAGTACTGGCACCACTTCCAAACCTTGATCAAGTGCGGTATAACAATTGGCTACCGTTTGCGCTTCAACGCCTTGAGAGGCGTCCACAATCAATAGCGCCCCTTCGCAAGCTGAGAGTGAACGCGACACTTCGTAGGAAAAATCAACATGACCAGGTGTGTCAATAAAATTCAGTTGGTAAGTTTCTCCATTTTTGGCCTCATAATCCAAAGTAACACTTTGAGATTTTATGGTAATGCCGCGCTCTTTTTCAATATCCATCGAATCCAGCACTTGGGACGACATTTCTCGATCACTTAAACCACCACAAAACTGAATAAAACGATCAGCAATGGTGGATTTACCATGATCAATATGGGCAATAATGGAAAAATTACGGATATTCTTCATCTAAGTGATAAAATGAGCTTTTTAAACACGCCATTATACAAGCAATGAATAAAGTTCAACCAATTACCTGTGCCGCTACAAGCGATTTAGAAGTCAGTATTCCTGATACCCAAGGTCGCAATATTGTTTTATATTTCTACCCGAAGGATGCAACCTCTGGCTGTACGACTGAAGGGCAAGACTTTAGAGATAACCACCAAGCTTTCATCGATACCAATACGGTTATTTATGGCGTGAGTCGTGACAGTTTAAAATCTCATGAAAATTTCAAAGCAAAACAAAACTTTCCTTTTGAACTTATCTCAGATCCAGAAGAAACCTTGTGTAATACCTTTGGTGTGATTCAAGAAAAAATGAATTATGGAAAAAAATACATGGGCATTGTTCGCTCTACTTTTTTAATTAACGCTGATGGTGATATTATTAAAGCTTGGGATAAGGTTAGAGTCAAAGGCCATGTTGACGAGGTACTGGAGACTGTGCAGGCACTATGAGTAACGTAGATTTTGAAGAAGTTGACAAGTTTACTGCACTGGCCTCACGCTGGTGGGACAAAAATTCTGAATTCAAACCTCTGCACGACATCAATCCCTTACGCCTAAACTACATTAAAGAGCATTGTGGCGGAAGTTTAAAAAATAAAAAAATCTTAGACGTGGGTTGTGGTGGTGGTATTCTCAGTGAATCCATGGCGCTCGAAGGAGCAAGTGTAACCGGTATTGACATGGCCGAAGCTGGGCTTGAAGTGGCTAAACTTCATCTGTTAGAATCAGGCTTGGATGTAGACTATCAAAAAATCCCAGTTGAAGAATTAGCCGAAAAACATGCCGGTGAATTCGACGTGGTGACTTGCTTAGAAATGTTAGAACATGTACCCGATCCAAGCTCAATCATTAAAGCTTGTGCCAAGTTAGTTAAACCGGGTGGGCAAGTATTTTTCTCTACTATTAATCGTAATCCAAAGTCTTATTTATTTGCCATTATTGGTGCTGAATACGTACTCAAACTATTACCCCAAGGTACGCATGATTGGGATAAATTCATTCAACCAAGTGAAATGGATGAATGGGCTAGGCACGCTGGATTATCACTTAAAACCATGATAGGAATGACTTACAACCCATTTACTAAAGTCTATAAATTAGAGCATGATGTGAGCGTTAACTACCTTTGTTTCTACGTTAGGTAGATCGCCTCCCCAGTCTATATTATTGACTTATGATATAGATTAAGGTATAATGTTAACCGTTATGAAAAAAATACTTACAATGATGTTGTTAATGGCAACTTTTTCGGCAAAAGCACTGTCTCCAAACGAGATGCTGGTAATTGTTGGCGCGGTTAAATACTACAATGAAAATTGTTCAGGCCTTACTCAGGCAGGTATTGAAAAAATGAATAAAGGGCTTAAAAGATTTGACATGAATAAAACCCCGCTGCCTGTTCTAGAGCGAAATTCAATGGCAATATCTGGCTATAAAACTGCACAAAAATTTGGTTGTGCCGGCACCAAACAACAAGCACAAAAAGCAGGGTACGGTCAATACATCAATTAATCGTTACTCTAAAGAGTTTTCCAATACTACAAAAGCCACAGCGTTGTACTTTTCGTCCGACAAGCTCAAATGTGCGTGCTTAATATTTTTATCCAGCAGGTACAAACGTAATTTTTCACTTGGAATAAAATAAGGCTTACCTTCTTCATTGTTACGAACGGTTAAATCCTGAAAACTAACAATTCTTCCAATGCCCGTACCTAAAGCTTTTGCAAAGGCCTCTTTAGCAGCAAAACGCTTGGCACAATAAGAGGCGCTGTTGCCTTTGTTTGCAAACAAAGCCTGTTCATGCTCGCTCAATACACGCCTAACAAACCCATCTCTATTTTTGTTTAAGATGTGCTCAACACGCTCAATATTAATAATATCTGTACCCACGCCGTAAATCATCCTTTTATACTCCCTTGCTGGGTGCGAACCTTAAGTATTAAATCTTTCATTTCACGAGTGGCATTCTCAAGACCAACAAATACCGCTCTGGCAATAATTGAATGGCCAATATTCAGCTCAACAATCTCAGGTAATTTAGCGATTTCTGCAGTGTTCTCCATAGTTAAACCATGGCCAGCATTCACCTGCAAACCAATCGAGTGCGCGTAAGTTGCCATGGCTTTAATGCGCTCAAACTCTGCTTTTTGCTCATCACCCATTGCATCGGCATAATGCCCTGTGTGCAGTTCAATCACCGGTGCGCCACATTGTTTGGCTGCATCGATTTGATCCTTTTGAGCATCGATGAATAATGATACAATTACTTTTGATTCAGCTAATTTCGCACAAACATCAGTCATTCTGGATATTTTAGAGGCAACATCCAAACCACCTTCAGTTGTTAATTCTTCACGTTTTTCTGGCACCAAACAACAATCCTGTGGTTTGATTCTACTGGCAATATTCACCATTTCATCAGTCGCTGCCATTTCTAAATTCATTTTAGTGGTGAGCTGATCACGCAAAATTTCAACATCTAAATCTTGAATATGGCGTCTGTCTTCACGCAAGTGCAGGGTAATGCTATCAGCACCTGATTGTTCGCACAATAATGCCCCTTCAATAGGCGACGGGTAGTTAGTGCCACGTGCTTGGCGAATAGTGGCAATATGGTCAATATTAACGCCTAAATAAATACTCATAATTTGTTCATTGTTTGGTAAAAAATAAAGATCGACTCTTTAACGGTTTGTTGCCCAACAGCGGATTCAAGCGCTGCCTGTTTAGATCTCTACAAGCTTTTAATTGCTCTAAATTCGGTCTATTTTCAACATCCCCTGCCGACAACTGATGCAGTAATTTTCCCGATATTTTACCAGTGGAACTTTGTGAAAAACCAGCTTGCTGTTGATATTCATAAGAACTATTTTGACTAATCTCGTTACCATTAACATCAACAACAAAATCGACAGCATAACCCAGCTCAGCAAGTAAATTATTTTCAAACATTCTGAGTAACCAGTGCCGAGAATCTTGCTTCAAACTACCCACTTGATTCACAAATTTCTTGTAAATTTCAAACAACTCAACATGAGGGTCTTGCTCTTGCAACAAACGTGAAATTAACTCGTTCACATACATGCTCAATATCAGCGCCTCACTTTTTAAATGCCTAGGTACGTCATCCACCTCCCAATTGGTCAGTGTTTTTAACTCACCCTTTCCAACAAAACTAATGTTTAAACATTGGAACATTTGAATGTTGGTTTTGGACTTTCGAATGCCTTTGGCAATTAAACGAATCTTGCCGTGTTCTTTGGTCAAAAAATCCAACAGTAAAGAACTGTCTTTATAGGCCCTTCGATGAATTAAAAAAGCAGGGGTTAAATCAACTTTAGTCATACCCTAGTGAAGCCAGTGCACGTTTATCGTCCGACCAACCAGTGGAAACTTTAACCCACAATTGTAAGAATACTTTTCTGTCTAAAAATCCCTCAATGCTTTTGCGTGCTTCTGTGCCGATTAACTTTAGCATTTCACCCTTATAACCAATAACAATGTTTTTTTGTGAAGCCTTATCCACATAAATACGCGCAGCAATGCGTTGCATCTTGCCATCGAGCTCGTATTTCTCGATTTCAACGGTCAAATCGTAAGGCAGTTCATCTTCCAAATGACGCATGAGCTTTTCTCGAATAAACTCAGCCACCACAAATTTTTCAGATCGATCAGTAATAAAATCTGGATCGAAAATCATTTCCTGCTCTGGTAAATGTTTTAAGATCAATTCTCTTAATGCTTGAGTGTCTCGCTTCTTAAATGCCGACAAAGGAAACAATTCCGTTGGTTGGTATTTAGTGGCTATTTTTTCTAAAAATGGCAACACCTCTTGTGCAGATCTTAATTTATCGATTTTATTAATGCATAAAATCACCGGCACGTCTACTTGCTCAATATGCTCCAACACGCGCGAATCTTCTTTGGTCCATTTATCCGATTCAACCAACCAAAGAATCATATCAACGTCCCTAATACTAGAACTGGCTGCTTTATTCATGTACGAATTAATGGCTTTTTTATTGCCAATATGAATACCGTGGGATCCTCTAGAGTCGACCTGCA
>JGI24913J38484_100435_pt1 | contig 21079 bp, 14 predicted proteins | sample LinPfosmplate1_FD_38484 | JGI IMG/M metagenome (IMG submission 38484)
CGAGCTCGGTACCCGGGGATCCCACGTTCTACCCACACTACGCTTTGAACCAGTAGGAGGAATACAAGAATATTATATACAAGGTTCTGAAAAAAACTATGGATTAAAAATTGCGCTTGCAAATCTTGATAAATCTGAGCTAGGAATTACAGCTGCCAAGAAAGCATACATTCCAGAATTATCCTATTTTGCTCAGTATTATTATAATTATGGAATACCTCTATATGCGAGTCAATATTTACTTACAGGACTGAATTTCAAGTGGACGTTGATTGATTTTGGTGAGCGATCTTCTGTTGTTAAACAAAGAAATGCCATCTACAATGAAGCATTGGATAACTTAGAATATAAAAAGCTTACGTTACAAGGTGAAATACAACAGGCCTATAGAAATATTAGTTATGCTGAATCTTTAATATTAACAGCACTAAAAGCATATGAGGCAAGAGAGGAAGAGCTTATACTTACAATAAATGCTGTTGAGGCTGGAGAAGCATTATCATCAATGATGTATAAAGCAAAAGCAGATATTGCCGGCGCAAAAGCAGATAAGTTAGCTGCAGAATTAAACTATCAAATAGCAGTCGCTAAATTAAATAGTTTGGTGGGTGAATAATAGCATTATTTTGAATCAATTTTGCTAGCATATATTCTAAGTAGAGTTTCATTAACATTATAAACTGGCAGATCACAAACTTTATCTTTACATACATAGTATGTTGTTTCTGTATTCCCTGTCTTATTTTTTAATAGGGGAAGGTTTTCAGAATTTCCACCAAGAAATATGGATGCGGGTAAATAATTATCTTGAACCTCATTGGAATACTGAACAGCATTTTTTCCAGTAATAGCAACTTCAGTAATTCCATTTGCATACAAGCCACCTAATGATGCCCAATTTGAGTACCATATGGCAGATCTCATAATATTTGTAGTTTCATTAACCAACATCTGTTCACATATATTCAGATATTCCGTATCATCATAATAATGACCAAGCTTATACAATACCTTTGCAATAATAGAATTTGATGATGGTATTACATTATCGGGTATTTCATATTTTCTAGCAACCAATTCTTCACTTAAATTTGAGGTATAATAAAACATTCTAGATTCGGAATTATAAAAATGCTTAATACAGTAATCACTGAGGTTTTTAGCAATATCGAGCCATTGTTTATCAAAAGTAGCTGAGTATAAATTAATGCATGCTTGAGCATACAAGGCATAATCATCCAAAAAGGCATCAATACCTGACTTACCATTCATGTAATTTCTGAGTAAGCTACCATCTTGTTGGAGCATGTTATCCCTAATAAAATTTGAGTTTCTAATTGCCAGTTTCAGGTAATCCGCATTATTAACAGCATGAAATGCATCAATGAGACTTGTTATCATCATCGAATTCCATGAGGTAAGTATTTTATCATCGGTAGTGGGCCTTATGCGCTCTGAACGTTTTATAAATAGAGCATCATTAGCCTCATTTAGAATACTGTCAAACTCTTCAATTGATAAACCATTGTTTTCGGCAAATTTTTTCTTTTTAGATACAGGCAACAACATATTTTTTCCTTCTTCCCAATTACCATTTCGGGTTATTTGATAATAATCGGTTATTAATTCTATATTTTTTGAATTCAAGGCAGTTACCATATCATCATATGACCATACATAAAAAACCCCTTCTTCACCCTCACTATCTGCATTTATAGATGAGTAAAACCCACCATTTTTATCACTTAGCTCTCTATTTATAAATCCAATTGTTTGGTCTATTATTTCCCCATATCGTTTAGTTTTTGTTATTTGATATGCATGTGAATAAAGACTAATTAGCTGAGCATTATCGTATAACATTTTCTCAAAATGAGGAACTTCCCATTTTTCATCAACCGAATATCTTGCAAAACCTCCTCCAATTTGATCATAGATACCACCCATGGCCATCTTATTAAGCAATAGTTCAACAGCATTTAATGCTTCCAAATCATCCGTATAATAATAATATTCAAGAAGGAATTCCCACGCCACAGGCAATGGAAATTTGGGTGCTCTTTTGAATCCACCATCTTTAAAATCAATATTTTTCAACCATTGATTTTTAAGGCTTATATAATCATCCATTGAAAATGCTAATTCATCAGTTTGACTCCTAACATCAATAGGGTTCTGGTTTATGCCTTTTGTGAGTTCTTCTGCATACTCAACAACTTTCGAATAATCACTATTGTATAAATCATTTATTTGACCCATTACCTCCATCCACTTTTGCTTATCAAAGTAAGTACCTGCAAAAAATGGTCTGCCATCTGGCAAAGCAAATGCATTTAATGGCCAACCTCCTCTTCCAGATATTAATTGAACAGCTTCCATATATACTTGATCAATATCTGGCCTTTCTTCACGATCTACCTTTATACATATAAAGTTGTCATTCATAAATGCTGCAACCTCATTATCCGAAAAGCTTTCATGTTCCATTACATGACACCAATGACATGCAGCATAACCAATACTTATGATTAACGGCTTATTTAGTTTTTTTGCCATATCAAGAGCATCTGGCCCCCATTCCTGCCAGTGAACGGGGTTATGTGCATGTTGCTGCAGATAAGGACTTGATGAGTATTTCAATTTATTCATGCTTGCGTGTTGTTTTATATTTTGCTGTCCATTGCAAGATAGCAGGGAAACAGATAATATTATCAATGCTAATAATTTGTACATTTAGCAAACTTATTGTTATTTCTTCAGCAATTAGGCATTATTAAAACCATTAATAAATAAATATACTATTAATTAGAATTATAATATGACTAAAACAAAAAATGCAATACTTATATCTGTAATAATATTTTCACTTTTTTCATGTGCTCCAGGCGATGTCAGATATGAGACAACACAAGCAGGATTCTGGATGGGCCTATGGCATGGAGTAATCTCGCTGTTTACATTTATCATTAGCCTGTTTAATGAAAATGTAGCCATTTATGAAGTTAACAATAATGGTAACTGGTACAACTTTGGTTTTATATTAGGGATATCCATATTTTTTGGAGGTGGATCAAAGGGAACATGCGGTAGATAATTAAGAACAAAATAATTCGAATACATTGGTCATAATAAAGAATAATTATTAATTTTGCTCCCCGAATTTGAAAAAATTCATTGGGCCTATAGCTCAGTTGGTTAGAGCACCTGACTCATAATCAGGTGGCCCCAGGTTCAAGTCCTGGTGGGCCCACTTTCTAAAACGTCTTAACAAATTGTACTTCAATAGTTAAGGCGTTTTTTGTACCAAGTAGTTTACTCGCTCAAATATACAAAAAAAGGCTAAAATAGCCCCTTTTTGGCAGTTATATGACAGTTAAAAAGTCAAAAAAATCCATTAAAAAATTTTATAAACTTACCCTCTTCCTGTAAAAAAACCCCTTTTCTTTTTAGGGGTAGTCAGCGTATAATAGGGTATAACCCTACCCCTCACAGCATCTAATTATTTAAAAAAGTCTTGAAATGCTTCATTACACTTTAAAATAGATTTAATACGAAGATTATTAGTTAGTTATAACAACTCTGTTCCCCCTGTTTTGTTTAGGGTTGTAAAACATCGTGTAGGGGCAACCCTTCATATCTTAGTATAGACTCCGTGACTTAATTTTTCAATAAGTTCAAGGTTTTGAAACTGTTTTAATATTTCACTTAGTGTTCTGTCCTTGACACCTAATAAACTTGCTTCTTTTGCAATCTCACTACGTTTAAAGGCGTCTTGCGTGATTATCCAATCATACAAAGCTCTTTGAGTAGAATTTAAAGTCTTAGATGTTTTAGTTAATCTATTAAGCATATTTGTCCCGTGAATTAAGTAGACTTCTTTAACTAAACACATCGCTGAGTCAAAATCATCATCAGAACAAGTAATCTCGGTATTATCAGACCTAATTGCTGTCAGAGTCATTGCTATTTTATAGCACATTTGTCCTAACCTAATGACTATACCTGTTATATTTTCGTCATAGAGTGCTGTATTATGTCTTAGTAATTCCTCAAAAGTGTTATCCAATTTAAGTCCTTGTTCTTCAGTCATAGTAAACTTCTGAGTAGTATCACTTTTAAATTTATCACATAAATCTTCGCTATATTCTTCAAATATTTCTTCGTTGCTTTTGCTTAACGCTGACGTATAAGTTGTTTTCCATTTTGGCTCTGCGTTAAAAGAGTAAAATAAACACCTACTAAAAAGTCCATCCTGAACAGATGTCATTAATAGGTCCAATTGATTTGGCGTTCCTGTGAGAGCAAGGCTGAATTTTGGTTGTTTTATTTCTGAGTATTCGAGGTTAGTTTTTCTACTTTGAGATATTATCTCTGCTTGAAATCCTTTTCTTATTATGTTAGAGAAACCTCCCCATTCTTGTTTTAAAGCATTAGTTAGTGCATCCGCTTCAGTTTCACAAATACAGCCCATACCGTCATTGTCTTCTAAGTGTTTCACTATCATAGATGATGAGGTGTCACCGGGAATAAAAAACATTTTAGACTTTGGTTCCTCGGGTTCTATTAGTGCCTCAATAGCTTGGTCTGTTTTAGCTTTTTTTACTTTTAAGTCAAATATTCTTTTTTCTTTTTTATACTCTTTTAGTACTTCTCTACTTTGGTTAAGTAAAAAGTCGTGATAACAATCTCCCAATTGTTTACTATACTTCATTACTCCTTTGCCACTTGCAGGAGGGGCTATAATAATACTAAACAGGTTAGGGAACACTTTATTATTAGCATACAATCCTGACACATTGTGAAGTCCTCCACTAATAATAGAGAGTGCTGAAGTAAAGAACACATCACGCTCTCTTTCTTTAAACACATTACACGCTTCTTTTAATGTTGGGGGTAAAGTATCGTAAATACGATTCGGTATAAAGGGGGTGATTTCCTGTTTTTTATCTGATTGTAATTTGGCAGGTTTGGCAGGTTTGGCAATGCTTCCTTTTTCGTTTACATTATTTTCATAAGCACTTTTTATTGTTCGTTCTATCTCTTCTTTTGTTAATGTGTTATTACTGTATGAGTAAGCATAACTAATAACATCATTCATTTCAAAATTATAACGGTTAGCATTACAGGCATATAGATGAATAAAACTGTTTCTATTACCTTCAGCAAATTCTTTTTTGTTAGCAGTAAAATCCCATACCCAATTTAAATCCTTTTGAGATTTTGTCTCATTGTTTGGAAATGCTTGAGTATTAAAAACCTCAGCGTTTTCATTAAGATATAAGTGAGGGTCATATGACACAAAACAAAGTCTTAATACATCTTTCACAGACTTGTCTGATTCTACTCCTAAATAATTATCATAATAATCTCTAAGAGCATTAAAGGCATATTTATGTGTGCTTAAATCATTGTCACATTTTACTAATACTTTTACTCCTTTCCCTGACGGGCTTATAAATGCTGTGTAGGTGTAAGGGTTGCTTATAATTTTAGATTTAACATCTTGAACATTATCAAGCTTGTCGTAATCCAAATGCAATAATCCTGAATAAGATTTCACATTTTCTATCTTACGATTTTCCTCGTAAGTAGCAGAGATTGTAAAAGCAGGTAGTTTTGATTTAAAATTATCTGCTTCTATAGTGTCTCCGTTATTTTTATGGTATTGTATCTCCTCTATTTGATTTTTCCAAAAACCTATCTTGATTTGCTCAAGAACTTTTTGAATTTCTACTTCTCTATTATTCGATCCATCTAATGAATCCATAAAATTAATTTGTAACATAAAATTTGATTTAATTATTATTATTTACCAATCGCCAAACTTGCTATTTCTGCTAAAGATGAGTTGTTGGATTGAGAGTGCAAAGATTTAAATAAAAATTTGCCCATTATGGGCTAAAAATGCCCATTTGGGGAATAGGGATTAACCAAATATGTTATTAAAGTTGTTTTCTCTGGCTGTAGAGGATGATTTATTAAGGGAACTAAGTTTGTTTTTTATAAAGTAATCTTCATAATTCTTTTTACTTATTAGTTTCATCTCTTCATTTAAAATTAGCATAAATTCATTGTCCGTTATGTTATAAATTAATTTTTCGTGTTGTAATCGCTTTTTCAAATATGAATAGTCCAAATAATAATCTATTATATGTTTTGAAGTATATTCAATGAATTTCAAATAAATAGCTGCAGAAATAAAAATATGTTGATAAGGATTAACATCGTTGTTTTCTAAAAACTCTATTTTCCTTTTAGAACTGAGAATAAACTCATCAAAAAAATCTTTTTTTACAAACTGCATTAATTCCAATGGTTCATAACCATTAACATTAATAAAGTATTCGATTGTTTTATTTATTATTTCGTTTTGGTAGTTAATATATCCTTCTATAAAATCATTCTTATTAGCATCTATATTATTTTCAATAAATTCTTTAACGAGTGTTTCGTAAATATCTTTAAATCTATCTAAATCATAAAACTCTTCTTTTGATTTTAGATGAAAATATAGTTGGTTGTTAATGATAGTTTTGAATTGGTCAAATAAAACCCCATCTTCTTTAATGTCTTTAATCTCTCTAAACAATAAACTTACACGCAATAGCTCTTTGTATGGCTCTTTTTTTATAAGTTTTGGTAGAAGTTTTTTTAAGATAGTTTCCTGAGAGTTAGTTAAATTATTCATTAAAAGACAATTTTTATATTTAACAAAATTAAGAAACTTCACCCTTAAGTTAATAATTGAATGAATAGAGTTTATGTAACAACACGTATTAACATAATTTATTCCCATTCTTAGTTACTTTACGAGTATCTTAGTTAAAAATAATATGGAATATCCGCTAACCTGACATCCAATGTCATATATCAAACAATACTATGTGTATAGTTTTGTTGAATAATTAATAAAACCTTAACTATGAAAAAACAAATAGAATTAGAGAATCATAGAAACAAACTCATTGAAGAACAAGAAATTGTAATTAAAGAGAAGGAGATTTTTATGAAACCGATTAATGACTCATTGATGGAAGTAAGGAACAATCAAGAATATGATTCATTATCTGAAGTAATCAAATATACGCGATTAGAAATAAAAAGTATTCGCCAAAATATTCGGGAATTAAAATATAAAGAAAAATTGCATTTAACCGCAACGGGAAAATCTTTGCTTACAGAAGCACTTGAACATTTTAAAGGAGAAGGAACAAAACATCTAAAAGAAGATGACCTTTTCCATCTTGAAACATTAGTCACACACGTAAAACAATTTCAAGATTGTACTTGTCAAATGCCAACAAGATATGTCTACGAGCATTTAGATTCTGAAGGTGTCAGATTCTACGTAGGACAAGGCTCATATGATGATAAAGTTAAATATTCTCGTATGAAAACCAAAGCCGGAAGGAGCGAAGAATGGTTTAAAAGAGCTGAAAACGGGTGGACTTGTAACGTTATTTATGATGGACTCACAAAAAATGAAGCTACAAAAATGATATCCATATGCATTCGGGATAGCAAGTGGTATGTTAAAAATGGCAAGTTTTATGAAGGACCTAGCACGCTTGTTAATAAAGAGCGAGTGAATAAACCATCTAAAAATAAATGGTTTGAGGAAAAGCAAAATAAATTGTCCTATGAAAAAATGCGAAAAAATCCAAAAAACAGAGCAGTTAGTCACAGAGCAGTTCGTCAATATGATAAAGAAGGATATTTTGAGGCTGAATATTATGCGCCTATAGGTGTTTGGTTAGAGACGGGAATCACTATCAAAGGAATACTTGCCTGTTGCAGAGGTGATAGGAAAAGTGCCGCTGGCAAGCAATATAGATATACTGATAAAATCAAAGAGGAACCAAAAAAGGAGAGTTGATTGCACTCAAGAGGATATGGACGCTGTCTGGTTACGCATCTATTATAGTAGTATGGACAAGGATATTGTCGATGGAGGAGAATTTCAGCAGACCAAATATCAATTAGAAGTAATAAATGATTAGATAATTTTAAAAACTATAATTATTAAAAGACCACTTTTTATAAATAATTCGTAGTTTGCATTAATTCATTAGGTGATAAAGTAATTATAACGTAATAAAATATTCAATAATAATTATGTCAGAAGACCAAAAAAAGAAGTTAGAACAGCAATTATGGAATATAGCAAATACCCTAAGAGGTAAGATGGGTGCAGATGAGTTTAGAGACTATATATTAGGATTCATTTTCTTTAAATATTTATCTGAGAGAATGCATATCTATGCAGATAAATTACTTCAAGAAGACAATATTTTATATAAAGACTTAAATGAAAATACTACACAGGGGAAAGAATATTTAGAAGCAATTAGAAAAGAATCTTTAAGTAAGTTGGGTTATTTCTTAAAGCCTTCTGAACTTTTTACTAATATATCTGCTAAAGGAAATTCGTTAGCAGGAGGTGATACTTTTATATTAGAAGATTTAACTACCATCTTAAGAAACATTGAGGCAAGTACATTAGGAACTGAGAGTGAGGATGACTTTGGTAACCTATTTGAAGATTTAGACCTTACCTCTACTAAATTAGGAAAAACAGATGAGCAAAGAAATGCTATTATCTCAAAGGTATTAGCTCATTTAGATAAGATAGATTTTCAGTTGGAGAATACTGAGATGGATGTTTTGGGAGATGCCTATGAGTATCTCATCTCACAGTTTGCAAGTGGTGCAGGTAAGAAGGCAGGGGAGTTTTATACACCGCAAGAAGTTTCAAAAATATTAGCTAAGATAGTTACAACAGGTAAAGACAAACTAAAAAGCGTCTATGACCCAACTTGTGGTTCAGGTTCTTTGTTGCTACGAGTTGCTAAAGAGGTAAAAGAAGTTAGTGCTTTTTATGGGCAGGAGATGAATAGAACTACATACAACTTGGCACGAATGAATATGATTTTGCACGATGTGCATTATAAGAAGTTTGATATCAAACAAGAGGATACTTTAGAGCACCCACAACATATAGATGAACGTTTTGAAGCGATTGTAGCTAATCCCCCTTTTAGTGCTCAGTGGAGTGCTAATCCTTTACATATGAATGATGAACGCTTTAGCCAATATGGTAAGTTAGCACCAAGTAGTAAGGCTGATTACGCCTTTGTGCAGCATATGATTCATCAATTAGCAGAGAATGGTACTATGGCTATTGTATTGCCTCACGGAGCTTTGTTTAGAGGAGGTGCTGAAGGACATATAAGACAGTATCTTATTGAAGACAGAAACTACCTTGATGCTGTTATTGGATTGCCTGCTAATGTGTTTTATGGAACAAGTATTCCTACTTGTATTTTAGTGTTTAAAAAGTGTAGAGAGCATAGTGAGAATATCTTATTCATTGATGCTTCTGAGCATTATGAAAAAGTAAAAACTCAAAATGTATTAAGAGAAGAGCATATTGAAAAGATTGTAAGTACTTATCGTAATAGAACTACTGAGGATAAGTATAGTTATGTAGCTACTATTGATGAGGTGATAGAAAATGAATATAACCTTAACATACCAAGATATGTGGATACTTTTGAAGAGGAAGAACCTGTGGATTTGGAAGCAGTAAGTAATGAGTTGCATTCTTTGGAAAGTGATATGTCTGATACCGATAAAAGCATTGCAGATTTTTGTAATGAACTAAATATTAAAGCTCCTTTTTAGTATGCAAGTAATGACAGAAAATAAATTAGTTCCTAAGTTGAGGTTTGGGGAGTTTCAAGATGAGTTGAAAGAATCTTTTATCAAAAATTTAACCAAGGTATACGATGGAACGCATTCAACTCCTAAATATGTTGAAAAAGGTATTCCTTTTTATAGTGTAGAACACATAAGTTCAGATGATTTTACTAAAACAAAATACATATCAAAAGAAGTTTTTGAAAAGGAGAATAAACGAGTTAAATTAGAAAGAGGAGATATATTAATGACCCGAATAGGAAGTGTCGGTGTTGCTAAATTAATTGATTGGGAAGTAAATGCATCATTCTATGTCAGTTTAGCTTTATTTAAAAATAATCCTTCTTTCCATAGTCCTTTTTTAGCATTTTATATCAACTCTGTTCCTTGTCAAAAAGAAATATGGAAGAGAACAATTCACGTAGCTTTCCCAAAAAAAATAAATCTTGGAGAAATAAGCAATTGCAGAGTAGCACTACCGTCCTTTCCTGAACAACAAAAGATAGCTTCATTTTTAAGTGCAGTAGATGAGAAGTTGCAACAACTCACCAAAAAGAAAGAATTATTAAAGGAGTATAAGAAAGGTGTAATACAGCAAATCTTTTCAGGGGAGTTACGCTTTAAAGATGATAATGGAAACAACTACCCTGATTGGGAAGAGAAGAATTTAGGGAAGATTTGTTCTGTTATTAAGGGCAAACAATTAAATAAAAGTGAGCTTACCGAAACAGGTTTATATCCTGCATTAAATGGTGGAATTAACCCCTCAGGATATACAGACAAATGGAATACAGAAAAAGATGTAATAACCATAAGTGAAGGAGGAAATTCTTGTGGATATGTAAATTTGTCTAAAACAAGATTTTGGTGTGGTGGACATTGTTATTCTCTTCTTAAGCTACAAAGTAATATCAATTTTAAATACTTATTTCAAATATTGAAATTTTCAGAAACTCATATAATGAGATTAAGAGTAGGTTCAGGTTTACCAAATATACAGATGAAAGAAATAAATAAATTCTCAGTTAAAATTCCTGAAATTGATGAACAACAAAAGATAGCTAATTTTCTTTCTTCATTAGATAGCAAGATAGAGTTAGTTAACACTCAAATAGAAAACACTAAAGCCTTTAAAAAAGGGCTTTTACAACAAATGTTTGTTTAAAACATAAGATATGTATAGAATTAACAAATCATCAAATAACATAACCAAGCTTGAAGAGCGTGATTTTAAAGATTTAGGTTTTAGAGAACGTGAACACCTTCAAGAATGGATAGCCAAAAACCCTGATGTATTAGGTGAAGATTTATTAATTATTCAAAAGGAGTATAACGGCTTTAACGATACCAATGAGCGTCTTGACCTATTGGCTTTAGACAAAGACGGGAACTTAGTAATCATAGAAAATAAGTTAGATGATACGGGGAAAGATGTAGTTTGGCAGGCCCTGAAATATACCTCATATTGCTCCACGTTAACTACTGAACAAATTATACGCCTTTTCCAAGAATATTTAAATACCTACTCTAAAAATGATGAAGACGCTAAAGAGTTATTATTAGATTTCTTAGACCGAGAAGACAATGAAGATTTATTGCTTAACAGCAATGACCAACGTATTGTTTTTATTGCCAATAATTATCGTAAGGAGGTGACCTCAACGGCTTTATGGCTTTTAGACCACGACATTTCTTTGCAATGCTTTAGAGCAAAACCTTACAGCCTTGGAGATGAATTGTTTCTTCAAATAGAGCAAATCATTCCTCTTCCTGAAACTAATGAGTTTATGATAGATGCCAAAGAAAAGGCAAAAGAGAAAAAGGGGAAGAGTAAAAAGGTTGAAGAATCTAATACACGCTTATTGGAGTTTTGGGGGCTTTTAAAAGAGGAGTTAGAAGCTAAAAATTTAAATTACTTGGACCGTGTCAAATCAAAACCATATTACGATATAGGTTTTTCAAAAGGAAAGGGGTTATTTTCTTTTTGCATTGGTCGTAATACTTTTCGTGTGGAATTGTATTTTGATAATGATGTGGATAAATCCAAATTTGATGGGATGTATGAATATAAAAATGAGTTAGAACAAACTATCTCAGGAATTCAATGGCAGAGATTAGATACTAAAAAAGCCTCACGAATCAAATTAGAAACTACAATTGAAGAAAAAAACAGTTTTGAGGGGAATTGGAAAGATAAGACCAATTGGCCTGATGTTATTGATTGGTATACTGAAAATATGTTGAAATTTTATAGTGCAGTGTATCCAATATGGGAAAAAGTTCAAAGAAAGTTAGGTTAAATGGTCAGACCACAAACAGAGCAACAATTAGAGAATGCGCTTCTAAAACAATTAGGAGGGTTAGGTTATAAGTCTGTTGCAATAACTGATGAGAAAGCATTAGTTGCCAACCTAAAAACTCAATTAGAGAAGCACAATAAAGTTACTTTCTCTCATAATGAATTTAAGAAAGTAGTTAATATATTAAATGCAGGTACTGTATTTGAGCGAGCTAAGACACTAAGAGGCATAAAACATCATATTGTAAAAGATGATGGTGAAACACTTTACTTTGAATTTATCAATCAAACAGAATGGTGTAAAAACGAGTTTCAAGTAGTCAATCAAATCACGCAAACAGGAGAGCACCATAATCGTTATGATGTTACTATACTAATAAATGGATTGCCCTTAGTTCATATTGAGTTAAAGAAGAAAGGAGTAGAGATGGGGCAAGCATTTCATCAAATTAATAGGTATAAGAGTCATTCGTTTGGAAGTGGTTATGCCTTGTTTAACTACACACAACTCTTTATTATAAGTAATGGTGTTAATACTAAGTATTATGCTAATAATAGAGAAATAAACTCTGAACAAACCTTTTATTGGGCTGATGCAGAGAATAACAAAATATCAAACCTATCAGAGTTTTCAGATATTTTCTTAGAGCCTTGTCATCTCTCAAAGATGATATCAAAATATATTGTTTTAGCATCAACTACTAAGCAGCTAATGGTTTTGCGACCTTATCAATACTATGCAGCCGAAAAGATATATAATCAGGTAAAAAATACAAACAAGAACGGATACATATGGCATACTACGGGTAGTGGTAAAACCCTAACTTCTTTTAAGGCAAGTCAGTTATTGATGAATATTCCTGAGGTGTATAAAGTTGTTTTTGTAGTGGATAGGAGAGATTTAGACACACAAACTATTCAGGAATTTAATAACTTCAAAGAAGGAAGTGTAGACAGTACTACTAATACAAAATCTTTAATGAATCAGTTTGTTGATGGCAGTACTAAGTTAATGGTAACTACAATACAGAAGCTGAATAATGCCATTACAAGAGATAGATACACCCAAAAAATGGAGGCCTTAAAGGATAAGAAAGTGGTCTTTATTTTTGATGAATGTCATAGGTCACAATTTGGAGAAACACACGGAAGGATTGTGAAGTATTTTAACAACCATCAGATGTTTGGTTTTACAGGCACACCAATCTTTGCTGAGAATGCTGTAAAGAATCAATTAGGAAAAAGAACCACTAAAGAATTGTTTGGTGATTGTTTGCATAAGTATGTAATTACAGATGCGATTAGAGATACTAATGTATTAAAGTTTGCAGTGGAGTATGTAGGTAAATACACTCAGAAAAATACAAGTAGCCTCAATTTTGCAGATGTTGAGGTGGAAGGAATAGATAAAAAAGAAATTTATGATAGTCCTGAAAGACTAGAGAAAATTACGGACTATATAATAAAGATTCATAGTTCAAAAACGGGTAAGAAAGAAAATAGTAAAGACCACTTTACTGCAATGTTTGCTGTTAGTAGTGTTGATACACTCACCAAGTATTATGATTTATTTAAGCAGAAAGACCACAAGCTAAAAATTGCTACTATCTTTTCTTACTCAGTAAATGAAGAAAATGATGATGGAGATAGACCTACTACATTTGATGATGATATGTTTGCTGTTTCTAACAAACCTGAATTTAAGTATAGTAGGGATAAGTTGGAAGAGTATTTAGCTGATTACAAAGAGATGTTTGGAGTAGAATATACTACCAAGGATAGTCAATCCTATTACAATTACTACAGAGATATTGCAAGGCGAGTAAAGAACAAAGAGATTGATATTCTAATTGTAGTTAATATGTTCCTTACAGGATTTGATAGTAAACCTTTAAACACTTTATATGTAGATAAAAACTTAAAGCATCACGGTCTTATACAAGCTTTCTCTCGTACTAATAGGATACTTAACAGGAACAAGTCGCACGGTAATATTGTGGTATTCCGTAACCTTAAAAAAGCCACTGATGAGGCGGTAGCCCTCTTTTCTAATAAAGAAGCGAATGAGATTATTTTTATGCAACCTTATGAGGAGTATTTAAAGAATTTTGGCACTGCATATAAAAGATTACACAACATTACACCAACTGTTGATAGTGTAGATGATTTGCTTACAGAAGAGGATGAAGCAGAGTTTGTAAAATCATTCAGGGCTATATTAAGAGTACAGAATATATTGAGTTCTTTTTCTGATTTTTCTTTTTCTGATTTAGAGATGACACATCCGGAGTTTAATGATTATAAATCAAAGTATTTAGACTTATATGATAAGGTAAAAAGAGATAATAATGCTAACCCTGATTCTGCATTAGAGGATATTGATTTTGAGATTGAGAGAATGCACAGAGATGTTATTGATGTTACTTATATAATTAATCTACTTTCATTATTAGTAGATGCTAAAGGAAATAATTTTGAGGTTAAGAAAAAGCAAATTTCTGATATGCTTTCAGGAGATGTTAACTTAAGAAGTAAGAAGGAACTAATAGAACAATTTATTGAAGATAACTTAATACATATTACAAATTCAGAGGATGTTCCTGAGGCTTTTGATTCTTATTGGGGGGAGCAGAAATTAAAGGCATTTAATGATTTGTGTGATGAAGAGAATTTAGATAAAACACAAATAGAAGCTATCGTTGAAGAACATTTATTTGCTAATCAAGTTCCTGATATGAGAGAAAAAGTTATGAATTCTATGCTTAAGAAAGAAAGCCTTTTGACTCGTCAAAAAACTACCTCAAGAGTTATAGATAAGATTATGAGTTTTGTTGATACCTTTATTGAGGGTATGGCTGCATAGGTATAAAGTATTGATTATAAATTTAATTAAATGAAGACATCAATAAAAAGAACTGCATATAGCGAGCAAGTTAAACAAGGGCTTTCTGAAGCTAATGATTATGCAAAAGCAATTGGTATTGATGATGTAAAAAGTGGAGAATGGTTTGTTTCGCTTCTTACAAAAGTTGCTAAGACATATGAACAGAATGTTAGAGCTGAGTATTTTCAACAAAAATATCCTGGAGAATATGGAGATGATGCTTCAGTTTTAACTGTTCATTATAATGAATCCCAAATTAATTTAACTCCTACCTTAATCTAACCTCGCTTCTCTTCTAGAAATTTCAGCCGCAATATTATTAAACCAACTTTTATACAACTGAGGGTCTTCCACCATTTCCTCTTTTTCCTGCATAAAAGTAGAATATCCCCTTGACTTCCTTTTAACTTCTCCCGAATATATTGTCATTTTAACCTCCGTAAGTTTATCATTTAACATATCAACCACAACTGATACTTTTGATGTCAGGGATAATTTCTTACTCTCTTCAATCCTTTTAGATGCTGTAATTAGTCCTACATCTAAATTCAAATCTTCAATTAAGTATTGTTCTGATTGAAATAATGATACAATTGATTTGAATACTGACTTATATTCAGAATCAAATTGCTTTGTGGTCATCATCTGAACTTGGGCTGGAGTTAAATCCTGACCCATAAAAGGCGTAGATAAGAAGACGGCTAAGATTGTAAATGTAATTGCTAGTATTTTTTTCATATGAAATAAATTATTTTAATAATTAGAATTTAGTAGAAACAACAGAATATTCAATAACAATATCGTTGCTATCAAATTCTAGTATTAGATCAAAGGAATTAGCACTAGATGATTGGCTAGCACGAGCACCCGAATAACTAGCGCTAGCTCCCTGACGATTTGTTACAGACATTTTATTATAACTCCAAATTTCGTTATTACTTTTATTTTTGGTAATAATATTAGGGGAACCAAAAATTTTAAGAATATCTTGTTGTGTTGTCTCACCTTTAATTATTTGGCTTTTAACAACACCAAAAGTCAGGTTGCTTTTTTGCGTTGTTTCTTGATTTTCACCATACTTGTAGGCGGTACTGCAACTGCTAATTATAATTGAAATAAATAATATCAATAAATGTTTCATAACCTTCATTTTTGAATAATTTAAGCTAATTAATTTTCTAAAGTTAAATATAATTCTAAATATCCAATTAATTAATAAAATTTATGTAATAACGTGTTGTTACATATTTTATATCAATAGATATAAGTAATTTCAATAAATTTGAATTCTATAATCTTTAACTTCACGATCTATTGGCGATTATCTACCAATACTTTTACTTCCTAACTATAAGTATCACCTATGTTTCTTATACCTTATAAGTTTATTCTTATATTTGGGCTAATCTAAAACAAACAAAATGAAAGCATTAAAAATTTTAAGTCTGTTATTATTTACATTATTAATGGTTACTTGTAATACTGATGATGATGTGCAACCACAAACGGAGCAATGGTTATATGCGCATACTGCCTCTCAAGGCATAGCAACCAGCAGCACAACCTTTGTTATGCCAGTAACTGATGATATTTTTGGTTTCACCGATAGGCCAAATCGTAAATCAAAGTATATAAGCGGAGATGAATTTGCATCCTACTGGAATGATTATGATGATGTAAATAGTTTTAAACTAGACCCACCCAATGCAGTATTAACCTATGTAGATGGCGATGAAATTAAAGAACTAGAAGTTGTTATTACAGATGCAACTTTTGATAATAGTAACATTACATATACCATTGATAATACTAGCTTAACAAACAATGAAACCTTTGATGATGCTAGTTTATTTGTGGATAGCAATGGGAGTAGTAATAATGTGTATTTAGCATCTAATGGAGTCACTATTAAAGCAAGTGCTGGTGCTTCGGTGGGTAGTGAAGGTAAATTAAATGGTATTGGTTACGTTATTGTAGACATAACAATTCTTAATGGTATGATTGCTGCTCAAGATGATATAACTACAGTGGTTACATCTAAGATAACTGATATGAGTGAGTTATTTCTGAATAATTCTACTTTTAATCAAGACATAAGTACTTGGGATGTGAGTAATGTGACTGATATGAGTTTTATGTTTCAGAATACATCAGCTTTTAACCAACCTATAGGGAATTGGGATGTGAGTAATGTTGGTGATATGAGGTTTATGTTTCAGGCAAGTTCTTTTAACCAACCTATAGGGAATTGGGATGTGAGTAGTGTGACTGATATGGATAATATGTTTAATGATGCTGCTGTTTTTAACCAAGATATAAGTTCTTGGAATGTGAGTAATGTGACTGATATGAGTGGTATGTTTTATATAGCTGTTTTTAACCAAGATATAAGTTCTTGGGATGTGAGTAGTGTAACTGATATGAGTTTTATGTTTCAGAATACATCAGCTTTTAACCAAGACTTAAGTTCTTGGAATGTTGATAATGTTACATCTTGTGATTATTTTAGTGATGGTGCAACTCTAACAGAGGCAAACATACCCAGCTTCACGAATTGTCCAAATATCTATTTAGATCCTAATGGAGTAACTATTAAAGCAACTGCTGGGGCAGTAAATGGATATTCGGAAGAGATAGATGGCGTTACTTATACAGTAGTTGACAAATCAACTTTAACCTCAATGATTAATAACGGAGATGATGTTACCAAAGTGTGTACTTCTTTAGTAACTCATATGGGTAGTATGTTCAGAGGATTTTCTTTTAACCAAGATATCAGTTCTTGGGATGTAAGTAATGTGACTGATATGAGTGATACGTTTAGAGATAATAATAGTTTCAACCAACCTATTGGTAACTGGGATGTGAGTAAGGTAACTAATATGACTAGTTTGTTTCAAAATTCTCCTTTTAACCAAGACATTAGTTCTTGGGATGTAAGTAGTGTAACTGGTATGACCGGTATGTTTAGAACTTCTCCTTTTAACCAAGACATAAGTTCTTGGGATGTAGGTAATGTTAAATGGATAGATGGTATGTTTTTTGCTACTCCTTTTAACCAAGATATCAGTTCTTGGGATGTGAGTAATGTTACTAAAATGAGTGATATGTTTCAAAGTGCTACTCTTTTTAACCAAGACATTAGTTCTTGGGATGTTAGTAAGGTAACCAATATGAGTAATATGTTTAATAGCGCAACTTCTTTTAATCAGGATATAAGTTCTTGGGGTGTGAGTAATGTAACAAGTTGTGCTAATTTTAGTACTAATTCACCTCTAACAGAAGCAAACACCCCTAACTTCACGAACTGTAACCCAAATTAACCCCGCGCGTGAGGGTTTTATATTATAGGCATATCCTCCTCAGTTAGCTCAGCTATCTCAAGACCTCTGAGGTAGGTTAAACTAACATTTAGGGATGAATGTCCCATTGCCTTCTGTAGCTTAGTTATTGAGCCTGTACGCTTGAATATTTCTATAGCGCCTGTATGTCTAAAAGAGTAGAGTGTTTGGTCTTGCTCAAGCAGTTTAGAAGCCCTCTTAAAACGCCCCCAAAGTGTCTTAAAATAGTCTTCGTTTAAAGGTCTTATAGTGTCTGTAAATATATTGTGATGAGGTTCTCCTTTAACAAGCAATTCTTTTATGTAAATAGGCACAGGAACTATTCTGTTCTTGCCTGATTTATTTCTATGACCCGATAAATGAATGTAGCTTAAATCATCACTAAAGTCAGACCACTTTAGTTCTCTTATTTCTCTATGGGGTCTTAATAGGCATCCATAGGTCATTATACAGCACAGATACAAGTTATCATTAAACAACTTTATCTCTTCAAGTATGTGCTTAATATCCTTGTAAGGTTTGTGTAGTTTAGCCTTTGTTTTCTTTGCTTTAATACCCTCCATAGGATTGCTATTCATACCTATGTTTCTTGCTTCATTTATAAGCACATTTAAGTGGCGTTTAATGGTGTTATACGATATGCCTAAAGCATATTGATTAAGATAAGATTTAACGTCTTTAGAAGTGATGGTTTCATCGGAAAGTATAGATGTAAAACTATCATAAACAAACCTTAGCATTGACTTGTATTTGTCTGAATATTCTCCTTGCAGTTTAGCGTCTAATGCTCTTGTAAGGAAATATTTGTCAGCCATTTTACCACTAATTACTTCCTTAGTCCTGTAGGAAGATAATAGACCTCCATTACTCAAGTATCTATACACCTCAGCAGCCATTAGTTTTCCAACATCATTGCGTTGGTTTATTGGAAAGGAGTTTGGATTAGTATCAGAACCTATACGCTTGGCATTATAGAGTCTGAATCGTTTATTATTGATAAGAAAAGAGATGAACACTTTTTGATTTGGGTCAGTGTGAACCTTTGGATAATTTAGTTTCATTTGGCAGTTGTCAGACAGTTAAATAATAATTATTGAATAACTACTTGACAATCAATAGCTCAGTTGGTTAGAGCACCTGACTCATAATCAGGTGGCCCCAGGTTCAAGTCCTGGTGGGCCCACTTTCTAAAACGTCTTAACAAATTGTACTTCAATAGTTAAGGCGTTTTTTTTGCTTTTTTTATTATGAGGTAATTCGTAACTACATTTAATGACATTAACCTAAATTTCCTCATAAATTCCTAAACACTTATATAGGTGGGGGTAAATAATTACAACCTTGTAAATAATAATCGGTTGCCTCGTACTTTTCTTACTAAGCACATAATTTTATGTATTTATCTGCCAATTATTTCCCAATTTAAAAAAAACTATGACTTTCGTTTATTAGTTCAATTGTACCCACATATTAAAAGACCCTATTTATTATATTAGAATTATTTATTATATTCACAAAAAATTAATTGTAAAAACCAAAAAAAACCAAAAAATTAATTATGTTTTCAGCAGTGTTTACTTTTTTAGTGAACATACTAATTGCTCAAAATGATTTTTCACATATGTCTAAACGATTATCTCAAGAAAATAAGTATGAGCATAACTCTTTAATTAAACCAATTCTATCACCAAAAGGTGAATTTACTATTAATGCTTTTAATCATATAGATCATATCAATAAAAGTAAAACCAGAGGAGCTAATAATTTGTATACATTGGATTCTATACACTCCTCTGTATGGGATACTGTTACTAACGATTGGGTTTTTGATTATAGCAGCGAGTATACCTATGATGCAAATGGAAACATATTGTCGAATATTATTTCTCATTGGGATACTGATATAAACGATTGGGTTTTTGATTATAAATACGAGTATAATTATGATCCTTTTGGAAACACATTGTCGGATATTTCTTCCTTTTGGGATACTAATATAAACGATTGGGTTTTTTATTATCGCAGCGAGTATACCTATGATGCAAATGGAAATCAAACTTTGAGGGTTGATTATGCTTGGAATACTGCTGTAAATGACTGGGATAATACTTGGAAAGAGGAAGTCACTTATGATGCTAATGGGAATCGTACTTTGTTATTATTTTACCAGTGGAATACTGACATAAATGATTGGGATAATACTTGGAAAGAGGAAATCACTTGTGATGCTAATGGGAATCACATTTTGACAATCTTGTATACTAGGGATACTCAATTAAGCGAATGGGTTAGATATCAAATATGGGAACATCAATATGATTCTAACGGAACCCTAATGGCGCAAATTTATTCTGATTGGGATACTGATATAAACGATTGGGTTTTTGATTATAAATACGAGTATACTTATGATTCTATTGGAAACCTAGCGGTTGCTGTAAATTCTGTATGGAATACTGCTATAAACGATTGGATGTATAGTTGGAAAGGTGGGGGAACTCATAATGAAAATGGAAATTGGATTTTGTGGTATGAGTATTTATGGAATGCTGATATAAACGATTGGGGTTTTTCTAATAAAATAGAGTATACCTATGATGTTAATGAAAACCTAATGTTGAAACTTAAATCTGCTTGGGATACCGATATTAGCGATTGGGTTTTATATCTGAAAGAGGAGTATTATTATTCCGAGACTTCAGAAATAAATGAAGTAACCAATAATGAAGCGTTTACTATATTTCCTAATCCGACTTCAGGGAATTTAAATATAATTGGCGAAGGATCTTTAAATCAAAATGTAACCCTTGATTTGACAAACCTTAATGGTCAATTAATTTATAGTAACCAGTTTTA
>JGI24913J38484_100338_pt1 | contig 20653 bp, 20 predicted proteins | sample LinPfosmplate1_FD_38484 | JGI IMG/M metagenome (IMG submission 38484)
CCACCAGGTTGCGTAGGTTGAGAACTTGAAGCCCTTGCGCCAGTCGAACTTCTCGACGGCGTGCATGAGACCCAGGTTGCCCTCCTGGATGAGGTCGAGGAGCGGAAGCCCCGAGGCCTGGTACTTCTTTGCGATCGACACCACCAGGCGCAGGTTCGACTGCACGAATGTTCTGACCGCCTCGTCTCCCCGGCGGAGGTTGCGGCGCATCTCGCGCCTCCGTGCAGGTGTGAGGCTGTCGCCGGCCTTGTCGAGTTCCTGCCTTGCGGCGGCACCCTTTTCGATCTGCTGGGCGAGGCGCACCTCGCCCTCCTTTGTCAGGAGGGGGTACTGACCTATGTCGGTGAGATACAGCCTGACGAGGTCTTCCTCGTCCCGTTCTACCCGCTCCTTGGCCACCTTGCGTCTCCTCCTGCCGGGGGAGCACCACCAGCGGCTACGCCATTTCGCCGCCTCGGATGCTCACCGAGTTCTGATCGCCTTGTAGATCCGGGGAGGTTGTGCAACAGCAGTCCTGCCCACCCCGGTAGCGGGTCACCCTATCGACCGGTTCGTGCGGCACCACGCGATTATGTGACGGCCGTCACGGCTAGTCGGGAGAGGGTCAACCGCGGTACCTGTTGACGATCGGGAGACGCCTGTCCCTGCCGAAGCCCTTGCGGCTGACCCTGGTTCCGGGTGGCGTCTGGCGTCGCTTGAACTCGGCCAAGTCTACGAGACGGGTGACCCGGTCGACCATCTCGCCACCGAATCCATCGGCCACGAGGTCGGCCCTGGTCCGGTCACCTTCTATGTAGGCCTCAAGGAGGGGGTCGAGTACCTCATACGGGGGAAGGCTCTGATCGTCGCGCTGGTCGGGTCGCAGTTCGGCCGAGGGTGGCTTTGAAATGATGTTCTCGGAGATGACCGGGCCACCGGGCTGGCTGTTTCGCCACCTCGCCAACTCGTACACGGTGAGCTTGTAGATGTCCTTGATCACGGCGAAGGCTCCGGCGGTGTCGCCGTAGAGGGTCGAGTAGCCGACCGCCGACTCGCTCTTGTTCCCGGTGGTCAACACCAGCCAGCCCGAGGCGTTGGCATGCGCCATGAGCAGGACCCCTCTGATTCGGGCCTGGAGGTTTTCGTCGGTCGACCCCACAGGTACCTCGCCAAGGGATTCCTCGAGGAGGGCGAGAAGTGAGGCGTGGGCGGCCTCGATGTGAATGGTTCGGCGGTCGATCCCGAGGGTGGCCGCAAGGTCATTGGCATCGGCGATCGAATGCCCGCTCGAGTAGCGGGACGGCATTAGCACGGCGTGTACGTGGTCGGCACCGAGGGCGTCGGCTGCGATGGCTGCAACCAGGGCCGAGTCGATACCGCCGGAGAGGCCCAGGCATACGTCGGTGAAACCGCTCTTCGTCACGTAGTCACGGGTTGCGGTAACAAGCACCCCGTACAACTCGGCAGACGGGTCGAGTGGGTCGATCGGTGGTGGCACGACGTGGTCGGTGCGGTCAACCGGCCCCGAGACCCTAACGGTCAACAGGTTGGTCTCAGATGCGGGAACGTCGTCGATGTCGATATCGACGATCACGACGGCCTCTTCGAACCTGGGAGCTCTGGCGACAATCCGACCTGCCGGATCGGCGACCATGGATCCGCCATCGAACACCAGCTCATCCTGGCCTCCAACCAGGTTCACGTACACGACGGGCACCCCGGACGAGGCTGCAGTAGCGGCCACCACTGCCTCGCGCTCGGCCAACATGCCCCGATGGAACGGCGACCCGTTGATGGCAACCAGCAACTCGGCTCCACCTTCCACAAGGCTGCCCACCGGGCTGTCGGCCACCCAGAGGTCCTCACAGACCACGAATCCGACCCGGATGCCTCCGATCTCGTAGAGGCGTAGCGGCTCGACACCGGGCACGAAGTGGCGCGCCTCGTCGAACACGTCGTAGTTCGGTAGCGCCCGCTTGTGGTAGACGCCGACCACCCCGCCGTCGTGGCACACCGCTGCAGCGTTTTGCACGCCGTCTGCACTCGAGTCCCTTGGTGTGCCGTCTGGAAAGCCGATTACCAGGGCACAGCTGCCGCTGGACGCAGCCACCGCCTCGACAGCGGAACGACAGTCTGAGACGAACCCGGGCTTTAGAACCAGGTCCTCAAGGGGATAGCCGGCAACGGTCATTTCAGGGAAGACGGCAAGATCGCATCCGGAGACCTGATCAAGTACGCCGCGTATGCGCTCGACGTTTCCGTCAAGGTCGCCGACGACCGAGTTGGTCTGGACCATGGCGACGCGCACCCGGCTCATGGGTGCAGCGTACCGAGGGAGCCGCAAAACGGCCGAGGCCCCCGGCGGGGGAACCGGGGGCCTGGCAGAAATCTGTTCCTGGTGGGGTCAGGCGCCGTGGCCTTCACTCCCATGGTCCATGCCACCGGGGCTCATGCCACACATGCCGCCCATACCGCTCATGCCCTCGGGCATCTCACCGTTCATACGTGCCGTGATCCGCTCGCTCAGACCGGAGAGCATCTCGTCGGCCCTTGCCTGGTCGATCCTTCCGTCGACTACAGCCTCGCCGATGTGTTCGCCGGCGAACCCGAGCTGCTGTGCGATCAGGCCATCCAGATCGTCACCAGCCAGTTCGGCGATTGTGGCTCCGTCCTGCAACTGGGACCTCAGACCCTCGCTGTCGAGCCCCTGAAACTCGGCTGTGGCAGCCAGACGCTCGTCGTGCCCGGCGCCACCGTGGCCGGCCGCACCGGTAGCCACGGCTGCATCGTGTTGATCATGGGCCGCCGGAACCTCTGTATCTACTTCGGTCTGGGCACCGGCCACCGTTACGAGCGACACGACCATTGAGGCGGCCGCAATGACCACCGAGCCGATCACCAGACCGGCAGTCGTGCCTCCACTCAGGTCTATCTTCTTCATCTGCGGACTCTCCTGTCCTCGGGTACAGGTGAATGATCGTCAGACGAGATGATTCCCTTGAGATGACCCTGTTAGGGGTGTGTTATCAACCTCCGGTTGGGCCAGAGACGCGAGAGGGCCCCGGGTGCAACCCGGGGCCCTTGTCTCGAATGCAGTGCAGCTACCCGGCAAGTGCCTCACAGCACGTGTTGGTGATCAGGCGGGTGACCACATAGGGGTCCATGTTGGCGTTGGGCCTGCGGTCCTCGATGTAGCCCTTCTGGTCGATGGCCACCTGCCACGGGATTCGGACGGAGGCACCACGGTCGGACACGCCGTAGTTGTACTGGTCGAAGCGCTGGGTCTCGTGCTCGCCGGTGAGGCGCTCCTCGGAACCGTGGCCGTACCCCGCCATGTGTTCGGCAACCTTGCCGTCGGCACCGAGGGACTCGCATGCCGCGATGATCGGGTCATAGCCCTCTCGCATTGCCCTCGTGGAAAAGTTGGTGTGTGCTCCGGCACCATTCCAGTCGCCCTTGATGGGCTTGGCATCGATCGAGGCGTCCACGCCGAACTCCTCGGCGATGCGGTACAGCAGGTAACGGGCCATCCAGACCTGGTCGCTGACACTCACGGTGTCGCAGGGTCCGATCTGGAACTCCCACTGGCCGAGCATCACCTCGGCGTTGGTGCCGGAGATCTCGAGGCCGGCATCGATACAGGCCTGGGTGTGGGCCTCGACGATCTCGCGGCCGGCTATCTCAATGGCACCCACACCGCAGTAGTAGGGGCCCTGCGGGGCCGGGTAGCCCTCGACCGGCCATCCCAGCGGGCGCCCCTCCTGGAAGAAGGTGTACTCCTGTTCGATGCCGAAGATCGGCTCCTGGTCGCTGTACCTGTCGAGCGACTCGACGCAGGCTGCGCGTGTGTTGGTGGGATGGGGTGTCATCTCACCGTCGGGCAGGCAGACGTCGCACAGCACCAGCACGTCGTCGCCGCCGCGGATGGGGTCGGGGCACGAGAACACCGGCCGGAGGACACAGTCGGAGTTGTCACCTGGAGCCTGGTTTGTGCTTGAGCCATCGAACCCCCAGATCGGGTAGTCGGCGGTTCCGTCGGCGAGGATCTTGGTCTTGGAACGGACGTACGGCAACGGTGTCGTGCCGTCGATCCAGATGTACTCAGCCCTTATGGCCATTGTCTGCACTCTCCAGATAGGCCGTCCTGTGGGACGGCAGGGTTGGTGGAACGGTTCATCCGGCAGGATACGCCGGGTCGCCATCACGATGCCGCCATGGGGTTTCGGTGCTGTTGCCCAACTGTGAACGGCGTATGAACGACCTGGATCCCGCTGGCGGTATGCGTCCGGATCCTCCATGCTTGTGGTGTGGATGAGGCAGGGAAGGTCAGGCAGTCGGGCCAGCAGGACTACGTGCTGCGAACGGTGGAAGAGCGCGGTGTCCGTCTGGTGCGCCTCTGGTTCACCGACGTGTTGGGACGGCACAAGTCTGTGGCGATCTCCCCGGCCGAGCTGGAAACGGTGTTCGAGGAGGGTCTGCAGTTCGATGGATCGGCCATCGACGGCTTCAGCCGGGTGCAGGAGAGCGACGTGCTGGCCCGCCCTGATGCCAGCACGTTCGAGCTTCTCCCCTGGGCGGCACCTGACGAACCTTCGGGCACCGTGTTCTGCGACATCACCAACCTGGACGGCTCGCCGTTCGAGGGGGACCCGAGGCGGGTTCTGCGACGCAACCTGGACCGGGCCCATGCCGCCGGCTTCAAGATGTTCTGCGCACCAGAGGTCGAGTTCTTCTACCTCGCCCAGAACACCGGACAACCGGTGCTTCTGGACCAGGCCTCCTACTTCGACCTGACCACTGCCGATGTCTCGTCGGACCTGCGCAAGCGCACCCTCCACATGCTCGAGGCTCTCTCCATCCCGGTCGAGTACTCATTCCACGAGGACGCTCCCAGCCAGCACGAGATCGACCTGCAGTACACCGATGCCCTGACGATGGCTGATTCTGTGATGACGCTCCGTCTGGCCGTCAAGAAGATCGCCATGGAGGGCGGCGTCTACGCCACGTTCATGCCCAAGCCCCTGAACGGGATTCAGGGTTCGGGCATGCACACACACCTTTCCCTATTCCGCGATGGCTCCAACGCCTTCTTCGACGGCGATGACGAGCACGGCCTCTCGGCCACCGCCCGGTCGTTCATAGCTGGCCTGCTCCACCACTCCCGGGAGATAACGGCGGTAACCAACCAGCTGGTCAACTCGTACAAACGGATCAACGAAGGCTACGAGGCTCCCCGCTACGTGTCCTGGGCGCGCAACAACCGTTCAGCGCTGGTCCGGGTGCCGGTTACCAGGACCGGCAGGCCCGACTCGACGCGGGTCGAGTACCGGGCACTCGATCCGGCCTGCAATCCGTACCTGGCGTTCTCAGTGCTGCTCGCGGCTGGGCTGCGCGGTGTCGAGGAGGGGTACGATCTTCCCCCGGAGGCTGCGGTGAGCCTCGACGAGTTGAGCCGCAGCGAGCAACGTGACCTCGGGGTGGCGAGCCTCCCCACCAACCTTTCCGAGGCCCTTGACGAGATGGAGGAGTCCGAGTTGGTACGAGACGCCCTCGGCGACCACATCTTCGAGTGGTTCCTGCGCAACAAGCGCGCCGAGTGGTCCAACTACCAGCGCCAGGTGACTCCTTTCGAGCTGGAGCAGTACCTGCCCAACTGGTGACGGTTGGAATGACAGCCTCATGAACCCCCTCCTCGTCTTCCCCGACCCGCCACCACCCGAGTTGGCCCAGTGCCTCGACCTCGGCGCCTGGACCTGGAAGGCCGTCGATGACCCCGATCGCGCCATCGCCGACGAACCCGCCGAGGGCTGGGCCGGAGCTGTCGTATCCGCCGACTCCGACCCTGAAGGGGCAATCCGGTTGTGTCGACGCCTACGACAGGGAGAGATGCCCCTTGAGCCGCTGTTGCTGCTGATCGGTAGCACCCAGCTCGCCGACCTGGAGTCGCGCTTCGACCTGTTCGACGACTTCTGCCTGATGCCCGTGAGACCCGCCGAACTCCAGGCCCGCCTGCAGCATCTCTTCTGGAGTTCAGGCCGTGGAATCCGCCCTGAACTGGTGGAGTACGGGCCGCTGGCACTGAATCTAGAGACCTACCAGGCAGCTGTCGACGGCGAACCGCTCGATCTCACCTACATGGAGTACGAGCTGCTCAAGTTCCTGGCATCAAGTCCGGGGAAGGTGTTTACACGCGAGACGCTGCTGAGCAGGGTCTGGGGGTACGACTACTATGGGGGGGCACGCACGGTCGACGTTCACATTCGTCGGCTGCGGGCGAAACTGGGCGAGGAACACGCCGGGCTGATCCACACGGTCAGGTCGGTCGGCTACCGGTTCGGCCAGTCCCGGTGGGGAATCTGAGCCTGTAGTCAGTCAGCCAACGGCTCGGTCGGCGGACCTGCCCAGGGGTTTGCGTCGCTCACCTCGAGGAGTTCTGAGCCCTCGTGATCGGTGTCGACACCGCGCTTCAACAGCCTGCCGAGAAAGGCCGCTCCGGCAGCACCGCTCACAAGCACCCCTACCGGGATGACGATGACCAGCACGATGATCATTACCACTACTCCTGCCATCTACCCAGTCTGCCACGCCGGGTCGTGATCCGGGGAGGTCGGTCAACTGCCCGTCGGCCAGTCGGCTGGGGTTCCCCGGTGTATCCAGGTGGCGGCGGCAACGGCCGCGAAGACTGCATCGGAACCGTTGCGGGGCCGCTCATCATCATCCTGTTCGATAGTTACCTCGATGCGGGGGGTGTCCCCCGCCCTCACAATCCCGAACGACCTCACGGTCAGGTCAGACACGATGCCGGCATCATCGACGGCCAACGACTCCGAGGTGACCCAACTCCACGCCATGTGGGCTGCACCGATGCAGTAGGAGCGCAGCACGGTGGTGTCCAACGGATCCCCGCAGCGGACCGTGACGCTGATCAGGTCGTCGGTGACCTCAGCTTCTGCAACGGAGCCGTCTGGTGAGACAACCGGCCCCACAGACCCGCGTGCTCCAGCCAACAACACGATGGCCTCAGCCCATCCGGCGGCACGAATCACGGCCGATGTGGGTGGTCCGGCCACGTCGACCTCCTCGACTGTCAGATCCGACGCCACTGCTCTGATCGCCTCTGCGATTCCAGGGGTTCTCACGACCCTCATAACCCCCGTGCCGTCGGCCATGGCGCCGCCGGCTACAGGTGGTCTCTTGGGCCCCAGATGCACAGTGTCCTCGCGTGACATCAGGGCCAGAACCGCCCGTCCGTGCTCATCGGCCAACTCCCTCGCCACCCCTCCAACGAACGAGGTGGCCTTGCCTCCGAAGGCGCCACCGTTGGCCAGTGGACTGGACGGCTCGCCTCCGGGTTCACACCATGCCGAGTCGGTCTCGAGGTAGGCGGGTTCGACCCAGGTCGTGCGAAGTACCGCGTCCCATGGGCCCGGGGGGGCATCAACAGGTGGCACCGAGTCAACCGTGGTTCGTCGACCCTGGACCTTGCCGACTACCTGACGGGCCTCGTGGAGCGTCTCAGCGACCACCCACCGGCCTGATCGGTCGGGAACTGCAACCAGGGCACCGGCGGGTGCCGTGTCGGCGGCGAAACCACCCTGCCCGAGTGCAACCTCATTGCCGACAGCCTGAACGGACCGACCCTCGATAGTCGCCCTTTCGGCGGCCCGGTCCGTGAGGCGCGGAGCCTCGTCATCACCGAATGCGTCCCATGCCTCGATCACGGTCTGCCATCCGGTGCATCGACAGAGGTGCGCGGCAAGTGACCTGGTAACCCGATCTGTGTCGGTGGTCTCCGCTGAGAGAAGTCCGGAGAACCTCACGATGATCCCCGGTGTGCAGAACCCGCACTGGCTACCACCGGTCCGGGTGAATGCGTTGGCCCATCTGGTCCTCTCGTCGGCCTCGAGGCCGTCGAGGGTTGTCACCGTCCGGCCTGCCACGCGCCGGGCGGGTGTCACGCACGAGACCCTGGGCTGCCCGTCGACCAGCACGGTGCAGCAGCCGCACTGGCCCTGTGGGCTGCAGCCGTCCTTGGGTGAGGTCACCCCCAGTTGGTCGCGGAGGACGTCGAGAAGGGACCGTCCGTCATCTGGAACAGCCACCTCAGACCCGTCGACCGTGACCACAAACCCGTCAGATCCGCTTCCGGTCTGCCGCCTGTCCTGTTTCCCCATGTGGTGAGTGTGCCTCAGAGTCCGGCCGCAGACGAATCGGTACCCTACGACCAATGACCCCTCAACGACGGTTGCTGAGCCGACGCCAGGCACTTGCAGGCATTGTCGGTGCGTCCGGGGGTCTCGTTCTCTTCGGGTGCGGCAGCGAGGAGTCGGTGGCTCCTTCCCCGACCGCACCGAGCGGCGGCATGTCGCTGGGAGCCCGGTTCGCCGATGGATTTCAGGCACCAACCGTGATTACCGCCGGAACGCCACAGAGGGCCCCCTACGTGCTGATCGGTGCCGACGGCTGGCCCGCCACCGAGGTCCCGGACCTGATCGAGTTGACCGTTACCAGCGGCGACGAGGTGGTCTTTGCTGGCATCGTCGGTCGCCACGGCGAACCGAATGCCATTCCCTACTTTCCCCTGGTGTTCACACCTCCTGCGGCCGGCGACTACTCGGTCCGGGGAACCGGCCTGCCGGGGCGCCACCGGTTGCGCGTGACCGATGCCGACAGGTTGGGCCTCATTCAGGTCGGTGACCCGATGCGACCCGTCGATTCACCGACCCTCGCCGACCCGCACGGTGTCAGTCCGATCTGCACGAGACCCAACGGCCCGTGCCCACTGCACCAGGTGACCGTCGCCGAGGCCATTGTTCGTCCCGGACCGACGGCAATGCTGATTTCGACGCCACGGTTCTGCCAGACCGACGTGTGCGGTCCGGCGCTGGAGGTCCTGATTGCGGCGACCGGCAACCTTGACCCCTCATGGTCTGTGGTGCACGCCGAGGTCTACGTGGCACCAGAGGACAACGACTTCGGCCTCACCCCCACCGTTGCCGCCTACGACCTCTCGTTTGAACCGAGCCTCGTGGTGGCAGATGCCGATGGGATCGTGACGGCGATTCTGCACTTCACAATGGACACAACCGAGGTGCGCTCAGCTCTCGACTCTGCAACCTGACGGCGCCCACCGCGGTGGGCAGATTCGGTCTAGGAGGAGTTCTTTCCGCAGCCGCAGCCACTCTGCGTATTTGGGTTGTCGATGGAGAACCCGGCTTCGGCAAGGTTGTCGGTGTAGTCGAGGGTTGCGCCCACAAGCAGTTCGGCGCTGGACGGGTCGACCACGACCCTTACGCTGCCGAAGACCGCCTCGACATCGTCTGGGGCCGTATCGGAGTCGAAGTACATCTCGTAGCTGTTACCCGAACAGCCGCCGGGCCGAACCGTGACCCGCAGGGCAACGTCGGCTTCTTCCTCGGCGGCAATCAACTCGCCGACCTTTGTGGTTGCCGTTTTGGTGAGGGTGATCATCGTGTCCCCGTTCGCGATCAGTTGAAGTCAGGCGGCTCATCCTACCAACGGCCCCAGTCCAAATATAGGGCCCGGGAAGAAAGTTGACAGCGTCGACATAGGATCGGGGCATGCGTGACGCCCGCACCGGTGAGCACCCACCAGATGGACGTCCGAGCGCGGACGAGCCATCCCCCGAGCAGGTTCTCGAGTTGCTACGTGGCGTGATCGATCCGGAGTTGGGTTCCAACATCGTCGAACTCGGCATGGCTAAGGACGTCGTTGTCGAACCCGGTGGCCTGGTCGACGTGACCATCGCCCTCACAACATCGGGTTGCCCGTTGCGAGCCCAGATCCAACGCGACGTCAGGGCCCGCATCGAAGGGTTGCCCGGCGTGACAAAGGTCCACATCACCTGGACCGAACTCACCGCTGAGGAGAAGATGGCGACCATGGCGAAGGCCCGCTGGAACGTCAGTCAGGACGCACCCGAGACCGAAATTCCGGCGACCACGAGGGTGCTGATGATCGCCTCGGGCAAGGGCGGTGTGGGCAAGTCGTCGGTCACCGTGAATCTGGCGGCCTCCATGGCACAGCGGGGCTTCACGGTCGGTGTCATGGATGCCGACATCTGGGGCTTCTCCATTCCACGGATGCTTGGCATCGAGGGCCGTCTGGGTGGTTCACCTGAGGCCGGCAAGATCGACCCGATCCAGATTCCCGTTGGCGAGGGACTCCTGAAGGTCGTATCCATGGGCTTCCTGGTTGAGCGCGAGGAGACGGCCCTGATGTGGCGCGGTCTGATGCTGAACCGGGCGGTACAGCACTTCTGCGAGGACGTGGCCTGGGGTTCCATGGACTACCTGCTCATCGACATGCCGCCGGGTACCGGCGATGTGCAGATGGGTCTGGCCCGGATGCTGCCCCGGTCCGAGATGATCATCGTCACCACGCCTGCCCTGGCCGCACAGAAGGTTGCCGTACGGGTGGCCGGAATGGGAAGGAACAACTACCTGCGGATCGTCGGCGTGATCGAGAACATGGGTGCCTTCGTCGCTCCCGATGGGCAAGAGCACCTGCTCTTCGGCAAGGGTGGTGGCCGGGCGCTGGCCGACGACCTCGGTGCCCCGCTGCTCGGCAGCATCCCATTGGACGTGGCTGTCGCCCACGGCGGCGACACCGGGCAGCCCGTGGCTCTGGGCGATGGCCCCGCTGCCGATGCCTACACGGCAGTGGTTGACCTGATCATCGCCGAGGCGGCACCACCGATGGAGATGGCGGGCTGCAGTGCACGCCTGTTGGCTGTTGCGGAGCAGGCACTTGACGAGGCAGACCTCTGACCCGCAGGGTCCACCAACCCAACTACGGACCTACCCGTCGTCTGTTGACCCGAGTTCTCCGATACCGGGATCGACCTCGGTTGACTGTGCCTCGACGATGTTGCCTCCGCCCCTGTAGCCAAAGTGCCACGAGACGGGTTGCTGAGAAGCGGCCCGACTGCTGAGGCCTCTGGAAACCACACCGCGGATCAGTGCCCTGGTGGGGGGAAACAGCAGGGAAAGGCCGAGTGCGTCGGTGGCGAATCCGGGCGTGAGCATCAGGACCCCGGCGAACAGCACCAGCAGGCCGTCGACCAGTTCCCGCCCAGGCACCCGACCGAGGGCCAGTTCCGACTGGGCCCGGGCGAGGATGCCCATACCCTCGCGTTTCACCATCGCAGCGCCGATGACGCTCACGAGAATCAGCAGGGCAACCGTGTTGAGACCACCTACAACATCGGCTACCTGAACGATCAGGTAGATCTCGGCAATCGGCGTGACTATGAACACGAGTAACAGGATCAGGAACACGGACACAATGCTACGAGGCCCACCACCTCGCAGGCACGCGGCTCTCGTAGGGGCGCAGAGGCTCTCACGGTCGTATCCTCGCCACATCATGGCCTCCCCTGATGAGACCCGCTCCGACGCCCCGCCTACGCCGGAATCACGACCCCCCTCGGTCGACAGGCTGGCGCGGGCCATCGCCGACGTGGATCTGCCCCACCCTCTCCTCGTCGATGCGGCACGCTCCGCCGTCGCCTCTGGCGACCCTGCGACTGCCGAGCAGAGGGCACGGGATATCGCTGGTGAGCAGGCTCGAAGCCTCCTCACCAGCGTGGTGAACGCAACCGGCGTGCTCCTCCACACGAACATGGGCCGCTCACCCTGGATGAACCTTCCCGGTCATGGGTCCGACCGCTACTCCAGCCTGGAGTTGGACCTGGACTCGGGTGAGCGCGGCTCCCGCCAGGACCGGGCACCGCGTCTGCTGGCCCGGATGTGTGGTGCGGAATCGGCAATGGTCGTGAACAACTGCGCCGCCGCCGTTCTCCTGGCCCTTGCCGCTCTGGCTGACGGCCGGGGGGTGGTCGTTTCACGCGGCGAGTTGGTCGAGATCGGGGGCGGGTTCCGCATCCCCGAGGTGATGTCACAGTCCGGAGCCGATCTGCTCGAAGTTGGAACCACCAACCGCACCCGGCTGGCCGACTTCGAACAGGCCATCGACGGTAACGACGTGGCCCTTGCACTGAGCGTGCACCGCTCCAACTACCGGATCACCGGGTTCACCGAGAGCGTGGCCGCCTGTGACCTGACGGGTCTGGGCGTTCCGGTTCTCGCCGACCTCGGGTCGGGGCTGGTCGATTCGGCCTGCCAGTGGCTCGATGATGGCCCACCTTCGTGGCTGGAGGGCGAGCCGGCCGTGCGACAGACGCTGGAGGCCGGTGTCGACCTGGTGACCTTCTCGGGCGACAAGCTCCTGGGTGGCCCCCAGGCCGGCATCATCGCCGGCCGAGCCGATCTGGTAGCCCGGTGTGCGGCTCATCCGCTGGCCCGGGCACTGCGTCCGGGAAGCCTCGTGCTGAGCTCCCTCCAGGAGCTGGCCCTCGCCTATCTGGCCCGTGACGGACGGTCCATTCCGTTCTGGCGGATGGCAACGATTCCGGTAGAGGAACTGCGGCGCAGGGCATCGGCGATCTCGGTGGATCTCGCCGCCGACACCATGGCCGTGCCCGGTGGTGGCACGCTTCCCGGGGTTGAGATTCCCTCAGTCGGCCTGATGATCCCGGGCGACCGTGTCGCCGAGCTGCGGACCGGCACGCCTCCCGTAATCGCCCGGGTGCACGACGGATCTACCGTGATCGACCTACGCACCGTGCACCCCCACGACGACGACGTGGTTCGGGCAGCGGTCAACCGCCTTACCTGAGCAGACGATGCACGTTGTCGCCACTGCCGGACACGTGGACCACGGCAAGTCGACCCTGGTTCAGGCGCTGACGGGAACCGACCCGGACCGGTTCGCCGAGGAGAAGGCCCGCGGCCTCACAATCGACCTGGGTTTCGCGATGACCACGCTTCCCTCGGGCGCGACCCTCTCGCTGGTGGACGTGCCGGGGCATGTCAGGTTCATCAAGAACATGCTGGCCGGGGTGGGGGCGGTCGACGCCTGCCTTTTCGTTGTTGCCGCCACCGAGGGCTGGAAACCCCAGTCCGAGGAGCACCTGCGCATCCTTGAACTGCTGGGCATACGCCACGGCATCGTCGCCCTGACAAAGGTCGGTGCAGCGGAACCCGATCTGGTTGATCTGGCACGCCTGGAGATCGAGGAACAGGTTAAGGGCACCTTCCTGGAGGGGGCGCCGGTGATCGGAGTCGATTCTCCGACCGGGATAGGCATCGATGAGATCAGGGCAGCGGTTGACGAGATGCTCGCCGCCACGCCGACTTCGGCCGATCTTGACCGGCCACGCCTCTGGGTGGACAGGGCGTTTGCAGCCAAGGGTGCTGGAACGGTCGTGACCGGAACCCTCACCGGTGGGCGGTTGCGGGTGGGGGACGAGCTGGAGTTGAACCCGGGACGGCGAACGGTCAGGGTCCGGACGCTCCAGAACCACCACGCCGAACACGGGGAACTACCACCCGGAACCAGGTGTGCGATCAACCTCGTGGGGGTATCCCACGATCAGGTGGAGCGCGGCGACGTTCTGACCCGACCGGACCAGTGGCACCTGACAACCGTGGTGGATGCCTCGCTGCAGGTTCTGGACCGCCTTGACCATCCTGTGTCACGTCGGGGTGCTCACGTCGTCTACCTGGGGGCGGGAGAGCATCCCTGTCGCCTGAGGGTGCTCGGCCCCGACGTCCTCGAACCCGGAGCCCAGGGGTCCGTCCGCCTGTTCCTGCCGGAGGCCCTGCCCCTGCTTCCAGGGGACAGGTTCGTGCTTCGGGAGAGCGGCCGGGCAGAGACAGTGGGTGGCGGCGAGGTCCTGGACGTCGACCCTCGCGAGCGGGCCTCGAGTGCAAGGCCTGACAGGTCGGTCGACCGGGTGGTCGCCGAGCGTGGCTGGGTGCCAGCCGATGAACTTTTACGCCTCACGGGTACAAGACGGGAGCCGAACGTGGCCACCTGGGTGGTCGACCCCGTCGCCCTCAACGACACGCTGGAGTGGCTACGTGGTGCGGTCGAGGGAGCTGGCCCGCTGGGTCTCGACCTGGCGACCCTTGACGACCATCAACGGGCAGCCATCGACCTGCTGGCGGATGTGACGGTCGAGGGGGGCCGCCTTGTAGCCACTGGAGCCAGCGACCCTCTTGCGGACCATCCCTTCCCCCTCCTTCTCGCTGCCACACCGTTCGCTCCGCCGCCACCCGACGGGGTCGACCGGGCAGAGCTTCGAGAGATGGTTCGTCGAGGCATCGTGGTGGAACAGGACGGCCTGTTCTTTGCCGCCTCGGCGATCGAGGCTGCCGCAGCATTGGCTGCACGCCTCCTCGTGGATTCACCAGATGGCTTCACCGTGTCGGCCTTCAGGGAGGCCGCAGGCAATACCCGGAAACATGCCATGCCACTGTTGGCCAGACTGGATGGAACCGGGATGACGAGACGACGTGACGATGTGAGGATTGCCGGACCCCGGTTGCGTCAGGTGGACGACGACCCTGCGTAGACGACTGTCAGGCGGACATGCCCAGCAGGGCACGCCGCTCACGTTCGTTGGTTCCGCCCCAGACACCATGGACCTCGCGGATTCCGACGGCGTAGTCGAGGCAGTCGTTCATGACCTGGCACCTGGAGCAGACGGCCTTGGCCCGAACCTCGCGGCTCTGCTTCTCGTCACGTCGTTCACCGCGTATGGGTGGAAAGAACTCGCCGGAATGCGGGCCGCGGCAGGCAGCCATCGCCTCCCACTGACGACAGGTCAACTCGGCAGCCATTCGTCACCCCCTGATAGGTGCAACCGAACCTAGAACGCTCTGCCTGTTGCCACAAGAGGGCATCCCGCAGCGGACCGCCAGGGGGACCAGCGATCGCGCTCCTGGTGGTGGTTCAGCTTCTGACTGCGCGCTCTCTGTGGTCGCGAGCCGCTCCGACCTCAGGCTCGACCTCCAGCCAGAGTCCTTCTACAGCCACGACCCTGATCGGCTCTCCCGGTTGAATCGGCGTGGCCCGATTCGTCCGGGCCTTCCAGACAGCCCCACGGACCTCGACGGTTCCATTGGGTGACAGGTCGTCAACCGCCGTACCGGCCTCGCCGATGATCCATTCACGGCCGATGGTCGGCGTCGAGAACCGGGTCCGCACCATGGTCGGCATTCCGCCGGCGAGGCCCAGAGCAGTGCCGACGACCCCGGTTGCCAGCGCGATCCAGCCGACCTGTGTGCCATCGAACAGGAACACGGAGCCGACCACCAGGCTGACCGTGCCGATAACGGTCCAGGCGCGGGGCACTCCGGCCTGGATGTCGATCGCGTAGCCGATCATGGCAAATACCAGGACCCCGACGGCCCAGGCCCTTCCGGGAAGAACCGCCAGCCCGTACGAGGCCAACAGCAGTGACGCTGCACCGATGACCCCGGCGATGCCAACGCCGGCAGTGAAGAACTCGAAGACAAGGAGGCCCATTCCGACCAGCAACAGGAGGTAGGCGACAGGCGGGCTGGCAACCGTGTGGAACACCTGATCGGTGATGCTGAGTTGCCGGAATCGGGTCCGGGTGACCGGCTCGACCATCGGCTTGTCGCCGGAGTCGTCCACGAGCACCTCGAAGCCGTCGAGCCCGACCAGGTGCTCGAGCAGCACCGGTGCCGATCGGGCAAGACCCCGGCCGACAGCATCGTCGTAGCCGACCATCGAGCCAACCAGGTCGGAATCGGACGGCAGGCCGAACGGTGTGCCGAACCTGCTCGTAGAAAGGGACAACTCGCCCAGATTGCCGATGGCTGACCCCGGTGAGATACCGATGTCGTCACCAAGTGCAACCAGTTGGGCTGCACGACCGGTTACCTCGGCTCCGGCGGGGCCGATCCAAAACGACACGGGGACCGGCGAACTCACCACCAGATCGGCTAGAGCGGAGAGGGCGTCGTCGTCGACTACGGCCCCGTTGCTGTCGATCTGGAAGACCACGGCAACCATCGTTGCCGGATCGACACCTCGCAGGGTCTCGGCCATCATCTCCGTCAGAACGGGATCCAAGAGACCGTTTACCTCTACGACGTCGACCGTACCCGGATCGTGGCCATCGGATTCGTGCTCGTCGCCGTGGGCGGCCGCTGATCCGACCAGCAGGAACAGGCCGGCCAGCGCGACAAGAACTGCAGTCGAGACCCTGCGCATTGTGGAAACCCGGGTCTCAGGTGGCTTCGGGTTCACCGAGGGCCAGCACGGCCTCTTCGACGGACTCCATTACGGGCACGATCCGGTCAAAGCCGGTCGTGTGGAGGAGCCTCGTGAGTGCAGGCCTGTTGCAAGCAACGGCCACGTCACCGTCATTCTCACGCGCCCGCCTGATGCCGCCGATCAACGCACCGAGCCCTGCCGAATCCATGAAGGGAACGTCTGACAGGTCGACGAGAACGTACTTCTCCTCGCCCAACTCGGTAAGCGCCTCGCGGAACTGGGCGACGGTGTACGCATCGAGTTCTCCGGCGGGGCGACAGAGCACATATCCGTCATGATGTTCGACCGTGATATCCAGCACCATCGACTCCTTGTCGCCTCGGGTGTACCCGTAGTCGGATCGTAGACCGACAGAGCACCCTTGGACTACCGCCGGCGCGAAACACCAACGTGCCATCAGTCACCGGGGGACCACGCAGGCCGATACGATCGCCGCCGTGTCGACAGTCCTGGTGGCTACAACAGCCGATCACGTACACGACGAACTGGAGGCCTCGTTGGGAGGCCAGAGCCGCATCGTCCGTGTGACGGGTGGCAGCGAGGTCCTCGATGCCGTCCGCGAGCACCAGCCTGACCTGGTCGTCCTGGACCTCCAGATCGGAAACATGGGCGGAATGGCGGCCTGCCTGGACCTGAGGCTGGAACAGCGGGCAGACCGCATTCCGACCCAGCGTGTGCTGATGCTTCTGGACCGGGATGCCGACACCTGGCTGGCTGGTCAGGCGGAGGCCGACGCCTGGATCGTCAAGCCATTGAACCCGATGGAACTGCGCCAGACGGCATCGGCCGTGATGGCCGGCGACCCGACCTGACCGACCGAGGATCGACAACCGGACCGCATTTGGCCGGATAGATGGAGCCCGACGGCGGTACCCTTCTCGACCTACACGGGTAGTGGCGCAGGTTGGTAGCGCGCCTCGTTCGGGACGAGGAGGTCGTGGGTTCAAATCCCGCCTACCCGACCAGGGGGCCTCGGCAGGTTATTGAAATCGGCTCGGCAGGTTTCGACCACACAGGGTGACCGACCCCGAACCGAAGAGGGTGCCGCCCTCACATCTCACTGAGACTTCCTGTCATACGCCTGACCGTCCGTGTCGTAACCGTCGGCGCACGAATCCTTACCTCCAGGATCTCCTACATGTCGGCCGCGGCGGATACTGACGGTTCTGGGTTCGAGTCCCAGGGGGCGCACCACCAATGCGAAACCTCTGCCTGTGTTGAGGCAGAGGCTAGATGAGAGTTGGAGAGGTTCGGATTCACTCGCCTGCCGGGCGTCTGGCCTTTCCCCGGGATGCATACCTAAAGACAGGGGTTTTTAACTACGGGCTTCCGACTGGAGTTTGAGCCAGAAGCAACTTCAACTCTTCAACCGACAGCCAGTCCTTTCTGCGCCGGTGGATCATGCGGTGGCAATTGCTGCAAACCAGGGCTAAGTCGTCCAATCGAGTTTGCGTTGGCCCTGACTCGGAGAGCGGAATCCGGTGGTGGCACTCGATGTAGCCGTATCCGCGCTCGCCGTATCGCTCGAAGAAATCAAAGCCACATGCTTCACAAGTCAAGCAACCTGTTTCCTGAAGCACAGCTTCCTTCTTCTCGCGGGCCTTGGTTGTGTCGCGTTCACGCCCAAAGTGCCGTCGCAATAGGAGCGACCCTTCGTCAGATCCGGTTTCGACGTCGTCTACGTCATTTGGGGCGGAGTTTGCGAGTCGGTCATTGGAACCTATGGAACGGATCTGTTCAGCCTCCGCCGCATACCAAACTGGATCAGACTTAAAGGCGCTCAGTACCTCGAAATCCAACTTGTTGCCCCGGGTCTTCTTACCTGGCTGGCCACTGAGCAAGACGTAATCCGGTCGGCTCGAATGAATGTCGCACAATTTTCGGTACACGCCGTTCAGGTTCCTAAAGCGGTGATCGGTGGGCTTGGGCTGATGAATCGGCAAGTCTCGAAGTAGTTCGGAGAGTGCTTGCAGGGCCGGATCCGATCTCGAAGGGAGAACCTCGCCTATCGAGATGTAGTAGTCAACCGCGAGAATTAGTTCATCTCGCATCCACTTTGGAAGACTCGACATGCGGCCAAGTCTCGCACCAATTGCTGAGAGTGGCTATCGAACCGACACCTAGTCCCGGTCCTCTCCCGAATGGGCTAAGCCAAACCAGTTCCGGGGTTCCAGTCGGGTTGATCAGGGAGAGCCGCCGTCTCAGTCCACAAACAACGCATCCGGGCAGTCATCCCCATAGCAGGTGATCCCCCGACTATCGGCAATGCACGACGAGCCCCAGAGGAGGAAGACGATGAAGCCGGCGACCATCAGGCCCCCGAACCAGTTCTTCTCCTTGTCGGCCACGGATGTGACGTTAGTGCCGGAGAGCCGACAGGCCCCCTGGCGGCACAGGTCTGGCCCGGCGGTGGTGGTGGTTTCCATACTGCCCCCAATGGGAGGCGCATGGCCCCCCGTTCGGAGGTTTCTCATTGGTGACCGGTCCTAGGGGGCGCACCACTAAACCCAGAATGGAAAAGCCCAGAAGTCTCAAGTCCCGGCGCAACATCCGCCGACTCAGGAACATGACAGAGACATGGGAACTACACCGAACACCGCCGCCATCTACGTCAGGCGCTCCGCCTTCGACGCTGACAACACCGAGGCCGATGCCTTCTCCAGGAGCATTGCCCGATGTCTAGTCCCGGGAGTGACGCGCGAAGAACTCCCAGATCACTTCAGTAGCTGAGATGTCTTGGCTGATCACCTCTTCGGTCGCCGACTCAGGGGTGGGTTGTCGGCCCGGCCAGGTATGACCGGCGTCTGCGGCCACGTAAAGGACGGTCTCACCGCCAGAGGGACAATCCCACTCCAGACGGGTGGTCATCCCGATCGTCGTTTCGGAGTAGTCCCCGCAACCGTTCCTGTCTGCCCACTGTGACATCGCCTCGTCGACCGACGGTCTGAAGCCAGCTTCACCTTCATAGGGGTTGGTCTCATCCAAGAGTCCGTAGAACCCGGTCATCGGGACCGGTACCAATGTTGGACAACCCATTGGAGGAATGATGCCGGCTACCGGAGCGACCGCTGCGAATTCGACGGCGAGTCGACAAGCGACATCGGTAGACATGTAGCCGCCCCCCGACATCCCGGTGAAGTAATTGCGTGCCGGGTTAATGCAGGTGAGGGTCGCTAGGTCTTCTCGGACCGCTGCAAAGAAGTCGTGATCGGAGTAGGAACTGTCAAGTATCCCTCCGTAGAGATTCCAGTTGTTGACCCCGGTCTGGGCGAGTGCTGCCATGGCTGGATTCGTGATGTTGGGAATCACTGCCTGCGGGTAGACCAGAAACCATCCGTCCCGATCGGCAAGAGCATTCCACCCATAGTTCTTGGTGGTAGCCGACCCTTCCGCGGTCCCGCCTCTTCCGTGCGCAATGAAAACTACGGGGGCTGGCTCAGAGGGATCGTGGCCCAATGGGACATAGAGAAGGTATTCGCGCACTCGGTCGCCAACTTCGACAGTTCGTTCACTCAACCCGGCTTGCAACGGTTCGTCGGGTGGGCAGGTGATCGGCAGCAGGGCCACCGATGGCGCCGTGATTGTCGGTGCTGTGATTGTCGGTGCCGTCGTCGGTGCCGCTGCGGTGCCATCGGTCAACAACGGGAAGCAGCCTCCGATCTGGTCCATTTCGCCGGAGGTAGGGAGGCTTCCCTTGAACTCAAGGACCCGGACCAACCCGAAGAGCCCTACCAGACAGTCAATGACCGCCTGGTTGCCACCCAGGGCTGCCTGGAGGACCTGGGGGGACATGTCACCAGGTGCCAAGCCATCCGTAGGGACAGCAGTTGTTGTGGTGGGGGCAACTGTTGTGGTGGGGGCAACTGTTGTGGTGGGGGCAACTGTTGTGGTGGGGGCAGCTGTTGTAGATGTCGATACGACCGGCTGGGCTCGGTCCTGTCCGTTCTCGAGGGCAGTATTGCCACTGCAGGCAACTGCGGAAGCCAGCACAACAGAGAACGCCAGACCCCTGATCATTGTCAGATAATAGCGTTGATCTATTGCTAACTGGCAGGGTCAAAGGTCCCCATTTCTATGGCTTGTCCTAGGAATTCGAGTTCTTGCATTCGAGTCGATGGTGTGGCGGCCGCCCCTCCCATACCCCGGCGTGATAACCGAAGATGGCCCGCAGGCACCGTTCTACGACTGGAACGAGGCCACGACCTCATGGGTGGAAATAACGTCTTGAACAGGCACATTGACTCTGAGCGTCCTGGCCCGGTGAGTTGATATGAGGGGCACCGAGAGGCGCTGTTCGCCTCGGTTCCGAGTTTGTTAGCCCCTTCCGGGGGGCGTACCACCAAACATCGCTCTTCTCGCTCACTCCGAGTGCTCAAGCCACGTGGGATAGATCTCGCGTTTTACTGGGATAGACGCCGGCCCCGCAGTCCAGAAACCCTTCACACGCTGGGCGAACACAAACCTGCCGAGACCCCACCAGGGGGTCTCGGCAGGTTATTGA
>JGI24913J38484_100296_pt1 | contig 20373 bp, 24 predicted proteins | sample LinPfosmplate1_FD_38484 | JGI IMG/M metagenome (IMG submission 38484)
CATCCCAAATTCCTAAATGGACTGTACATTCACAAGATTTCTAGGTTTAGAGATGCCCGTTATATATCTTCTGGACTATAAAATAATCAAAACTAGCATTTACTAGTTGATATTTATCCAAACAATAGATAAAATGGGTATATCAAAGAAGCCTCGTGAAAAGGCATAGTTGTTTAAGGTTAGTGTTGGTTCACTACTTAAACGTTAACACTGTGGTTGAATACAGTTCGTTTCTAGCTAAGTGGTGGTACACTTGCTAGAAGAGTCATTCCCGCTAAAGGTTGGTAGCCGTTAGCATATGGGGGTGGCTTTTTGTTTTGTGTTCATATTCAATTGTTCTATCGATCTTCGTTTATGTAAAATATCAAATTATGTTTTGTTTTGTAGAACGTTGCTTGTTGTTTATTACGTTACAACAAGCTTTTTTGTTTGTAAATGCCCCTGTAAGTGGGTTTACGTCATCTAGTTAACTTAAATGAAGGATACAAAGATACAAAGATACAAAGATACATTTATCCTTAGATACAAAGATACATAGTTTACCTTTGTGTATCTTTAGATACAAAGATAAAAAGATAGAAAGATAAAAAGATACATAAATAAACGTTGATTCTACAAGTTCTTTGTAAAATGTCGTGTACACGAAAAATAGGTGAAATCTATTAAACATAAAAAAAGATACATTTACCCTTTTACTTTTTGTACAAGCTCGTGTTATCATCAATTCGAGAATAAAAAGATAAAAAGATACATTTATCTTTTGTTACAATTATATTACAAATTTAAAAGGAGCGATTCCTGTGAAAAAAGGATACGTCATAATCAACGCCCAACAAAAAGGTGGAGTTGGAAAAACAACTGATTCGTGTATGGAATCTCTTGTGGCTTCTTTAATCTTTAATAAGAAAGTTTTATTTATTGATACTGACCTTCAAGGGAACGGTACATCATTTTTAGCGAAATCTTTTGATATTACTGAAATGCCAAAAACATTAATGAAATGTCTTGAAGACGGAAACTTATCAGAAGGAATTGTGCATCTGCATGAAAATCTTGATATGATCCCATGCGGATATGATATGAGGAAGTACACTGATTTTCTAATCGAGAATTTCAACAATATTGAAGATAGAACTTTTTACCTTGCTAGATTGTTAGAGAAAATAAAATACAACTACGATTACATATTCATTGATATTCCGCCTTCAACAGACTTAAAAGTGGACAACGCTATGGTAGCTAGTGACTACATTATAGTAGTTCAAGAGACGCAACAATTTTCATATGAAGGAAGCCAACGTTTAATCTTTGAGTACATGCAGACATTAGTGGATGATTTTGGTTCGCTGGTAAAGCTACAAGTAGCTGGAGTACTCCCAGTATTACTTCAACAAAAACGTGCCCTGCATAAAGAAATTGTAAAGAGTACTATCGCCACTTTTGGTGAAGAAAATGTATTTAGTACGATTATTAATAATCACGCCCGATTAGAATGGTATCCACGAATCGGACTTCAATTTGAGGACCATCACGATAAAAGAATGTTAGCTTTATTTAGTGATATTTTCTGTGAATTAGAGGAAAGAATTCACCTTTTTGAAACTGAAGGGGATATAGAACCAGGTTACAAATACATTCCTAAATACCTTGTCGATAATAAACTTACTCAATTAGGAAAGGGGATTGACATAAGTGGCTTTAGTACACAGAGAACCATCGAAAGAGCCTAATATAAATGAAACGGCCAATACTACAAGGAGTACCCAAGGGAAGAAAGTTTTAACAGCTCAAGATAGAAAAAACATTAAAGTTACACCTGAATCATTTAGTAAAATTAAAACCATTTGCACGATGAAGAGTATGAAAAACTACGAATTCATTGATGAAATTTTAGAATTCTATATTGCTAATAACTTAACTGAACGTGAGCAACGTATTTTGAAAAACATAACATCTAACAATAAATAGTTTTAATTGATTACTAAATAGGAGTGGTACCCTTGGAGAATAAGAAAAATTCATTTGTAGTAACCGTTACACCTATTGCTGATAACTTAGATTCGAATACAGAGAAGAATTTACAAATTCCGGAGAAAAAGAATTTTAGAAACCAACAGGGTAGTATTAAAATTTCTAGCCAATCCAAAGAAAAACTTGAAGCTCTAAATAAACTTACAAATACTAAATATGCTCACGAAATAATTGATTTACTTATAAAAAGTTATGTAGAGAATGAACTAACTTCGAATCAAAAAAGAAAATTTGAATTGCTAACAGACCTATAAAATCCTAGAAGTATCCCTATATCAGGGGTACTTTTTATTATGTATCCTTGTATCTAAAGATACATGTATCTTTTTATCCTTTTATCCTTTTATCTTTGTATCTTTTTATTTTAAGCAGGAAAACAAATACTCCTGCTTTTCTTCCTCTCACCAAAACCTCCACCACGGCTTCTTCTTCTCTTTCGCAGCAGCAACCTCATCCCGGAATTCCTGCATCATTCTCTTCGTTTCCTGCATCTCACGTAGTGTTTTCATAAGCGTCTCATCTCGTGCTTCTAAACGTTTTTCCACTCGCTCATTATGCGCTTCTACGCTCGCTTTGATTTCCTCGTTACTCTGCTTCGCCTGGTCGCTTAATCGTTTCTCCATCGCTAACATGCTCTGATTCATTTCTTGCGCCATAACGCTGTACTGTTCCTGTAATTGCTGTTTAATGTGGAATGGAACTAAATCCATTTCCTCAGCCTCCTCTTGAATCAGAACCGGATTAACTTTTTCTATTTGCTGTGCAATCATCTTCGCAGCCTTCTCTAGCGTCATACCGTCATGTTTGCTCAGATCAATTAATTTCTCAATCACCATAATGTCACTGTCTGTGTATTGGCGTCTGCCGCGATTATCTTTCTTTACTGCGAATCCTTCGCGTGATAATACTTCCATGTACTTTCTAAGGGTGCTATCGGATATTCCAAGTCGTTTGTATACTTGACTAGCAGAATAAACAATTTCGTCCGTCATAACGTCACAACACCTCCTGGTGAGAGTATTCAATGGTGGTTAAGAAATTCCTGCAAATAAAAAAGCCCCGTTTAGGGCTTTTAGTTCTATATTTCGTATTTAGTTCATAACATGTATATTGCCTGTTATCCTTGTAACTCTTCCCAGCTTCGACCGTACAACTGGGTGTGCCGTTTAGTTAGGGAAGAGTTACTGTATTTCTGCTCAACTGGTGGTTTCATTTTGCAAATAAATGCATGCTGTAGATCACCGCCAGCTCTTACAGAAATGATTGCATGGAATCGTGGTAATCTTGCTGCATCATCGATTGAAATTGTTGGATCTAGTCGATGTTGGGACAACTCAAATGTTTTAATATGATCATTCGAGAACAGGATTTGTTGCACTCCACCGCCTTGTAAATTCTCTTGTAATGAGTGCGGCAACTTATTCCAATGATGGAACGCGTATAACGCTCCAAGACGTTCCTTACGTCCTTCTGTACCAATACGCCCCATTAACTTAGTTAATCCTTCTGTAGCGTACTGTTCAGGCTCGTTAAATACAACGAAACAGCCTCTACTTTGTTCTTCTTTACTCATGAGCATGCGTGTCATAAATGTTTTCAACGTAATCCAATGAACAAGCGTTTTAGATGCCAACTCACCTAATTTTCGGTTTGGAATGCGGATAATTACAACTTTTCCTTCCTGCATCCACTTAGCGAAATCTACTTCTTTCTTCGGCTCCTGTGAAAAGATATCGTACAAAGTATCATTGCCAAAGAAGTCATCTAATCTATTTAATACTGCATCTGCTTTGCTTCCTAACTCTTCATTATCTCCCCATGAAAGCAACTCTTCTGCTAATCTCTTATTTCCTTCCTGGAGCAGCTGCTCAATTACACTTATACGAAAACCTTCATCCTCTATAATTCTCTTGATATTAAATAGAGATCCACCTGCTGCCTTTGCTGCGGCTTTTAAATAACGTTTAGAACGAGCCATTTTCTCCATATCGCCAAAGAAATCTGTTACTTCATCTGCGAACCTGCTCGCGCCTTTGCGCCCTAGCTTTATAATTACTTCAGTCAGATCCATCGGAACAATATAGTTTTCATCGCTCAAATCAATATCTATTATTCTGTCATTTGGCAGAGCATCCCTTATCCCGTCTGCCATGCCGCGCTCTCCTTCTTCTACAATGACCTCAGGGATAATAGCGCTAATACCATGATTTAAACAACCGTCTACCACCCAGTTTTTGATGGCCGTGTCCTTCCCATTCCCTTGCCCACCGATAAAGGTATATCCTCTATACAATTCATCCGGATTGCTAACAGGAAAATAGATTGGTATTTTCTTATCTTTTAATTCACTCTCTCCTAAATGAATCCCATTTGGATCGCATAATACACTTGGAATATCTGTTTCCGTTCGTTTCTTCACGCTCAATGCTTCCTCATAACGCCGTTGCAGTTCCGCTGTAGGCATTTGCATGGCTAACTTAGCCATTTCATCAGTTGAGATTAAATTGACGTTACCGTTCATTTTCGTGAGTGTGGAAAGGTGTAATGTATTTAACTCTTGAAGAACTTCTTTCTTTCTGCTCTTTATGTTAATTTTAACGCCATGTATTTCGTTATTATCAGCTATTTCGCTGTATGCGAGGGATAAGGTTTCACTAATCGTTTCACGCGTCAGGCGGTCTTGTGAGTGCGCTGCAATACGTATATGACTTTTAAAAACAGGATTATTTAATTTTTCACGACTTGCATTGCTAATATGACGCGAGTTAATTTCATCTTCTAAACTAAACGGCTTATCAACCACTTTCCCTTTCTCATATGACTTATTACTTTTAAAAAAGGTATTGGCCAAAGCATTGAACAAATCCGTAATTAAGAAATTCACTTCATTCACAAAACCTCCAAGCGCCTGTTTGGACGCACCTAACACCATCCTGGAGTTAATGGTAGCTCTTTGCGGAACTTTCCCCTTAGAAAGCTTCTCATACGCCCAAGATGCATTCTTTATCCACTTTTGACGGTTCTCTGCCTCATTGCATACACTTAACCGCGCAAAGTCTCCATCAAACTGTAATTCGTCTATTGTGTTCATAACTGCTGCGATAGGTGTCTTCTGCTCATTTGCATTTGTGTTCAAGCTAAATATATCGTGTTTTAGATATTTTAACTCCTGGATAATCGTGTTTTCTTCTGGTACTTGTATTTGCTCAAGGGAAGCTTCTTTAATTGTGACACTCATCTTATTTTCTAATTTTCGTTTCAGCTTGGTTGCTTGATATTCTGACGTAGAAACGTAAAACTCAATTTTCTTTTGGCCATTCTCCTGTTTAAAAATCACATCGAACCAAAATGAATCCTTTTCCCTGTATACAAAACGCAGTCCATCGCGCTCTAAACGTGTTCCTGGTGCTTCATACATTTCATACATCTTATAAATCGCTTTCCACAATCGGCGCGTGTTATTGGTAATATTACTGTGGGGGATAATACGATACACAACCATTTTATTTTGCTGTGTTTGAAAGAAATCCGACCAAGCTATTGTTTCAGTACGTTTCCACCATTTCTTTTTCTTCTTCGGTATTTCTGCTGGCACACCACCAAGATAAAGCGCAGGATAATAAAACTTCTGCTCTTGATCCGGTAAATTCTCTTCTTTTTTCTCATCCACTTCACACACCCCCAAGGATTGTAAGTGCAAGGATTAAAAGCGCTGTATACCAACTAATTGTTTTCATCATGCTTCCTTTTCCTAGCATGGATGAAATGATGATAAATGCCCCTGCTGCTATTGTTGTATATCCCATGAGATCAGGAAGGCTCACAATAAACCAATCCCACAGCAACGCTCCACATTCTTTAAAGAAGTGCCCGATTGGTTTTAAAATGAACTCAATTTCTGTATGAACGATGCTATCACTAAAATTATTTAAAGCATCCATAAACGACCCTTCTTTTGCTTTTTGACCGATATAACCACCTGCACTTGCTAAAACCATTTGACCGCCTTCTAAGATGAACTTCATAATACTTCCTCCCCATCAGCAAATATGGGTGTATATACCTTTTCAGAACCGTGTTTACAATCGCATTCGTTGCATAAGTCCCCACAAACTATTTCAACACCGCACATTTCGCAATATTCCGCACCCATTTGTATATCCCCCTTATATTCCTTTTAAGAAATCACGGATGTCTACTGCATGGCGAGCTAAAATATAACCGCAACAACAGCCGATTAGGATCTCTAAGCTTTTAGTTCTGTGGCCCAAAGCCCAACTAGCTCCACTAAAAATTATCACGAGTACAGTTCCAGCATCGAAAGCGTTCATTATTGCCCCATGGACGTTTCCAAAAGTGCTATTAACTGTAGCAGCAAACGCCGCTTTGGGTAGAATCATGATAAGTGAACCGATAGTACCGGTCATAACTCTTTTTAAAACGGTAATATCACTTTTCTCCTTCTTGTAACTGCCATCCATAAACGAACGAAACGGTATTACCTCTGTTTTCGCCATGATGTACACCTCTCACATGTTATTTTTTTAACAGGACATACTAACGGTAAATCCTTAAAAATGGAGGGATCCATAATGCATGTAGCTATTGCTGTAACAGTAGGAGCAATTATTGGTACATTAGTTAATATTTTCGTGGGCTAGATGGCATAAATGGCAGTGAACTTGGGGGAGTTTGCTGCTTCTTTGTTTGCGATTTAAGTTGTTGGATACGTTCGGATGCAGTTGGTTGTATTTTTGTTATTGGGGCAGGTGCAGGAGTTTTTTCTATTGCACTTTCTTCCCTTTCTGTTTTTGGCTGTTCAGATTGCTCCGTATGCTCTTTTTCTACTCCTGCAAGACTCATAGCTTCCCAAATCAATTTCTTTACGTATCCGCTGAAATTACGGCATTTAACGTGCTGTAACATTAATCTATCTTTCTCATTCTTCTCGTTGAAAGCCACTGGTTTACTGAATTTAGCCATCTACAACACTCCCTTTTGGTAGTAGCGGTGATATCGCTTTGTTAAAAGGTATTACGTGATGCTTGAACAATATTCAATCTTTTTTGAAGTTTAGAAAGTTTGATTTTTGGACAAGCTGATTACAAAAAAATAAAGGAGCGTTCTCTTATGTTTGGGTTGGGCAAACAAAGATCTAAATTCGGAAGATTTTTAGATAAGAACGGAATTTCACAACAAGATGTTGTAAGGGAAAGTGGTGTGAATAGAGGGACAGTCAGCAGGATATGTCAAGGTGATGCATTTTCTCCTTCTATGAAGAACGGACAAAAAATAATTAAAGCATTAAGAAAACTAACGGGTAGAAATATTGATTTCGATGACTTTTGGACTATGTAAAACGATAGTACCGCTATTACTAAAACAGACATAAAAAATAGTCCTACTTTGGCAGTGGACTTGTTGATTAGCTATAAGCGCGCTATACGCTATTAGCTATATGCCGAGAACATGAAAATATTGCATGTACATAGATAGTAATTTTAAATGCATCTTTATATTAATCCAAAAAGGAGTGTCTAAAATGGAAAAGGAGCAAGAGTATCTTAAAAGTGTGATTTTCTTTATGCAGGAACGTGTTAAATTCTTAACGTCTTCGATAGTTGATAACGAAAAGGAAATTAGGGAGAATGAAGGCTATGAACAAGGGATATATAAAGGATTACTAATGGCTCAACAAGATGAAATTGATTTCCTCCAATTTTCTATAGATTATTTTGGAAAAAAATTAAAAGAAAATAATGACTCTAACAAAGCAGTTTAAAAAGAACGTACGTTCGTGTATAATAAACATAAATTACACGAATCGGGGGATTATTATGGACAATCAAAGTTGGGGTGCGCCTAAATTACGCGGGAGAGGAATGATAACGAATGGCTTCGCTTCCAGAACAGTTCGCAGGGATTAGAGATATAATGGGTGAGTTAAACAAAGTACCTAAACCGATGCTTACGCAGGATACAAAGGAACGTATTGAACGTGCTCTAATTGATTCCATGCAGAGGCAGGAAGATATACTTATTTCATTTTATCGGGATGGATTTATCAGCAATATGTACATAACTGTTATACGAATTGATTTACATACTAATACGGTGCATTGCACAGATGCATTTAATTTAAATACTGAATTTAAGTTTGATGAAATTGTTGATGTAGCTGAATAAAAAAAGAGGGACTCCCCAAATGTGGGGAATCCCTCTTTTTATTTAACTTCATAATGCCAACCTTTTTTATCCAGCCAGCCTTTCATACCGCTTAATTGAGCATCTGAAGTTGGATCAGAAACAAAGTACGTTAATCCATCAGATTGTAATTTGAAGTTCGCTGTCATTTTAACAGACGTTAATGCTCCCATAGTATCAGGTACTTCGTATGGTGAGAAAGCACCCGTTTGGATGATATTTTGTTTTGCTGGTGGAGTAGGTTGGCTTGCACCCGAAGTTTGAATGGATCTACCAACAATAACCTCTGCTACTGCTTTAGCTGCTTTATCGAAGTTAGCGCGGTACTTTTGCATATCCGTTTCATTATCAATAAAGCAAATTTCAGGTAGTAATCCCGTTTTAGTTTTATTAATCCAGCCTAAATCAGTAGAGAATTTAATCCCTCTATCTCTTAACCCAAACGCATCAGCCATTGCTTTCGAAATCTTTGCTGCTAATTCTCTATTCCCGTATGAAGGATGTAGCCAAACTTCACAACCTGTCCCTCCTGGTGTAGCATTTAAATGAAATTGTAAATCTACATCACTATCCACAACTCGCAAATGATTATTTGCTGCGTTATTCCATACGTCGTATTGAGTTTTTCCTACTTCGTCAGAACAGTTTACATAGCCCCATCCTGCCGCTTGTACATATTTTGCAACTGCATCAAGGAAAAGTCTATCTTCAACGTGTTCTTTTCCGTAAACGCTATTTGCACCTTGAACGATAGAGTTGTGACCACCTGAACCAGCTAATTTACCCATTATTCAACATCTCCTTTTTGATTAACGTCATGATCCGACCAAATCCCTAAAGCAATACCAACAGATAATAAATAAGGCGCCAGTTCATCTAAGAAAGTCTTAGCTTCTGGCACCCCGAATTTCGTAAACAAAAATCCAAGCAAAGAAAAAACCGCAATCCAGGTCTTCCAATTGCGGAGTCGTTTTTTGATATTCTCTTTTGACATATTACATACCGCCCTTCATTAGTAATCCCAATAACCCAGCTACAATTGCCCCAATGATGATACGCAGAATCCATGTAGTATTAGCGCTAATTTTATCAAGAAGCTTATTTATATTTACAATGTCCTTTTCGTTGACAGTTGTACGCGTCTCTAAGTTTCGAATATCTCGTTGCATATCTTTCTGGTCTAATTTAATTTGTTGAATCTCTTGCTTTAACTCTTGAATTTCTTGCATTGGTTCAGCTCCTTTTTAGACAAAATAAAAAACCTACACTACTGTAAGTTTGGATACTCTAACTTTGTAATTAATTTGTACTCTTCAGCTGTAAGTCGCTCTAACTCTACTACCATGACTAATTGCGGTTTTGTACACCAGTTTTTTTGATAACGGAAATTCCACTTTTCAAAATCAGGGCTTCTCACTTCAGTATTTTCAGTTGTATTCGTCATTAATTTGTACCTCCAGTTGTTGGTTGTAGTTTTAACACTTCAATTTCTAACGAACTCACTTGTTGACCTAATGCGGTAACATCCTTGTCATTTTTAAGTTGTTTAATTTCCATTTCACTAATTTGTTGTCCTAGCAAAGCAGATTCTTCTTCTTTTTGCATTAACTGTATCTCTAAATCACTTACCTGCTGTCCTAACTGACTATTCTCCTGCAACAATTCTTCTTGCTGCTTTTTTAAATCTTGTACTTCTTGTTCAGGAGTAATCGGCACATCTACATATTCGTAGTGCAACCCTTTTTCTTTGTCATATTTAAGAACAGCTTGTTTGCCAGGTGTTCCTTGTGCATCTGGTAACTGCTCTAATAACACCCCCTCTCCATTTGCTTCAAGTTCTTTCAGCTCCTCTTCTGTCCCTAAACCGTAGTATGGATTCAATGGATCGTGGTGTATAAAGTCAATACTTCCTGTTTTACTCAACTTAATAAATATCATGTAATCCCTCCTATTCTCTTACAACCCGATATATAGTAATTTCTCTAGTACTTGAATTAACTGTGTATGCGTATTTATCATTGTCGAATGTCAGCATATTACCAATTGCGTTATTATCCTCGCTCATGGAATAATTCACGGCATATTGTGAGATTTTTTTAGGTTTGTGTATCTCAATAAATCTGCGTTCACATATCACAACATTCCGTAACCTTTCCTGTTTCAAGATGGTTGCCGATGTTCCCAATTGCATATAAATTAGTCCCTTAACAGGATCTTGTACTAGTGTTGTTTTATTGTAGATACTAAAGAATTTTGTTATTTCATTCCCTAAATCAGACCAGATAACAGCTACATCCTTATTTCCAACTCGTCCAAACCCATAATATGTTTGACTTCCGTTGTTAGGGAGTGATTTTGATTGAACTAATTTTCCATCTTTCCAGTTAAATATTTTTATAGCATTATCCATGTAATAATAAAGGAAATCACCCTCTAAAAAAGACCCACCCATATAGTTAGAGGTGAATCCTGAAAAGGTTACTTTTTTCGTTATCGTTAATGTTTTTTTATCGAAGTGGAAACCTTCACCCCCGCTACTCCAGACAGACATTAATAAAGTAGTATCTTGATCTACATAAAAAAGATCATTGATTGTACTAGCACTGCTATAAGGAATTTCCTTTATTTTATTTTGTGTAGCTTTGTTATAAATGATTATGGTACTTAACGTACACACACCAAAGTAATCCCCTAATTCAAGCAATCTTATAAAAGTTGTAATTTCGCTTGGTAGGTTTGTTATATTACCTGTAGGCGTGGACTTCGCAAATCCTTTCAAACTATAAACAAAGCTCGTTTTATCCTCTGCGACAACAAGTATCTTGTCATCGCCAAGATATATAACATTTTCTGATTTTGGAATTCTGGTCGCGTCTAAAATAATCGTACCCATTTTATTAAAGTACGCCTTCTTATATAGTGGATTCGCATTACCGCCTATAATTCCATGATCCGCTAGAACATTCATGTGCGCTCCACCTCGTCTATAAAGTTTCCGTCCACATCATAAATCAAATCGAGCAAAGTCATTTTTTGTATAGTTCCATTCTCGAAATAATCCGTTTCTGTTCTTAATACGTAACTTCCATATGCATTCGGATTAGATAACACTGAACGCTTTCTAACCGTGCCGTTAGCCATTTTATACTCTGTTACTGTAAAGATATCATTCTCGTCTTTACCAGAACGGCGTGGAGTTAATCGCAGCCCATACTCTCTTGTTTTCGCAGTTAATTGGCTTACAGTATCTTGCACGGCGAATAGTAATGTAGAATTATCAGCTTGTTTTTCGACAACTTCTCGTACTGTGGATGCTAGGGATTGGTTGTATGTTACCTTCGCATCGATTACGTTTGTTGTATAAAGATACTTATCCAAGATGGAGTATGTTACTGTGTATTCAGCTGTTGGGTCAAAAAACTCTTGTTTACACGTTAACTTATACAATCCATAAGGGTTTGTTGTATCTAGGTACCACCCTATATTGTTTGAACTTATTGGTACTAATTGACCGTTTTTATATAAAGCAATAAAACTTTTCACTTTATTATTTAATTGGCTACCTAAAGCATTGTCGTTAATTCTGTAATACCCTCCACCATTAACCACTTTTGCCTTTTCCCTCACAACAATACCGCTATCGACAACTACCTGCGTTGTACCACTTACAACAAGCTCACCTTCAACTTGTACCGTTTCTACTATAGGTTTCGAAAGTAAAGTAATAGCCTTAGTATTCTTGTCAATTGACCACTTGCGAAGCACTTTCCATTGTCCGTCTTCTTGGTACAGAACATCATTTACACCGTTTTGTCCTGCAAGAGATGTATTTGTGTATAAGTAAGATGGATTACGTGGTGCGAATGGTTTTGGTTTGTCTCCTAAAACAAGACTAGGATAAGAAAAACTCCATGTTCCTATATCTGAAATAGGATAATTATAAGCATTCACTCTAATGGATTTAGTTGTACCTGAAGTAGTAAACGTTAAAGGCAATCCATCATAGCAAGCGAATGTTTTTTCTACTACAGAATTACTGTCCCTTAGTTGTAAATCATACCTAACATGACTACTAGATTTATAAGAAAAAGAATACGTAGTATTAGGTAAAACTGTGATTGTATGAGTGTTATTATATTGCTGCCCCATTGATGCAATTGATAATTCGTAAGGATTCATTATTGTAGCTACAGATGATACAGTTTCCCATTCAGTAAATGGAGGAATCAAATTTCCACTTTCAGCAACCACCACAGGATTTAAATGTTGTATACCTTCTACATATGGAAACTTATCAGCTAATTTTAGGCCGCTGTACTCTGGATCTACGTTAATTTTGTTGTATGTCACTTGGTCTACTTCGTAGAGCGCAACCATACCGACAGTCCATGTTAGTGTTACAGAAGCTTTTCCTGTGAATTTATACGGTGTATTTTGAGCTGTATTATCTACAGTAACCTGTGCACCTGAACTGCTTATAATGAGATAGTATTTAGCTGTTTCCGCTGAAAACACTTTATTTGTTTGTGGTACAGCACCATCTTTTCCTAATGTATTTACTAATGTACGTCCTTGAATTTCAATGTTAAGTGGCGAAGATACTGGTGCGTTTACTACGTTTAATCCGTACTGCAACGCCTGATACTTTTTATCCAATTCAACTAGTGTAGCATTCCATTTGTCGTTTATCTTGTTAATTTCGTTTAGTAAGTTACCGGCCGTGTTCGTATCTAATACATTCTTTAAGTTTTGGAACCATGCGGTAAATTCCGTGTTATATCGTTTCTTTTCATCTTCCATGAATTTACGGAAGTCGGACACAATTACTGAATTATCTTCTTCATATTTCTGCTTCGTTCGCACAAACCAATCCCAATATTGATTGAAAATTGCTGTTGTATCAGCTTGTAATAGAGAATTAACGACTCCGCATAGATCTTTGTTTAAGCGTACATCTGTTACTGCTTCTTGCGTGATAACGACTACACCATTTCGTACATAAACCTCTGCTATAGCTAACTCATAAGCATCTGCATCTCGTTGTAAAACAGGTGCTACTGGAGAGCTTGATGGAGTACCTTTCTTCACATATGCTTTAATCTCTCTTTTTTCATGGTCTAACCGTAACGTTACACGATCTTTTCGTGAATTAACTGCATCCGCTGTTTGTATAGTTAAATCAAAGTCCGTAGTATTCTGATACATATAACCATTTATCCAAGCAGCGCCAGCACGTAAAGTTACTTTCATATTGGTTCCACTTGCTATTACCTGCAAGTTACTTGCAATGTTTGGGAAGTATCCATTCGTTATAAATTTATTAAAATAGTTGGCCCAATCTTCTGCTTTATATCTTCTGTCACCATTTACACTGTTAAAAAAGCTAAATTTCTCCACTTTATCTACCTCCCATCATTAAATTTTTCAAATCAGGAATATTTGTGCCGAATTCCGGTTGAATTGTGAGCATACCATTTTCATATATTTCAGCTACTTTTGTAATTCTTGTTTTCAAATGAACACCCCATTCACTTTCTATCAGCACTTTATCTCCTAAGTCATAATCTATTTTGTATACGTATTGAGAGTTATGATAGATTTCACTATCTAGTGTTTCTACAACCTTGGATTCAGCTAATTTACTATTACCGCGAGATACTAATAGTTTTTTATACGTATCATCAGGGATTACAGTACCATCCGCATCCTCATCTGAAATATCACGAGCATCCACATATAATTCTCTTCGCTTCCAACCTGAAATCTCATCATTTATAACCTCTGTTTTACGAGCTGGTCCTTCTCCTGCACCTGCAACCAAAGCCATATTCGCGAAATCATCTATACTGTGCAGATATGACTGAGATGGTAAATTCTCATTTTGAACAGAAAAAACAACAGGTTCGTTTTCTGCTTGATCAGGTGTTAAATCTAATCCTTGATACACATCAAATACGAACTTCTTGTTTTTTAAATCAAACAGAACGCACCAACCAACCTCATGTTTTATCCCAATCTCCTCAAATATATTAGACAACTGTTTCCCTGTAGATACTTCTTCAGTCGTGCCAAATGTTTTACTTGATGAAACTGCCAGTCCTGGAATAACACGATTGATGTTATCAGGAGTAATAGCATTCTTAATGACAAATTGCTTCAGTACGTGGTCAATATCACCACTATACCTTTGCTGCCCCCACACGAACCTTCTATATAAAAACCAATTAAGCGAAAATCCACCAACCTTAAATACAACTTGGTTACCAATTGTTTCAATGGTACGATTCGTAATAATAGCTGCTTCACACGGCTTATTTAAGTCTTCTCTCTTTACAATAATAAATTCGTCTTGTAGAAGCTCTAACGCATCTTGCGTGAAGTCTAATACCAGCAGCATCTTGCCGATACTGTGGTAGCTTCTTTCAAAAGAAAAAGAGCGATAGATATCTATCACCCCTTGAAATTCAAAATCCATATTGAACACATATAATTCCATCATTACACCCCCAGCAATTTAGGAGTGTGATATACACTCATTTCCATCATATCGAATTTCTCTTCAGCATCATGTTTTAGTAAATTCCCACCTACATCTAACTGAAAGAACGTACTGTTTAAATCTAATTTACGTGCTATTTTCCCTTCAATACTGCTAGTTACGGTTTTTACACCACGATTTGTATTAATCGTAATTACTTCACCAGCAACCATTGTTTTAAGTATTTTAATATATTCACCTGTATTCACATTAAGGACTGAAGGATTCTTTACTGATCCCGATGCCCTTATTTCGATTTCCATACCAGTTTCTACATGGCCATCGTTTATTATGTTTACAATTGACTGTGGATCTTTATATCCAAACTGCATACCTGTATCATTAGGGATTTCAAAAGAAAATTCAAATGTTTCTATCCATGCACCTAAGTCATCCCGTTTTCTTTCTGTAAAGAATAATGGGTCATGACAAATGAAATTAACCTCACCTTTTTGAAATCTTCTACCACGGCTATCTGTACCATCAGGATAAGCAGGAAGCGTCTCGCATACCGCATGAATACTAACAGTGATGTAATCATTGATATAAGTTAATACACCCTGACCAAACTTAGGATTTAAACACTTGGTCAATTCAATTCTACGTTTTGAAACCTCACTATACTCAGAACCCTCAATAACAAATGAAACAGGGATTTCCCTTTCTTCAAATACCGAATCGATATAGTGAGAACCATCCGTAAATGAATTTTTTTGCGTTCGAATTTCCGTTTGAACATCTCCTAGACCACCAACTAAACTCAATAAAAAAGGAGACTGACCGCCACCAATGTGAACAGTGTCTCCGCGTGAATTTGTAAATATTAGTCGCTCCACTACGTAGTCAGCCCCCTTCCTAACATTAAGTTTCTACTTGCTCGTTTTTGTTCCCTACGTGCTTCAGCAGCAGTTGAATCTTTAGGCATTTCAATGTTAACCGTATTGTGTTGTACAACTTGGTTCGTATTATTTGTAGAATCATTTTTGATTAACTGTCCTTGCCCAAATGTAGACCTTGCACTTGCTCGGGATAACGTATTAGGTGCTGTATATCCTGTAGATATATTAGGAACATCAGCTGCTAATTTCCCGCCTACAATGTCTCCTAGTTGGATGTTATCGTTTAGCACACTAAAGCTATCCTTTACTGCATTAGCCATATCCTGAGCTACTTTAACGGCAGGATTAATCATGTGGTTTAGCCCTTTAATTAAACCTTGGCCGATGTAATGACCGATATCTCTCATAACACGAGAAGGAGAATGGATGCCTAAGAATCCAGTAACTGCATCCTTTACACTGCTAGCAACACCTTTTGCTGCTTCCCATGCCGCCGAAGCCATTGAGCTAATACCATTTATTAATCCTTGGATAACATTTTTACCGATTTTATATAAATCGACCTTACTTAGTGTATCGATAATACTCTTACCGATTTCTCCTGCACCACTAATTACCGCACCAATAATACTAATAATTCCTTTTACTAACTCTAAAATCAATTTTGCTCCCATTTCCAATAACTTCGGTAAGTTCTGAATGAAGATTTCTAGCAACTTACCAATTATCTTAATAGCAGCAGCAGCTAACTCAGGAAGCATCTTGATAATACCAACAATTAACTTAGTTAGAATTTCAACACCCGCTTCAATTATCTTCGGGAGATTCTGAACTACAATTTCTACAAATTTAGTTATGATCTTTATTACCGCTTCCACAATTTGAGGAAGCATTTTTAAAATTCCATCTACTAGTTTGAGTAGTATTTGAATACCTGACTCTATGATTTTAGGAAGATTCTGAACCACTATTTGAGTGAATTTTTCAATTATCTTAATAACTGCCTCTATTAGTTTAGGGAGCATTTTTAAAATCCCATCAACTAACTTCATCAAAATCTGCATACCTGACTCTAGTATTTTAGGGAGGTTTTGCACAACAACTTGAACGAATTTATCAATTACTTTTATAACTGCATCAATTACTTGAGGTAATACTTTTAAAATACCCTCAATTAATTTCGTTAATATTTGAATGCCCGAATCAAGAATGCGCGGTAAATTTTGCGATACTATATCTATAAATTTTGATATAATTTGCATCACTGTATCTATGATTAAAGGTAAAACCTGCATAATCCCTGTGATTAATGAATTCAAAATTTGAATACCAGCATCTATGATTAAAGGTAAGTTTTGAACAATAGAATTTACTAATGACTCAAGTATTTGAATTCCTGCTTCAATTAACTGAGGTAAAATTTGAATAATCCCGTTTATAATCGCTAGTACTATTTGAATCCCTGAATCTATCAGCTGCGGTATCAATGGAACTATGGCAGAAATCAAAGTTGTAATGATTTGAATTCCACATTCCAAAAGCATCGGTAAAACTTGGGTAATCCCTTGAATTAAGGTATTCAAAATCGTTAATCCTGTATCAATCAACTGAGGTAGGGCCTGAACGATTGCAGAAATCAGTGTTGTTATCAATGAAATCCCAACAGTAATAATTTGAGGGAGCAGAGTTAAAATTCCAGTCACGAATGTAGTCATAATTTGGGTATACGCCAAGACGAGTTGCGGAAGAGCTTGTGTGATCCCCTGAATCAGACTAACTAATATCTGAACACCCTTTTCTACTACCATAGGAAGTTGCGTAGATATGAAATTAGTAAAAGCGGTAAGCGCAGTAGTCACAATCTCACCGAACTTTTGCACCATTACCTGCCCACCTACACCTATAGCATTAGATAAATGTGAAAACATCATCGTAATACCAATTACAAGTCCAGGTACACCACCTACTATTATTCCAATCAGTGTTGGGATTAAATTGGCGAATATTTCGATTAGAGGTGCAAAGTTCCCTTGAAACGCACTAACAATCGCTTGTTTGATAGTTTCTAATGCCGCACGTATCTTCTCACCAAATCCTACAATCATCGCTATTAAGGTTTCGTTTAACCCAATAGCTTGCATGATTTGCATTCCACCATCACTATTACCTGCAAGTGAAGCAGCGAAACCTTTTATAATTGCTTTCACTACATTTAGCTCACTATTTATTGCACGACCAAAAGAGACAACCTTTTCGATTGCCCCTACCGGGATACCCGCTGCAACTAGTAAGTCAATATCAGCAGTACCACCTGCCTTCACTTCCTGACCAAAAGCCTTGAGTAATAGCTTTATAGAATTTAAACCGTGATTTAGCTTTGCTCCCGCGCTTGTGAATGCATTAATAGCGCTATCTGATATGCCAGCAGCTCTTAATAAATCCTGATCTGCGCTTCCTTGTTTCTTTAGTTCTTGACCAAACGCCCCAATAAGCATTTTAATCGCATTTAAATTATGACCGATTTTCGCACCCGCACCAGTAAATGCATTTATAGCTCCATCAGATAATCCGGCAGCACGTAATAAATCTTTATCTGCACTTCCTCGACTCTTCAGTTCTTGCCAAAAAGCCTGGAATAATAATTTTGTTCCGTTTAATGCAGAATGAAGCTTCCCAACTGCTCCTGAAATTTTAGCGATTGTATTATCGGATAATCCAGCCGCTCGCATAAGCTCTTCACCAGCATCTTTCTTACCAGTCAACACCTTCCAAAATCCTTCGAGGACCTTTAAGGTGTTTTGAATCGCATTTCTAAACGGCTCAACATGTTTATATGCATAAGCAAATCCAACTGCCAATCCAGTTATTGCAGCTGCTACTGCCCATGCTACAGGGCTTGCCATAGCTAAAACTAATACCGCTGGCTTAATAATCATCCATAAAGCAGCAAATGCAGCTCTATACCCTTTTAGTAATCCCATTCCCGCCCCTAAGGGTAGCAATAGGAGTGTTAAGGCTGGAACAAGCATCATGGTCCCCTGTATAAATCTTGCTAATGCAGGGTGTGCCTCATTAAATGCCGTAACCATTTTCGCCATAGCAGTGACGGTGTTATAAATTGGTATCATGAGAGCAGCAAATGCATCACGCATCGGTTTTAAGGCATCAGTCAGGGCTTCTATCATGTTTTTGTAGGCTTCTGCATATTTAGGGTTCATTTCCATATTAGCTGAGTGTAATTTACCGTAGAACAGCACAGCTCCTACTCCTACTACCAAGAAGGCTTGTCCCATACCCATTATGGATTGGTTGATAATACGAATCTGATCATTTAACTGCTTCATATTCGCATTAGGGCCAAGGAACTCTAAAGCTAATTGAGCAGCAGAACTTCTATTTGCCAATCGTTCCATTGCATTTGTTGCTGCTAATGTACCTCTAGAAAGGTTATATAACGGGTTGCCCATTTGCTTCAGATTAGCTTGCAACTTACTAGAAGTAGTAGACATGTTATTCAACATACCGATTGTTTGTAAAATACTAGCCTGCTTCATCCTGTCGAGTTTCATAATCTCGTCATTAGCAGCTTTTTCTGCCTTACCAATTTCATTAACCTGTGCAATTAAATCCTTTGCACTTCCTGAGTATGTTGCCATTCCCATAGCAGCATCCAAATACGCTAGTTTCGTCCGTTTTAATTCTTCTATATGGGGCTTCATGGCTTCTCTTTGCTCTGCTTTAAGCTGTCTTAATCTTTGACTATATTCGCTATTCGCATCACCCATATTTTCCATACTGCGTCGATATTCACGCGATGTATGATTTGTTGTTCTAACAAAATCGTTTAACTGACTTTGCATAGCAGCCATTTCTCTTCGTATCTGATCTGTTTCAGCCCTAAATTGGACTACTAATTCTTCTTGTGTCGCCAAAATCTCACCTACCTTTCAATCAACCGAAGTTGAGTTTTTGTAGGAACTCCATGTTTTCTTCTGCCTTTTTGGCTTTATCCTCAATAGTTTTCCTAGCTTCTTCTCCAGTTACCACTTTTGTACGATCAAACAAGTCTTTTGCATATAGCGTTTTCTTCGTGTCATAGTGGTAAGCTGTACGCATCATAAGTGCGAACATGCTAAACGCTTGTAGCTCATCAAGCTGCTTTTCTCTTTGTCCAGTCATCATGTTCTGAAATTCACGAGGGGATAGGTTCATTACTTCAGGTGCAGATTTACCTAAGTATCTGAACCCATCCTGCTGAACTTTGTCTATTTCTTCTCGAGTGAAATCTCTTGTTCTTCGTCCGTTCCGAACATGTCGTCCGCCATTTCCTTCAGTTCCGGATTCTTCGCTACTAATTGTTTCTTCATTTTCGCTTTTAGTTGCTTCGTCTTCGCTCTGTAGAAAAAATTATCCGCAATAACCTCATTCAATACATCCTCAATGTATTGCTGCGAAATTTTCTCTTGCTCGAATTTATTTGTAATCTCTTCAACCACTTTTTCACGAGTGATTCCTTCACCTGTATGCATTAGTCCGAAGTAAATAGCATCCTCAAACATTTCCAAGTTACCTTGAATACATGCACCTACAACCTCTTGTGCTCCACCCTGGTATTTTTTGTTCAGTTCACTAATAGAACCGTAAGTAAGTTTTAATTCGTGTTCTTTTCCGTTGATTTCAAAACGCATATATATCAAACTCCTTTTAGTTGGATGTAATTTTCAAATTTAAAAAGAGCGGAATAAACCGCTCTTTATTCTC
>JGI24913J38484_101000_pt1 | contig 19967 bp, 21 predicted proteins | sample LinPfosmplate1_FD_38484 | JGI IMG/M metagenome (IMG submission 38484)
CGGTAGCGTCGTGTGCGAGCCGTCGGGGCGGTCTGAAACCCAAAAGCCCGCCGCGGAAACGCCAATCTCGCGCAATCTGCGCGATTTTTTGGGGGGGGGGTGTGGTGCTCGCGGCGACCGCCGATTTCACACAACGAGAGCGGGCAGCATCTCGTGGACAAAACCGCTCGTCGCCGCCGCCGCTTCTGTGGACTGTGGTATGAAACCGGTATGGTATGGTATTGGTATTTGGGAGGTTTTCTCGCGGGGGCTGGGGGTTTCCCTGAGGGTTGTATACCAGTAAAACAACCGCACTGCGTTTCCCTTCCAGAGCACCTCCCGTGTAGCTCACTTTTAGCCGTGAAGCATGGGTAAGTGGTGGTCAGTACTTGGAAGGAGGGTAGCGTCGCCAAGACTGTGCGCGGCTTGGACGCCACGAAGTCCGACGGGTTGACTCCGACTCCTTTCAGCAGCATGCGCGTGCGCTCCGCCCGCGCATGCTGCGCTTGCGCCATGGCTGCGCTGTCAGAGGCGCTGTGGGCGAGAGCGCGGGCCACCAGCGCGTCCGTGTAGACCATGTCCTCCCCAAAGCGCGCCAGCCGCTCGAGCGCTGTGCGCCCGATGCCTGACACCCTTTGCGCCAGTGCATGCGCCATGTGTGGCCATGGCACGAGCATGCCCGCCGCCCCGCCGCCGGCCTCGTCGGCGGCCCTGCCGCCGGTGGCGGCCCCAGAGGCGGACCCCCACCGCCGCGCGGCGCGCGCGCACGAGCCCGCGCGGGCGGGCGTTTCTGGACGAAGCCGCGCAGCACGCTGGGACGTCGAAGCGCGTCTGCCGGCACGGAGTTCGTCGACGCGTCTATCGGCACCGGAACCGGGCCGGCCGACACAACCCCCCCCGTAAAAGTCCGTTTCAAGACCTTTACAAGTTTTAATAAATAAAACTGCGGCTGCTCCGATCGATTTTTCGACCACAAGCGCCAAACACAATATGGCGACCTCCGGCGCGGCCACCGCGCTCTTCTCCGAGCCCGCTTCTCGCCTGCGCGACTATCCCATGTACGTATTACCTGTCGCCACGGTCCTCAGCCTGCCTGCAACGCTGCCCGAACATGAGGAGCTCCTGGCTGACCGAAAGCTCGTTGAGTGGTCTCCAAGCATACGGGCTCCGGTTGCCTTCATCTCTCAAACGTGGCTGAGGTACTTCCATCCCGACGATGTGAAGAACTCAAAGCTGACGCTCCTGAAGGCACTCATCCGCCGTGCAGCCGATGGCGCTCTCAACGCAAGGCCGCACAGCAGTGCCAAGCCGCACGGCTCAAAGGCGCTGCAAGTGGACGCTGCACAGCTCAAGCACTTTGGGCAAGCGGGGTACGTGTGGCTCGACTTTGCATCGGTGCCCCAGCAGAGTGCGGAGCTGCGGGCCAAGGCCATTGCTTCCATCACCTCCTACATCGGCGACTCGTCCTTGTTTGTCGTGCTGGCGCCGGGCGGCGTCACGCACGAACTGGGCCGTGTGTCGGACGCGAGCACATGGGCGTCTCGTGGGTGGTGTCGCGCGGAGCAGATCTCGAACGCGCTGGCGCTCACAGCGCGGCCCAACCCGCTCCTCGTCGCCACCTCGCCCATTGACGTCACCATCCACGCGGCCGGTGGGATGTTCTGTAAGGACTGGCTTTCGCACCCCGTCGGGCGTGGCACGTTCACAGAGGTTGGCGACGCCAGCGCCCTCGGCCCCGTTCTCCACGCACTCATCGAACGGCGCAAGGCCCACGGCCAGGGCGAGGGCACCGAGAGCGGCATGCGCTGGTACCGCGTCCTGACAGCGTGCCAGCAGCATCTGTTACAGCAAACGGGCCGTCCGCCAAAGGCTCCGGCGGGCCTCGACCAGTGGCTCACCCAGCTCGGATTCGAGGGCGTGGACGAGCTCATCGACGAGGGGAGCGCGAGCGGCTGGACGCCCCTCCGGTACGCCGTGTACGCCAATCGCGTCGACCTGGTCGAGGCTCTCCTCGCACGCGGCGCCGACCACCGGATTGTCATCAGGAGCGGTGCGCCCGAGCTCGGCGCGTGCTCTGGCGCGACATTGCTGCACACTGCATGCACGCTCCACGACAACGCGGAGATGGTGCAGGTGCTCCTTCGCGCCGGCGTCGACCCCGCTCAGGGCGAGGCGGGCCACAAGATGCGCTGCATGGCGTATGCGATGGGGATGGGCCATGTGGGTGATGTCGATGCGCTGATGGCCTCCGAGCGCAGCCTCGGCGTCAACGGCAACGGCATCGGCAGAAGCGCCGCGAGCTTCGCCGTCGAGGCGGGCTGTGCGCCGATGGTCCATCACGTGCTCGCCCACCACCCACAGCTCATGCCCAAGGATGGCGCGGGCACGGGGCTGCCGCAGACGTACGTAGGATGGAGCTGCGGTGCCCTCGGCTCCCATTCATGTACCAAACTGCTCCTCGAGGCCAGCTTCCGGCATGACGTCGCCCACCCTTCGACGAGCGGCTTCATGAGGATGATGCATGCCCTTTCTGCACGCGCGATGTGCACACCGCTCGCCGAGCTCGATCTCGCGGCGTATGGCCTACAGTCGTCGGCCATCCACTTCGCGAGCACCCTCGGCAACCAGCTCGCAGTGCAGCTGCTCCTCACCCATGGGGCGAACGCGGCGTCGACTACCTCGCCCTATGGCCAGACCCCACTCCACTGCGCCGCGCTTGCCGGCCACGAGCCCGTCTGTGAGGTCCTCCTCCAAGCCGGCGCGCCGTTGGCCCCGCGCGACGCGCAAGGGCGCACGCCGCGCGCGTGGGCGAGGCGGCGTGGTCACTTCGGGGTGGTGGAGCTGCTCGACACGTGGGCGGCCATGGACGCGCTCGACGCGTGGCAGCCGGCCGACGCCCCGCCCCCCGACAGCGGCGACATCGAGCCATCAACCGCCGAGCTTGCGGCGGCCGCGACCCAGCTGCAGGCCGCGCACCGCGGCAAGCTTGCGCGCGGGGCAGTGCTACTCGAAAAGGAGCGCCGCGCTGCGGAGGCCGCCGCCGCCGAGAAGGACAACAACTTCTTTGAGCAACTGGGCTCCCTCTCTCGCCGCCTTATGAGAGGGGGTGAGCGTGAGCGTGTGCCAATGGTTGTGAGCGTGCCGAGCATCCTGGAGGAGGGGGATGAGGCCGAAGTCGTGGTGGCGCTTGAGGCGGCAACACGCTCCTCGCCTGGGGTGGTCACGTCCCCAGCAAGGGAGGTGCAGTCGCCAGAGCCACCAGCCTCGCCACTTGCAAGCGTGGTCGCGGATCCACCGGAGTCTGCTCCGCTGGCAGCGCCGCCGCAGTCGCCGCAGCTTCCACCAGTCTCGCCGCCGCGCTCGCCTGCTAGAATCGCAGTAGTGCAGTCGCCGCCTCGGTCGCCTGCCAGATCTGCGGCGCACTCGCCGCCAGCCTCGCCGGCTCGCTCGCCTGCCAGGCTGTCGCAGTCGCCGCCAGCCTCACCGATTCGGTCGCCAGGCAAGGTCGACTTCCAACCAGAGGGTAAGAACAACGAGGTCGGAATAGAATCGGCACCGGCCGGCGACGACAAGTTGGCATCGTTGGATGCATGACGATAGCCGAGCCGAATCATGAGCCGAATAGTCGTCACAGTACACAGCGATTTGAGGAACATGTCGTGTTCGCCGAATCGGGTGGAGAGGAGGATTACGGGCAGGCAGGAAGGTAGGGATAAGTGAGCGAGCGGTTTTATCGTAAAATCCCTGGGTGCCAGGCGGCGGGGGGGGCAGGTACGTGTTGATGCCCACGCACGAGGGGTCACGGGTCACGCGTAGGCGTCTGTACTCTTTACTCTTTACTCTTTAATTGACAAAAACTTGCATTCGTAAAACAGTCGCGCGCGTAATCGTAGAGAGCCGTAGAGAGCGGGCGTGCGGGGGCGAGCCACAATGCTCAATGGAATGATGCGCGGGATGCGGAGAGCGAAGCGCCTGGATGGGGCTTGGGGGGGGGCGGGGCACGGCTGAGACACCATGATCGCGATTTTATACCGTGGCCATCTGCGGTTGTTACCCTGGCCATCTGCGGTTGCTAGTTGTTACCATGGTTGTTACCCTGGGCCTGGCCATCTGCGGTTGTTAAACTGACCAAGTGACCATCTGTCCATCTGTGTGCGGTTGTTACCCTGACCATCTGCGGTTGTTACCCTGACCATCTGCGGTTTGTTACCAGGCAGTGCTGCCACCCGTACGATTCGATCCCGGGGGAACGGCTTGAGTCGCGCTGCTGCCTGGGCTTGAGTCGCGCTGCTTCTGAGGCTTGCAGGGCTTGCCTCCTATGCAGTCACCGTCCAGTACCTTCGTCTTGGTCCCTCGGGGCCGTGATGAGGTGGGTGAGCGAGGCGACCGGCGTGGGAACGGGGCACGTGCGGAAGCAAGTGAGCCAGGCCTACGCCGAGGAGGGTCTGACCTGAGGGCACCTGATAGGCACCTGAGGGCAGCCAGAGAACTAGAGCCAGAACGCGGGCAGCCACCGTGGCTGGGACTACACTACTGCTCTGAGGGCACCATAAGGGCCTTGGACGACGGAGGGACGCTTTCGCCCGTAGGTTCCGGGGACTGATTGGCTCCTAATCGAAAAAGCCAAGCAACCCGTTACATCCGTTACAGAAGGAAGGAGGACTCCTTGTCCCCGCCGTACGCGTCGTGGGCCCCGCAGCGGCCCAGGCGTACTTCCTTGAGTTCCCGGCCCTCCCTGCTGCGGTCGCCGGGCCTGCCGGCCCGGCACCCGCGCCGGTTGTGCCGTGAGTGGTAGAGGAGAGGTGGGTGTGTGAGTGCTGTGGTGAGTGGTAGGCGCAGTCCGCGGTTACAACAAAAAGGACGGACATATGAACGTGAACGACCTTGTCGTCACAATCGTGGCACCGTGCTGCAGGCGCACCATCCACGTCGACGTATCAGTGTTCGAGGCAGTCGCCACACGATGCACAGAATGCGGCACAGCTTTAAGCTCTCGAGAACTCATTTCATTGGCAGAAGCTGCGCTCTTGGAGAGCCTTGGCGCCGAGCCGGAAAGCACTTGTTTAGACGAGAACTTGTGGCTCGCCAAAGGCGAAGTTCGAGCACTACTCGCTGTGCACGGTTTGGCATGCTGTCGAAACACAATCGAAGAGCAGCTTGCGATGGCCATACGGAGAGAGGCGGAGGCCGCACTGGCAGCAGCACTCCTGCTGCCGCCGAACAAGGCATCCGACGTCCTCACTTGCGTACGTGGACCGACGCGGCGCTATGACATTCGTCTCGAGTTGAGCGTCACGCTCCTCTCGCTATTGCGCCAGCTCCTCGCCAAGGACGCACCGGTTGGGATGGCTGTGGAGGAAGGTACGCTCGTGTGTGAGGACTCGAAGTCAGGTCAGCACGCAGCACTCACCACCCCGCGCTTGCATGCCGTTCACAGCCTTTGGCGAGCGTGCTCGGCTCTGTGAATGCTCCTGCATCATCGCCGACCCAGGAGCGGCTTCACAGGCCGTGCATTGTGACACCGCCGCCGATGCTGAGGTCTCCGCCGACTTCGAGGCCCCTCCCGAGGCAGCGGCCTCGGCCAGCAGCAAGTTGCTGACGGCGTTTGTCGCGCTGCAGGACATTGACGCGTCGATGGGGCCCACATGCGTTTGGCCAGGCACCCACCTCCCCGCTTTCCACGACGCGGTGTGCGAGAGTGGGCCGCGCGTCATCGCAGCGCGGCCGAGCGTCGCAATGACGCTGCGGGCGGGCGAATGCGCCCTAATGGACTCGCGGCTGTGGCACTGCGGCACCGCCAATACGAGCGCGGTGCGCCGCTGCCTGCTCGTGATCACTTTCGGGCTGGCGGGCGCGCTGCCAGAGGGCTCGACGTACTCGCTGCTGCCCAAGCTCGAGGGACGCTGCACGCTGAAAAGCCTGCGCGACGGGATGACGATCGGTGCGGCGAGGCAGGCTGTATAGGAATTGCGAATTCGGTCCGGAGTCGCATTCTTGAGGACTGTCGCCTGACACCTCGCCTGACACGTGCGAGTCTTGGCTCTTCTTTGTCCGCCGTTGTGAGGCAGTGGGGTAATAGCGTGCGGTTCCGTGGTCGCTTGGTACGCACCGCGATTGTGACCGCAATCACTGCCGAAATCGTGATCGTCGGAAATGTGACCCTCCCGAATGAGATCTCACGACGCCAGTCCTCAGGCTGTGATCTGTGATCCTCCTCTTCATCGGCCCAGCAGACCATCTCTCAGCCATGCTGCAGGTGCAGCGGGCGGTGACGAGCGGGCCCATGGGAATGGCAAAACACGCCGGGGCACAGACGGTCAGCCTGTCTGACCCGCCGACTATCGAGGACACCTGGGATTGCATTATCGGTGGCGACCTGGAGAAAATGAAGAGCTACCTGACCGAGCACGCGTCATTCGTGGTGAACATGGTGCGCCGCGCGCGCGAAGCACGCGAATCCACACGTCTTTTTTTTTGACCCGCCTCGTCCTCCACAGGTCGGCGCTGAGGGCCAGACCTCACTGCACCTGGCATGCGACGTGAATGTGGAGGGTCCCGCAGAGTGCGTGCGGCTATTCGTGTCGCACGGTGCGGACGTCCACGCCCAGGACGTGAGCTTGCGCACCCCCCTCCTCGTGGCATGCGAGGTGTCGGCTCTCGCGGCGGCGCGCCACATCATGATGGGCAGTGCCAAGCCATGCCTAACCGTAGCTGATGAAAACGGGATGACCTGTGCACACTGGCTCGCCTCCCACGGCGAGTGTGAGACCCTCGCGCTGGTGCTGCAGCGCGGCGGCGAGGTGGACGCGCGCAACTCGTCGCAGCAGACGCCGCTCCACCTCGCCATCACGCGCGGGCGCCTCGCGTGCGCCCTTGTGCTCCTCGACGCCGGTGCCAAGTCATCTGCGGTCGATGAGGAGAGGCGCAATGCGATGCATCTGGCGATGCAGTACTCGGGCGGGATGGGCCAGTGCTCTGAGTCGACCCTCCTCCTCCTGCGCCTCCTCCAGCTCGACGCCTCCCTCGTCCAGAGCGTCGACGCCGATAAGCGCACCCCCCTTCACTGGGCGTGCGGGAAGAACGCGCTGCCGTGTGTGCGTGCTCTGATCCAGTCTGGAAGTGCAATTGATGCCATCGATTGGGCGGGGAGGGCCCCCATTCACTGGGCCGTCCTCGTCGACGCCGCAGAGTCCGCGTCGGAGCTCGTCACCGCCGGCGCCGACCCCACCCTCGCTGACCGTGACCAGCGCACGCCATTGCACTGGGCGGCTGACCGTGCCTCCGAAAAGTGCCTCAAGCTCCTGCTGCAGACGCAGCTCGGCAGCGAGATCGATGCCGTCGACTGGGGGGGCTACTCGGCCCTCCACTACGCCGCCCGTCGCGGCGCCATCGGCTGCGTCAAGATGCTCCTCGGCCACGGCGCCTCTCGTCGTCAGGTAGCCATGAATGGCGAGCTGCCAACTGACTTGACCTCCTGCGCCACTACAAAGGCTCTTCTGAACGAGCAGGTGGGGATGAAGCGGCAGGTGTGCCCGATCCCTACCGCCCACCGCGCGGCTTGCACGCGCCGGGTCGGCACGCCCGGGCTTCGCACCGCGCCGCACCGCGCACCGCACTCGCACGCCTCAACCTGACCGAACCCGCATTGCTTCCACGCCTGAGCCGCAACCACTAGCAGCACATTCACGCCTAGACCGCAACGGTACTTGTCCACTCACGTCTGCCCGCACCCACTCGCCTCCACCCACCCGTGCAGCGCTCCTTCGCGAGCTCAAACTCGATGGTACTCTTTACCGTCCTTCCCGATTTGGCGCGCCAATTCTACGAGGCGTGGTCCGCCGGCGACGTCTCCACGCACGTGTGCGGCCCGCTACGTGACGCCGGCCACCCGCAGGCTCGCCTCCTTGCAGCGCTGATGGCCAAGCACTCCTCAATCGTCATTGAGGACACGCACGTGTGCACGAAGACGTCCAAGGTCGTCGTCGAGGTGCACGGGGCCACCAAGGCGATGCATTCGCTCACGTTCACCGAGGACGGACTCGTCTCCCACTTTGTGCCGTATGAGCTCTGTGAGGGCACCAGCGCGTGCTGAGAGGCGGTGAGGCTATCAGCGCGTGCTGAGAGGCGGTGAGGCTATCAGCGCGTGCTGAGATGGTGAGGTCACCAGCCGCGCTGTTTCCAGCGCGTGCTGCGTGGCGGCGGCCTGGGACCACAAGCGCGATACTCTTCGCCTGTGGGTCCTGGCCGCAGCATGGGCGGCGTGGTGATTGTTGTGGCACCCTGGCTGAGAGCCGCGGGTGCCGTCTTGCACTGAAGCTTTGCCGGTTGTTGGTCAGTCCTTGCGCTGGAACGATGCCGCGCGATTTGGACCCATGTTGAGCTCCCTCCCTCTGGTTGAGCTCTTGGTGGTGTGTATCTGTGTCTGCCATGTATGTGCCGCACGCGTGGCGTTCGAGCGTGGCGTGTATGTTGTCGCGCATCGCGCCAGCCTGCCGCTGCATACGTTGTGGTTTTCATAGTGCTAGGGTGTCGGGCACATGCGGGCGCCGGGGGGGCGTGCACTCTATGGCGCGCGAATACCCTGGTGGCCCGGAAAGACATTTGCAAATAAATTCTGCCGCGCCCGCGGCCCGGCCGCTCTCGCGTCGTCTCGGTCTCGGCTCTCGCGCGTGGTGCTGCAGCTCGCGTCGTACCGTGTCTGACCCGGATCGGGCCGCGAGCTTCGCCATGTGTTTTGTACGGGTACAACGGCTTTTCGTGCTCGTTGGGCGCGTGCGCGCGCACTCCAACACCACCGTACTGGTGGCCGCGCAGAGCCAGAGCGCAGAGGCGGTGCTGCTCATGAGGCGACACTGAGGCACCGAGGCGACAGGTCGACGAGGCGGACGAGCGCGGCGCGGGATGGTCATTTGCGTGCCCATCACGCGCACGTGATGGGCGCGCGCGCGACGTCCTAGATCAGCGCAGACCGGCCCCTCTCCCTGCCACAGACAGTGGCGGCCTCAATTCCAGGCGGCAAGGCAGCTGGTGTGGAGCCGCATTCGACGCGCCAAGCGCTGTTGCGGCCTCGCATTTTATCAGGGTGCTACTGGAGGCCGCACAGACGCCGCGAAGAGTGGACTGGGCATGCGAGAGAGTATTTCGTGTCGCAAATGGGTCAATTGGGTCCGCAGGCCGAGTAGCGCCACAGAGTGGTGGAGGCGAGTGCTGAGTACCATCTTCCGGACGCGTCCCGAGACGACGGGCGCGGCCCCCTTGGCCCCGCCACGTGGGACCATGCACAGGCAGACCGGTGCTGGCAAGGCCGTGGCGAGGACAAATGTCCCGGCTCCTGCCTCCTCCGACCATAACTAACATGGCAAAGCTCTCGCGGCCCGATCCGGGTCACGCTCACGGTAGTCGGTACGAGCTGCAGGTGCAGCACCAGCCACCACGGACCACGCCGAGCGGCGTCATGGCTTTAAATGTCTTTCTAATGTCTTTCCGGGACCTCAGGCATTTCTGGCGCCACAGATTGGAGGTGATACATGAGTGATGAGACATAGGACGGCGTGGTGGTCATTGAGGTCATGCAATGTAGTGACGTGAAGAATACAATGTCAATGAGTCACCAACTGGCTCAAGGTGGAAAAAGAGGCCCAAAATACTGCTAGGTACTACGCGTAGTTATGGGGTACGTAGTATCCTACTAACGTTACGTAGTACGTAGTAACTTTCGTCGAAAAAAAAACTTTGGCCGCCCTTTCTTCATCACAGCACAGGGGCTGCGTCGCGGCCGCGCTGTACCGAGCCACGGCCAGCGCGCCGACGACATGCCGTCGCTCTACGTCGACCTGGCCGCGCTGAGGCGCCTGCTGTGGGCATCGGCGACGCTATCTGTCAGCCTCATCGCATGGCCGAGTTCGGCCGTGTGTGAAACCAACCCATCTTCTCCGGGCGTGACACGTGGTGCGTGTCTTTTTGCTAAACTGTGGTACGTGACCATACACACAGCAAGGCCGCGCGTCTTGCGCGCGGCCGCCTGTGCCACCATGGAGGAAATGGACGACGACGCCGACGCGTCGCTCTCCACTCCGGCGCTGCTCGCCGCGTGTTCCACCGGTGGCGATATCATTGTGGGCCGCGCTCCATTTCGCACAGGCAAACTCTTTGCCGAGGAGCTGAGAGCTGCGGCAGTGCTGCTGGGCTTCGCATCGGATCAACTGCGCACGCTCTCGCCGGGTCTCGTGCTCCTTCTTCCGTCCGATGCACCCAACCGTGCTCGCCTCCTCGCCTGGCTCGACGCGTTGGGTGGCGTCCGCATCAGTGGCTCCCTGGTGTGCGCAGCCGCTGACTCCGCCGGCCTCGTCAAGGCGGCGCTTGGCGCGCGCGCCATCGCCCGCCGCGCTCCGCGCTGGGACGTGACGTATGAGGTGCACTATCCGACCGCCGACCACTCGGTCGTGCCCTTTGTGCGCATGCACGCTGCGCCGGAGCTGCTCATCCGTTTACATCAGGCACTTGGTCCCGACGAGTACGCCCCGAATGCTGGCGATGCGGACGAGGAGACGATTTCGCCCACCGCTGCCTCTGCAGGCGTCGACCGCCTGGTGCTGCTCCACTGCAAGCATGGCCTGCTACTGCTGTCGCAGCGGCCGCTCGATCGGCGTGCGCCCGCCGACGCGGCTGAGGACGCATCCTCGCGTGGCAAGCGCCCCTGTCTCGAGACTGACCGTGCGGCTGCTGCAGCGACGCCGATGGCTGCGTCCTCACCGGAGGCGGAGCCGTCGTCATCCGCCAGCGCCGCCAGCGCCGCCAGCGCCGCCAGCGCCGCCAGCGCCGCCAGCGCCGCCCTCGCCCTCTCCGAGGCCGCGTGCAAGTCATTGCCTTGGTGGCTTGCTCCATGGGCTCTTCGCGGCTTCTCCTTCTCGTCGTCCCTGGATCCGCTCATAGCAATTGCATCCCTCAACCTCGCCGCGAGCACCCACCTCGCACGTACCGACCTCACGCATGCAGCTCGACCGCGCCTGGCGAGTGGCCACGGCGTAGACGGCTCGCTTCGCCGTGGCGTCGGTGTGGGCCCGCTGCAAGGCTTGCGCGTGTACGACCCTTGTTGTGGCTCGGGCACGCTTCTCGTAGCGGCGCTCGCCGCTGGGGCGTCAGCCGTTGCCGGCTCCGACTTGCGAGCCGAGTTTGTTGAGGGGGCCTCCTCGAATCTCGAGGCGATGGGCCTGCTCACCGAGGGCATGCCGCTCTTTTGCCACGACGCGGGGGCCGACCTGCCAGAGGGCCGTCTGCCGCCGCGCGAGGCAGGCAGCGCTTGCAATGGCGGCCCGTTGGCATGGTGCGACCTGGTGGTGTCGAATCCTCCATGGGGCAAGAATTGCGGCAAGCCCGAGGACGGCTCCCCCATTGTGCTCTCAATGTGCCGACAGTTCCGGGGGGTGACGATGGTGCTCCTCATCAACAAGTTCACGCGCGCCGTACTGGAGGCCCAGCCGCCCGAGGTGTGTGTGGTGCACAGGGTGACCAAGCTTGGCGGCGTCGAGGCGGTGCTGCTCACAACATGATGCCGCGCGCTCTCCGGCAACGGCTGATGCTGCCACTGCACGAAGGTGAGCGCCAGCGCACGCCCATCTGTGCCGTGACCTTGCATGCCGTGCGTGCAGCCGCTACCTTGGGCTCCCGAGGACGATACCATAAAACCGTCTCCTGGAAAAGATGGGAGTACGAAAACTGATTTAATGAATCAGATGGGAGCCCGGCTGGCGGCAAGCATGCGGGCAAAACCCACCCCCCTGCTGTCCAAGCCCATTACTCACCTAGGCGAATGGTGTGCGTTCGCGCGGGGCGTGCAGCGCTCGGCAGCGGCTGTAAGCTCAGCGGGAGAAAAACCAACGCGAGACCAGACGGACGGTCATCCGTGCACACAGGCGCGCGCACACTCGCGGTCGTGACGAGACGGCTTTCGAAAACGGCTTCAGCGAGAGTTCGAAGCCCGCCGGGAGCGAATACAGTTACTGTAGAGTATGGGGCGATAGAAATTGGGGTCTGGAGGGTAGGTAGCCCATTTCTAAAACTATTCTAAGCTGGTGCGTGGTGGTAGCTGGTGAAATCGGATCCTGAAGGTACAGGTAGCTCATTTCTAAAATATATAGAAAATCCCGACACCGCAGCGTTTCACCGACGCGCCTGACTTTCTACCATCGGAGGGGGAACCTCCCAGGACAGCTTCGGGGGTGTGCCCTTAGCCTCCAACGGACGACGCTCCGGACCTCTCGCCATCCCGCTCACAGAGCGCATCCGAACACGCCGCTGGCGTTACTTAGAGGCGAGGACGGTCCCCAACACCGGCCGCGAGGCAGCTGGCGAGTAAGCTCGCTGCCTCCCTGATTTGTTGGCCCGGCGCCCGCCTTCCGGGGTCGCCTTAGAGTGTGCCTGGGACTGGCTAGAGCCTCGTGTGTGTGGTAGCGGGGGACCGTTATAAGTGATACTTTCCGTACTCCGTACACCGCACACCGCGCACCCAAAAAATTTCGCTTCCGCCGCCTGCGGCACCATCAAGCTCTCCTGAACCGGGCTACACTCTAGGAGCACCCAGAGAGACGGCGTGGTGCTCCGAGGACGAGACCACCCGCAGCACTTGCCGGGAGCCCGGGACCCCGTACGATCCTAGCGTATATAGGAATTCCTAGTGCGGAGTGCGGAATGAAACGCCAGCGGCGTGTTTGCGACGTGAGTCGCCCGGAGCGGCGTCCGGCGTATATACAGCACGACCTATTGCCTTAGAAATCAGGTCTTAGAAATGGAGACACTGGATTTCGTGAAACTTTCTTAGTCGATATTAGAAATTAGACTGGCTGCGCGCCGCCGCCGGAGGCGCGCGAAGAATTTTCGCGATCCGATCCGCTCACATCGCGCCTCGCTCTCAGCCCTTGTCGCGCCCCCCGTTGATGGCACACTCGCCTCCTTGCGCGCCTCGGCTCCTGCTCGCGCGATGGCCAACCCCGCAACCCTCAAAATCACGTTGCCATTGGCTCCAGCAGCATACCAGCAGCAGCCACCACTCCAGGGGGGGGGCTCTGGCGTCTGGGCCCAACAGCAACACGCAAAGAGAGAAATGTGAAAATCACAGTCACAGGAGACGACCCTCAGGAAGCCGCCGCAGGCGGCGAAGAAGAAGAAATGGCGACTCAAGGTTAGAAATTAGACTGGCTGAATGGCTGGATTTCCAGTGGATATTAGAAATTAGACTGACTGACTCCGCAGTCCTACCGCAGTCCCGATTTCTAACGCAGCAGCTCGTACTGTAGTGGCTAGTGCGGGGGGTCATTCGTAGAACGCGACCAGCCGCACTTCGATGGACTCGCGCTCTGGTGCACCCGGCGGTGTGGCCGGGTCCTCGAAGCCCGTGTGCAGCGAGAATGTAGCCGGCACGGTGCTTAACGCCGTCGGGCAGGGTGCGTACCCGCGAGCAGCCTCCATCTTACCTGCGAATGCCGCGCCACGTGAGTCCCAGCACTTGATCATGATCGCCTCGTCGCGTGTCAAGCTCGGGTAGTAGTACCACGCGTGCCGTGGGTTTGCGCGCGAGAAGAAGTTCTCCCCCACGCGATCGGCGTAACGGATCTCAAAGACGACGAGATCTTCAGGCACGGTGCTGGCAGCGTCGCACAGCGCGAGCGGCTTGTCCAGCACCGGAGCGCACGCCACGTTCCTCCACACGTTGATGAACTGCCATCGCCCACGCAGAAGCCGCTCGAGGTCCAATGGGTCTAGCGGCGGTGTCGCGTCGCGGCCGTGCATCGCCGCCCGCGCACGCAGGGTGTCGTTGACACCGAGTGGTTGGCTCATCTGCTCAATCCTTCGCGGGGCCGACTCCAATGTGTAATCGTTGTGCACGCCGTAAGTCACGAGCGGCTCCTGCACCGCGTTGGCACCAGCCCCTTTGAGGTTGTCAGCGCTCGCCTTTTTTATCCGTGCGCGCAGGTTGTGATCAAAGGCGAGCACGCGTGAAGCACCCGTGTGCCTCCGAACAAGCTCTTCACACTCTGGGTAATAGACGTTGAGAATAGAATTATTGTCAAAGTAGTCGATGTGATCCCACGCATGGTCCACTCTGCAGAAGCCATTGTCATCCAGGGTGAAGTTACGCCGACGGGCGTCTGAAATTTCCACCTCAGTCGGAGCTGGTGAGATGCCAAAAAACTCACCGTCCGAGCCCTGCGCATCACGAATGGTGCCAACCTTGCCTGTGGTTGTTAGGCTGCTCGGCACTGATTCACTTTGATAGTGCACCGTTCCGCGCGTCGACGACGCGCTCCGCACGAAGCGGTTGGTCACGCGTACGCGTTGGCGCAATAGCTGCATCTGTCTTTTGTGCAAGTGTGCGGTGCATTCTTTTCTTCACCGCGCCCCCTCGCCCCCCGAGCGCCGAGATCGACCGAGATATATCGGATAGGCATCGGTTGACGCAGTATGCATTCAATCCTTATGGACCACACACCTTCGGCATGCACCGGCACCGACAGCACACCTCTGACACCCACCGTTCATTCGCTCCGCGGAACGGGTCCCGTCCCGAGCCATCGCGTCCACACACACGCTATCATCCGTTCCGTCTGTCTTGCCCCACCCACGCTCGACCCACACATTGCTCTACTTGGCCGAGGCGTGCATCGAGACCTGCGGGCGTGGCGACGAGGGCGGCGGCGGCACAATGCGTGCCGTCTCGATCATGGGCTCCTCGATGTGTCCGGGCGGCGGCTTGAGTGGGTTTGCGAAGGCGCGCTTGCCCTTGAGGCCGAGGGTGTCGAACATCTGCATGTCTTCGTCGAAGGCGGGATTGGCCGTCGTAAGGAGCTGTCCACATTTGGGGAGGGGTGGGGGGGGGATACGATGAGCGGCGGCGCAAGTGGAGCTAGTCGAATGTGTGAGAAGCCCTGTACGTGTGTGCAGTCATGGAGGCAGCTAGTCGAGGGTGTTGTGTGGCCCACCTTATCGCCAGTGAAGATCGAGTTGGCGCCCGCGAGGAACATGACGGCCTGCTCGATGGGCGAGAAGGACATGCGGCCCGCCGAGAGGCGGACCATCGAGCGCGGCATGATCACGCGCGCGGTCGCAATCGTGCGGGCCATTTGGAAGACGTCCGGCGACTCGCCAGTGTCCTCCATCTGCATCGGGGTGCCCTCAATCTTCACGAGCGCGTTGATGGGCACCTGCGCACAATCATAGCCGAAAAAGATGGAGCGCGTCCGGCGGCGGCGGGTGGACGCGATGCAAGGCGTGGTGGAGTGGGGGCGTGACGTGGCGGGGCGCGCACGGATTCGGGATGCTCCTCCATCGTTGAGAGCTCGTGCAGGAGACCAACACGGTCCTCCTCCGACTCACCAATGCCAAGGATGCCACCGCAGCAGACCGAAATGCCCGCGGCGCGCACGTTCTTGATCGTCTGGAGGCGATCATCGTACGTGCGGGTCGAGATCACGCTCGGGTAATGCTCGCGTGACGTGTCGAGGTTGTGGTTGTACGCGGTGAGGCCGGCGGTCTTCAGCTGCTTCGCCTGCTCCTCGTTGACCATCCCGAGCGTGCAGCACACCTCGAGGCCCATACCGTTGACCTGCTCGACCATCGAGAGGATTTTACCGAAGGCCCCCTTCTTCGAGCCCATCTCGCGCCACGCCGTCCCCATGCAGAAGCGCGTCGAGCCAGCGGCCTTCGCGCGCTTCGCCGCATCGACAACCTCGTCGACCGACATCATAGGCGTGGGCTTGACGAAGGTCTTGTACCGCGTCGACTGCGCGCAGTATTTGCAGTCCTCGTTGCAGCCGCCAGTCTTGATCGACAGCAGCGTGCACCGTTGCACCTCCAGCGGATCAAAGTGCTCCCTGTGCACTGTCGAGGCGCGGTGCAGCAGCTCCGTGAAGGGCAGGCGGTAGATCGCAGTGATCTCCTCGCGCGTCCAGTCGGTCCGCACAACGGACGGCTGGGCCGATGAGAGCAGCCGGCGCCACCGGTTGGCGCTGCCGTCCACCAGCACGGAGGAGGAGCGGCGCAGCATGAGAAAATATAGATGAGACCACCTCTCAACCCGAGTCGATCGGAGATCGAGATCTGTCTAAACGCGTTCCCCCTGTTTTTTCCCCCTGTTTTTTCTTCTCGCGTCGATGGCGCTTGCCGATGCAGCCGACACGTTTGTCAAAGCGTGGGTGTCTGGTGAGCAGCTGGGTGCCGATGGCTTCCCAAACGCACCTGCCTCCGTCGATGGCTTGTACGAAATTCACCTTGCAATCCAGCAGCACCCTTTGGTGGCCACAAGCCTTGGCGGTCACGGTGGCTACAAGCTTGGCGCCATCGGAGGTGCGGGTGAGCCATGTCTCTACGCGCCACTGTTCAGCAAATTCCTCGTTGAGGCGCCCGGCGGTGACCTGTCTGCTGGTGGCATCCATCTCTCACAAATTGAGCCCGAGTACGCCCTACTCATGGGAAGCGATCTCCCGCCTCGATCAGACGGCAGGCCACACAGTCTTGACGAGGTCTGGGCCGCAGTGCATCAGGTGGTCCTCTGCATCGAGGCGTGCGGCAAGCGCGGGACCCCAGAAGCGTATGCGGCGTCGACAAAACTCGGAGCCTTCGCCGACACCCTGAGCTCTGGCGGTGTGGTGCTCGGCCCACGGCTGCTGGCTTCGACTATGAAGCCTGAGGACGTGCTGGGCGCGACGACACTACTTGTAAATGACGATCTCATTGCTGAGGGTTCTGGTGCCGCGGTGCCCGAAGGTGGTCCCGCGCAGGCACTCACGTGGCTGGCCAATCACCTTAATGGCCGCGGCTTGGGCTTGCGGCAGGGCGAATTGGTGGCGACAGGCCAGACTTGTAACACCAAACTTGTCAAGGTGGGTGACCGCGTCCAAGCGACCTTTGGCGCCCTAGGCAGCATCGAGATGGTCGTCGCACCATGACCTGGAAGAAGGGATGGAACGTACAAGGAGGCACGTGATAGCCCTGATGGACCGCCCTACCGTGTACGCGACGCGCGAGAGCCGAGCGCTCGCGCGGCGTATCGCGTCGTATCGTATGGGCGCATCGGAATTCGGGCTTCGGATATCGGCCATCCGATCGGCACGGCATCGCATGCTTGCTGGCCCACTCGACTTGGCCCCTTACGCTTGCGCATGATTGTGTTAAATTTACTTAGAAGCATAGTGAGAGGGGCTTGCGCTTCGGCCTTCGCTTCGCGGGAACACATTCTGGACTAAGTCCGGAAATTGTACCAAAAGACCTCCTCGGTCCCGATGTTCTCTCGCACGCCTATTCCACGGTCCGCGGCGTTTGTGCTGCCTCCGATCCATCACTGATGAGACACAAAGCGTCAGCAGCGCTGGAAGCGCCGACTGCGGCTCCACAACGGCTGCCTTTTCTCTTCCGCCGCCTGCAATAGAGCTCACCCGCCGTCTGTGGCAAGGATCAGGGGCGGTCAGCGCGGTCGTTCAGGAGGCCGCGCGCGGCGAGGCGGTGCGCGCAATGGGCGCGCACTCGAGCAGCCCGCGCCCCATGGTGCGCCTCGTCGGCTTGTTGCGTGGTGCCACGGCTCGTTGCGAGAGCATTGTCGCCTCATGCGCCGCTGGCGTAGGAGTGAATCATGCGGCGCGCCATGTATTTTTACGCGCGCTGTTGTGATCCAGTATCGTGCCCGGCCTCAGTCGAGCAGCGCGCGCCCACCAGCGCTCAACATGGGCCCCGCGCAGGCGACGCCAGAGGCCGCCACGGCGTCGAGGGTCTTTAGCTCACACTTGCCACTGACGGGTCCACAGAGTGCTCCGAGCTCCGAGGGCCGGGCGAGGCCGTGTACACGCAAACTCGACGCGAAACTGCCGTGCTCCCCAGCACCGCACGGCACATAAGAGCCCACAAACTCCGCTCTCGATGGCTCGAAGATGGCAATTCTCGAGACTTGCCGGCGGCGCACCACCGCGGTCCGCGCCGCACCAGCAGAGTACCCACCGCACCGGACACTCAGCAGCACCGAGCACGCCACGCCGCGCGCCGCTCTATCGATCCCCGCGCCCAAAACTGCGACCCGCCCCGCCCTGGCACACACATACCCAATGTTCGGCTCTCAGCTCACCTGAGCGATCAGCCCCACACGCACTCCGTTGCCCGCGCCTTAGGGTCGGCCACCCCCCGTACGATCTCTCGTGCAACGCGCCCACGCTCTTGTCTCCATGCCCATGAGAAGCGCCGGCCCCTGAGGTCGAGCTTCTTCTCACATGACGCCCCCAAAGTTGGCCGCGTCGGGTGCGGCATTCGGGTTGCTCGCCCACTTGGTGGTCACCTTGCGCAGCGAGCTGAAGAAGTTGAGCCCCCCCTCGCCCGTGATGTCGTGCTCACCATACTTGCTTTTCGAGCCCTCGAGTCCGCCAAAGGAAAACGGCTCGCGCGGCACGGGCACGCCGATGTTGACGCCGATCATTGCCGCGGAGAAGCGGCGGGAGAACCAGTCGGCCGTCGCGCCCGACGAGGTGTAGATGCATGCGGCGTTGCCGTGCGGGTCGGCCTGTTCGATGGCCAGGGCCTCCGAGGCGTCGGTTACAGGATGGACGCAAAGGACGGGCCCGAAGATCTCCTCGTGCATCGCCGGGTGGCGCCGAAGGCCGGGCGGCATCTCGAGCACAGTCGGGCCCACCCAGTGGCCGGACGCGTACTGGCCGTCACCCTCCATCTTCTTGGCGGCCCACGTGCGCCCGTCGAGCAGCACCTTGGCGCCATCACGCTCCGCCATGTCAATGAAGCCGCGGATGCGGGCCTCGGCGATCTCGTCAATGACGGGGCCCATGCACCCCTTTCCGGTGCCCATCGCCAGCTTGCTCGCCTTGTCGACGACCTTGTCGATCAGGGCGGGCTGCGCGCCGATGGTGAGCAGCACGGACGCGGCCATGCACCGCTGGCCTGCGCATCCGGCAAACGAGGCGACGATGTCGGAGGAGGCCATCTCGAGGTCGCAGTCCGGAGCGGAGACGAGGTGGTTCTTCGCGCCACCTGCGAGTGTGATGCAGACCGCGGTCGTGGTCAGATGGCCCTTTGACGACGTGGCCAGCCGCCGAGGGCAGGCTTTGGGCACAGGCTTTGGGCACAGGCTTTGGGCACAGGCTTTGGGCACAGGCTTTGGGCACAGGAGGCCAGGTCAGGGTTTTGGGGCACGCACCGAGAGCGAGAGCCTTCTTGCCCGTGAGCTTCGCGCGCTCGTACACGAGTTTGGCGACCTTGGACGAGCCAACAAACGTGAGCGCGGCAATGTCGGGGTGGTCGCACAGAGCGTCGACGACCTCCTTGGCGCCCTGAACCAGCTGGAAGACGGCAGGGGGTACGCCGGCCTCGTAGAGGAGGTTAGCGACGCGGTTCATCGTCATGGGTACCTTCTCGGAGGGCTTGAGTACGACCGCATCGCCACACACGAGGGCGATCGGCGTCGTCCACATCGGCACCATGAATGGAAAGTTGAAGGGCACCACGCAGGCGACCACGCCCACCGGGTCACGAATCTCTTGGCACACGATGCCCCCCGACACGGAGAGGGTACGGCCGGCTCCCGCATGCTGCGGGATCGAGCACGCCCACTCGACGGTCTCCAGGCCCTTTGCGAGGTCGCCCAGCGCTTCGGTGCGGTTCTTGCCGTTCTCCTTCATAATCAGCTCGACCAGCTCGTCCTCGTGCTCCATGCACAGTCCATGAAACTTGAGCATGATGGCGGCACGGCGCTTGCTTGTGAGCGCAGCCCATGCCGGGTGCGCCTCCTTCGCCGCGGCCACGGCCCTGTCGACATCAGCTGCGCTGCCCAGCTGCACATTCGACACGACTTCACCAGTCGTTGGTGAGGTGACAGGCATCGTCTTCGCAAGCGGGTCGACCTGCTTGCTGGCCCACGGGCCGACGCTGAGAATGGTGGGCACGCCCGTCTTCATACGCTTGCGAGGCGAAAGGGCGGCGGCGGCGCGGGCGGCGGCGGCGGT
>JGI24913J38484_100183_pt1 | contig 19569 bp, 12 predicted proteins | sample LinPfosmplate1_FD_38484 | JGI IMG/M metagenome (IMG submission 38484)
GCAGGTCGACTCTAGAGGATCCCACGGTCCACGCAATCGTTCTGAGAGTCGCAGCAAGCATACTTGTCAGTGCCGCAGCCGCCGTTGTTCGAGCTGTCCGAACAGGTCTGGGCATACTCCTCAAGATCGTCCCCGCAACATGCTTCCGCAGACGTCTCTCCTCCTCGCGCCCAGGACTGGCTGCACCCGGTGCAGTACTGGCTGGTGAGATCAGTATCCTGGGGCTGTATCTGGCAATCTCCGCCCACGCAACGGTGGAGTTGGTAGACACAACCATTGTCCATCGTGCCACATTCGCCTGCGCAGGTATCGGAGCCGCATGACTGAGAGGACCAGTATCCTGAGTTGCAGTACATTCGGTGGGTTTCGCTGTAGCAGTCTGTAGAGTATGTCCCGCTGCCGTACAGAATACCGTCATGCACGCAGAAACTAGCGGCCGAGCACCACTTGCCCTCGCCGTCATAGTCGGATTTGCATTGCCCCGAGGAGCACTGCGTGTTGGACGTACACTCACACCCCGCCGGCATCTTGTATATCCAGGTGTTCGCCGACGTACAGTAGTATCCGGCAACTCCCTCGCAGGTGCCGTGTTCGGTGCCCATGTCGGAATCGTCTCCCGCGGCATCGTTGCAATCATGAAGCTCGCCGTCCTGGCACAAGATTGCACCGGCGGAACTGCCGCTGGCCAGAGACGAACCGTTGTAGCAGCAGGAGTTGCCGGCTCCGGGAACCTCCGTGTCCTCACTCGGGTCGTCCCCACAGCAACGGTTGCTTGGTGCCAAACCCAGCCAGGAGTAGTTGCAGCCCCCGGCCGTGCAGTAGTCCTCGCTCTCGTCAGGATCCTGCCAGGTGCCTTGGGCGCAGTAGGACTTCCGTCCCAGGGTCCCGAACAGGTGGCAGGACAGCGATTCGCGGCAGGCACCGACATCATCCACGCATGCATCCGATGCGGCACAGCAGGCGACACTGTCCGCGGCGCAATTACCGTTGCTCGAACTGTCAGAGCACGTACGCACGTTCTCGTTGGCATCGTCGCCACAGCATTGCGTGGCAGCCGTATCTCCCCCCAGTGCCCAGTCAAACTCACACAACAGGCAGTTGGCCTCGCTCTCGTCCGGACTTTCCCAGGAGCCACCGCTGCACAGGGACACGGCGGTCTCGGAACCAAACAGATGGCACGTGTCCTGTGCCTGGCACTCGCCCTGGGCATCGACGCAAGACTGGCTTCCGGAGCAGCAGGCCGTGAAATCGTCGCCGCAGATGCCGTTGTTCGAGCTGTCCACACAAGTGCGGACGTACTCATCGTCATCGTCACCGCAACAGCTTTCGGCGGCTATATCCCCACCCAGGGCCCAGACCGGGGACCCGGTGCAGGCGGTGCAGAAGGGACTCAGATCGTCCGGGTCGGCCCATTGTCCGAAGCTGCAGTAGGACAACTTTCCGAGGGACCCGAATACGGAGCAGGTCCCGGCCCATTGGCAAACTCCGGCATGGTCCACGCAGTCAGAGCCGGAATTGCAGCAGGCCCAGCTGTCTTCCCCGCAATCGCCGTTGGCAGAAGCGTCGTCGCAATCCACGGCAAACTCACCGCTATCGTCGCCACAGCAGTTGTCGGCCGCGACCTCACCCCCCAGAGACCAGTCAAATCCACAGGCGGCACAATAGGGTTCCTGAAGGTCGGAATCAACCGGGTTCTCGACACACTGCCCGTCGCTGCACGTGCGAAGGACGAACTGACATCCTCCCGGCAAGACGCCGCACAGGGTCGAGCATGCGTCCGCTTCGCACCCGTCGGCCGTCCACAGCCCACCCGTACACACGGACCGTGCCTCGGCGTCGAAACAAGCGGCGGAATAGTCGCCTTGCGATGCGAGCACTCCGTCGTGGGCACATTGACCCTCGGCCGCGCACCACAGGCCGCTCCCATCGTGGTCGGCAGCGCAATTGGCGGAGGCGCACTGGTCGTTCCAGCCGCAGGCCTCGCCGTCCTTCAACTTGCACTGGCCCTGGCTGTCACAGGTGGTCGGGCCCGTGCATTCCGCAACGTCGTCGCCGCCCGTCACCGGGGAGCAAACACCCGTGACACACGACAAGCACGGAGATGAGCAGTCCAGGTCGCAGCAGAACCCGTCCACGCAGTATCCGGAGAGGCACTCGTTGCCCTCGCCGCAGGCATTGCCGTCGTGCAACAGGCACTGACTCTGCGAACTGCACGAAGAGTTCCCGGTGCACTCGGGCTCGTCGTCACCGGCAACCACCGCTTCGCAACTGCCAGTGGCGCAGGAAAAGCATGGGGTAGCGCACGAGGATTCGCAGCACGCGTCGTCGACGCAGAAGGTCGACAGGCACTGCGAACCGTTATCACAGGCGAGCCCCTGCTTCTGACGGCAGGCCCCGATGTCGTCACACGCGTAGTCACCTGTGCACTCGGGTGGGTCTTCCGTGCCCATCACCGCGTGGCAGGCACCTGTGCTGCACTCGAAGCACGAACCGGAGCAAGCCGAAGCACAGCAGTGACCGTCCTTGCAATACCCGGAGACGCATTCCAGGGCGGTGTCACACGTCAGCCCGTCCGTCTTCCGGCAGAGACCGTCGGAATTGCACGAGTAGTCTCCCATGCACTCACTGTCGTCGTCCTGGCTGATCACCGCAGAGCAGGTGCCGGCCCCACAGTTCAGGCATGGGTCCAGGCACGCGGATTCACAGCAGAAGCCGTCGGCGCAGAAGCCGGACACGCACTCCTGCGCCTCGTCGCAAGCCAGACCCGTCTTCTTCCTGCACAGTCCGTCCGGGTTGCAGGAGAAGTCATCCGTGCACTCGGGTTCGTCGTCCGCGGAGACGACACCCAAACACTCGCCGGTCGAGCAATCCTGGCAAGGTGTCAGGCAGTCCGCGTTGCAGCACACCCCATCCCGGCACAATCCGGACCCGCAGCCATCATCGCCATCGCAGATACAGCCGGCTTCCATCCCCGCCAGCCATTGGCCGTCGGCTGCGCAATAGAGGTCCCCTTGTGGCTGGCAACTGGCGACGACAATGCCGAGTTCGCTGTCATCGACGGCGAGGTCGTTGCAGTCGTAAAGCAATCCGTCCTTGCACAGCACCGAGGCCGCGGACTCTCCCGATACGAGCTTTGCGCCCTGGTAGCAGCATGCGCCGTCTTCCTCGCCCGGGGCGCGGTCTTCGCCCGCATCATCTCCGCAGCAGAAAGTGCTCAGCCAGGCGTAGCCGCAGCCCGGCGCCTCGCAGAACTCGGCCCCATCGTCCGGGTCCCGCCAGCTTCCGGCGCTGCAAAAGGACATGGCCCCATCGGTACCGAAGGGTGAGCAGTCACCGCTGGCCGCACACGTGCCCTCGTGGTCGACGCAGTCCTGCGCATCGGGGCAGCAGGAGGTCATGTCTTCACCGCACTCTCCGTTGTCCGACTCGTCCACGCACGTCCGGGCGAATTCACTGGCATCGTCGCCGCAGCAGGTTGCTTGGGCGTCGTCCAAGCCCCAGTTCAGGAGGCAAGACTGGCAGGTCTCGGCAGATTCGTCCGGGTCGTGGAATTCCGCATGGCACTCAGCCTCAAGACATCCTCGCAACACCCATTGACAGCCGACGTCACCGCCGCACTCACCCTCGCAGCCGTCGACCCCACAGTCGTCGGCAAGAGTATCCTCCGGTCCCCCGGTGCAGAAGCCGGGAGCACCCTCGCAGGCCCAGACATCCAGATAGAGAAAGCGCGGGTCGAGGCAGTAATGCTGCTGGTGCGACAGACAATCATGTGCATGGGGGCCTGTGTGACCTGTGCTGTCAGCCCCGTACTCCTGCAGCACCGACCCGTCGCAGAGGTCCGCCAGTTCAACGAAAGTGCAAGCACCATCCCCGCACCCCCCGAAGTCCAGCACGGTGCCGCCGTCGAAAAAGGCCTCGGGTCCGTCGTCGCTCTCCTCGGATGCCCGGAGGTCGCAGTCCTCCATGATGTCTCCCTGGATAGAAAGGCACGTATCGCCCGATTCCTCTACGAAGAAATCGAGCCACTCCCTCACCACCGCTCCATCGCACACGGGCTGGCATTGGTCCAGGTCGTCGCAGGAGACGGTCTGGCAGCCAATCTGGGTAGACTCGCATTCACCCGTGTCGGCCGCGAAGAAGTCTTTGAACTCGCTGACAGGGTCGATTCCGCAGCCGACAATATCGCCGCCGCCGTAGTAGCCGTCCTCGCCATTGCAGTCCAGGGTCGCGGTCTCCTCCGCCACACAGCCTCCGTCCACGCAACTGTAGTCGAGCAGCCGGCCGATATCGTCGAGGATGTCGGCGCAGCCGGGGCCCAGGTCACCCGTATCTTCCCATCCGTCGCCGTCGCTGCACGCCACGCAGTCGCCAGCGTAGTCGCAACCACCATCTCCATCGCAGAAGCCGGCGCAAAGCTGATCGCCGCCAGTTCCGTAGCCGTCGTCTCCGGGGGCCGAGGAACACACAAGCGCCTGGTCGCACTTCACGACGGTCGGGTAGTTGCTCGTGTGGCACGACCCGTCAAAACAGAAGTGGTTCGAGCATGCAGTCTCCTCGCCGCAGTTGACGAGAGTCCACTCACCTGCATCGCATTGTGCCTCCGCCTCGGAGTCATAGCACACCTGAGACATCTGGCCCGATTCATATACGATACCAGAGTGGACGCACTGGTCTGCAAAAGCACACCAGCCGAGAACGTCGTCCATACCCGTCTTGCAGTGACCCGAAGCGCATTCCTCATCGACATAGCACGGGCCACATTCCTCGCCAGGCACGAGTTCCGTCTCGCAGCCGTTGGTAAGGTCGTTGTCGCACTCTCCCCAGCCCTCGTCGCACACGGGCCTGCACAGGCCGTCAACGCAACTCGTTGAGCCGCTGAAATTGGTGCAGATCACGCCGCAAGCCCCACAGTGCTCGGGCAACATCGTCAGATCGAAATCCTCGTCGATCAGGCCGTCACAGTCGTTGTCCTCACCATCACACTCCTCGACGGCGCTACCCGCATCGGGGTCGCAAAGCTGAGTTTCGCCGTCCTGGCAGTTCGCAACAGTCTTCTCGCATTGCCCTGTGCCGCAGGAAGTCTGCCCCAAATCCTCGTCAACAAGTCCGTCGCAGTCGTTGTCCAATCCATCGCAAGTGTCGTCCGCCACTCCTTCGTATGGGTCACACTCCTGAGGTTGCGCCATGAAGCAGTTGTCCACCGTGTGGACGCACTCTCCCTGACCGCATGTGGCGGTTCCAAGTCCCTCGTCCACCGAGCCGTCGCAGTCTTCGTCGATCCCGTTGCAGATCTCTTCCGCCTGGGGATATATCGAGGCATCGAGTGGCTCGCAGTCAGCGAGGTCAACGGTGCCGTCGCCGTCGTCGTCATCGTCGCAGACATTGCCCATACCGTCCCCGTCGGGATCCTCCTGGAGCGGGTTGGCATCCTCCGGGCAGTTGTCCGTCTCGTCGGGGGCTCCGTCCCCGTCGTCATCCTCGTCGACGCAGTCGGCAAGGCCGTCCTTGTCCAGGTTCGGGAAATCCTCGTCCGTCTCTCCGTCGCAATTGTCGTCCAGGCCGTTGCATTCCTCGCCGGCCGCGCCCAGGAACGGGTCGCACTGTTGCTTGATGCCGTCCACACACACGGCATGGGTGTGCTCGCACGGCCCCAGCCCGCACGTGACGTCGCCCAGACCCTCGTCGACGCTTCCGTCGCAGTTGTTGTCCGTGCCGTCGCAGTACTCCGCCGCGGGGGCGGCCGCGTCGCAGACAGGCGGAGAACCCGCCTTGTCGCACTTGAACAGACCCGCGCACGTTCCATGGGCGTTTTCCTGCGAGCAGGCCGCAACCGCATCCGTTGCCAGCGCAAGTTCCGGGCACGGACAAGGCTCTTGCCGACAGACGAGCGCCGGCGAGTCGCCGCCCACCGTTGCGTCTTCGCACGTGAACCCGTCCGGGCAGGGCTGGCCGTCATGGCATGGAGTCGCGCAAACGCCGCCCTGGCTACCCAAATCAACGCACCGGGCACCGTAGCCGCCCTCCAACGGGTCGCAGTCCGAATCTGAATTGCAGGGCAGACACAGGACGGTAAAGCCCCATTTCTCCTCGGGCGACATTTCATCGATCGAGATGTCGATGATCTCCACCTCGGGCGCAATCTCGACTCTCGTGTCAATCAGGTCGGGTAGGGGGGCCGACAACTCCGGAACCACCTCCAGAACTGCAACCTCCGTCACGTCTTCACCACTGCCCGCCGGAGCAGTGCAACTGGCCATGAACACCGCCGCCAACAGGACCAGGCGGCGAGCCCACCGCCCCCAACTATCATCAATACTGCCGTTCATGGTAAGAATCACCCCCGAGACAACATCTGCTCACCAGTCTACCAGATTCCCACGCGCGAAACAGCACGCAAACTTGTCTCCAGACTCGTCGTCAGTCGTTGGTTGGTCTCTACGGCTCTCGTTGAAGATCACATTCTCCCGGTTCACGTGTTCTTATCCTGTCAGCTCGTTGACTCCACCCGGAGGCAGGACAATGAAGTGCGGCTCGCTTTCATATCTTTCGGTGTTCCTTGTCGTTACCCTGGTCACCTGCTCATGCTACGGCAGGGCCTTGCTGTATCCGGCCACGGACGAGGAGCCTGACGGTGCGGTTGCGGAGTACTGGGACATCCTACCCGACGGGGCCCAGCCTGAACCCGCGCCTGAGGCTCCACCGACAAATAGCACTTGCCCCGAGGGAATACGCCCATTTCAGGCCGACAGCGTGACGGTGGTCGAGACGATCTCCATCACATGTGCTGAAGGCACCACGGTGATTCCGCAAACCAATCTTCATCTGGGTGCCGCCACTTCTTCCGGCAAGCAGTACTCGGCCACGGCCTGGCAATGGACCGTGCGGCAGCCCGAGGGCTCAAAGTCGGTCTTTGTTCCGGCCTCGACCCACCCCAACCCGACGTTCCAGGCCAACATGGCCGGCATGTATGTCTTCTCCCTGGAGTTGTGGGGCATGGGAGGTACTCCGGCACCCCATCCAGCGGTCTATGAGGTGGAGGTCATCCCCGACGAAGCCATCCATGTGGAGTTGCTCTGGCACAATCCGGAGGACCCGGACGAAACAGATACGGGCCCCGAAGCCGGCGCGGACATGGACCTGCACTTCAAACACCCCTGGGCAGCCGGCCCCGACCTGGACGGAGACGGCGAGTCCGATGGCTGGTTCGACATCCCCTTCGATGCCTTCTGGTTCAACGCGCACCCCAACTGGGGTAGCTACGACCCGGCCATAGACGACGACCCCGGCCTCGATCGGGACGATACGGATGGTGCCGGGCCGGAGAACATCAACATCGATATTCCTGAGGGGAACGTCACCTACGTCGCCGGTGTGCACTACTGGAACGATCACGGATATGGCCCAGCCCTCACCCGGGTGCGCGTTTTCATCTACGGCAAACTCATCTACGAAGCCAACAACGTGCTGCTCAACCATTCCGACATGTGGGAGGTATGCACAATCGAGTGGCCCTCCGGGAAAGTGAAGGCGATAGCACTGCGCGACGGCCAGCCGAAGATTACTCCAGACTACGACAATCCGTACTTCGGCAACTGACCGTACAGCCTCAGCAACGCATAACGCAACTTCCGCATGATCCGCTCTCCGTGAACTCTGGACAAGCCGTGGCCATGCCTGAATTGGCGAAGAACTGCCGGCGAGACGCGATCATCGCATATCGACCATTAGCGCAGTGCCATGACGGATCGAAGTCAGCTCGAAGGTCTCCGCAGCACAAAAAATGATCAACAAAATGTACCACTGCGTGCGCATTCTCGCGCTGAGCTTCGATAATAGTATATGCCGGCTGCCCGGTGTGTGGTCCCGGGGGCCATACATCGGGGGTCGTTGGCACCTTGATTTGGCGCGTGGGTAGCACGGGGCGTCGGCACGGGTCCTTGACCTGTGTCGGCAATCTGCTGTGGCGGGGGGCCGGTTCCCAAATGGCGGTACTGCCACTCTAAACGAGTGACCAGGAGCCTGGTCGGCACCACCACCACGGGTCGGGAGACGTCTGTCCTCGGCCCAGGGAGGAAGAAGGACAGGGAAGGAAGAGAGACCAAACTCACATAATTCACAAGGCAATCAGCACAATTCAAGCGGACAAGTTTATTCTGGCAGGGCAGCCAGGGGACTGGGCGGGGCGGCCGAGCAGTGGACGGGGCGGAGGCGAGGACATGGTCTCCGCGTACAGACCACCCCTAACCTCCATACTCGCGCACGCCTTTTCCACCATCGGCACTTCTCAGGCCCCGCATGGTTTCGAGGCATTGCCTGGGTGCTTGCCGCTGCCGGTCGTCCGCACTCTGGGGAGGGCGGAGACGAGGCAGAGGTGGTGTGGTGGGCCCGGCGCTGCGCTTAGGGCTTGAGGACGGGCAAGATGAAGGCAGAGGTGCCCGCGGCGGCACCTTCGCCAATGCCGCCTATCGGGCCACCATCACGCCCGTGACCGCCGGCGTGCACAAGCTGACATCTGACACTCCGTTCAGCGTCATGGTGCACGGCTACGACAGCTACGTTTCCTACGGCTACAGCGCCGGCATGAACGTGCAGTCCCTCGACTAGAGAGTGGTGGGGTTCAGTCCAGGGATTCCAGGAAGGCTTCGATACGCGTTCGTGTGGGGCCCTCGGCATAGTTCCTCGGGTCGGTGGTGTCCGCCTCGATGACGAGACACTTTATCCCGAGTTTGTCTACGAATCGTTTGCTCAGACCGTATTGGCCGACGGAATAGGGCTTGCAACTCCTGGTGGAGTGCATGACCACGCCATCGATTGAGTAGTCTCGGATCATCTTCTTCATGAGTTCGTAGCGGTGGTCAAGGTCGCGGTTGAGAATGACCAGACCATATGCCCCGGCAGCGGACTCGAAGGGGTTGGAGCTGTCGAACAGATGCGCGGTTTCCGCCCAGGCATTGGTGTATGTTGCGGCTACGAAGAGGGCACCGGATTCTGCGAATAACCGGGAGAACTCGCCGAGTTTGAACCAGACGGCGATGTTGTCCCAGAGCAGGCGATGTCGTTCTTGTCGCAGTGCGCCGTCGCCCCGTTTCACTCTTTCGCGGAGTTCGTCGAGGAGGGTTTCGTAGTACTCTTCGGCGACGCGTAATCCCCTGAGGCTCACCACCGGGGCCATATGGACGAAGGCATCGAATACGCTCATGGGTGCGGGGCGTGCCCTTACGGTATTGAGGACTTCACCCCAGAGCAGTGAGGTGCGTTTGGCCCGCTCGACGACCTCTTTGAATCTGGTCTCGTCGAAGGTTCTGCCGGAAATTCTCTCAAGCGGCTGGATGAGTTCTCGCATCTGGCCGGCCATGTACTGGATGGTATGTTCCTCGAGGCTACCCGAGATGAAGGGGGTATCGAAGAGCAGGAGTGGGATCTTGTAGTGCCATGCCAGTTGCTTGTACCAGTACAGCACTGTCTGGCAGATGTTCGTACAGCAGAGCAGCAAGTCCGGTCTGGGCAGTCTTCCGACGGGGCTTTGTGCGCCGTGTGCCAGGCCGATATCGATGCGGGCATAGGAGCAAAGGTCCGGGGAGAATCCGGCTCTCTCGGCGGGCGCCGACATTTCGACTCCGACCTTGCGGGCACCACACACTGCACCATGGTTTTCAGGGTAGACCGTATAGATCCCGAACGCGCGCAGCAATTCGACCGGGGAGCCTGACGTCACCCAGGCAACCGGCATGGCCCCGGCAGCATGCTTGGCCAGCAGGTAGTGTGTGGACATGATTGAGCGGAGTTTCTCGCCACATTCAATGGGTGGTCCGGCCCAGGCGGGCGGCTTGCGTTTTCTCAGCCTCCTGCGCACGTGCCGACGAAGCCGGTCACCGCCGAGCATGATGGGGAGTCCCGCATCCTTCCAGAAGGAGTAGTTTGCTCTTCTCAAAATGGACATCAGATCATCTCCAGGAAGGCATCGAGACGCGTCTCGAACTGTCCGGCGTGCTGTTGGTGGAGTTCGCTTTCGAGGATCATTGAGGGGATCTGGAGCTGCTTGAGGCCTTGCACGAGGAAGGGGTGATCAAAGAGCTCGGGTTCGCAGAATTTCACATTGTGGAAGAGAACTCCTGCGGCTCGGGAGTGCCGCACCAGTCCCACGATGAACTCGAGTCGTTGCTCGACCGGTGATGCGGTGGTGCTGCACGGCGGGAGATGGAGTTGTTCCCAGGCCACGGTCTCGAAGGGGGGCATGGGGTTGTCAGGCCGAGAGGCTCGCAGAAAGCGCCGCCCACAGGCGAGGTAGTCGTCCTCGGCCACCACAACCCGCCGTTCGTCCAGAAGGCGGAGGAAGCTCTGGTCCGGGAGTACGCCCGACACTACCAGGCGGACGGAATGCTCATCTTGCGGCGCGCTCTGGTTGCATCGCAGTGCCTCATTCAGGGTGGCTGCCAGGGCTCTGGACGACAGGAATTCCCGTTGCCGAACCATGGCGTAGAAAGCCTGGTTGGTGCCGTTCCATCGGCCGTCGGCCCGGGCGCGGTATATGCCGTTCAGTCCTTCGGTGGCGGCCCTGGCATCTTCAATTGCGGTTGCGAGTCGTTCCTCGGTGCATGGTGCTCCGGCAAGGGGTTGCATTGCCCGTGCCAGGGCGCGGGACTGCTCGGCAACGTAGGCCAGTGCCGCGGCGGTGCTTTGGTTGCGTACTGTGTAGAAGGTATGGCAGGGTAGGGGAGTGCCCAGAATATCCCTGACGATGGTGAAGAGGTTCTGCATGGTATCGCAGAGGTGGGGGAAGAGGAGCATATCCACGATTGCCTTGTCCTGGAGCACAAGTTCCAGGCCTCGCTGCGCCACGGAGCAGACGAACGGCTGCAGATGGGCGGCGGCCTTGTGCGGTGGGTTCGGCGGGTCCCAGATTTCCACGGGAAGAATCCCCATGGCTTCGAGTACCTCTCGGGGATATCTTCCGGGGAATACGCCGGCCACCTTGCCTTGCGCCTTTGAGTGTGCTGCCATGCTGTCGCGTCTGTTCATGCTGCGTTTTCTCCTTCCTATGTTCCGGGCGTTGTCATCGTGCAGTTGGGCCGCCTGCGCTCCCAGGTGCTACCCCAACCCTTCGCCGGTAGCGATGATGTAGACCAGCATCGCGGCTATGGCTGCAGGCGCGATAACCCCCAAAAGGATTCGCCAGAGGGGAACGAACCGGGCAAAGCCCGGGTATGCGGACTGCACTTCGGCGGCGGCATTGGAGATGCCCCAGCGGTAGACGAGGAAGATGCAGGTCAGGAGGGCCCCGAACGCCAATGAGACGTTGCCGAAAAGGAAGTCCATGATGTTGAGAAACCCTTTGCCGTTGGCCAGGTCGGTCAGGCCATCGGCGGCTCCCAGGGAGAGGGCTGAGGGAATACCGAGCAGGATGGTGACAGCCCCCACTGAGAGTACGGCCTTGAGCCTTTTCATGCCGAGTTCATCCACCATGTAGGAGGTCGCCACTTCGAGAAGGGATACCGTGGAAGTGAGGGCGGCAATAGCCAGAAGGACGAAGAAGAGCAGGGCCACCCAGCGACCTCCGGCCATGAGGTTGAACTGTTCGATCATGGTGACGAAGACAAGCGTCGGTCCCCCCTTGGTTATGCTTGCGCCGATGACCGGGAAGATCAGGAAGCCGGCGAGGAGAGCGATGCACGTGTCGAAACTGACGACAGCCAGTGCGGACGTGGCCAGGTTGTCCTTCTTGTTGATGTATGAGCCGTAGGTGATCATGGCCCCCATGCCCAGTGAGAGGGAGAAGAAGGCCTGACCGACGGCGAAGATGACCGTCTTGACGGTAACGGCGCCGAAATCGGGGTAGAGATAGAACCGGAGGCCCTCTGCCGCGGTGGGCAGGGTGAGACCGCGTATCACCAGTCCCAGCATCAACAGAAGGAGCAGGGGCATGAGGATTTGCGCCATGCGCTCGATGCCGTTCTTCACGCCGAATGCGACCACGACGACCGTGGCCGTCAGGAAGGCGAGGAGGTAGCCCACCTGCAGAGCCGGATCGGCGATGAAGGTGCCGAAGTCGTCCGGGTCCAGGGAGCCGGCAGCCGATTTGACGACGTAGCCGATGGTCCATCCGGCGACGACGCCATAGTATGAAAGGATTGCGACACCGGTCAGCACGCCCAGATAGCCGACGAATCGCCAGTTCGGGGCGATCATTCGGAAGGCCCCAACGGGGTTTCTGGCCGTGTGGCGCCCGATGGTCAATTCGGCCAGCATGACGGGCAGGCCAAGGCATACAATGGCGATGAGATAGAGCAGCACAAAGACGCCGCCACCGTTCTCATAGGTGACATAGGGAAAGCGCCAGATGTTACCCAGGCCGATAGCCGACCCGGCGGCAGCAAGGATGAAGCCCAATTTGGACCCCCAGGTTGCGCGCCCCCCAGGTACCGGTACAGCCATGACGTTCTCCATTGCAATCGAGTTGTCGGACAGTCGTTCCGGGACGGCTGTCGCCGGGTCCTGGAACGTTATCAGCCTGCCGACCAGGCCGTGGCTTGTCAAGGAATTCGGCTCGGGAAAAGAAGCTTGTCACGGCTCGGCCAACGCGCTACTATGCCGTGCCTGATTTGTCTTGGAGGGGTCCGATGGTTAGCAAGGTTGACAAGATCTGGATGGACGGGGAGTTCGTCGATTGGGACGACGCCAACGTACATATCCTTACCCACACCCTGCACTACGGAGTCGGGGCGTTCGAGGGTATTCGGAGTTATGCTCGTCCAGGTGCGGCCTCGGTCATCTTCCGCCTCGATGAGCACATTCAGCGCCTCCTGGATTCCCTGAAGATCGTCATGCTGGAGTCTCCGTTCGACAAGGAGACTATCGTTAACGCGTGCCGGGAATCCCTCATCGTCAACCGGTTGCCGGAGGCCTACATTCGTCCGCTGGCGTACGTGGGTCAGGGTGCCATGGGTCTCTATGCGCCCGACAACCCGGTCCGGCTCGCGATCATCGTGTGGAAGTGGGGGGCCTATCTGGGTGACGAGGCGCTTGAGAACGGCATCCGAACCAAGGTCTCGTCGTTCAATCGACACTTCGTGAATTCCAGCATGGTGAAGGGCAAGATCGTCGGCCATTACGTCAACTCCATCTTGTCCAAGAGGGAGGCCAAGGCTGCGGGATACGACGAGGCGATCATGCTCGACACCAGCGGCTACGTTTCCGAGGGCAGCGGCGAGAACCTCTTCATCGTCAAGGATGGCGTCATCAAAACGCCACCCTATTCGTCGGCGATTCTGGGTGGGCTGACGCGGGACACCGCTATCAAGCTTGCCCGGGATCTGGGCTACACGGTGAAGCCGCAGACCTTCACCAGGGACGAAATGTGGCTGGCGGATGAGGTGTTCATGACCGGCACTGCAGCAGAGGTCACCCCGGTGGTGGAGATAGACAACAGGACTGTCGGCACCGGGAGGCCCGGCCCTGCCACCAAGGCAGTGCAGGAGCGCTTCTTCCGCATGTTGCGAGGTCAGTGTCTTGAGTATGAAGACTGGATGACGCCCTACCTGGTGGAATAGCGGTCTATTTTCCTCGTTGCCACCGGTCGTCCCCGGCCGGGGCAATCTCTCCTCTTTCCATGAGTCGGTCCAGGTGCTTTTTCACCATCTGGTGCTCCCAGTACAAGTACAGCGGTCTGAGTTGCGGATGGTGCTTGGGCATGAAGGGAAACTGCGCCGCGAGTTCGGCGGCGCTCGAGGGTGTAGCGAGCATCTCGGCAATCTGGTCGTCGCGTTGCGGGATGCGCGCCGCGAAGGCCCCAAGTGTTTTGTCGACGTTCTTGCGCAAGACTCCCATGTGGCTTGACACAACGACTTCGGGGTTGAACGAGCGCACGAAATTGACGGAAGCCTCGTACTGGTCAACGTCGGATTCCCGGTGACCGTAGAATGGCCCCATGGGCGACAGGTCAATGTCGAACAGTAGCATGAGCCCGGAATGCTCTTCATAGAAACAGTAATGGTCGATAACGTGACCGGGAGTGTGCATGGCCAGGAGTTTCACGCTCCCCAGATCGAATGCACTCTTGGCATCGAAGGTGCGTGAACCGGCGGCACTGCGGAACCCCATGACCTTGCGCACGAGGTTCTTCCACAACTCCGTCTCTTCCTCCCCTTCAATGAATCGTTCCGCAAGAAGGTCGAGGTTGCCGAATGACGAAGCGCCCTCGGCGGGGACGAAAATTGGTGCCAGGTCAGCCAGATATCCGCATCCCGCAATGTGGTCCGGGTGGGTGTGGGAGACGATGACGATGTCAACCTGGTACTCCTTGAGAAAAGCCCCCAGCAGTTTGATGCCGATGCCCGCATCAAACAGGATCTTGCGTTCGGCATCGACGTAGACTGACCCGGCAAAAGGGAACATGCCGTTGTTCTGCGCCGGCACAGCGTATATATGCTCTGTTATTCTGAGTAGTTCCACCGTAAAATCCTATGTGTCAATCGAGGTGCTCTCCGCCTCATATAGCGCTACCAGGATCGTCCCTGAGTTTTCCTATATCAGGTTTTGTCGTGACAGACAACAGTCTCTCCTTCGGCCGTCCACGGTGGGTCGACGATACAGAGAAACTCAAAGGGTTCACCTGTGGTATTGACCAGATATTGGCGGCACCCTGGCGGTATGTAGTAGGCGGATCCGGCGCGCACGGGATATTCTCTGCCGTCCAGATGCATAGTGCCCTCGCCGGAGATAACGTAGTACACCTCAGACTGGTTGATATGGTGTTCGAGGGTGGACTCGCCCGGGTCTACGATGGCGCGCGCCAGGCTGTAGCGAATCTGCACGGGGTCCCTGGCGGGGTGGAGTATCTCGCGCAGTCGGCACAGGTCGGCCGCTACTATTTCCTCCACGTCGCCAAGGTGTTTGAGCAAGGGGGCCTTTGGGTTCGAGTCGCGCGACATGATCACCTCCTTCGCAAGTGTGCCCGAAACGACGTTACCATCCGCACGACCTCTGTTACCAGCGCGGTCTGGCGGGGCGGGGCCGAACATTTGTTGCGCCCTGCTTCTCGTGAGATATGATTGGCTCGGGGAGGGCACATGGCTTTCTGGACCGACATTTCCGGCGACATGAACGGCAGTGCGGGGGCGCGAGCCGTCCACGTTGCCACCGGACAGGGCGATCTTTTCGTCCTGGTGGAGTGTAGCGAGCCTGATCTGCCTGCGGGCGCGGTCCAGGTTCAGGAGGCTCTGGCGGCTCTGGTGAGCGGCATCGCCTGCTCCTCGGCGTCGTCTCCGTTTCGAGCGCTCGACCTTGCCTTTCTTCACGCCAACCGGGCGGTGTATCGAAGCGGGCTGAACAATCCCGCAGCTCGTGATCTCCTCGTGTCGGCTTCGGCGGTCTACTGTTCGGAGGGCGCTTTGCACTTCGCGTCAGTGGGTGCAAACGCCATCTATCTGCGGGAAGGGGACTCGACGGTGGGCGTTGTGGTGCCCGAGACCGAGGCCAACCGACTGGTATCCGAGGGCATCACCGCGGACCCGATCCCGGGTTTCGGGGGAGTATCGGGGGCTTCGCCGAGCCAGGGGCTGGGACTCCCACCGGAGGTCTTCAAAGTGCGGCAGACCGGCACGCGCCGGGTCGCTGATGACTTCCTGCTTGTGCTTTGCGGGGGGAGAGCTGCGCAATTCACTACTTCGGCCCATGTGCAGACTCTGTCTCCGGGGGGGGAAGATGCGCGCACGGCCAATCGTCTTTTCCATCAGGTCCGTCACAAGTCGGGTGGCGGCACGGCGATTCTGGCGGCCCACAAGGCGTTGGATTTTCAGACCGCCGATATTCCCCATCCTTTCGAGGCTGAGATGCGAAGCGGGAGCGCCGCTGCCCTGTGGGTGCTGGTCGCGGTAGTCCTGGCCGCCGGAGCGGCGGTTGCCATCTACGCGTCGTTGTCAACCGACAGTGGCGACGGTTCTCAGGGAGCCCGGGTACTGCCACCAACAAGGCTTCTGCCGCCCAAGCACGAGTCCGCTGTCGTGCCGGACTCAGTGCCTGGCGGTTCGCCTCTGACCGATGTTGTTTCCGGGAGTCCGGATTTCTCCGTGCCGGCGGCGGAGGTCCGGACTGCACTGGCTGACTCGTCCGGTGTGTTCGGCGATTTGGCAGAGGCACGGGCCCCCGCCAAAGTTGCAGCCAAGCCAACCCGCGCCCGGCGGAAGGGTAAGAAGAAGAAGATAAGGAAGCCTCGCAAGAAGACGAGGTCCGCCGCAACGACCGTGGCGAAAACAGTCGACAAGAAGACCGTCTCGCCGCCCGGCCTTGAGGATGTGGTGTTTGAGATCCCCGATGCTGTTCTTCAGCAGGAGGAACCGCAAGAAGAGGTGCGAGAGGCGGCGCCGGAAGAAGGGACAGGCGGCGATACCCGGGGTGCCCCGATTCCGCCCGAGAAACCCTCGTCCGAGCCCGAGATACAGGTCATGGATTTCACCCAGCCCGACGCCGAGGCGGGAGAGGCGGATGTGCGGCCCGGCAAACGGGCCTTCCCCGCAGCCAAACTGGGAGTTGATATCGCCGTTCAGCCGGCGGCAGTGGAGGCCGACCCGGACCATCCGTCCACGGAGTGAGATTCCAATTCTGCCTGACCACCCTGCGCGAACCAGGCCTTCAGCACGCCAGCAATTCGGCCACATCGCAGGTCGCGGCAATGGACGCCCGAAGGGTGCGCAGGGCGCGGACTTCCAACTGCCTGACCCGTTCTTTGGAGATTCCCAGTTCCTCACCCAACTCGCGCAGGGTCACGCTCTCCTGCCCCAAGTGCCTGGCCTCAACGATGAACTTCTCTCGGTCGTCGAGGCGTGTCATGGCCTTGCGCAACTCGGTAGACTTGCGCCGCTTGCCCTCCTCAACCGAGTAGAGTTCTTCAGCGTCATCGACGGGTGATGCAAGCCGGTCGTGCAGGCCTGGGGTGGCGGAAGCGCCTTCTCCGCCGGGGAGATCCAGGGACATGTCCCGACCGTACAGCCGCCGTTCCATCTCCTCGACGTCGCGCACCGTTCCTCCCACCGCCTGAGCCAACGCTTCCTTCCGCTCCTGTTCGCTGGATGTGCCCACGAGAAGCTTCATGCGCTTCTGTGCACTCTGCATGTGGTTGAACAGCCGCCGCTGCAACTGGGTCGTTCCAATCTTTACGAGGCTCCAGTTGCGCAGGATGTACTCCTGGATGAAGGCCCTGATCCACCAGACGGCATAGGATATGAGCCGGAATCCCTTGTCGGGGTCGAAGCTCTTGACCGCACGCACGAGGCCGACGTTGCCCTCTTGGATGAGATCGAGCATCGGGAAGCCGTAGTTCCGGTACTCAAGAGCGATCTTGATGACAAAGCGAAGATTCGCCGAAGCGAGCTTGTCCGCCAAAGCGGCGTCACCGGTCTCGCGGAGTTTTCGTGCCGTATCGAGTTCCTGCTCGGATGTCAGCATAGTGGTACGGGAGACGGACTTGAAGTAGCGATTCAAGGCATCCTGGTCTCTACTTGAGCGTGAGTTCATGAGTTCCTCCTCTCCGGCAGACATATGTGCCTGGACGGCCGGGAGTCTCCCTTACCGTCCGTCCCGAGTATATCCGGACTCTGCTTATCCGTCAATGCCTAAATTCGTCCCGCCAAACCTTTTCTTTCCCTGCAAGCCAAATGAGGTACCATGGCAGGCATGAGGCGTTACGTACCCGGCATTGCCCGTTTGACCGTTATTCTGTCAGGTGTTGTCTCTCTGGCCTGCACATGCTGTCAGCAGAAGACCCGTGGTGTTGATGGGTGCGTGGACGTCGCCGCCGCGGCTGCGGATCGTCGGCAGGCCGTGGGAGAGACAGAGGCTGGCCGGGAGGCGGTTTCCGGTGACGGAGAGGTTGCTTGCCAGTCACATGCTGTGGCGGTGGTGCGTCATCCGCGGCGGGGCGTGCCCTTACGGTCCCCGGTGAGATCGGGGCGCCGTTCGACGGACTCGGAGATTTGGGGCCTTCCCCTGGAGCGATCGTTCCATCCCCGGCTGCGTGTGGGGGAGGCGGCCCAGGGGTCGGCCTCGGTGGGAAGCGTTACGGCCGGGTATCTGGTCGAGGGGTGTGAATTGCCGCTCAGCGGGGCGCATCACGCCGTATTTGAGGAGCACAGGGGGCGCGGCACCCGTTGGGCTACGGATGAGTTGGTGACGGCAGTACTGGGCGCGGCTGCGGAAGTTGCGACTGCTTTCCCCGGGGCCATTCTTCAGGTCGGCAATGCCGCCAAATTCGGTGGCGGCGCGTTGCCTTGGAGCATCAGTCACAAGGCCGGCAGGGACGTAGACGTGGGCTTCTATCTGGTGGACGTTGACGGCAACCAGGTACCTACCGGGACGATGTTGCGCCTCAGCCCGCCCGACGGCACTGCGTTGTGGGAGGGTGAGGAAGTACGGTTTGACCCGGCGCGCAACTGGGTTTTCTTCAGGAGTCTCCTGGCCGGGCCGGATGCGGAGGTTCAGTACATATTCGTTGCTGATTTTCTCATCGGGTTGATGCGTGAGCATGCGCTGAGTCAGGGCGAGAAGGCCAGTTGGCTGGAGTCGCTCAGCGGGACCTTGCGGCAGCCCCGGGGCACGTTGCCTCACGATGACCACGCTCACATCCGTTTCTTCTGCAGCCGCGCCGATCTGTCAGAGGGGTGCCGCAACATTGTGTCGGGTCGTGAAGTCGTGCCGCTGAATGATCCGGGTTTCAAGCAACGGGTGGGGGCGGCCGCTGCATTGGCTGCCGACTCTTCCAAGCTGACGGCGGAGCGAGTCGACGGTCTGCGAATGTTGGCCGCGCTCAAGGCACCGGGCGGAATTGGAGTTGCCTACAGGGTGCTGCCCGACTGTACGGGTGTTCTTTGTGCCGAGGCTGTTGCTGCGCTGGAGGCCCTGGGGGCCCGACCGCGCACCAAAGATCTGGTTCGACTGGTGAGTCGGACATCCTCTCCGGAGGCTGCAGCCGGTGCGTTCAGACTGTTGCGGCGGGCTTCCGCGCAGGACTACCGGCGCGTCATGGGATTGCTCGCGGACCAGCGTGTTCTGACCTCCCGGGTGTATTTTTTCGAGCGCACGCTCACGGTTCGCCGGGAGGCATGCCTGGTTCTGGGATGGCTGGGGGCTGCCGCTGCCGGTGCGGAACTGGCCGACGTGCTCTCTTCCGACGGGGAACGTAGCGTGCGCGAAGCCGCACTGTGGGCTCTTCGGGCGATTGCGGCAAGCGAGGTGTTTCCCGACAGCTACGTCGATGCGCCCCCCAAAGATCTGCGGGCCAGATGGAAGCGGTGGCATCGCCGACATCGGGACCGGACTCGGGAATTGCGCAAGACTCTGGAGGCTGCCGGGTTCGATGTGAGCCGCCGTCTGGGTGCCCGTGACTCCCGGAAGATGCTCGACGCCATTCGGTCCGTGGACTACATTTCGTTGAACGTGCAGCGGCACCTCAACGCGTTACATCAGGCCCGCATTCCTCTTCTGCTCAAGGACAAGCCTCACGCGCGTTGGTTATGGAAGAAGCATCTGAAGAAGATTCGCAGCCGGAAACGGCGCAAGCGGCGGTAGGTTGGGGGGGGG
>JGI24913J38484_100521_pt1 | contig 18838 bp, 16 predicted proteins | sample LinPfosmplate1_FD_38484 | JGI IMG/M metagenome (IMG submission 38484)
TTTTTTTTTTTTTTTTTTTTTCTCTCTCTTGCTTTCTTTTCTCTCTCTCGTTTGGACAAAACAAAAACTTCACTCTCACAAAAGCTTTTCTTCCGTTTTAGATTGACGCGGAAAGAAGAAGACAAACAACACAAAGAAGACAAAGACAAAGGCGAACTGAAGAAGAAGAAGAAGAAGAGAGCGAGACGAAAAGAAGAAGAAGAAGATATCAACAACAACGTCTCAAAATCAGCGTCATAAAAAGAAGAAAAAGTACATATATATAAATGTCGGATTTACTCAAACAAGCGGAAAATCGCTTGAACAAAAGCGGGTTCATGAATTTATTCTCCTCGTCCTCAAAGTACGAAGACGCGGCGGAGTTGTACGAGAAAGCCGCGATACAGTTTAAACTCTCAAAAAACTGGTTGGAAGCAGGAGAGACGTACGAGAAATTGACGGAAATGTATGCTCAAATCGGATCGAATCACGAAGTCGCGATGAACTTTGTGGAAAGCGGTAACTGTTACAAGAAGTGCGATCTGAAGAAATCAATCGAGATGTTCAAGAAAGCGGCGAAGAAATTTAGCGAGATTGGTCGTTTATCGATCGCGGCGAAACATTTGAAAGAAGTCGGCGATATGCTGGAAAAAGAGAAGAAATTAGAGGAGAGTTTGGAGGCGTTTACGGCAGCCGCGGATCTCTATTTAGGAGAGAATACGGAGAGCACGGCGAACCAGTGTAAATTAAGAGTCGCGTCGCTCGCCGGTCAGTTGGAGCGATACGACATGGCCGTCGAAACTTTCGAAGACTGCGCGAAACACGCGGCGGAGAATAACTTGTTGAAATATAGCGCGAAAGGGTACTTGTTAAACGCGGGAATCTGTCGATTGTGCGCGGCAGACCCGGTTGGGGTTTTAAACGCCTGCCAAAGATACAACGACATCGACCCAACCTTTCCAAATTCTCGAGAAGAACAGTTGTTGAAAGATTTGGCCAACGCGAGCGAAGCCGGAGACCAAGACGCGTTCGCCAACGCCTTGGGACAATTCGACGATATCTCTCGCTTAGACAGTTGGAAGACGACGTTGTTGCTGAGAGCGAAGAAAAAAATCACAGCCGGTGGTGGGTTATTAGGCGACGAGGATGATTTGACTTGATGTCGTCGTTAGGAATCATCTTCTTAAAACAAACATACTTTAAGTCATGCATACTTTTAATAGTACTCTGCTACGCGTTCATTTTGGTAAAACATTGCTTCATTTATTATTCTTCTTTTCACGGCGCAAACTTCATTCAATAGACACACGACCAAACGACGAACGAACGAACGAGCGATGTTTACGAAGACCACCACCCTTGCCAGAAAGGAGTAATACTAAAATGACGACGACAAAAACGACGACGGCGCAAAAAGATATTCGTCTGATTGAAAACTTCATCCAATCGGAAGAAGAGGAACGAATTTTACTCTCGAACGTACACACCAACGGAGAAGAAGAAGAATCAGAAGAAAAAGGAGGATGTGAAGAGAAACGGAAAAAGGAACAAGGAAAAGAAGGAACTTTATTATCGTCGTGGAAAGTCCTCTCCGGTCGACGGGTGAAAACGTTCGGGGGAACCGTCAACGCGCAAAAAACAATCGGCGAACGACTTCCAAACTTTCTGAAAGACTTGTGCCTGAGGATAGAAAACGACGAACGCGTCAAGGAGACATTTTCACTCTCCTCTTCTTCTTCTTCGTCTTTACAACAACAACAACAACAACAACAAGTGTTGAGACTCAATCACGTGCTCGTGAACGAGTACCAACCAAACGAAGGAATTTCAAGCCATCAGGATGGACCTTTGTATGCCAGTTTCGTGTGCGTGGTTTCGCTCGCGCGAGACGAGATTGTTTCGTTCACGCCGCACGAAGATTTCAAAGACGCGTTGAAACCGTTCGACGTTTTCGTCCCGAGACGAAGTTTGCTCGTTTTTTACGGCAAAAGTTACGACTGTTATTTACACGGCATCAGAGGAGGAGGAGGAAGAAGAATTTTAGGAAGTAAAAGAGAGGGAGACGACGACGGCGAAAAGAAACGAATATCGTTGACGTTTCGACACGTGAAAAATTCTTTGATTCCGGGCAAAGCGCTCAGCGGAGCCTTGTTCGGTAAAAGAAGATAGTATAATAATAATGAACATGTACAACAACAATAGACCGCTACTAAATAGTGCACCGCGTGTAGAATAATAATTAATACTTCTTGTACGGTAAATACTTCCCGCTCATGGTGATGGAAACTCTATCTTCCCCCAAATCCCCTTTCTTCTTGGATAAGTTCATGTTAAAATCTATCGCGGACATGATGCCGTCTCCAAACTCCTCGTGAATGAGCTCCTTGAACGTCGTCCCGTACACGTTCACTAACTCGTAAAACCTATAAATCAAAGGATCTGTCGGCACAGAGGTTGGTAAACTCCCTTTATACGGAACCGTTTGTAACAGCTTCACTGCGACCGAGGGGAGAGATAATACTGTGCCCACTTTTTCAGCTTCCTCTTTGCTCATCTGATGTTGTCCAAGCAACGCGCTCGTCGTCCATTCTTTCGATTTATTCACCTTCAAAGCTAATTCGGCCCACGAAATGTTCATTTTCATGCGATTAAAAACGATGAGTTCGGTCACGTCGTGTCTCGAGACGATGTCGTTCTCCCAATCGATATTATTACTTCGGGACGATGATGATGAGACGGCGACGTTTGGTGGTGCATAATTTCTTCTTCTTCGTCTCAAAATAGATTTCGCGCTGCTCGTCGTCGTCATCATCTTCTTCTTCTCGGTACTGCTCTTACTCTCACTACTCCTCTTCGTCGTCGTAAACGTCGTCGTCGTCACTCTCGTCGTCGTTGTTGTCATCGTTGTCGTCGTCGTCTTCTTCGCGTAATCTTATTTTATCAATTGGGGGGAGGGTGCTCAAAAAACTGACGACCAAACGACACAACAGACACAACTCTTCTCTTTTTTTTAGCGAAAATTTTTGAAAATTTTTGACAAAATTTCTCCTCCTTTTTTTTCAGAAGATTTTCTCGTCTCTTTACGACAACATTAACAAGCATTAAAACACATTAGAACACACAGACAACACAGACAAAAAGAAGACGGAAAGAAGGAGAAGAAGACGGGTTTAGGAAGAAGACGAGCGCGACAAGACGACCGAGGAGGAGGAGGAGGAGGAGGAGAAGAAGATGACCGTGACTGGTTTAATCTTCTCGAAAAAATCGAGAGAAGCTTTACACGAGGCGAACGTCTCGACCGCTTCTTTGAGTTTGATTGGATGTGTGTTTATTCTTCTAAACGTGCTCGTTTTGGCGCCATCGACGAGACAATCGAGAGCGGCTCGATTGATTTACATGCTCGCCGTGGCGGATTTTGGATATTGCGTCTCGGTGTTATCGTTCGATACGACCAAGTTGGAGGAGTTGATGAGTAGTAGTGGTAGTAATTACTCGACGCCGTTGGGGTGCCGAGCGCAAGGATTTTTTATACAGCTGTTTTCGATGCAAACGGCGATGTGGTCGATATCGATGTCGCATTTCACGTACAGCTTAGTCGTGAAGAAACAAAGCGGACGGGAAACGAGAGACGTGAAGTACTATTTTGTGGTCATTTTCCTCTCGTCCGTGGCGTTGTCCGTCTTGCCGTTGTTTCGAAATTTGTACGGCGACGCGAGAATCGGTAAGTGTCACATCAAAAACGACGGCACTCAGTTGGCGGTGACGGCGAGGTTTATGCTCTTTTATCTTCCAATTTGGGTGATTATGGCTGCAAACACGTACATTTGGGTGAAGATTTTCAAGACGTTGAGAACGTTGAGAACGTTTTTGATGGAGAGCAGGATGAACGCGAACGTTGTGGTAGAAGAAGTAGAAGAAGATGATGATTATAACGAAGACGGAGATTGGGCGAAAGTGGACGTTATGGAGGAGGAAGAGAGGGACGAGAGTTCCACCTCGCGAGCAGCCTCGAAACGCGCGGTGAAGAAAGCGGAGAGTTTAGTGTACGCGTTAGCGGCGTATCCGATTATTCAAATCATTACGAATATCCCGGGAACGTTCATGCGTTTAGAGAACTTGTTCCAATACGAGAAACCCGACGTGAACGTGTATCTAGCCATCACGCACGTGGTCTTGAAGAATTTGCAAGGCTTTTTCCACGCGTTGGTGTTTATTTTTGTGCATCCGAACAAAACAGAAGTCGCGGAGACTTTAGGTGCATGTTTTTATTGTTTCGTCGGTAACAGTAGGAGGAGGGCCAGGAGATGGGGAGGAGGAATAGAATTAGCGGAAGAAGAAGGAGAGGGATTAAATACTAATAGAGAGTTGATGCCGTTGGAGTTTGAACGTAGCGATGTCGCGGCTTAGAGAGGTTGTAGAAGTAGTCATTCCTGATAAATATATATGTACACATTTGTAGAATTCAATGAAAACAGCTGCGGCGCACGGCAAATTAAACCAAAACTTCCACGTCTCCTAATCGCGCGACGAGTTTCGCGACGTCCCCTAACACACCACCCGCGGTGACTGCCGCCCCGGCGCCTGGGCCGGAAATCGTTAAACAACACGAATCGGTCGGGTTATACCTCTTCGATTCAATCTCGACGACGTTTTGGCTTCCTTGTAAATTCGCGAACGCGTGAGACATCGGAAACTCCATGAGTTCTACTTTCAGCTCTTTCGTTCGTAAATCCGCGCTTCCGCAAAATCGCAACACGTTTCCCCTCTTCTTCGCGTCCGCGAACTTTTGCGCAATGACGGTGTCGTACAATTTTCCAAACTTGTCATCAAACTCCTCCGAGGAACACGCTCTCAACTCTTCCGGTACCAACGATTCAATCGACGTCTTTTCGATGGACGCGTCCAGCCAGCCGGACTCTCTGGCCGCGATGACCACTTTTCGCGCAACGTCTTGGCCGTTCAAGTCCTCTCGCGCGTCTGGTTCCGTATACCCGAGTTTCTTGGCTGTTTTTACAACCTCAGAAAACGGCGTCGACCCGTCGAAAGTGTTGAACAAATAGGACATCGTGCCGCTAAAAACGCCTTTGATTTGGTACACCTCGTCGCCGCTACTCGTCAGGTTTCTTAAAGTCGATATGATTGGTAAACCAGCGCCAATCGTCGCCTCGTAAAACCAACTCGCCGTGGACCAACTCATAGAACTCAACCCTCTGCACTTCTGATCTCGCGCCGTCGGCCCGGAGTTACACTTCTTGTTCGGAGTTACGATATGCACGCCCAACGCCAAAAACACGTGATATAACTCCGCGATTTCATCGGACGATGTCATGTCGACAATGCAATACCGTCCTTTTTTCCACGGTTTCGTCGTAATTGTATTACCAGCGCCTAAAGATTCTTTTGTCAAAGCGTCCGAAATGTCCTGATTGTTGCTGTCGTCCGAGAGAGAGGGACTCACGTCGTCTAAAACAATCCTCTGACGTTCCAACAGACTCGAACAAGTCACAATGTCCAACTCGACGTGCAAAACCTCGTATAAATTCTTCGCCCAAATGGCTAAATCGTTCGTGCCATCGAACAACGTTTCCAACAACTCTCTGTTGTGTTCGGACGGAACGAACGGCGTCTTAAATCTGATTTCTTTTCGGGAGTTTGCGATGAACGCGATGGCGATTTTACCTTCCAAAACGTGCGATTCCGTCAGTTGAAACAAAAACTCTTTGCCAATCCCTCCGACGCCGAGAACGCCAAGAGTTAACGCGATTGGTTGTTCGGAAGAAGGAGAAGAAGATTTTGTCGCAGATTGCGGAGTGGTTGGTTGATGGGGTGCCATTGTTGTTGTTGTTATTATTATAACGAAGTAGAGAGAAAAAGTTTGATTTTGATGTTTTGCGCGGCAAACAAAACAAAGTGGGGGTGAACAAAAAATACACGAACGAACGATTTTTTTTTGATCACAAAAAGAAAGAGATATACACATATTTACACCACACACACTTTTCACGCTTTTAACAAATAATAATATGCCGAGCGTGGCATCGTTTGCAGTCAAGAAAGACGACGTCGTGCACGCGCAAGCGAACGATACGATCAAGCGATGCGTGGAGATGCTCGTCATGAAAGGTGGTTTGTTACATTAAAAGTTATTTAAAATGTGTTTTGTGTTTTGTATCTTGGACTCAAAAATCTCGTAACTGAACGCGCGCGCAACGCGCACACACCACGACGACTGACTTTTTCAAACCACAACGACAACCTTTTGAAACTGCACAGGGATTGGGTCGCTTGTTGTCATCGATGAGCTCGACGCCGAGAAAGTTCACGGGATTATCACGCACACCGACGGTGAGAGATTTTTTTCTTCTTCTTTCTTCTTGGAACTCACGATAAAAATTTTCAGTATCGCAGTGGTACCTAGAATCCGTGCCTTTGAACGAGGCGGTCAGAAAGGTGATGACTTCGCATCCAATCGCGGTGAACATGCACATGTCTAAAGACGAGGCCGCAGAAACGATGAGAAAACATAAATTGCACCATTTGCTCGTGACAGACGACGAAGGGAAGTTTTACGGCTTAATCTCATCTTTCGACATCGCGCGGGAGACGGCGTTAGACGCCAAAGCATGGTATGTCATAATCAACTTAGCTTCTGTATACGCATGAATTTTGATACCTTAGGCCATGGCCGCGACCCGAGACACATCACGATTTCATACACGTGAGTGGACCTGTCAAGTCAATTGAAAGCGCGGAGAAGATTGAAGAGGCGAAATGAATATGAGATGTTTTCTTTTGGTTCGTTGGAACAAAGGGAAGACGAGTACGAGAAACAAAAAGAATAATTAACAAAAGTTTGCAAATTTTGGTCTGCTATATACTACTTGAATACTTTTTTAAACGTGTTACAACTGCTGCGTACGTGTGTGTGCTCCTTTCTAATTCCTTTTTCTATGCTAATTCTAATCCCTATCCTTTACTCGCGAAGAGTTGCGTGAATAGCTTATCCGCCCATTGCGGCACTTCTTCTTCAATCGAAGAGACGAAGTTTACCAGAGGTTCTTGGACGTGATATCGTAATTTTCTACCTTTCGAAGCTCTGCGATCGACAATCTTCCTTCTTTTCGCGGGCTTCGCCGCACTCCTCGGGGCGTCGCCATCGACGTTACCAGACTCGAGAAACTCTTTGAGTAACTGCTCGTACATGTCGAAATCGTCGTACGATTCGATATCTTTGCGCGATTCCATGGAGGAACCATTCTTGTTCGGGCGCGCTCCGTCTTCATCTCGATCGAAATGCTCATCGTCGGAATCGTCCGAATTTGTAGTATCACCGAGCCGAGATACTTGAACGTTTTCTCCAATTTTTTTTGTGCGCGTCAGCACGGGGCGGGATCTATCGATGGCTTTCTCTGGTGCGAGCATAGCCGCACGGACTTGCTGAGAGATGTTTTGATTGAACGCCTTTAAATTTCCAGCGTTTCCAGAAGACACTTGCGATTTTCTTTGCCATCGATCGCAACTCGAATCTCGAAACTCCGCAAATTCGTTTTGCATAGCTTCGCACACGTTCCAAAACTGTTCCGTGGAGGTTAAAGGACCGCTGACACCACCGTCGCTCTTCTCCTCTTCTCGTTTCTGTTTGAGATTTTTCAATTTCGCGGCAACCTCGGTCGTGTCTACTTCGCCCGTCTTTTCAAATTGTTTCATCAAATACACCTGCAAGTGCAACATCGAGAGAAGTGTATCTTTTGCAGTAGTCGCGAGCGAGTCGAGCGATTTGTTTGCGCTTTCCGAGAGACGACGCAAACCTTGATTGGCGAGTGGACCTGGCATTTTCATGCCGTTTTCGATGCCTTTTTGCAACTTGATCCGCATCCGGAGCATTTGCTCCCACAGAGCTCTCTGAATGCGCACAGACTTTGATTTTTGTTCTGTTTTCGCTTTTTGCTCCGCCAAGCGTTTCGTTTCTTGTTCTTCGAGCTCAAACTTTTTCAGTTCTTCTTCAAGTCGCGGATCGGCGGCATCCTCGATTTCATCGTCGTCGTCTTCATCGTCTTCGTCTTCTTCTTCTTCGTCTCGTGCGCTCGCTCGTTTCGTACTCGATGGTTTTCTTTTCACGTCATCCTTTTCCATGGCACCTGCGTAATCAAAATCATCGTCGTCGTCCTCAAAATCATCATCATCGTCGTCGTCCTCTTCATCCTCTTCTCTATTGTCTTTCGCTCCACCTCCTTCACCTCCGAGTTCATCTTCTTCTTCGTCGTCATCTTCATCCATTGCATCTGCATCATCATCGTCGTCTTCGTCCTCTTCATCTTCATCTTCGTCGTCAGAAATATTCAATCGTGGCAATTCTGCCTCAAACTTCTTGAACATCTTTGCCGCTTCTTTATCGCTCTTCCTTCTCTTACCTTTTTTCCGCGTGGCTGAATCCAACACCGCGCGCATCTCTTCATCGCCTTCATCGTGGATGTTCCATCCCCCGTCGTCGTCGTCGTCGTCGTCGTCGTCGTCGTCGTCGTCGTCGTCGGAAAAGTTGTCGTATTCGTTCCTTCGTGTGCTGCCTTCTTTCTTGTTTTTGTTCTTTTCTTCCTCTTCTTCGCTCTCGTCGTCCGAATACTCTTCCTCTTCTGCCGATCCTATGCTTTTGTTCTCAAAATCTTCTTCCTCATCGGGGTAATCATCTCCCTCAAAATCGTCTAGGTCTACATCTTCGTCGTAATGCGGATTGTTCTTCCTTAATTCCTCTTCCTCGTCCGCGAACATCTTCGCTCGGCTCGTGCTTTTTCCGGCGTATTCTCCCTCGTTGAGTGCAATATCTGCCCGCATTCGCAGTTTACCCGAACGATCATCCGCCGCGTTGGATAATAGTTTCTCCTCGAAACTAATATCTTTATCATCATCATCGTTACCATCTTCTTCTTTTTCTTCTTCCTTTCCTTTCGATTTCTTCTCTAAGACTTCATTTTTATCATCCGAGTCGGAAGAAAATCCAACGAATCCATCGTCGGCGTCGCCGCCGTTTTTTCCTCCTCGGTCGAAATCTTTCAGAATCTCCGGCACTTTGTTAAAGTCCATCTTCAGTTCTCCTCTCTCGATATCGTCGTCGTCGTCTCTCGATGACGATGGTGGTCTCACCTTCATGTCCTCAAAGTTTTTAAACTTATCGATCAGCGCTTCTTTGCTCAACCGAGTCGAAGGGAGAGGTGGCAGTCGTAATTCCTCTTCTTCCTCTCCTTCTTCTCCTTCTTCTTCTTCTTCTTCTCGTTTTTCATGAGAAGCGTCGCTTTTCCGTTTCTTCATCTTCCTTTCGCGGCTTTTTTCTGCCGACTTTTTCGCACGAGTCTGCCCCGAAAAAAAATCATCATCCTCTTTTTTCCGTCCAGAAACACGAGCTGACGTGGAATTTCAAATCTCGTTCGTTTTTCAAAAAAATTCAAAAATGAATTCAAATCGATTGAAGCACTTTTTTCTCTTCTTCATAACAACAGAGAAGAGAGATATAAACAACGCTTTAGCTCGCTTCTTACACACATAGCATTATATTCCTGCGAGAAGACGCGCGACAAAAACGCTGCTCGATTATTACGAGTTACACATCATCACACATTATTGATTGCGTGATACCATCTTCTTCTTCGTTTACTATTTATTATTTAAAACATCATGATGAAGACGATCGAAACGTCCTCCACGTCCTCCGCCTCCTCTTTTTTCTCAGCGGCAGCAAAGAAGAAGAAGACAATGAAGATGAGTTTAGGTCTGAAAAGAAGAACACCGTCATCATCACTCCTTGGTCGACTGGTCGTTCGCGCGGCGGCGACGGATGCTACCGATGAGAATGAATCTTCTTCCTCTTCTTCCTCTTCGTCTTCGTCCGTGGTAAAACAACAACAGAGCAACGAAAACGTCGAGTTTGATTTTTCCGCAATTGGAGGAGGTGAAAAAGAAGCAAAAAATATTAAGAAAGAAGAAGAAGAAGAACAACGACGTAGTCTCGTCGACCCGCTGTCGCCGGAGTTTACGAAAATCGACGACTCGATTCAATCGGTCACCTCGGGTGGGATTTTGAAGAAAGCGTCGTCGTCGTCGTCCTTGCCGTCGTCTTCTGCGAATAGTACTACAGTCGTCGAAGAAGAAGAAGAAGAAGAAGAAGAAGAGAAAGAAGAAGAGAAAGAAGAGAAAGACGTGGCTTCTCCTTCTTCTTCTTCGCCTTCCACCTCGTCCTCGCTGCAACAGCAGGACAAGAAAAACGCGCTCCTTGGCGCGGCATCGATTGGAGCCTTAGCGGCTGGGTTTGGGGCCTCGGCTTTATCGAGCGCCATCGAAGGATTCGCTCCAATGGCGGCGTTTGAACAACTCGTCGGTTTAGGCGCGACGTTGAAGTATGGACCGGAAGTTCTCAAGCCTTTGCTGAGCGAACGCGGGAGGCAAGAGGCGAAAATTTCCGCCGCGGAGAAGATTGAAGAGGTTTTGAAGGACGAATCGATTTTTAACTTTATGAAATCCACTGGAAACAAAGACTTGGACGAACGCTTGAAGAAAGCCATGAGTGGTGGGGATTTGGATTGGGAGAGTCAAGACGCGAAGGTGTTGAGAGCCATCGTGACGGATTTCGTCTCGGATACCGATTTTCAGTTGATGTCGCAAGGAGAACGATTAAAAGCGTTGCAAACGTTGCCAGAAAAATTGGAAAAGGCGCAAGATTTGGTGTATAAAGCGCAAAAAGAAGCAGCGGAGTTTGAATCGCAAGTGAAGAGCGCCAAGTTGGAAGCGCGCATGGCGCTCGATAAACGCACGAAGGAGATTCAAGATTTACAACGCTCGAGCGAGCAAACGGTCTCGGCGTTGACGAATCAAATCTCGTTGTTGTCCGGACAGAACTTGAATAACCGCGAGGCGATTGAAAACTTAAAACAAGAGCTTTTGGACGCGAAGAAAGAGTTGGAGAAATTTGAAAACATGGAACGCGAACAAACGCAAGATTTTCTCAACGCCGAGGCGCAAAACACCAAAGTCATCGACGAAATCAGAAACCAGGCGAAATTAGCCGAACGAGCGTTGTTGGAACAAATGGAGTTCGTGAGAAACGAGACGAAGAACGAAATTGAGACGTTTAAAGCGGACATGGAAGTGCAAGAGCAAAAAATGAGAGCGGATATGGCCGAGGAACTCGAAAAGAAGAAACAAACGCTCGAAGTGCAAATGAGCATTCCGTTGGAGAAAGCGAACGCAAGAATCGTCGATTTGGAGCAAAAGTATCACGACATCTCCGTGAAGTTGATTCAAAGAAAACACGAGTTGGCAATCGCGAACGAACTGTTGAAATCGGTCCAAAACGAGTTGTTTACGCGAGAACAAGCGCACGACGAGGAAATCCAATCTATACAAGAAGAACTCACGAAGGCGAAGAACGAGATTTCTTTATTGGAAGCGTCCATCATCGAAGCCACGGAGAATGAGGGCATGCGCGTCGCGAATATTGAGAGACAACTCGCGAATGAAAAGTTTGCGCACGAAAGCGCAAAGCTAGCCTCGTACGAGGCCGAGACGGCGTTGAAAGAAGCCGAACTCGCTTTCGATGCCGAGAAGAAGCAACTTCTCGTAAACTTGGCACAACAGTTGGAGAACGAAAAGAATGACTATGAGAAGGACGCCGAAATGGCCGTCAAAGAGATTGAAATGATTGAACTCGAAGTCGAAGAGTCGAAGAAGACGAAAATCTCCTTGGAGCAAGAGTTGACGAAGATGCACCAACACTACGAGGAGACGACGTTGCGCGCAAACGAGAGAAACCGTTCGTTACAAAGCGAGTTAGAAAACATGAAGAATAGAGTTCAAGCGTCTGCGGCAAAAGCCGAGGAAATGGAAAAGGCGCAAATGGAAGCTTTGCAGCAAATTCAAATGGAAAGAGCAAACTTTGCCTCGGAGAAAGAGGAGATGCTCCAAGAGAAAGAGGAGATGCGCCAAGAGTTTCAAGCCAACTCGAAGCAATACGAGAGGGAAATTTCCAACTTGCACGAACGCGTAAAGAAGGAGCAATCAAACGCGAAAACCTTCCGCGACGCTTTAATGCACGCCGAAGAGCGTGTTCAAGGGTTCATGCAGAAAATTACGACTTTGCAAACGGAGTTGGACTCTAAAACGGACTTGAGCGAAGACTACAAGGCGCGTTTGGACAAGGCGCAAAACTACGCGATGAAAGTCAAAATGGAGGCAGAGATGAAAGTCAAAGAGCAAATGAAGAAAGTGTGGGAGTTGGAAAGAACTTTGCAAGAGAAAGATTCGGCCGTGGAAAGCTTGAAACAAGAGTTACACGAGGCGTCGCAAGCGGCGTTGAATTTGGTCGAGCCTTCGGAAATCGAAGAAATGCAAAGAAACATGGAATTGTTGAACGCGCAAAAGATGGAAAAAGAGGAAGATGCCTCGAACGCGCGCGCCGATTTGTTGGCGCAACGAATGGTGAACTCTTCTTTAGTCGAGCAAAAACAAGAACTTGATGACAAAAACCGCGCGTTGCGCCAAGACGTAGTGACGAGACAAAGGTACGAAAACTCCGTTCACCTAAAGAACGTCCAAGAGACGGAGCAAAAGTTGAAGGATACGCAGAGAAACTACGAAAGTATGAAGCAAACGTTTCAAAATGCCGCGAAAGAAAACATCGAATTGAAGAGAGAGTTGAGTCAAACGGTTCAAATCGAGAACGCGGCGAAAGATGAGGTGAGAAGATTGACTGCGCTCGCGAATGAGCTCGAAAACAGACTCGCTGAAGCGGATAACCACGCGTTGCGAACGACCGAGACGTTGGCGAAAGTCAAAGAAGAAGCTCAAATCGAAGCGATGAAGATTGTCTCGGAAACCAAAGAACGCGCGAAACAAGCCGAGTCGTTGTTGATGAAAGAACGAACTGAAAGCGCCGTGACCTATTCCGCGCTCGAGTTGCAGTTAGGTTCGTTACAAATGGAGTTGGACAAAGAGAAGAAGCAAACGTCGGTTTTGTTCAGCGAACTCGATTTGAAGAAAGAAAAATTGAGCACCTTCCAGTCTGAATTCGAAGAAAGAGAAGCGCGAGCCGTGGAAAAGGTTCGAGAAGATTTCCATTACCAAATGCGCGCTCTTGAGGAGAAAGTTTTGATTGCCGAAGCCGCCACTCGCGACGCGGAGATGCGCGCGGAGGCTTTACAACAACTCGCGGAGAAAGCCGAAGACGACTCGGCGAGAACGTTTGACGCCGCCGTGAAGGCAGTCACGGAAGCAACGAATAACAGTGCCGCCGCTGCTGCCGCTACTGCTCCCGCTGCTCCCGCTCCCATTACTCCAACTTCTACCGTCATCACCGCGCAATCATCGTCGGTAGATCTCACAACGACGTCGAATAAAACGCCGCTTTCCAAAATGAAAAAAGCAGATCTCGTCGCCGCGTGCGAGGCGATGAACTTGGACGCCGCCGGAACCGTCCCGGTCTTGCGAGCGCGATTACGAGCCGCAGACTACTAAATGATGATCAAAGTAAAAATCCTACTACATCTGCAACTCCTATACCTACTGACCCCGCGAGAATGACCCCTCTTTTTCGCGTCATCTATAGATGAAACGTTTTGTAAAAATGAAAGAGAGAGAGAGAGATCTCCTCTTCTGTCTACTAAAAAATAATTTTTCATGATGAATTTTTTTTCAACTAAAAACGTCAGAAAAGAAAGCACACACACACGATGGCCTTTTTCTTTCTGGTGTTGATTTTCTTCACCCTTACCACCACCTCAACCATAGCGACGAAGACGAACGACAACCAAAAGCCGAAGGTGGTTCAAAAACACTTCTTAGGCGTCGACCCTCTTTTCCAGCACAAATACTCCTTTGATGACGATGACGATGAAAAAAAATTCGCGTGCAACGACGGGAAAACAATCATCGATTTTACAAAAGTAAACGACAACTTTTGCGACTGCCGCGAAGACGGCTCGGACGAACCGGGCACGAACGCGTGCAGTCACGCGATACACTCGCACGGCTTTTACTGTCAAAATCTCGGCTCGACTGCGAAACTGATCAAAAGCTCCTTCGTGAACGACAACGTTTGCGATTGTTGCGACGGTTCGGATGAAAAATTCAACACGAAAAAACACTGCGAAAATACGTGTTCAAAAGACGGTATGAGGACGATGGAATCGTTGCGAGAAGAGGTTCGAGATTTCGAGATTGGCATTCGAAAGAAGCGAAACGAATACGCGAAGAAGATGGAAAACGCGAAAAAAGAAGCGGAGAAAGAAGTTGTTCGATTGCAAAAAGCCGTCGAACAGTTGCGGGAAGAAAAAGAAAAGAACGAGGCGGAAGAGGAGAAGGCGAACGAAGTCTTTCGAGAAAAGGAGAAGTTGAAAGAAGAGAGAGAAGAAGAGGAGGAGAGAAAGAAGAAACAGGAGGAGGAAAAGGAAAAGGTGGAGGAAGAAGAGAAGAGACATCATCATCCAGACGACGAGAGCAAAGAGGAACGAGAGATGAGAGAGATGGAAGAGGAGATGCGGGAAATCGAGCGAGAGGAAGGCGAGGTGGATCGAGCAGCGGCGAAAGTGGCCGCGAGCGATAGCAACGACGAAAAAAAGGGAGAAGAAGATATAAACAGAGAGGAGACGGACGAAGAGAGAGGACGACGGATTGCCGAGCAGTGGGTGCACGGAGACGACAACGATCATCGTGAAGGAGAAAATGAAGAGGAGGAAGATTTCATCGATGGCGATTATGGACATCACGATCCCTACGAAGAAGAGGATGACTACGACGAAGATGGTCACTATCCCCCTCACGACGACGACGACGACGACTTTGACGACGACGACGACGACAACAACATCGGGGAGGAAAGAGATGTGGAAGCATCGAAGAAGGAAAAAGTTGGAATGTTTGGACGCGTGAAACAAATGGTAATGGGCAACAAGAAAGCAAAGAAGAAAGCGAGAGGCGGCGGATCTGACAACGATGACGACAACAAAATGGGAGAGGAAGAACGCGCGCTCGAAGACGCTCGGAAAGTAAAAAACGAAGCGTCGAGGAAAGCAAACGAGGCGAGGGAAAAGTTCGAGGAATCCAACGCGAAGTTATCGGCATTCAATGCGAAAATAGAACGGCTCTCGTCCGAGACTGACGACGAAACCACGAAGCTGCTCCTCGGCGCGTTGTCCGACCAGTGTTTTTCTACAAAAGCGGATAAATACACGTACGAAATTTGCCTCTTTGGCCAATCAAAGCAAGACAACCACGTGCGATTAGGCGACATGAAAAGCGAGATTACCTTTGACGACTCGTCGGGTAAACGTTTCGCGAAATTCGAAAACGGCGAAAAGTGTTGGAACGGACCGAAAAGGTCCATGACGGTTGAATTAGTTTGCGGAAGTACGGAATCTTTGTTCGACGTTCAAGAACCGAGCCGGTGCGAGTATTCGAGCAAATTATACACCCCAATAGCGTGCGACGAGAAAACATTAGATGAGAAGAAAATAGAGCTGGACAGTTTAGCAGAGCGAGAGAAAAATACCAACGAAGAAGCAGAGGTGGAGTACGTCGTAAACTTTTAAAAGTTGTGAAGTTTTAAAAGCTTGCTATTTCTACGTGTTTATGCAGCGCTCTCTTCTAACAAAATCATCATCAGTGTGTTACTCTAAATCACACGTCAAATCCTTCCTTTCGTAAACACACCAAGTGCGCTTCCACTAATTTCTTGCATCTCTCGTCCTCCGCGCCGAATTCTCCCACGCACTGATCTCTCGTTTCTTTCGTCTCTGGACACGCGCAACAGATTTTCTTCTTTTTTGGTTGTTGTTGTTTTTCTTCTTCTTTCTTCTTCCTCCCCCAAAACATTGTGTATTCTTCGTATCACAATCAATCACACACACAGTTATGACGTTTCGTTTCGTTCTTTCGCAATTTTTTTTTTCTGTCTCTCCTCTCGTCGTCCAAAAATTCCATATAATAAGCTCGATGATGATGAAAAAAAGAACAACAAAAACACGGACGAAGAAAGTTCTGCTCTTTTTCATCACAAATCAAAAAATCCAGTCAAAAAAACATGAGTCAAAAAAAAAATATCTGTCTGTCGTCATCTTTCTTTTCCGATCTCTCTCTTTCCTTTTCGCGTCGTCGTCAAAAGTAATACACTCGTACTGTGTTCTCTGCACTCAACAAAGATATCACAGTAAAAGAGAAAATGATCTGCTGTCATCATCATCAGCGAGTTTTGTCACTCGTCGCGACAACAACAACAACAACAGCAACGCACACGTCTTCGTCTGTTCGAAGATTTGGAAGAAGACCAATACTAAGAACAACAACAACAACATCGACAACAACATTTTTAAGAGCAACAAAAAAAGATTCAATCGATTGGGACGAACAGAACGACCGGTTTAAAGCGGAACGTATTTTCGACCAGTGTTTAGGCGCGATCGCGGATGGCGACGAAGATATGCTCGAATCTTGTTTGTTACAAATCGAGTCCGATAAGAAAGTGCAAAAACTGAGCAAGAAACTCGAACAAGCCGCGCCGGATGTGTTTTGGAAAAAAAAGGTGAAGGAAATCGCAGCGGCGAGAATCGTGGACGATTGCATGTCTGCGATTTTATCCGGAGACGCGAGTGAGATCGACGGGTGCATGGTCGAGTTAGAGAATGAAGATTCCATGGAATATTTGGAAGGTTCTTCAAAGTAATACGAATAATTATATCATGATTGTCATCACATTTAATACTACAAACATCGTCTTCGTTCTGTTCCGTGTGTTGTTGTTGTTGTTGTTGTTGTTGTTGTGTTCGAGTTTCGTCTCCTCTTTCTTCACAAAAAAAGTGCATCATAATGTCCTCCTCAAAGGTCTTTCTCAAGACGACGACGACGATAAAGACGACGAGAACGACACCGAGAAGACAAAGAAGACAAAGAAGGAAGATTTCATCGTCAACATTTAAAAATAATAATAACAACACTAACAACAACAACAACATGGAATCGATCTTGCACGAACACGAGATAACAGATATTTTCCTCGACCAGTTTGGCGTTTTACACGACGGCAAGAACGCATTCCCGGAAGCGATAGAGTGTTTACGAAGAATCCATCACAAATATCCAGACGTGAGAGTGCACGTACTCTCAAACTCGAGCAGACGTCGGACGTCCACGCTGAGAAAATTGAAACGGATGGGATTTGAAGACGAGTGGTTCCAATCGGCGATGACGAGTGGTGAAGTCTGTCACAAATTCATCGAAAAGGATATTTTAAATACCGATACGAATTCGTCGTCGTCGTCGTCGTCGTTTACTTTCTTGCACTTGAACTGGGGGGAAAGAGGCGCGGTTTCGTTACCGTCTGGATGCGTCTTACCGCAAAGTAAAGAAGAAGCGATTGAAAAGACCACGCACGTAGTCGCCTCTGGATGCGAGAGTATGTCCGTTCCGGGGACGACGCTGGGGAGTTACGACAGACAAGTGCAAAATATTCAACGTCTGACGCACGAGGAGATTAAAGAGGTGTTGACTGGGATCGCGAAAAGGTGCGAAGAAAACGGTGACTTGCCGCCGAAGATGTTGTTGGCGAATCCGGATTTTGTCACCGTCAACGGCGACGCGTTAGAAGTCATGCCGGGAACGATTAGCCTCTGGTATCGAGACATTTTGAACGAGGTCTTTCAAAAAAAAGGAGAAGTAAGCGGCGGCGCGTTCAACGCGGACGAATACGTCGTCAAGCTCGGTAAACCGGCGCCAATAATATACACTACGCTTTGCGAAGAGATTAGTGGTAGAAGTAGAAGTAGGAATAATGAACACAGCGACGACGAAAAGGAGGAAAAAAATGCACAAACGTTTTTCTCTAAATGTTTGTGCGTCGGGGATTCTTTAGAACACGACATAAAAGGCGCGCAATCTGTCAACGCGAAGAGTTGTTTCATCGTCGAAACGGGCATCCACGCGGAGGAGCTTGATTTTTCTTCTTCGTCCGCGTCGGGAGGCGACGGAGACGAGTCCGAGTTCGAAGCCGCTCTCGAAGCGATGTGCGAGAAATATAAAGTTGCATCTCCTACGTGTACAATCGCAAAGTTCTCGTGGAACTAGACGAAGAGGTTGGAGAACATGTTTGATGATGATCATTACTCTGTACCAGTATTGTTTATAAAACGCTTTCTACTAGTTTATTATAGTATAGGATTATTGAAAGACGCCTTTGTGGATCTGAGAGTTATCTTCAATTATTATAAGTATTCGTTTTTGTCCCGTATTTTATGAACCCTCTTCAAACATCCGCCGCCGTCTTTGTATGTTTGTGTTCGTTTTATTATATTTCACCACCGAACGCCACTTTTTATAGCTGATCCGTGTATTTTATTCCTTCTTCGCCAAACTTACTCCTTCCTCTTCTTTCGTCGACTTTCTTACATTTCCGTCGGCATTGGAGCGACCAACTCCATGTTGTACGCCGAACCACCGTGCTTGGACTCATCCAAACCCAACTGTTCTTCTTCCGGAGACGTTCTCAACATGTTCATTTTCTTCAACGCCAAGAAGAAGAGACCGAGCAAACCGCCGACCCAGAGGAAAATGCAGATGACGCCGACGACTTGGGCGCCGAGCATACTGCCGTCGCCGCCATAAAAGACACCCGCGCACTTCTCGGCGCCGCCGTAGACTTCGACAACGTATTCTTTCTTTGCCATGAGACCGACCCAGACGACGCCAAAGGCGCCGCACGCGCCGTGCATCGGCGCCGCTTCCAAAGGATCGTCAATCTTAAGCTTCAAGAGCAATTTACCAGCGCCGTGGATGACCCACGCGGAGATAAAGCCGCAAACGATGTGGGATCCTCTAGAGTCGACCTGCA
>JGI24913J38484_100021_pt1 | contig 18769 bp, 15 predicted proteins | sample LinPfosmplate1_FD_38484 | JGI IMG/M metagenome (IMG submission 38484)
TGCGCTCGGGACGACTGAAAAGTTGACCGAGTTCAATTCACCAACAGAAACGTGTCCACAGTAACACCAACGAAACAACTCTGAATGCGCTCGGGACGACTGAAGAGTTGACCGAGTTCAATTCACCAACAGAAACGTGTCCACAGTAACACCAACGAAACAACTCTGAATGCGCTCGGGCTGGTTGAAAAATCAACCGAGTTCAATTCACCAACAGCAACCTGAACACAGTAACACGAACGAAACAACTCTGAATGCGCTCGGGCTGGTTGAAAAATCTACCGAGTTCAATTCACCAACAGCAACCTGTCCACAGTAACACGAACGAAACAACTCTGAATGCGCTCGGGCTGGTTGAAAAATCTACCGAGTTCAATTCACCAACGGCAACCTGTCCACAGTAACGCCAAAAAACAACTTAGAATGCACTCGGTCTGGTTGTGAGTAACGGGTGACGTCGCCGCTTGTAGGTTCGCTGCCGGAGAGACATGCCTGAGAGACGCTGCGACAAAACTTCGAGGGTATAGCAAACGAGGAAAGCAAGCTCTCACACAAGGCGCGATCGAGGAGTCGGCCGGCAAACTCGACGAGGCAAGAGACCACACAGAGATCCTGCAGCTGTGGTTACGCGGTGTAACAGAACCAGGAGCACTGTACTACTCGGTAAATGAGTGCGGAAACGCGCTATACAAGAGGAAAGGAGGCCCCTTGGCTACAGCGAACAGCTCTCCGCAGGTAGCCGCCACATTAGCGACCTACCTGGAATCGAACCCACCTGTTCACCCATTCGAACACCAGCCAGTAGTGACCGGCCTGGATGCTAAGGGCGCGCAGGAGTTGTTCCAGTCGGAAATGTACCCAGAGCTCGTGAGCCACCAAGCGGCGTTCCCGAAGCGCACACGAACCGGCACAAATACCAACAGCACGCTGGGCACGTACAGGTGCGAACTGCACCCGAGCAACATGACATGGGAAGAACTGAAAACAATTGAGGACTCGGATGTCGATAGGGCAGCCGGTAGCAAAGCAGCAATTGAGGCATTCAAGCGCATCATAGACCAATACAAGATACTGAATGACGCATGGAACAAAGCAACGCGAGCGGACGCCGAGGCTGCATTGAACGAGCTGAGCGGAGGAGACACCGAAACCCCTGCGAACAAACTGACGATGCTGTTGACCCTCTACCATTCCGTCGAGGTGCTGACGCCACTGCCACAGGCATACTGGCTGGCGGAGGGAGTGCGGTACGAAGGAACGTGCGGAAAATGCTGGGCGATATGCTGCTGCTGCGTGACGTACTACTGCACTGTTCGAGACCAGCGCGAAGAATCAGGTGAACAAAACCAAATGTCGTTGTTGACGGAAGTCAACACGCGATTGACCCAAACCGACTCCCGCCAGCTTCGATTGGGGAGGACGACGGCGCGGACAGGAGTGGGACACGCGCTCCATAAGCCACCGTCGCAACAGGCATTCATGACACCCGTTAAAGGGCTCACTCGAAGAGACAACATGTCGGAAGTACGTCGCAGCGGATCACGCAATATCACTCCGGAACAAAACGAAGCGATGTTGCGAGACCCAAAGGGCGCGACATTCAATAACCGAACAAAAACAGGTCTTGCGACGCAGACCACCATGCCGGGATGGGCATCAGGAGGCCAGACATGGGCGTGCACAAGGTGCACATTCCGTAACGAACGTACGAAGCGGGCATGCGAAATGTGTGACCAAGTGAAGGATGTGACGGTGCGTGCGTTGAGCGCTAGCACTGACACCAGCGCCAGGTACTCAACAGGCAGCAACGCGGGCACCGGCTCAAGCAGCTCGGACTGCGAGACACAGTTGGTTCCCGTGTTAAAGCAAGGCAACGACCTCCGTGGCGGCGCCGGCAGTGGCGCGTCAGGTAGCAGCGACGACCTCGTTATGAGCGCGGTTGATCTGTCAACGCCACGAATGGAAATTCGACAGCGCCGCTATGAGGTGAAGTTGGACGCGATGACGGTAGAGAAGCTGAAGCAGGCGTGCCGGGATAGATCGCTGCCAGTCGGTGGTGTGAAGGCTGTCCTGCTAAAGCGGCTGAAAGAATCCGGCAACGCGAATGGAAAGAACACAGCCGGCAAGGGAAAACGGAAAGAAACGGGAGGCAAGCGTAAGAAATCCAAACGCAAGCGAAAGAGATCGGTAACGGACATCGAGGTAGGCGACGGAAGCTCCGCAGATGATTTCGAACAAAAGAGGCCAGCTACAACAGGAGTTGGCGGTGGTGGAGGTGGTGATGCCAGTGAAAGTAGTGGTGATGGTGAAGGTGGTGATGGAGGAGGAGAATACGTGAAACCAATCTGCACAAGGAAGAAAACGAAACCCAAGTATGGCCGCACTCCGTTAACATATACGCAATATGGCAGCAACGGCAATTTGAAGAGAACACCAGACGGGCTAGACATCGACGAGACCAGACTATATTGGACTTTGGTAAATTGGAGAAATAAGATGGCAAAAAGCAGCAATTACGCTTACAAATGGATGGTCTTGAGTAACATCACCCTTTACGGCGTTGTTGAAGGTTCACGAGAGGATTCGTTCTTGCTACGCGACGTCTCTGGGTTGGGAGGAGAAGGGAAGAAAAGGAAAAAATATGGCGCAGACATAATCAAAGTACTGCATGACCACCACACGAACAACCCTAGGTAAGAGATGACGTAGACCACGAAAACCAGCTAGAGGAACACGTACTGCAACCCTTGACTGAAACGCGCAATTACGAATCTCAGGTATAGCAACTTTGAGGACGAATCCGAAGGCACTTGACAAGCGGTACGAACGCGCACGCTGCAGCTCCACCAACCCGTACTCACTACCTGCCTCATACGCAGACGACTATGGAAAACGGGCTTCGCTCGCAGTGCCAGCGGTACGTAGTATAACACAGCTGCATCTTATCCAGCATTTCTGCCCGTCACTAGTACTAAAAATGCCATTTCAACTCGCAACACAGGTTCTGTGACGACGGCCATACCATAAAGAAGACGAAACAAGAAAGCGGTGCGTGTGGCATCCACCCAACTGCACAAACCGCTCGTACTGACGCACGCCGCTGATTTCTCCACGCAGATGCAGCGCTCGCGAAATGAATGAACCATATAACCGGTACGCCGAATCCAAATAAGCAGAGAAACACGCTAACCCCCGTATACCCTCGTTGCAGATTGTATTTACATACCTCGTGAAAATGAGGTCGCTCGCTACCGATTTGTGCGTGAGCGCGCGCGTCATTTTCAGGCCCTCATTTTCACGCGCTTTCGGCCCCTTTTTATTATCGCCGCCTTTTAGCCGCTTTTTTTTTTTTATAACTAGCTTTTATTAATCGCGACTTATGGACTGACTTCTTATAAATAGAAGGACTGACTATTATTAATAAAATAGCTGCGAGAGTTACTTATAGCACTTGGCAGTATTATTATCGAGAGTCAGAGTAAGTCATTTTGAGAGTCAGAGTAAGTCGTTCCCCTCCACGCTCCACGACCACAACTCCACGACTCGCGAGGACCTCGCGGCGGGGGCGGGGGCGCCCGGGGTATAGGGCCCGCTCGAGTGGGGCTCTTGGGGCTTCAATGCAGCGCGAGGGCGCTGTTCCGGAGTTCAAAAAAAATGTCACGCGCATCGCATCTTTAGACTAAATAAAGCACTAAGCACCTCGAATTGCTCGTACGGGCGACGCTGAAAAGTGCCATTGGATTTTGCAGCCTGATTGCGAGCAGGTCATTTTCAGCACCACCAACTTGCAACCTGCATCCCGGCGATCGACCTCTTCGCTGTTTTTTTCGCCGGTGTTCGTATTCGACCATTTTGCGGGGCTGGCCCTGCCAGCCCCGCATTCCGGCTGGTCGACCCCCATGCCCCACCGCTCCCTTTTCTACCTACAGCTACCCCCTCCTTGCTCACCACCACCCCTCCCGCCCCCCTCTCACTGTTTAACAACAAGTCGTTGCCTTCGTCGTCAACTCTTCCCGACCTTCGCTGACAACAAGTCGCTTAATCACACTGCATGATGAGACATTTGCCCCAACAACCCAATCTGGTCAATTCGTACCGCACTGATGCGCTCTGAGCAGATTGCTGGCTGGAGTTGCAGTGGGTGCAAACCTATTCGAGCACGCGCTCACTATGTAGCATTGAGCGCAGCAACACCCCCACCGATCACCGATCAATACCTGGAGGACCTAAATTTCGTGAGGGCACACCATTACCAGAACAACAGCCGTCGTTATCACCTGTGAAATACAAGGCGGTTCATGTTTGGCCCGGCGAGGACAAATGCCATCCAGGTCCGAAAATTTCAGAATAATCGCCGGTGCTCACTCAGTATAGAAAACGAACCGCGGGCAATATCGGGATTTGTCCACCCAGTTGTGGTGAGCCCCTCGGCGAAGCTACGGATTACAGGTCACCGATTTCGAGCATCGCGGCCCCCTGACGAATCCCGATATGGAGAACAGAGGTAAAAATGCGTTTGAGTGATGTTTTTTTGGCTGTGCCCGTGCAGTTCCACTCGGAGACCTGACACCCAGTAATAGGTGCTGCCACATGGCCTGCATGTCTTCCCGACTTGCTATTGGTGTGTTTGTTTTTCTCCATTGCCTTTGGTGTTGTTTTTGTTTCGTTGCTTTTGCCATTTGCTTCCGCTCTCTTTGCCCTTCGTTCTTGTTGTGCTATTTTTCGCACTCCTCGGGGTAGCTTCTCCTGTTTCTTCCTCCTCCTGTTACTTGTCGGCTTGTTTCCTGTGCGGATCGTGTAGCTTCTCTTACTTCTTCTCGTACTCTTTGCTGCTGTTGCAACTACTTTGTTGCCTCGCCGTTCAGCGCTATTCATTTCTCTTTGTACGGTATATATGTTGTAGGTGTTTCGCTCTCGTCCGTCTTCTCGCCCAGGTGTTCGCTTCATGGTCGCGTTGTTTGCATTCCACGCGGTACGCACATTGGCTTGTGTCGTCTCGCGGTCGTTTTGGTGTCTTGGTCTATTAGTTCCGTGCTACGTGAGGCAGGCTGTGCACCTACGCTTGAGTTCCCTTTCTTCTCCTTTGTTGTAGAGGCAGGCTTCTCCCGTTTGGTGCTTCCTATTATCTCGTGATGAGGAGGCAGGTTTCAATTCCTGAGTGTCCTTCGATCCCATGTATCAAGTAGGGGGATGGTTTCTCTTCTGGTTTTGGTATCCTTTTATCTCCTGTAGTACGTGCCTTTAGTGTCCTTCGCCGTTTCCTTCTTCTGTGTTGTCGTTCTTTCGTATTTTCCCACTTCGGTCGGTGTATATATAGGTGGTATGCTTGTTCGCTTGCCGTTGCGCAGGGTTACTGCCACCGAGTTTCTCGTCGGTGCCCTGCCGGCCCTTGTCGTTGTTTAACTGCTTGTGCGCGGCCCATGATGGCCGCGCCTAAAAAATCCAATGTCGTTCGGGTTGCCCTGTGCCAGGTTTCCCGTGTTCGTTGCTCGTGTTAGTGCTCTCGCAGTGCGTGAGCTGCTGCTCGTCTGTAGTCTGATGTTGCTGGCCCGTTTTGCGATGTCTCGTTCTATCGGTACTCTGTCTCTTATGCCCTCTGTTGCCGTCCACTTTACGTCTTTCGCCTGTTCGTGGAGCTTGATTATCAGTTCGTCTTTGCTTATGGTCTTCGTTGTGCCGTCGTCGTGCTCCATTTCCCATTCGTCGCCCGAGATGCCCATGATTGTATACTTACCTACACTTGCTCCCATTGCGTATGGCATACCACATGTCTCTTTTCTCTATCTCTTCCCACAGTTCGTCTATGGCGTCTCTTACCGCTATATCGTATTGTTCGCTTTTGAGCCATGTGTGTTGTGTCATCAGTTCTTCGTCTTCTATCTTCGTCAGCTTCGCCTGGCCGTCGTAGATGAGGACTTCGGTTTGCTTCAGGGTGCTGGCTTTGATTGGCCATACTACTGCAATTCCTGCTGTCGTTCGTATCGCCGATTTCCTCATTGTCTTGGCGTTCCTGTGGTGTGCTTTCTTCATGCCGTCTGTGTGTACAAGCTGTGCACAAGCCTGTGTTTGGGTCATTATTTTCGGTTTCATACCTTTTCCGTCGGTAGTGACATATTTGTCTTTGCCGTCGATTCGTTCCCTGTGCACCACGTACCTATACTTACCTGCCTTGACTCGTGTGTCTGCTCCGCCTCTTGCTCCTCCTCTCCTGAATTCGTCATGTGCCACGACTCCCATGGCTCCATGTGGTTCCTCCCATAGTACCGTTCCTATCGGTAGGCTGGGGCTGTACTTTCTCGTCCCCTGCGGTGTTGGTGCTCTTTCGTTTGCTGTCGCTTCAACGGCCTCCATGTGTAGCTTGTTTACTGCCTCCGTGACCGTGTTTGCATTCGTCGGTGTCTGGGTTGGGGCTACTCCATGTACCATTCCTGCTCTTCGTAGGTATCCTTTGAGTGTTCTCCCCTGCATTTCCATAGTCCATAGCGGCAACGCGTTGCTTCCACATGAGTTTGTACGTCACTTTCAGGGCATGTCTCGCCGTTTCCTTCCCTATACGTTCGATTTGCCTTTGGGATAGGCCTATGTCCATCAGTTGCGTTCTGAATGTTGTGGGTAGCAGTCCTACGTATGTGAGCTCTCCTAGGGGTGATTTCAGTGTGCTTCGCGTCGCTCCTGGCCAGCATGACTTAACCCTCTTTTTCACTTGCTTCGTTGTCATCTTTGTACCCATGGCTACCACGTGTACGAGTCGTTCGTATATTTGTGTGCGGGCCTTTGCGGTGCCTGGGCATTCGCAGAACAGGTGCTTTTGTGTGTCGTTGTCTCCTCCGCATAGTGGGCATGTTATGTCGTCGATTATGCTCGCTCCGTATTTGTGTCGCATCAGCCTGGAGCACGGGAGTGCCTTTGCCGTTGCCTTGACCATGAAGTCCGCCTTTCTGTTTTTGGATTTGGATTGTAGTGGTGCTACCGTGACCGGCCAGATTTGCTCTTGGTGTACTATCAGCCTGTTGACCGACACCCCTTTCATTGCTTCCTTCGTTGCGCTTTCTAGCACCACGTCGTATGGGCTTTTGGTGTATATGCCGTAGCCATCTCGTGACATGAAGAATGCATCGCATCCACTTCGCAGGCGTGATATGGTTGCTGCCCCCGTGTCTCTGCTGTATGTGCATCCTTGGTCTGCGCTGTCATTGGTGTAGTCGTCCGGCGTCACCAGCTTTTCCTTGTGCGATTTTGTCCATCTGGTGTGTATTTCGTGTAGACGCTTGGCGATCTGGTTGGCGCAGGATCTTATCACCGTGCGTCCTTCCTGTCTGTGCTTCTGCATTGTCACCTTCTGTCCGCTCACTATTTGTTTGGCTAGCTCCTTCGATTGCCCGAACCTCATGCCGCTCGATCTGCTGTCGTATACTATGGTTTTGTTCGGCTTGTGTCCGCGCATATCATCGTCGCTACCGACTTGGCCATGAACTCCGCGTCGCATATGTTTTGTTCCCCTTCCAGCTTCCCTAGTACCCATGTGTGGGTTATGCCGTCTGATACGCACCAGTCCGCTCTAGATCTTCCTTTCGTGCCGTCGTATAGGCAGTCCGCTTTGAGTCCTCCATCGCATCCTATCGTGTTGTGTGTGTTGTTGCCGTACGTCCGCTGCCTTTGTGCGTTGACAAGGTGTTCTGTGAGTTCATCTCCGTTCATGTTGAGGTTTGCCCATGCTTCTTGTCTGCTCACTGCCTTTGTTATGCAGGCTTCGATGGCCTTTGTTAGTACGTTGGTATGCTCTTCCGATGTGCCTAGTCTTTTGAGTATGTCTGTGTCCACCATGCCTTCTGCGTGCTCTGTCTTCTTCCCCGTGATCCTGGTCTTCATCCACATCGCCTGCCATATGTGGATCGCCTCAGTTCCTTCCTTCAGCAGGTCCTTTACCTTTATCGTCCTGCCACATCTGGTCTGTAGTTGGTGTACCGTCTTAAGCAGCGCCATTCGCTTCTCTTCTTTGTGGTAGTCGCTCACTCGCCCTCTCATGCTGTCGTTGATCAGCGAGGTGAGTGTCCACTCCAGTATTGTTGGTGCCGTTTTGTGTGAGATTTTGATGCCAGCTTTCCCTAGTGCTTGTATTCCTTGTACGAAGTATGGTGGGAACTCGTCTGTAACTCCCGTGCTGTTGTCCTCTCGCTGTTGCCAGCATTCCCATATCGCCTCCGTTGTGTTCGTGCAGTTTTTGTTGCGTGAGTTTAGGCTCCAGTATAGTGTGTTTGCCGTTGCTGCTTGCCGTACTGCCGTTGGCATCTGTGCTCCGTATCCTCCTTCTGTTGTTTTCATGAATACTATGTCTTTGTGTACTTACTTGTCTGCATTGCCTTGCCTTGGCCCTGATTGCTTCCACCACACACTTATCCATTTTTTTCCCTGTCTCTTCGGTGATTGTTCCTAGTGCTGCCTTATATTTGAGCGCTCCTATGCATTCGGCATTGGTGGCGTACGTGGCCATTGGGCTTGTCGCTCTGCTGCTTTTTATCTTTTGCATGGTTTTCTCCACCTGGTTCATTGCTTTCTCGTCCGTGAGGCCGGCCCCTTCGATATTCAGCTCCATTCCTCCATGGTTGTATCCTGTTGTGTCGTTGTTCTGCATGCATGGGGTGATGCTGGATTTGTTTGTTCCTTCCCATGCTTCAATTCTCATGCTCATGTTGGCGTTCCCATATGCGTCCGTTGCCAATACCATTCCTTTCTCTCCCGCAAATGGGTGGTGATAGTGCCTTGCCGCTTTGTACCTTTTGTCTGCCATCGCCTCCGCTCCTTCCTCTGTGGATGCCATGTCCGCTGTGTCGTCCATGTGTGTCTGGGTGTGTACTTGTACTCGTATTTTTGACCCGTCTCTACGTGGGATTGAGCATTGGAACCCTGGGGTGGTCTTAGCTATCCACATTGTGATCATGTTTTCTGTCATAGCGTATATTTGCGATCCTATGCGTGAGCCCTGCACTACTCCTTTGGTCTGTTTGGAGTAGTCCGTGACGCCTACACCTGACATTCTTATGCGGTATTGTATGTCCTTGTGCATGTCTTGCATCATGTCGCATTGTTCCCATCCATAGCATTTCGCTGCATCCATCACGGCTTCGTGGTTTATGTAGTTGAAGGCCGATCTTTTGTCAGAAAACATTCGTATCCGTGGTGTGCTTGTCAGCGTCGCTAGGGCCCTTACGTTTTCGATTGCTACACTCGTGTCCAACATGCTGACGCCTTTCGCTTCTGCAGTTTGTCCCGTGGACCAGGCTTCGCTGTCCATCAGAGGTGTCATTAGTCTCGTTAGGAATGTGCCCGACACCAGCTGGAACATGACTGTGCAGCATGTGATGGGTCGGTATGACTTCCCTTCTCTTGGATCTTTGCCTGGCTTCGGTGCCATCACTATGTCGCATTTTTTCTTGTCTGGGAATATGAATTGTTGCCGCAGTTGGTAGTTGGCTGCGGCTCGGTACGTCATGAGGACTGAGCTCTTCAAGTCTTGGGAGTCTGCTCCTGCGTATATCGCTGCAAGTAGGGCTCCCTGGAATCCATCTTCTGGGCAGGACACGCATTTTTGCCTTCGCATGAAGTCCTCCCATTCTTTGTCTGTTATGTTTTTAGTAGCTAGTTTGGCGTTATCTCGCTCCATCCTTTGCCTTTTATACCACATGTGCTGTACTTCTGGGGAGTACATCCACTCCTTTCGTTTTTCTTCGGTCTCTCCTGGGTCCATTGGATGCGTGTTTGTGGTGCTGTTGACCTCTTCGCAGTGTTCCATCAGTCTGTCCAGCATGGCTTGCTTTCCTACTATGAGTTCTCCGTCTTTGTCTCTGATTACGTGGTCCTTTACCCTTGTGTATTTTGTCTCGTTGTACAGTGCTGGTAGTAGCCCTTTCTTTGTGCCGTCCATCATTTTTTGCTCCTTTAGCCTTTGCTCCCGTGCAGATTGTCGCCTGAAGGCCTGTGTCTCTTTCCTTGTGTCTTTCTTCATTTGTTTCCTCTTTTGTCGCATTCGTCTGATGAACCTGTCCCATTTTCCCTCGTGGTTGAGCGGGTCTAGTACTACTTCGACAAATATAGACTCTGTTCCAATTGCCGTGAGCGTGTCCAGTAGTCTTGTGGCTCTGTTTACCTCTATCTCAGGTATTTCCATGTCGTCTTGGGCCTTCTTCCTTATCATTTTCATTATGGCCGCCATCGCCTTCATAGTCTTGTCTTTACCCTTTCGTAGTCCTATTTCTCTGCTGACGTTTGCTCTCCGGCCTGCTCTGCTCTTGTTCCGTGCTTTGAATATGCCCTTGGCGCTCTCCTTGCATGCTTCCTCCACCAGAAGTGTCAGCGCTAGTACTTCTTCTTTGGTGCATTGTTCGGAGTTTGGTCCTATTAGTGCCGCGCATTTGTCCGTGTAGGCCTTGTTCTTGGCTAGCCAAGAGTTTGTTGCTTGGAGTAGTTCTTTCCTTGATTTTTTGTCTGTCGTGATTTCGTATGTGTCTGGGGCCGTGATGGTGTTTGTATCTTCCTCCGTAGGCGTGCAGTATCCGTTGCTGGCTAGTTTCATACATCCGATCATTATGCCGTGGTCAGTGGCTTCGCCATCGTGTTCGCTTACGTCTATCATTCTCGATTCGTTGTGCTGCGGGTTGGTGCAGAACGTGTGGTCAATTATGTATGCGGTGCAAGTCCTCCCGAGTCTTATATGTCGTTGTCCGTCCGTCGAGTGGACGTTTGGGTATTGGTATGTGCACCTCTCTGTTGCTTCATCCTTGCCTATCCTTGTCAGTATGTTGTTGCTGCTGCTTACTGCACGGTTAAGGTCGTGCATTTTCGCTGTTCTGTGCGGGCCCATTTCCTTGATTATGTACTTTTCATCCTCTCTGACGGCGCAGTCTGTGCGCACAGCCCCTCAACTGCGGGTTTGACTGCAGGTTTTGACTGTAGGTTCTGCCGCCGGAGGCGGCAGAATGTGACCGGTCTGAGATTTTTTTTTGCTTTTTAGAGCTCATTTTAGGCAGTTTGGTACAAAATTACCGGCTGGGAGGCCTGATAGCTATACCTATGGTGATAGTTATGATGCCAATATAAAGAAGCAAAAGCCAATTTCCAAGTGTGGGTCAAGTTCGTAGGGGCAAAAAAAGACACCTTTACTCTGTTCTTGGGCCTTGGGGTCAAGGTGGGGCTTGAACCGACACCCTAAGACCAGTGGACCGAAGTACTCTCCTAGGCTAACCACCAGAGACCATCCACTAAGCTCAGGTTGTCAGCAGTGGTTGCCCTGCGAGTGTGTTCGAACATTTTGAATGACCACAACAGCGAAAAAGTTCAAAAACAGATTTACAGAAGGTAGGGTTCGAACCAACGACCTATGGGCTGTTTGCTTCGCGCTCTACCCTCTACCCCTGTGCTTCGAGCACAGAAACAGATTTACATAAGGTAGGGTTCGAACCAACGACCTATGGGCTGTTTGCTTCGCGCTCTACCCCTGCTTCGAGCAGAAGTTGCATTAAGTTGCATTATCATGCAACTTTTGAAGCTCACAGTGGCGCAGTGAGTTGAAGTAGTCTAGACATTTACAACAAAAACAAAAATTAGCAAGCCCGCTGGCGCGTAGGAGCTGTGCCATGAGGCGCGTAGGGGCTGTGCTGGCCCTCAAAAAAAAATGGCAAGGGCTTCCCCCCTCCGGCTGGCTGCGCGGCAGGGCAAGAGCGACCAACCGAGCCACTTTGTTTTTCTCAATGTTACTTTGAGGATTATTACGCAGCCTACCCTTGTCGTTTACATCCGCTTTTCGGCACGTGTGGTCCTGCGAGCGGCGAGCAAGGAACGACGATAGCGCAGAAGGCGATGAGTGCACGCCGACAAGGAAAGATGTGACAGTTATTAACTCACAACGATGGCCTCCCAGAGGCAATTGCGGATAATGTCGTCGCCCCATTTCTCGTCGTCGGGCTCACTACTCAACGCGAGTTTCTCACTAATCTCGTCCATGTCTAGTTCATCGGTGTCGACGAAAGTTGTGCATGAGGTAGTACTCAGCAGGGCTTTAAAGTTCTCCGCAACTTTTTCAACGTCCGGGCCGTATTGAACCTGGTTGATTACAATGAAAATCGCGATCGTCGTGGCAAAGGTGTTCGTCTCGTCGCCGGTGACCTTGTGATATATCTGAACTCGCCCAAATCGAAGTGCAAAACGTCAGAGGTCTGACAATAGTTGTTGGCGCTATACGATCACGAACCTCCGACGCTTTATGGATTAGATTCAGCGCTCGAAGCTGGCAGCCGCAGTCCCCAGCAGCTCCGTACGCCTTAATACGAAAAGCCTTGGTATTTTCCACGTTGACGAACGTCGAATCGAGGGTCCATTTCCCCACATCCAATACCACCCAACGAGCCAATATATCCTCGGACACACGGGACTCACTCAAGTCAATTACCTCTGACACATCGTGTTCTTCTTCATCTGCGCCACTACTGTCGCCAATCGAAAACGACATCGGCGTTGAAGCAGCAAAGGTGGGTTAAGGTTGCACCGATTATATATTATAGCAGTATTAGGGGGAGTTGATGAACCCAGTGTATATGCGTGGAAGCAACAAAGGGGGGTTAATGTTGCACCGATTAAAAAGTATAGTTGCTCTTATCGCAAGGTCACTGACGATGAGAGGCCCGCTGCCTACAGGTATACGACTAGCGTAGGGATTACAGATCAGATCGCGAGAACAAAGAAGTAAATCGATACGCGCGTACCAGCTGATGCGAATTAATTAATTGCCGACGCCCTGAGGAAGCACGAGAAAGGAAAGGTAAGATAATCTAATAGCGCAGTGGGTCATGGCGACAGACAGGACCTTGCTTAGCAAACTGCAAAATTGGCTGGTCGCGAAGCTCTAGGGGGTTTTGGCGCCCCTGCTCTGGCGCTCTATTTTTGGCCGCGCGCGGCCGGGAAGTAGCCTCGAATCCACAACCGGGGCGGGGGCGCGGTTCCAGCCCAGTGCTTCTTATACCTCGGAAGTAAGCTGCATGTACACTGAATGTAACCCTGCATTCTGCATGCAGCTACGTGCCCAAAACGTGATCGATTGGCATGTAACCCTGCAGTCGAGGGGCTGAGTCTGTGCGTCGTAGTGGGCAGTTCGCGTCCATATGGTATATGCATTCGTCTGCTGTGTTGTCCTCGGCATCTTTGAGTATGGTGCTGCTTAGCATTGCTCTGACCGTGGTGCAGTCGTGTTCGCAGTCGTAGTATGCTGCCGCAATTCTAATCGAAATTGGCTGTTTGCCGGTTCCGTCCTTGTCCAGGTATAGGGTGAGTGCCAGGAATCGTCCTCGCAGGTCACCTACTGCTTCTACCTCTTCTCCTGTGCTGTACCTCTTCTTGATGCATATCGCTACTCCTTTTTCGGGTACCACCTTCTTGCACATATAGCCTCCACCCACGTGGGTTCTTCTATGATGGACGAGTAGTGTATCGTGTATCCTGGGAACATGAATTCGTTGTTGGATTTGGTGGTAAGTTTGGTACCTATAAGTATGGCGAAGTCTGCGTCCATTGCTGTTAGGTTTTCTTGCCATTGTTTTTATGCGTGGTGGTGTTTGTAGGTTGAGGACGTTGGCGCATACGTACTTTAGGCCTGTGTTTGGTGTGTGCATGTCCTTGGTGTGTTTCGCGATGAGCTTGTCTAGCGGTTGCTGTAGTTCATGTGTGTATGGGTCGAATGGTCCGTCTCCTTTGTTGTTGAATGGTTGTTGGTTGGTGTTTGCTGTGGAGTGTGAGTGTATGGTTTGTGACATGTGCCCTTTGCTCGTCCATTTTACCTTCCATCCTGTCCTCGTCGTGTGGTTGTTTGTCGTGTATGTGTTTTGGTTCGTGTGCATGTTTTCCGGTGTGGGTTCCTCCTTGTCGTGGTGACTCGCATTCGTCATCGTTATGGTGGACGTCATGAGCATGAGTGTGAGTGCTATTGCTGCTATTCGTTTGGTTTCGTTTTCGCTTCTGGTGTTAGTTTTGGGCTGTTTGTTGCTCAGTGCTTGGATTATCATTTTGTGTGGAGCTGGTCTGCCTCCGGTGTTGTTGATTATCAGGTCTGTGAGTGTGTTGATTACCATATTGTGATGATGATGCCGGTGATGATCGCCAGGTATGTTAGGTATCCTGTGTCACATTTTGTGAGTTCGGCCGTCGTTGAGTCGTGTTCGCCTAGTGCCGTGGCCCATGCTGTGGCGCTGGCTGTTTTGCATGCCTCTGTTACATCGATGCACGTCATCAGTGTGACGCGCCGAACCTCGATTTGCCCATCATGATCGTAATGCTTGGCCTGTTGATTTCCTTTGTGATTAACTCATATCCTGATGCATCTGTTTCATGTGCGCTGGCGCATTTGCATGTTATTCCTTTCTTGTTCCATGGGCATTTGTCGTCCGTTGGTGGGTGGCTTCGGTTGTCGGCGCTTTCCATTTCTTCCATTTGTTCATAGAATGCTTTGAATCCTTTGGCTTGGATCTTTGTCTTTTCGTTGAAGTTGGTCCATGCTTGGTCTTCTAGGCCTTTGAAGCGCTGCCTGGCGTGTCCGTGTATCTCCTTCCACGTCTTTGCAAGTGTGGTTTCCAAGGTTAGTCTGCCTTCCGCATGTTCCTCGTCCATGTCGTTCTGTGCTTTCTCTTTGAGTTCCTTGACCGACCTTCTGTTCGGTGTGGCTGATCTGTTTCTGCGTGCTTCTTTCCTTTTGGGTCTCTGCTGTTTCCGTTCGTTGTTCTGCTTCTCGGGTCCTGGTTCCTTCGTTGTACCGGCATTGGTGATGATCGTCATTATCGCTGCTATGACTACCATTGTCAGTATGGTAGGTATGTGCGCTGTCATTGTCTCCGTCAGCGTTGTCATCGTGTTGGCTTGTTGGTTTAGAGCTTCAATTGTCGGCGCCATTATTGTGATTGCACCTAGGGTCGGGATGCCCATCATGGCTAGCTTAGGCCTGTTGGTTCTTTGTGTGATTCTTTCATACCCGCTGAAGTCCCGCTCTTCGGCACTGGCGCATCTGCATATGATTCCTGCCTGGTTCCAAGGGCATTCATCGTCTGTCGGTGCGTGGCTTCGGCGTTTCGCTTCCTCCTTTTCTTCCATGTCTCTGAATTGCGCTCTGGGGCGTTCTCGTTTTCCTTTTTTGTCTTCTCGTCGAATGTGGCCCTTGTATGTTCCGCGAGTAGTAGGAATTTTATTTGTGCCATGCGTAGCATTTCCTCCCATGTCGTCGCGAGCTCCGTTTCCATGATTTCTCTGCTTTCCGCATGGGCTTCAGTCATTTCAAGCATATGCCTATTTTTCCTTATCCTTGTGCTTTTCGGTGTGGCTGATCTGCTTCTGTTCGTCCTCTTGTCGTTGGGTTCCGTACGCTTCGTTATGTTGGTTTGCTTACTCCGTCCATATTCCTTCATTGCGGTGGTGATGGTGATTATGGCGATGGCTGTCATCACTGCAATAGCGAGGATTGTCCATGTGGTGGGTAAGTATGTTGTCATTGTCCCTGCTCCTGCTGTCATTCTGCCTGCTTGTTGGTGCAGTGCTTCTGCAGTTGGGCTGGCCATCAGCATCAGAGTGATCATATTTACCCTTCGCGGCCTGGGGTTCTGGATCTGCCCCTCGTTCTGGTATCCATTGTGGGGGATTGGGTGGTATTTCTCTCCGCATTATCTGTCTCGTCTTGTTCGTTGTCAGAAGACGTGGGTGTCGGTCTTTCTACTAGTCTTCCTGTTGGTAGGTAGTGTTTCTCGTAGTGTGTCTTTGTCATGCCGTAGACTGGGAAGCCGAATGCGTCTTTTGCCTGTTCTGCTTCTTCCCTGCGTCTTTCGTCTCTTTATTCTATGTTTCCTCTGCGTTGGTCTCCACGGCCCTCATAGTCTCTGGGCTTGAACCCGGCTTGGTCTTCCTCCTCGAATCGTCCGTAGTCTACTGGCTCTTCCTGTAGGTCTCCTTCTTCCCGATTCGACCAGTCCATCCATTCATAGAAGGCCTGTCCTGTTTCTGTGTTCTCGATACCCTCTAAGTAATCGAATCGTGGGTATAGGTTCACTGTTTCCAGTCTCCTTATTGGGAACCCGTCTGTATCTACTGCGATGTGGTACTTGGTGTTTGGGTGTCTAAAAGCCGTTTCCATGTCGTCACATGTGAAATGCCCTGTGACTTTGTCGTATCCGAAGTAGCCTTCTAGGTTCAGTTGGATGTGTCTGATGTATTCGTCTATGAGCTCGGTGCAGCTGAGACTTTTAGCGCAATGGAGGGGGACTTGTGCTTGCCTTCGTAGGACGAAGAGCGCTGCTTTTCTTGTCTCTAGTCTGGCCATGTCGCGTTGTGACGGCTGTTGTGCGGAGATTTTCGATTGGAGCGTAAGCGCTAGGTGTACGTATGGGGTGTTGAGGAGGTCCGGTTCCGAGTACCATCCTTGCATTCCTCCTGTGGCGCGCCAGCAGCCGTTCTTCAGTTCCTTGAAGTCGCAGTTGGGTTTGTTTACGTCGTCGATTCCGTGTATGTAGCTGCCTTCGTCGAATTCGTGTTGTCCTTTGTGGTCTGATTCGTGCCAGTGCCATTTGTACCACGTGCCTAGCAGGAAGATGGGTTGGTAGATGTCGACTGACCACGGCGTTTCTTCGTTGTCTTCAAGTATGGTGTTGTACTGGGGGATGTATGAGCCGTGCGTGGCACAGCATTGGACCGGATGGTTCCATCTTTTCATCCTGATGGTTCCTTTTTCAGTGTCTGGGCCGAGGGGAACAGGTGTTTCTATCCTTCTGAATATTGGTTGCCCGGTTATCCCATACAGTGTGAGATCGCATGCTTTTTTTGCCGTTGCCGTATGGGCGTTTGGTCTCGTATTTCATGTAGTGGTTTTGCGGTGTCGTGTTCGTACTTTCCCACATGTCGCTCCATGTGTCTGTCTTTCCGTTTGGTTCTAGTTGGAGGAGGAAACGGACTGTGCGCGTGATCATGATTGTTAGTAGTACATACGCCGTCATTGCTATCATTATATCCTTTTGTATCGAGTGGGTCGTGTAGTCTCTGCGTTGGTAGTCGGTGTCGTCTTCCTTTTCGTTTGCTGCTGCTGTCTTCGTGTCATCTGCTGTTGGTGTCCTCTCGTCGTCTGCCTTTGTTGTTGGTGTCGTTGGTTCTTTGGTCTTGTCGTTGATTTTGTCATTTCCTTTGTCTGTGGAGTACGTTTGCACTAACTTGTTCGGGCTAACTTACCCGCTTGTCTATGTGCTTAAGTGCCAGGCAACAGGACCCCCAGCACACAGAGAGGGAAGCGCACAGCGCTCACTGCCACTACACAACGCGCCTATGACGGGAAGGGCCGCAACCCGGCACTGCTAGTACAGCCCCCGCCATGAGGCTATTCGTCTTCATCATTCGTCCTTCGGATGAAGATCACTGAACTGATCAACACGAAGGAGTGCAGATTACCCGGGACGGTAGATCTGCTTTTTCTGGTTTGAGGGAACCTTCGGTACACGGCCATGCCTCGAGGCTTGGATTGTGAGAATGCATGCCGCCTCCCGCGCCGCAACAGCCAGCTGGTGCGGGCGGGGCGGTAATGCCAAGCCCCGCCCATGATCGGGTACCGGGTGATGGGGGGTGCGGACGGAAACGATGTGGGTGATCCGGGAGTCCAGCCTATGGGACTAGATCCCTGCACCATGCACGTCTTGCAGGAGTTTCCAGCGAGGTCGTGAGCCTAGTAGGCGTGCGCTGCAAGGTTCTCGTCACGAGAAGCCTTCGGCGATGGCGTCGCGATGCCCCTGGGCGCTCCAGACTTGGGAAAAGGGTCCGGGCCAACGATCGCGTATTGGTATGCGTTTTTCGGGCTTGATTACTGGATCTACAGTTTGTTGGCACTCGGAAAGATATTCTTAGCGGAGTAGATTGTCAGCAAGCTGGCACCCGAAGATAGCGGGTTAGATGGGTCGGCAATCGTGGCGGGGAGGGGGGGCTACGGGCAAATTATGCTCGAAGTTCCAGCCAGTTGCTGCTAAGACCCCTGCAAAAGCTTCGGTAATTGATAATTGCACTTTTGCAGAGCTGCTTTAGCAGCATGCTTTCTAACATGTACAGGAAGTGGCAGCGCGAGTCAGTTGGTATCTGGTCGTGCTGTCCCTGTTGTTGCGTTTGCACAACTGGGGCCGTCTGTGGGGTTGTCAGTCACGCAATCGAACGTGCCCCCACAGACTGACTGTATTGTACATTGTACTAACCGGGGAAGGGTGTGGGAGAGAGAACAGTGCGCTGTCCGAACTCGTCCCTGCGACCGCGCAGGGATGAGGGAGAATCCCAGTGTGCCCAGTCGTTGTGCGACTGGGCGAGATGTTACACCAGTGGCGTGCTCAGCTGCTGCTTGAGAAGCGCTCTTGTGCCTCCCCTTGGGGTAGGTCACGGCAGGGACCTCGCAGTGGGGACAGCCGTCCATCTACTAAGGTGGGCTCCTTTCTCGTGGGCTTCTTCTTCTTGGTTAGCGATGGTTGCTGCTGCTACAGTGCAGTGGTGCTTATCGTGCTGGTGCTGCTCCTCGCGGAGGCATCGGCTTGGTGAGCGAGGGTTGCTGCTGCAGGCTGCAGTGGTGGTCGTCGTGCTGGTGCTCTCCTTGGTGGAGGCATCGGCTTGGTGAGCGATGGTTGCTGCTGCAGGCTGCAGTGGTGGTCGTCGCGCTGGTGCTCTCCTTGGTGGAGGCATCGGCTTGGTGAGCGATGGTTGCTGCTGCAGGCTGCAGTGGTGGTCGTCG
>JGI24913J38484_100987_pt1 | contig 17284 bp, 16 predicted proteins | sample LinPfosmplate1_FD_38484 | JGI IMG/M metagenome (IMG submission 38484)
TCGAGCTCGGTACCCGGGGATCCCACCTGTTGGTATTGGCAGGTTCGAAGATCACCTTGTGTATGCGACCACTTGGGTCAAGCTGTTTGTTCACCGCTCGAAATATCAGCACTAGGCGGGCGAGTTCTATAATTTACAAAATATCGAATATCAAAAACAAAAAAATGCTGTGTTAGCAAAGTCCGTTTAGGGTAACAAGATCGTCCATTGCGTTTACCGTGGGATTTAGCGCCGCCTTTGTACTGCGGAATATCACGACGAGCAATGGCATTGTCGTCCCACTTTATATTGTAATCCACATAAAAAATGCCTGGCACATGGTTCGGCAAAATCAGTATTCTACGGATCATTTTGTTATTATCACTATAATAATTTAGAGTTGAATTGGTGTGTGTTTGTTTATATCTGTTCCTAGTTGTTGTTGTTGTTTCAAACAAACAACACAAAGTAGCTCTATATTTATCTAGCTAGCTTAGCGAAAGAAGATATGAGTCTTAAAGAAACCATTAAACCCACCACTTTGATCCCACTGCCGAAGTATGCCGCCAAACTCGGCCTCAAGTCGCTGGTGCTCATTAGCGAGGTGAACCAGTTGACACACTCTTTCAAGTTTCGCGCAGCTTACAACGTGTGTCTCAACATTAAGAACAATTCGGTGATCGCAGCCTCCAGCGGCAACTTTGGACAGGCGCTAGCACTGGCCGCCAAAATGACCAACAAACGCTGTCACATCATCATGCCTTCCACCTCTGCGCTTTGCAAAGTCAAGGCTGTTCGCAGTCATGGAGCCACCGTAGTGTTTGTTGACACCACCAAAGGAGAGTCACGTGCACAGGGCGTTAAAAATACCATAAAACAACAAACACTCAAATACCCCAACGAACAACCACCTTATCACGCAAGCGCGTTTGATTCCGACTATGTTATCCAGGGAAACTCAACACTTGGCGATGAGATACATGATATGGACTTGGACTACGTTCTTGTGCCCATTGGTGGCGGCGGTCTCAGCTCTGGCATAATTCTCTCTTTCCTAAAACACAAATCCTCCATTAAAGTAATTGGAGTGGAACCACAGCTTGCTAATGATGCAAGCCAGAGCTTTAAAGCTGGCAAACTCATAGGGTTTAAAACCGAGGTTCAGACCATTGCCGATGGCGCACGCACCTTGCGTCTTGGCCAACGAAACTGGGAAATCATTCGTGACAATATCAAGGATATCCTTGAAGTTGATGAAGCACACATACGCAGTGGCCTTCGCACAATTGCAGCCGAAACAAAAGATAACCACCGTGTTGAACCCACCGGTGCGCTTTCTGTTGGTGCACTGCAAGCCTACACAAACATGTTCAAAGGCAAACGTGTTGGTTGTGTTCTATCTGGTGGAAATGTTGACGATTCTGTGTATGACTCAATCATGAAAGGAACTGATTAAAATAAAATAGAAATTTCTCATTTTTTGTTCCTAATCTTTTACCAACATTATTTATTGAAAACAAAATTTTTAACGCGTTACTTTATCGTAATCTCTTCCGCTTCCTTTTCTTTGCTTTAGGTTTGGGAATAAGAAGGATGGGGTTATAATCCGAATTGGAGTCCATTTCTTCTTCTTCTTCTTCTTCTTCTTCTTCTTCTTCTTCTTTATTATTATTATTGGATTTATTGGATGTATTGGCTTCTTTTTTTACTGCTGCTTTGGTGGTGGTGGGCTTGACTTTGGCATTGCGAGATTTTTTTCTATTTTCCACTTTAATGATCTCCTCCTCCTCCTCCTCACTCTCTTCATCATCTGATGACGAAGAGGAATACTGGTGCTGCGTTAATTTTAGAAATGTCTTTGATATTGGTTTGTATTTCAGTGTGTAGTTGTCACGCAACGTTGAAAAGGAAACAAGCTTGCCATTTTCTTTCTTGAAGGTTTTTTTCCAACCATTTGGCTATGCGAATAGTTATTTAATACGCTTTTCTTTTTGACAAAACCAATACCAAAACCAAATACAGCATTAAAAAAAAACATACCTGCGATCTTGATTTGCTGACAGGTTCCACTGATCGATCAATGAAAGCACAGAAGGCACTTGGACTATCAAATTCATGTGTTTCCTTATCCTCATCTATCCAGTACAAGCATCCCTCTTCATTAATGCCGCCCACCACTTCTTTGGTATCGTTTTTGAACACAATTTCGTCCTTGGTTGTTAGCATACCCTTTTCAAACAAATTATTCACCGTCAATGAGCCATGCACTTTCCGTTTGTAGACTTAAAAAAAAAAATGGTGGGGAGCAACATTAGTTAGTTTTGAAAGATAATGCAAGGGTTTCTTTACTTGGCGAAGCTTTTTTATCTTTGGCAGATTTCGATTTGGGTGTGGTTGATGAAATAACGTCGATATCAATTCCGTTTTGAAAATCAGGAACAAAGAGCGCAGGTCCGCGGGATCGTGTCATTCTCCTTTTCCTGCTTTGTTCGAACGCAATCAAGGTCTCGTACAAAGACTTTTCTTTCTCCTTTGGAGGCTTCTTCTTTTGCTTGGCTGGTGCGGTGGTGGTGTTGTTGTTGTTGTTGTTGGGCTTCTTCTTTTTCTTTGGCGGTGCTCTCCGTGGCCGTTTTTTAGTCGCCGCAACTTTTGAAACGGTGGGCTTTCGTTTTCTAGAATTCTTGGGTTTGGGTTTGAGTGTAGTTTTCTTGGGCTTGGGCTTGGTCTTGGTCTTTTTCTTCTTCTTCTCTTCATCATCGTCTTCAGCTTCAAGGAATGAATCATCCAATTCCTCGTTCTCTTCGTCCTCGTTATCCTCCTCAGCTTCCTCTTCCTCATGGTTATTATCAGGCAGACCATCACCATCGTCAAGTTCAACTTCGGGGATGTCAAAATTCTCTTCCTCTTCCTCCTGCTGCTGCATCTGGAGTTTCTTCTGCATGCGTCGAAGCTTGGTTTCGAGGAGTTTGGTGTTGTCTGGAACGTTGGGGAGGATCTGGTTGGAGGTGAGTATTTTCTTTTTGCGTTCGAGCGTGCGTGCGGTGAGTTGCGAGACGTTGTAGCGGAGCTGCGGGTCGTCGTGGTGGTGGTGCTGTTGCTGGTGTTTCTTCTTACTGGCGAGCAAGAGTTGCTGCTTCTTCTTCTTCTTCTTGTGCGAACCGCCGAGGAAGGGGGCTACAGAGGGGCGGTGCAACAGCGAATGCTTGGGGGGCGTGGTGTTGTTGGGGGTGTGTGGGGAAGAAGAAGAAGAAGAAGGAGCGTGTGCAGTTGTTGGTCTGTTTCGTGTGGTGGTGGTGGTGGTGGTGGTGGTGTTGACGGATAGCTGGGGATGTCGCAAGGTATTGTTGGGAGTAGATTGTGATGAGGAGGTGGAGGTGGATGGGGTGGTGGTTGAATGGGACAAAGTTGTGGGCGAATTGTTGTTGTTGGTGAGTGGAGTAGTTGTAGGGGCAGCAGTTGCAGTTGCAGATGCAGTTGTGGAGAATACAGCAGGAGTAAGCAGAGCAAACACTTTGGGTTTATTAGGAGTGTGGTTGGAAGTAGCAGTAGCAGTGGTGGTGATGGTGGTGGAGAGAGGAGTAGAAGGGGAGGTGTGTGGAGTGGCTTTGCGGGAATAGTCGAGGATGGAAGTTTTGAGTTGGAGAGTGGTTTGGCCGGTGGGTCTTAGGACGTTGCGAATCTCACGATCGGCTTCGTAGTGGAAATCTATTTTGTTGTTGATCTCGGTTTTGAGGGCAGTGTAGAGGGCGCCCTGCGTGAGCTGCGTAGTTGTGCCAGTTGTGCGGAGCAGTGGTGTGGCTCGCAAAATCTGCGCTACTCTGGCACTCATGCGTTCCACGAAGCCCTGTACATATGATGATGATGGAGTAAGAAGAGGGAGAAGTGTATTAGAAAAGAAGGTAACGGGGTTGGTTTGGTTTGGTTTGGGTTTACACTGTTTATGAGTTGCTGGGCGATCTGTGTGCGCCATTGATCAAGCACACCATCTTCCTCAATCAGTTCCACTATGCGTGCACTGTCGAAGCAGTAGTCTGCACTGCTCTCCATTTCTCCTCTGTCTTTTAACTCTCTCTTTTGTTTGGCGAAAAAGAAAAAGAAAAAGAAACAACAATACACACATATATACTGTGATACTGTGATACCTGTGATACATCTTGGAACACTGAGATACTTGTGATATATGCACCCTTAGAAAATACCTAAAAGAATGGGCCGCCGCACACTCTCCCGACAGAACGAGCAGGGCGCGCACTTGCACAACCCAAACGCCACCACACAGCTCTGGCGCACTCTCCTCAAACGCCTAGCCGCAGCCTTCGTCATACTCATTCTCGTCGTTTTCCTCCTCAACATTGCTTCTTTCCTCTTCTTCTCCTCTTCCACCAACAACAACAACAATGAACACAATAACATCCACAACACCAACAACAAACCCCGCAAATCCCCCTTCGTTGCACCCCACCAAGACACTCCCTTTCCTGGCAAGCGTGATGCTGATAAAAACAACAACAACAACAAAAACTCTGCTGACCAAAGGCTCAAAACCAAGGTTGATTATATCCGTGGTAAAATCCCCACCCAACGTCCAGATACACAACTCAACGCACACATACCCCACAACTCCCCTATTGCCAAACCAAATATCCCACCCATTCCCAATTCTTTCGCAGCACGATTAGATGCCACCACTGACCCAAACTATACCCCCAATGATAACAAACACGAAGATAACCCCATCAAACCACCACTACCACCACTACCACTTGATGACAACGACAACCACCTCTCCATTAAGCCACCTCTCCACAAATGGCTAAAACACCCTACGCCAAATCAACAACAGCAAGATGATGCCAATGTAGATGGTGATGACGCAGCTGGTGCTGCTGCTGCTAGAGGTGACTCTCCGGATTATGTACCCTTTAAAAACGCACTCCGACCAACGCACATTCAGCACGAAGATGTAATCCCCACCGCCCTACAATCCCAGCAACAAATGATGAAATCTGCAATGCAGAAAGAACGCGCCAAAGAACGAAGCAATTTCAACAAGATCCGCGCCATGGAAAAGCAGTTTATGAACAATGACAACAACTACCCGCCAAATAATCCCGATGCCATTCACACAGACCCCAAGCTACTAAATCACATACAAATTGCCGAAGATCCTGTGAATAATGAAGAAGACAATGCCGACTATATTACAGCCGACCATCCTATTGTTCATAAGAAGAATAATGGCAAAGACAATTTATTGCGCAAAGATGCAGCAGACGATGCCAATGCAGACGATGACGACAGATTTCAATTTGATCATACAACGATAAAACGAATTAAAGATAAATCCAACAACAAAAAGAACCATTTACCAAATACCGCTGAAAACAACCTTCCACTCGATTTAGATCAACAGAAGATGAAGAACAAGAACAAGAACACGAAGAAGGGTAAAAAATCAGCAGCAAATATTGATACATTCGTGGAGGAAGAAGAACCTCCTAACAATGTAGAACAAACACACAAAAAAATCTCCGCGCAGCAGAAACATCGCTATGGAGACTTGGTTCCCGACAATGCAGAAGAAAAACGCTTTTTTGTAAATGATGAAGATGATGATGCTGATGATAATGATGATGATGACGATGATGATGATGATAAGAAGGGGAAGGTGTCTGAAAGTGCCCCTATTGAAAAATCCCTGAATTTCAAGTCAAATAGAAGGCACACTCGCAGAAAGCCACTATATCAACAAGCTGGAGATTCGAGCGCAAAGTGGAAGTATGGATTGTTTGGTAGCAAACTGCAGGAGGACCAGGCCAGTTGTTTGATATCCAGTTTTTCAGGTGCCAAACTTTCTTCGTATGATCAGAATATTGATTTCCCAGCATGTTCCCCAGAGTTTCACTTTGCCAAACTTAGTAAATTATTTTATTATTATTGTTATTATTATTATTATTATTTGGTGCACTAACTAGTGAAAACCCACTTTAATTGCATGTTTATAAATAGACAAAGGAAAACTGACTGTATCTGAATGCGACAACGCAAGATATTCATTTCACTTCACAGCCTCTAACGCAGAGCAGATCCGCAAATATCTGTACAAAACAAATAAAGACACTCAGGCGTATTGGTTTGATATATTAAATAATCCAAGAGATGGTAATTGGACATATCATCTTGCACCACAAGTACCGGACGTGTACAAAGTCCATTGGTATCCATACAATGGCCCAGTTGCAATCAACAGAGAGTTTGCAGTGGTAGAATGCAATCACGCAAATGGTACAAAATCTGTTGACTACGTTTTTGAGAATCAAAAGGTGAAATCTGCGGTTGCACGTGCTAAAAAAGTTTTGAAATCCAGAGTTTCGAAAATAAAGCCCCCCAATATCTTAATGCTGGTGTTGGACGGTTGCTCCAGGGCAAATTTCCACAGGGAGCTCCGTTCCACCTCAGATATCCTGGAGAAACTGGAAAATAAGGCAACTGGAACGCACAGAGTGTATGAGTTTTTGCGCTACAATGCAATCAATTCAAATACATACCCTAATGTTGGTGGACTGTTTGGTAATTATTATTATATATCGATTTTTCAAATTAATTTAAAAAAATACATCAATTCATTTTTATTTATGGCTGGAAAATATTAATAAAACATAGGTGGTCAGCTATGGTCGTGGAAAATACCAATCACAGAATACTTATGGGACAATGCAAAGAGAAGCGGATACGTTACGATGCACTCGCATGATGTCTGTAGAAAAATGGATGACGGTTCTTTCAATTTCCACATTCCACTATGGAGATCTGGTGGAACTGGGGACCATACCTTTAACGAGGTGTATTGTGAACCAGCGTATAGTCAAGGTCACGTATACGCACTATCTCAAAGACGGTGCATCAATGGTTACGACAGTCATAACTATATGTTCAGATACTACGAACAATTCATGGATAACTATGCCAAAGTTCCAAGATTTGCAACTCTGCATGTTATGAATTCCCATGAGCCAGGACAGCACACTATAAAAACTTTGGATAAGGATTTGGCGACTTTAATAAAACGGGTGCTAACCAAATACCCGGATACTGCCATATTTATAGTTGGTGACCATGGTACTGCCTACGGATCGTACTTTTCAACGAATATTGGTCAGCTTGAGAACAAATTGCCACCCATGATTGCTAGTGAGTGTTCTTTATATATTTTGTTTATGTTTTAATTGTTTTTATTTTTGTTTTTATTTTTGTTTTCATTCCAATACGATCCAACTCATATTATACACCTTTACAAATAAACAGTTTTACCGAGAACAATAGTAAATTATAATGAAAAACTTCATCAAAATATATTTGAGAATCAGTTTAAGCTAGTCACACATTTGGACACATACCAAACTGTTAAACATTTGATGAGTTTCCCTAAGCCCCCTCGCAAATATACCCCGTTGGATAGAGAAGATGTTATCCCACCTCCTGCCACGAAGACAACTGATTTTTGCTACACGAATTTCCACCCCAAATGCCAAATAAACTTTAAATCTCTATTTGAATACTCCATACCTGGAAATCGCACCTGTAAACAAGCAGGCATACCTTTGCAATGGTGCGCATGCGAGGATTGGAAACGACTCAAAAAATCTTCAATTACTGTGGAGCATATATCGTATATTAAACAAATTGTAAGCCATATCAATTCGCGTGGATATAAGAAAAACAAAGAGTCATGCATCATCGCCAAACCGTATAAATTGCTATCGATACACGAGCTCGATAAAGTCCGTGTGAAGGAATTCAGAATTATTTTTTCGGTAACCAACTCGGGAGTCGACGTTGTTCCTCCAACTAAGTATATTTCATGGGTATTTGTAAATACTATTACGGAAAAAATGACTGTAAAGCAAATCAAACGCCTGACTCCATTTGCAGATGAAAAATGCGATAAAGGAACAGCGAATGAAGTTTATTGTATATGCAAACCCAATACTAATGATGTTAATAATTAAATGGGACAACGAAATCAGCAATAATTAATGGGAAAATCCAATAATTATTTTTATTAATTGAATCTTTTTTGCGCTTGTTCAACATTCATTACGGTCAATTTATAGTGTCTAGCTTGTTTTACCTTTTTTTGACTAAAATTCAACCCAACAATCAACGCATCTGCTTGCTTCACATTCTTCACAGCGGTGGTTGTTTTGTCCAGAATAGCCATAAGAGCATTTGGAATGTCACCCGAGTATGTGACATTTTTGATGGTATTGAATTGGTCTTCAAGTTCCAATTGAACGTATTCATCGATAGAGTCCTTGGGGGGCACTGCATTGATATCAATTTCGCTGTAAACTCCTTCAAATACTTCGCTATCAGAGTTGTTTTTTTCAACAATGAACTGCGCATCGGGAGCATGTGAAATGGAATCGGAACCGCTTGTGGTGCCTTCTTCATCAAACTTGGATTCGAAATCAGAAATGTCTGAATTCATGTTGAATCGTTCTGATATGAAACTATTTTGCCCGGAGAACTGCAATTGGGGCGTGTTCTCGCCAGAAGGGGGCTCTACATTGATTGATGTTCTTTCAACAGCTTCAGAATCTGTTAATTCTTGGGGTTTGAGCAGTGTCATTGCAGGATTATTAGGAGTTGAAGTAGAACTACCATTATTATTTGAATGCTTTTGTGATGATGTCGCTGACAAAGTGGATGTTGATGATAACGGCGATGATGACAATGGTGGTGCTGAAAATAATTTTGGAGAGTTATTTACTTCTATATGCTTCAGCGCAGTTGTAAGCACTGCATTTGGAGCACTGCTAAAAATAACAGGAGAAGAATCTAATTCTCTGTGAGAACCAAAATCTGTCGGAGATGTGGGGGATATATTTGGAGATGGAAATGGACTACCAGTATGCGTTGTACTTAGTTTTACGGTTGGATTTTTATTCGGATCGTGAAGGTAATTTAGGAACGACTTTAACTTGTACGTTTCAGAGGTGGAAGCAGCTATTTGTGCAGACGATAGCACAGGTCTAGTATTATTATACGTGCCACGACGGCTAGTTACAAAATTCCAATTGCTGTACTCTTCTAGAATTCCTTCCACTTCATTTACATAGGATTTTACATACTCTAGTTTGGCATCGGGATGTTTTATGCAACGTAAAATTACAGATGTCAAGCGTTTTATATCTCTTGGTATATACTTATCCGGAAACGATTGGATAATACTTGGATGATACAACTTGATAGGTTTTAAATTGTATGGGGATAGCGCACTTGAAGATGTTCTCCTTTGTAAAATAGGTGTATTACCGCCATTGTTGGTATTGTTGTTGTTGTTGTTGTTGTTGTTTTTGTTGGTATTGTTATTTTGGTTGTTATCGACTGATTGTGATGATGATGATGAGGATTTACTCTTTGATTTCTTGCTAGATTTTTCAATTTTGCTTTTGAGTTTAGAAATAACTTCGTTTAGTTTTGACTCAATTGCTTGCATGCCTACGTGAGGTTGAATCCTATCCAGAATGAAGTACACCCATTTAGGGTTTAGGGTTTGTGTATTGTTATCATTCAAGTGTTTCGCAGGTACGCTATTCAAAAATTGTACACTCTTTTCGGCTGCAATTTTGTAGGGAGTTTCAAATTTTTTGGAATTTTTGGAATGCTTTAAATTTTTCATGGATAGATATGCCGCTTGTTGTATTCGCAGGTAGGACTCAATTACTTCTGCGGAATATTCCTCTGCAATACGGTAGAGAATATGACTCGCTTCCTTCCTGGATACAACTCCATTGATAGATTTGGAAATTGCGCCTGGACTGAAAAAATAATTTTCCAGGGACCTTCGCTTTAGGGTGTACAGAAGAGTGTAATTTCCAAAGTCCACAGTTTCATACACTTTCTGTTCACGAGGCTGCAAATCAGAATCGAATATGGTTAAAATGATCGGGTTCCAGTGAATAACATCTTCAATAGCTTTTAAAAACAGCACAATTTTATCCAAATTTGCTCTGCCATTGAGTCCAATAAAAGCCACATCTCGTTTGACCACTTGCGTTATTTTTTCACCATAAATGCGTTTTATCCAAGCCAAGTAAGTGACAGTATCATTGTTAATAACATCGCTGGAGTTATTTTCCACGAATATTATGGCTTTTGCTCTTGTCAGCCTTACCATATCGTACGAAGTTGTCAAATGTGGCAATACATCATTCAAGAAGGACATGTTGTCGGATATTTTAGTTATTGTGTTTGGGTCTTTCAATAAATGTGCGTTAAACTCCGTCAGTTTTGGTATGAGTTCCACAGCATGGGATCCAAATACCACCAGTGGATTAATTTCCAATTCGAACAAATTCGGCAGTTCTTTGATTGCATCGTAAAAGCTGCTCAAACTCGAAACCGAAATCCCATTGTCCACTTCATCTATGGAAAAATAAAGCAACGTGGCATTGATATTGGAGTGCTTCTGTAGGTGTGCCCATTTTTCACAAAACTCAATAATTTTGGTGGTCAGGTCGACGACAAACGCTATTATCCTCTGCGTGCCTGAATCTAGGTAAGAAAATTCTAAAGATTGGTTTTCATCAGCAGCAGCTTCCCTTGTGAGTACATCTAGGTAATTGCGGCCCCGCGTATCCGTTGCCAGAATTATCTCGATGTCAAAGTACTTTTTCAGCAAGTGCTGAATCTTAACGAAACTGCTTTTTGACATGGATTTGAGTTTGTATCTCGTTTCTTTGTTGTTGAGATCTTCTACTATTGAATGAGCGTGCATGTACTCTGAAATCAGGTGCGGGAACACATAGATTGGTGATTTTAGCGTATTTTTGAGCAGAGTAATAAATAAATTGCCACTGAAGTTAATTTCGAGATGCACTTCTCCTGTTGCATGTACTCCAGTGAGTAGCATGGCTTCCGATTGACCGTTTCTATTGCATTTGTGTGTTTGATATGTTATTCAAGCAAAAAAAAAATAAAAAAAAAAGGTGAAAAAATGTGAAAAAAAAGAAGTACTTTGCGACCCTGGCAAGGAGATTAAAGTTTATGCCTGATGTGGGGTATTCGGAAAGGAAATCATTTTGGGTGATCATGCCAGTATCTGCATAGGAGTACACTGTTTTGGATTGGTCATCATTCAGTTTATTTGTACGCAGTAGAACGCTCAGGGATACCAAGTATATGTGAATTGCTTGAAGCACAGAAGATTTCCCAGATCCATTTGCACCTGTGGTTTTATTTGAAACACATTTTAAAAAACAACAGCAAAAAAATGAAAAAAAAAAATGAAATTCATTGATAATGCACTTTTAGAGATGCAAAAAATAACAAATCATCATATGCATGACGGGGGAGAGGAGAAACGAACCGAATAATATCATTGGTGCTGCATCCTCAAAATTCAAGAGCAAGTCCTTGATGCCTTTGATATTGCGAACCCTGAGGGATAACAAATCGTGAGCTGGTTGATTGGAAGAGGTGTAATCTGGGAACAACTGCGAGATGGAGGAACCAGAGGAGGAAGCATTGCCCGACGAGTTATTAGCATCGGACTGTTCAGCACGCTTCAGAGCGCCGATGTCTATTGCAACGTTCTGTGGTGGGCTTAATAATTTGGATTTGTCACCCTCTTTGGGCTTAGGTTGTTGTTGTTGTTGCTGCTGCTGCTGCGGCTGCAGTGTGGATCGTTTGCCAACTGATTGCCAACCACTGTCTTTCGGATTGTTGTTGTTGTTATAATAGTTTTTTATGTCGAGAGGACGTGCAGGTGATTTGGCACGTCTGGGTGATTTGGAGCGTCTCCTACGGTGGCGTTGCATGCCCTGTTTCCCCCTTGGCGACCTGGGACTCGAGCCCATTTTCTTTTCAGCAACAGAATATTATTATTTGTGTTTTTTATTTTTTTTATTCTCCCGTTATTTTCGATACAAAAAGCCGATTCCATCATCATCCAATTGTATACGACCATTTCTGAAAGTTTTAAATGCAGTAGTTTACATAACCACCAACCGTAGAAAAAACAAACAAAAAGCATGTTCGCATCCCCATTGCATGAGGTTCTTTTTTTTTTTTCGTTGCTTTTTGTGCACTAATTATAATTATCCTTCCTAGAAAGCATTCAATGAAGCGCTAGATAGCATCTTTAGGGATTTACTTAACAATTACACCCTGGATTCAGCATTGAATCGTCTGAATCAGATCATTAATGACCAACGTACGCCTGCAAATCACTTAAACACCCTTCTTGCATCGATATACAATGTTAAACCCCCGAGATACAATATATTCGCGAGGAAAAACATCATTGCAATGCTGATCAGCATCATGTATCTCTCTCTCACTCAAATCATAACGAATCTTTCTTTGTGTTGTCAAAACTAAAATTAACAACTAGAAAGAACCATTACACGAAGGTTGGCAATCAAATTGATAAAATAAAAGCATACATCATAGACAGATTGCGGGTAATCTACTATATATATATATTTATATCCAGCTTCTTCTTACTATTATATTGTATTATTTTGACCCAATAGGATAACGAAAAAGTGGTTTCCGACACTGCTGCTGTTATGCTAAAGCAATTGTTTGTATTCACCAGTAACAAATCGGGTATTTTTGATTTCTGTAAACCGATATTTGGACTGTACGTATTCCAAGTAATGAATAATAATAACCCTGCAATTAATCAAACAAGATACTCTCAAAAAGCTAAATAAAATCTTGAAAATTGTTTTTGTATAGAACTTGAAAACGCAAAATTCAGCTGGCAATGCCTTGAAAGAAATTCTTGCGGGATGTGATTCAGAAACATTTTCCGCAGATGCTATTTCCTTTTCCTCACGCTGTCTTCAAGTCTTCAATGGACAATCTTGCTTGGCTAAACATCAACTCACAAACACTGCGAAGCTCATGTTCAAACTAGGCAGAGATTGCCTTTTAGAACAAGCGAGTTTTTGGATTAATTCGTGCCTGAATTACTTGTTTGTTCGTAAAATTAGCCACATAATTTCAATGCACAAACTATACATCATCATCATCATCATCATCATCATCATCATCATCATAATTAATTATTATATTCATCACTATTATTAACATTATATCACCATTTATTATTTCTCATCATCACTTCCAGTAACTGATTGGAAATTGAGACAAGGCTCAGCAGAATTGTTGGAGCTATTAGCAATCACATATGGCTCATACTTGTACGGGTTCAAGAATACAGCGCTTAATTGCCTTGAAAAGCTGAGATTCGATAAAACTGGCCGTGTTCGCGAAGCAGCAGTTTCTGCAATCATAGCTTACAAGCAAATTGAAGATATTTCGGAAAACTTGGACAAAACAATGTTCAGAAGCTCCAGCTATTCTACCACAAAAGCATTTATCAACAGCTCTCGAGGCAGCGTTCCACCGAAGAAGAAAATATCCAGAAAGAAAAGGATATCGGCGAACAGGTAAGTTTTAGTGCATGTATTAATTTGTTTCATTAATAAAAAATGATAAAAAATGATATTATAAAAGAAACGAACACTCAGCTACATCAAGCTCTGAATCCAATTTCCAATTATCGCCTAAAACGATTTCATACCATGCAGCAATGAAAGCCGTCCAATCTAAGCGAAGAATAAACACTATTCCAAAAGTTAAACGGAATGACATTGTTAGCATTAATGGTAAGTATTTATATATATATATATATATATATATATATCTGTATACAAAAGTGAATTTATATTAAAAGCAATCATAAGGTTCTATTAACAATCAAGAATGTCGTGAAAGTAGAAAGAATTGGAAGCATAGCAGCAGCAGTAGCAACAGTAGATCAAAGCCAAATTCCAGAACATCCCGTTTGCCATCTTCTTTACACAAGCCGCAATCATCGCCAAAATTTAATAAGTCTTTGGCTAATAGCTCTTTGACAAAGATCCGATCATCACCTAATTTGTTTACAGGCCGAGAAAGCAATTTCAAACCCAATTCGTACGACTACCAGACTCCAAACTTTCATACGAAATCACCAATCCCCATTCAAAACTTACAAAAACCCGCAGCAGTTACATTGAAAAGTTTCCAGGATACACCGCCCAATGTTGAAATGATAGCTACCACCACCAGTAGAGCACTCACAAATTCGCAACAGAAAAATAACTCCAAGAGCATTGATCATCTAGTGGAGAAAAATGTCAGTCAAAGCCCTGGAAGCAAACAAATAGAATCTTTCAGCGAAATAAAATGCAATATCTCGATATTACAATCAAAATTGGATTTGTTAATGAGCGAAGTGGAACAAAAGGTGATGAACGAAACAGCTCTACTCAATGATACGCAACGGAGCAGCAGCGTTAAAAAGCAGTTGAATGTAGGCCAAGATCTTCAAAAGAGCACAGATTATTCGTACACCTCATCACCGATTAAAACTGGGGGATCTTTCAGTAGTCCGCAGCGTACATATTTAAATGATACAATGTTGAGTACAAATTCAGCAAACAAAGATATCAATTCGGAATTTATTTCTGATTGGCAGAGAAATGTCAATGGCTGGAACAAGGATAAACCTCATGTCACGCATGAAGAGGCATTGCAGCAACTAGCAGATGTTGAGCAAGAAAAACGTCACGCACCAGAGTATGATAATTTATTGAAACAATCCGCCCGTCAAAATGAAAGCATCCCAGTTGAAATTAACCAAAGCAAGAACGCCGCCCACTCCGTTGATGGTAATGTGAGTACGTGCGAATCCGATTCATTTCAAATCCAGAATCCAAACATATCTCTCTCATCCACCGCATCATCCACGAATGTATCGCTTTCGCACATAAATTGGAAAGAAATATCTGAACAGATAATTCAAACTACAAAGATTGAATCCATTATTAATGACATATTGACGAATCGCGGAATCAAAGCATCTGCGAAGCTACTGACCCTTTTAGATCCGGAGGAGACATTGAGCCACATAACACAATCTTTTATTTTCAAAAAATTGTTAAAAACGCTCAATTTAATGATACAACACCAAGAAAAGATTCCGATTGCTCTGGTAACAATAAGATACATAAAAAATAATGCAAATAACTTTCTTATTTTTTTATTATTAACTTGCGAATATCATGATGATAACACTAGATTTGGATTGATAAAATAATGGAACACCATGGTGAACAAGGGAATATTGGAGGGTTAAACTCGCTGAAACAGCCACTAAAACATCATCTGGCATCGCCTACAAAATCCGGAATTGCAGCTGCATCATTATATGTGAAACTTAAACTCCATGACAAAGAACTAAAATACAAATGAAAACATATAAAAGGATACACATAACATAGACTGCCCTAGGTATCATCAGACACATTTGATGATGCGTTGCTGAGTGCATTTGTTGTGGTTTCTTTTTTTGAATCCGCTATTTCAGACGCAGCGAAATCTGAACTACGCTTTGGAGGGGAAAGCGGTTTCTTGGGTTCGTCATCAGAATCGTAATCGTATCGGATTTTAATTCCCACTTCTTTCTTTTTGTAGCTGGAATTTCGATTGTTGGTGGTGCTGGTTGTTGAAGCGTCATCAGCATTGCTTTTTGGCACGTACGATCGATCACAAAAGTTATCAATGTTATGAGGATCCGATGAGATATCTTTGATGATCACCAAATCACCATCCTGCCACTTGATTGAATTAAATTTCTTCTTGGATTTTGGTTTTGAGGAGGAGGATGATGTATCTGGATGCACATCCAGAGAATTTGATTTGGTAGCATCAGTCGATGAAGCTGTAGCCTGATTACCACCACTACCATCGTCATGATCATAATTGCTAACAATAACATGCCAAGACTTTTTTGCAAACGAATATTTCACAACAAATAGGTTTGAAAGATCTAACCGAGGGTACGCACGCCCAATCCTAGCAATGAAAGCTGCTTCTGTTTTTAAATCACTTTTAAAATAAAACTCCTCTTCCTTGCCAGCATGGTACATCTGTTCTTTCGAATTTCTCAGCCGCAATGCTAAAAATACAGTGTCAGCGTGATGTTTTTTCTTTTCAAAGATTCTCAGTTTGCGTAAATTGGCTCTCCGTTGCTGAATGCTGGATATTTTTTCATTTAGTAAGGTATTTAAAGCATGCGTTCTAGGTTCATCTCCACCAAGTGAAAACTCTGTCCGCACTCGTTCTACAACGTCATCAATGGTATCTACATCATGAGAAAGAGTAAATTTTCCAGTGTGACTGCCCAGCATTGAATCAGAAGCGGTCAATTCCACATCGAATTGTACATTTTCTGGTGTATCGTCAACGATGGTCAGTTTTACGCCAGACGCCGTACAATCAGTGGTTAAATTGGATATAATTTGAATCCCAATTTGGCAGTAGTCAGAAAATTGCAGCTGTTTTAAAGTGAAGTGTTCTTCAAACTTGCGAAAGATACGGGTAGGGTGAGAAATTTGCGTGTTAGCAGTGTCACCATCCTTGCTTATCATACGGAGTCTAATGCAATCAATATCATTCTAAAATGTGTAATAATAATTAGTTTCCAATAAAGTAATATATAGTTATATGGCGTAAAGAAGCCCAAGTTATTTTGTTTGTTTTGTTTTTTTTTTTTTTTTGTACAATATGATTTAAAGTTGGATGGCTTAAAACTATTGACTTCAGATCATACAATGTCTGGTAAATTGAGCACTTTTTAGTTGTTACATAACTAATAGCATCGCCTTGGTTCAGCAGCTGGTACGAATCTATGACTGATGGCCACGTGCAAAAATTCAAATGAATATGAATAATATTTCTCTTTTCTTGCCTGCCAATCTCAATGTAGACGAAAGATTCAGATTGCAACCCGTAACTCATGAGAGACGCATTGCTCGACCGGCTTTTGCTTTTAATGTCCTGATACGTTAAACCGTCCCGTAAAAGAAAATTACCCTTCCAAGCAGCGAGTTCATCAGGGTATTTCTCAATCAAGTTTTTGTGCAATTGTTTGACGGTACAGCTCGGTTTAATTCGAATGTGATACTCTCGCTCCGTTTCACAATTGGACAATAGTTCCTTGAATCGTAACACTATCGTATCACTGTTATTCATGCGGTATGACATAACAATTGGGTTAAACGGCGATAGCCCGAGGTTATTCACTAATTCATCATCCTTGAACTCAATATTTGTGTTGAAACTACATAGTTGTTGTACGTTTTTATGATAATAATGTTAATAAAAAAAAGAGCAGTGTTATAAAAATGGGCTATGTGTGATTATATCAGGTTTACAAAAAAAAAAAAAAAAAAGGGGGGGG
>JGI24913J38484_100965_pt1 | contig 17136 bp, 15 predicted proteins | sample LinPfosmplate1_FD_38484 | JGI IMG/M metagenome (IMG submission 38484)
GCAGGCCGCCCACGTTGTGGTGCGACTTGATGGTGACCGACGGGCCGCCCGAGAAGGAGACCGACTCGATCACGTCCGGATAGAGCGTACCCTGGGCCAGGAAATCGGCGTTCTCGATCTCGTTGGCGTGTTTCTGGAACACGTCGATGAAAAGCCGGCCGATGGTTTTTCTCTTTTGTTCCGGGTCGCTTATGCCCTCAAGTTCACCCAGGAAAAGCTCCGACTCGTCGGCATGGATGAGGGGAATGTTGTAGTGGTCGCGGAACATGGTCGTGACCTCTTCGGCCTCGCCCAGCCGCAGGAGGCCGTGGTCGACGAAGACACAGGTCAGCTGGTCGCCGATGGCCTCGTGAATGAGCACGGCGGCGACCGAGCTGTCGACCCCGCCGGAGAGGCCGCAGATCACCCGCCGGTCGCCCACCTGTTCGCGGATCTTGGCGATTGCCTCGTCGCGATAGGCGGCCATCGTCCAGTCGCCGGTGAAACCGGCCAGCTTGACGAAATTGGCATAGAGGGTCTTGCCGTTGGGGGTGTGGTGCACCTCGGGGTGGAACTGGACCGCGAAGAAGTTTTTCTTCGTGTCCGCGGTGATGGCGAATGGGGCGTAGGGCGAGGTGCCGTAGACCTCGAAGCCCGGCGCGATGGCAGAGACGTGATCGCCGTGGCTCATCCAGACCTGTTCGCGGCCGTCGGTGGCGGCGAACCAGCCGTCGAGCAGCGGCAGGCGTTCGTCCGACGGCGTGACATAGGCACGGCCGAATTCGGCGGTGCCGTCGCCGCGTTCGACATTGCCGCCGAGCATCTGCATCATCACCTGCTGGCCGTAGCAGATGCCGAGGATGGGTACGCCCAGGTCGAAGACCTTTTCCGGCGGGCGGGGCGAGCCCTCGTCTATGACCGAGGCGGGGCCGCCGGAGAAGATCACGGCCTTGGGCGCGAAGGTATCGAGAAACGCGTCCGTCACCTGCTGGAACGGGTGGATTTCGCAGTAGACGTTGAGTTCGCGCAGGCGGCGGGCGATCAGCTGGGTGACCTGGCTGCCGAAGTCGATGATGAGAAGGCGGTCGTGCGGTGTCTGGCTCATACCTTGCCTAGTATGGCGGGCGGCGCTTGCGCGCAAGACCTGCGTGCGCGCCGTTGCCGTCAAAGCCCGATTAACCGAATCCGGTTAGGATTTTCCTGCGCGAGGTGCTGCCCCGTTCTGCGCAAATTTGACCGCGGATGTCGGTTTTGGCCGGGCAAAGCCGCAAATCCGCCGTGTGCGACAGAATGATGAAGATAAAAGCGGGCAAACGGCGCCGATGGGGCCGGAGTCGGGACCAAGGAGACCTGTTCATGAGCGAAGCAGCAGCCCGCAGACGAGGCCGTGGCGGCGGCGGTGCCGCCCGCCGCGCCGAACGTACGGCCGTCAGCATCGAAACCGCCAAGTATATCGAGCGCAATATCCCGCTCTTCGAGGTGCTGAACGAAGAGGCGCTCGACATCATAGAACAGAATGCCGAGACCGTGCTCGAGGAGATCGGCGTCAACTTCGTCGAGAACCCCAAGGCGCTGCAGCGCTGGCGCGAGGTTGGGGCGGATGTCGATGGCGAGCGTGTCCGCATTCCGCGCGGCCTTGCGCGGGAGCTGATCAAGACCGCGCCCAGCGAATATACCCAGCACGCCCGCAACCCCGAGCGCAGTGTCGTCGTCGGCGGGCGCAACCTGGTCTGTGCGCCGGTCTACGGCCCGCCCTTCGTGCGCGACATGGACCATGGCCGCCGTTACGCCACGATGGACGATTTCGAGAAGTTCGTGAAGCTGGGCTACATGTCGCGCTGGCTGCACCATTCGGGCGGCACGGTTTGCGAACCGACCGACATTCCGGTGAACAAGCGCCATCTCGACATGCTCAAGGCGCATATGACCCTGTCGGACAAGCCTTTCATGGGCTCTGTCACCGATCCGAGCCGGGCACAGGACAGCGTGGACATGTGCGGCATACTCTTCGGTGAGGATTTCGTGCGCGACAACACGGTGATGACCTCGCTGATCAACATCAACTCGCCGATGACCTTCGACGAGGTGATGATGGGGGCGCTGGAAGTCTATGCGAAGAACAACCAGGCCTGCATCATCTCGCCCTTCATCGTCGGCGGCGCGATGGCGCCGGTGTCGGTGGCGGGCACGCTGACCCAGGTTTTGGCCGAGGTGCTGGCGGGGATCGCCTATTCGCAGATCATCCGCCCCGGCGCGCCGGTCATTTTCGGGGCCTTCGTGACCTCGATCGACATGAACAGCGGCGCGCCCACCTTCGGCACGCCCGAGGCGTCGCTGATCACTTACGGCGCGGGGCAGCTTGCCCGGCGCTATGGTTTGCCGTACCGGTCCGCCGGGTCGTTCAACGGCTCGAAACTGCCGGATGCGCAGGCGGCCTACGAGTCGGCCAACAGCCTCAATCTCGGTCTGCTGTCGGGCGTGAACTTCATGCTGCACTCCTGCGGCTGGCTGGAAGGGGGGCTTGTCTCCAGCTTCGAGAAGTTCGTGATGGATGCCGACCAGCTCGGCGCGCTTCAGAACATGGCGCGCGGCGTCGACATGACCGAGAACGGGCAGGCGATGGACGCGATTCGCGAGGTTGGGCCGGGCGGCCATTACCTTGGCTGCGCCCACACCCAGGCGAACTTCAAGCAATCCTTCTGGCGCTCGGACCTGCTCGATTACAAACCCTACGAGCAATGGGCCGAAGAAGGCGAACGCGATACGATGACGCTCGCCAACGTCAAGGTGAAGCAGACGCTGGCGAACTATCAGCAGCCGGCGCTCGATCCGGCGATCTCGGAAGCGCTCGACGCTTTCGTCGCCGACAAGAAGGCCTCGATGCCCGACGCCTTTTCCTGATCCGGACGGGCGGCGGCGCGCATGCGCCGCACCTCGCCCAGGATAGCGATGACCACATCGACATGGCGCGCCGGCGAATAGCCGGCGTAGCCATGTCTGCGGAGCTGGTTCAGCTCCTCCTCGATCTCGAGCAGTGTTTCGAGGATTGCCTCGCTGTCGGGATGATGCAGATCGCCCAGGTGGCGGCGCAGGGTTCGCTCCCGACAGTAGGTTGCAACGCCGAGGCGCGCCGCCTCGATCAAAAGGGCAGGGCGCCGCAGGTGGGCGAGATCGGGGATTGTGGGGGTCATGGCAGTCTCCGGTCCTGGCAGAATGACGTTTGGACGGAGCAATCTGGCACAACCTGACATCGTGTTGCGCAGGTCGCGTGATCACCGAACGGTTGTGTTTCCGTTTGTTTACCAATTCGCAACGATGATGACCGAACCGTTCTTAGTTAACCAACCGGTAATAAATGAGACCTTAACTCGAGCGGCTTCCGCGGGGTGGCCGCGGACTTGGGGACCATCTGTTGCCGACAGAGATCAGGAGGAGACGGCATGTCACATGTCTCGCCTTCCGCCGACATTGCGGAACAGTTGCCGTGCTGGGTGCCAAAGGAGGCGCTGGCCTATCTTCTTCACACCGAAACCGGCCAGCCGATCCGGGCGCTGGCCCGGGAAGCGGGCGTTCACGCCTCGACCGTTCTGCGACAGGTGCGGGCGCTCGAGGCGCGCCGGGAAGACATCCTTGTCGACCAGGGGCTCAGCCGGCTGGGCCGCCGCGTGCTTGCCGCCGAGGCGCGGGCGCTGGACGCCGATCCGAACGTGCCTTCGACGGACGAGCTTTCCCAGGAGGCGCGGCGCGTGCTGCGGCTGTTGTGCGAGCCGGGGGCGGTGCTGGCGGTTGCGGCGGAGATGGACAAGGCCGTCGTCGTCGCCGAGAGCGGAGATGGCGGCACGACGCGCCGCCTCGTCGTCGACCATGCCGCGGCCGAGGCGATGGCGCTGGCGGGCTGGATCGCCTGCGAAGACCCCGCCCGCGTGTCACGGTATCGCATAACGGCGGCGGGGCGCGATGCGCTCAAGCGGATGGTGGCAGATGCCGAGAACCGCGCCTTCGGTTTCGGCGAGGCGCCCGCAAGGTTCGAGCACGCGCCGGTCGCGAAATCGCGGACGGTTTCCGGCGCACATCCGGCGTTTCGCAACCGTTGCCTGCCTGCGGAAACCCCGCTGACCCTGCTGGCGCGGCGCCGTGACCGGAGCGGGCGGAAGTTCCTGTCCGACGACCTGGTGCGCGCCGGGGAGCGGTTGCGCGAAGATTACGAGATGGCCGATATCGGCAGCCGCGAGGATGAAGGCTGGGACAGGTTCCTGACCAAGGCCGAAGCCGCGCGGTCGAAGCATGGCGGTGCCACCGCGGCGCGGGCGCGGGTGCTTGGTGCGCTTCGCGATCTCGGGCCGGGCCTGGGCGACGTGGCGTTGCGGTGCTGCTGCCATCTCGAAGGGCTGGAAAGCGCCGAGAAGAAGATGGGCTGGTCGGCGCGGTCGGGGAAGGTGGTGCTGCGCATTGCCCTTCAACGGTTGCGGCGTCATTATGACCGGCTGGGCGATGACGGCACGCTAATGGGGTGACCGAGCGCTAGCCGGCGACGAGCCACCCGACGCCAAAGGCCACGAGCGCACAGATCGCACCGACGAGAACCGTCTCGCCGACGGAGCGGAACAGCCGCTCGCCGGTGGCGTTCCAGCGCAGCAATCCGAGGCTGACCAGAGCCAGTGCCGTCGCGATGACCGACAGCAGAAAGGTGCGGTCGTCGGGCGGCAGAAGGAAATAGGGCGTCAGAGGGATCGATCCGAAGACCACGAAGGAGAGGAAGGTGGACAGGCCGCTGATAAGCGGGTTGTCCTCTTCCGGATGTGACATGCCGAACTCGTAGGTCATCATCATGTCGGCCATGATGTCGGGGTGGCGCGAGAGAATCCCGGCCGCGGTGTCGGCCTCGCCCGCGGGAATGCCGCGCTGGCGGAGGATCTCGAACAGCTCCATCCTTTCGTGATCCGGGTCGTTGGCGATCTCTTCCAGCTCGCTCTGCCGGCGTGCGCGGTAGAGATCGTGCTGTGACCTGAGCGAGAGGTATTCGCCGAGCCCCATGCTGACCGCATCGGCGAAGAGGTTCGCCAGCCCGAAAACCAGCACCGCCAGTCCGCCGACCTGGGCCACCCCGTCGGCAGCCGCTCCGGCAAAGCCCGCCACGATGGCGAAGGTGGTCACGATCCCGTCATTTCCGCCGTAGACGAGCTGCTTGAGATGTTCCTGCGTCCGGCCGAGCTTGTGCGCCTCGCGCCTGTGTGCCTGCCAATCCATATGATGCCTGTCGTTCCGGGGAAACCATGTGCGCCCGGACAAGATACGGGGCCGGCCGGGTGGCGCAACCGGTGAATGGGCCGGGCAGGGAGGTGGGCACTCGTTACGCCGTGGCGCCGCAGCATCCGGTGCGGCCGCAGAACTGGTACATCCCACCGCGATGCATTATGCAGGGGAGGAGTTACCAAACAGTTCGCGGGGGAAATTCCGTGCGTGACATCAAGATCCCACAACAGCGCCATCCCGAGAAGGCCCATCGCCCCGACAATGCGCAGCCGAAGAAGCCGCATTGGATCAGGGTGAAGGCTCCGGACGGCGACGGCTATCGCGAGACGAAGAGAATCATGCGCGAGCACAAGCTCGTGACGGTCTGCGAGGAAGCGGGCTGCCCGAACGCGGGCGAATGCTGGAACCAGGGCCACGCCACCATGATGATCATGGGCGACACCTGTACGCGGGCCTGCAGCTTCTGCAATATCGCGACCGGCAAGCCGCCCGAGGCGCTGGACCCGTTCGAGCCGGGACGGGTGGCCGATGCCGTTCAGAAACTGGGGCTGAACCACGTGGTGATCACCTCGGTCGACCGGGATGACGTCGATGACGGCGGCGCGGCCCATTTTGCCCAGACGATCCGCGCGATCCGGCACCGCAGCCCCGGCACCACGATCGAGATCCTGACGCCCGATTTCCTGCATTGCGATCCTGCCGTTCTGAAGGTGGTGGTCGATGCGCGGCCGGATGTCTTCAACCACAACCTCGAGACGGTGCCGGGGCTCTACCCCGCGGTGCGGCCGGGGGCGCGGTATTTCCACAGCCTGCGCCTGTTGCAGCGGGTCAAGGAGATGGACCCGACGATCTTTACCAAGTCGGGCATCATGGTCGGCCTGGGCGAGACCCGCGAGCAGGTAAGGCAGGTGATGGACGACATGCGCGCGGCGGATGTCGATTTCCTGACCATCGGCCAGTACCTGCAGCCCACGCCCAAGCACCATGCCGTCGACCGGTTCGTCACGCCCGACGAGTTCGCGGCCTACGAGAAGGCGGCCTTCGGCAAGGGGTTCCTGATGGTGTCGGCGACGCCGCTGACGCGGTCGTCCTACCATGCGGGCGATGATTTCGCGCGCCTCAGCGCCGCGCGGCAGGAGCGGCTCGGCGCCTGAACCGCATCGCCACGCGCATCGGCCTTAAAAAGTCCGAAAAGCAAAAGCACCGGCAGGAATAACCGGCCGGTGCTTTTCGCGAGAATAATCCGTTCTGCGTGAAGCGGGTCTTAGCTGCCCCAGCTGCGCACCGGCCCGCAATCCATGTGGACGAAGTTGCTGCGGGTGTAGCGACCGACGCCGCCGCCATGGCAGGCCATCGCCGCGCGATACATCTGGCTGACCGAGCGCGAACCGAGCCGAAGATCCGCGGCCTGCCCCTTGAGGTGGCGCGAGTTCTTGGCGACACCGCTCGACCGGCTGCGAAGCATGGCGTTGGTTTCCGGGCTGCGATAGCCGGAAATCAGCATGTAGGGCTCGGTGACGTCGAGCATGTTATGCGCCGCGGTCATGATGTCGATGGTGCGAAGATCGATGTTGAGAACGCCATCGGTGCGCCAGTCGCGCATGAAATAGCTGATTTCCTTGACCGCGTCGCGGATATACTCGCCTTCGATCCAGTAGATCGTATCGAGCGTTTCGCCTGTGCGGGGTGCGGTCATCCGAATGCGGCGGATATCGCCGGCGCCCTTCAGAAAACCTGCTGCGTTTGAAAAGGTGGGCGCTGCCACCACGGTGGTTGCTGCGAATGCACCCAGCAGGGCGCGCCGCGTCATGCTCAACGAGCTAACTTCTGTCATGTGTATGCGCCTGTCCCGTCGCTTACCTGTGTTCTCCGCCTTGTGGCGGCTCTGCCATCCATCCCCAGATGTGCGATTTTTATGACATATTCAGTTTTTGCGAAAAAGGGGGCTAAGGCGAAACTTTTACGTATCAAGAGGTTTCGGCAAAATCTCGCGCAAATTTCCCGCAATGTGCCCATTTTGCTCTGCACAGGCGGCGCAGACACTGCACTTTGGGAAAAGGTACATCTCCTGTCAAAGTTTTGATTGGACAGAAATTGCCCCGGCCGCATGATCAATTACATTAATTAAATGAAATTTGCCAATTCAGGGGAGTCGACATGATTCTGAAATCCTTGGGGGCCAGTATCCGGGTATCGGGTTTGGCGATCGCGTTCTCGGCGATCGGTTACAGTGCCTCGGCCGCCGAGGCCGCCATCACCGCGTTCAAACAGGCGGTGGCCGAAGCCGCCTCGTCGGATCGCGACATCGCGGCCTTCTACCGCTCCAACAAGTTCGGTGCGGTCTGGACCGGCACGGCGGACGAGGACCGTGCCCGCAGAAGCGCGCTTCTCTCGGCGATGAAAACCGCCTCGATGCACGGCCTTCCCGCCTCGCGCTACGATACCGACCGCCTGCTGCGCGTGCTGTCCGATGTGAACACGCCGCGCAAGCGCGCCTTCGCGGAAGTGGAGATGACCAAGGCGTTCATCCAGATCGCGCGCGACATGCAGTCGGGCGCGCTGGAGCCTGCGTCGATCGATGACGGGATCAAGCGGAACGGCGTCTACAAGGATGCCGAAACCTACCTGACCGGCCTGACGGAAAGCGGCCATCCGCGCGCCTATTTCCGCACGCTGGTGCCGCAGACCCGGGAATATGCCCGCCTGATGAAAGAGAAGATGCGGCTTGAGCGTCTGATCGAAACCGGCGGCTGGGGCCCCTCGGTCCAGGCGGGCTCGCTCGAGAAAGGCCAGAGCGGACAAGCGGTCGTGGCTCTTCGCGACCGGCTCATGACGATGGGCTACCTGGGCCGCACGTCGACGATGGTCTACGATGACAACATCGAGAAGGCCGTGCTGAAGTTCCAGTCGGCCCACGGGCTCGAGCCTGATGGCAAGGCCGGGTCGAACACCATAGACGAGATCAACACCTCGCCCGCCACCCGCCTTGCGTCCGTCCTCGTTGCGATGGAACGCGAGCGCTGGCTCAACACCGAGCGGGGCGAGCGGCATATCCTCGTGAACCTTACCGATTTCTCGGCGCGGATCATTGACAACGATATCATCACCTTCGAAACCCGTGCCGTGGTGGGTGCAAACTCGCATGACCGCCGCAGCCCGGAATTCTCGGACGAGATGGAGCACCTGGTCATCAACCCGACCTGGAACGTTCCGCGCTCGATCACCGTCAACGAGTACCTGCCACAGATGCAGCGCAACCCGGGCGCCGCGGGCCACCTGCGGCTCTATGACGGGTCGGGCCGGCAGGTCAGCCGTGCACGGGTGAACTTCAACGCGTACAACAAGAACAACTTCCCCTTCGACCTCAAGCAGCCGCCGTCGAACAGCAACGCGCTGGGGCTGGTCAAGTTCATGTTCCCCAACAAGTACAACATCTACCTTCACGACACGCCCAGCAAACACCTGTTTGCCCATGCCCGCCGGGCCTACAGCCACGGGTGTATCCGGCTGGCGCAACCGTTCGACTTCGCCTACGAGATTCTGTCCAAGCAGACGGATGACCCGCAAAGCATGTTCCACCGGATCCTCGACACCGGCCAGGAGACGCAGGTCGACCTCGAGACGAAGATCCCCGTCCACATCATCTATCGGACGGCCTTCACCAATGCCCGGGGCGAGCCACAGTACCGGCAGGATGTGTACGGTCGCGACGCCCGGATCTGGGCCGCGATGAAGGATGCGGGGGTGAGTTCGCCGGCGGTCTACGCGGCCAACATGCAGATCCCCGAGCCGCAATACGTGGCACAGCCGCAGTCGACCCGGCAGGCACAGTCGAACCGGCAGCCGCAGGCGGTGCGTGTGTCTCAGCCCCAGGCCCAGATGCGCGTGGTCAACCAGCCCTACTATCGCGCGCAATCCTCTCAGCCGCAGGCTCAGACGCGGTCGTCCGGGTCGTCGCAACTCACGCGCCGCGACCGGTAAGACCGGCGGGCATCCTGGCAAGGAATTGGGGCCCCCGCTTCGGCGGGGGCCTTTCACGTTGGCACCACCGGGGCAGGGTGCCTGACGTCGCGGCGGGTTTTCGCATCGCGCATCGCCGGAGGGGTTTTCCTGATCCCGCAACGCGGCTAAGTCTGTCCGGCAGCACGAGGGGAGTCTCATGGGCTATACGATAGAGCAGATTGCGGCCGCGCTGGGAACCGAGGCCGTCGGCGACACGGCGATCGAGGTGGACGGGCTGGCCGAGCCCGCGGATGCCGGGCCGCGCCACCTGGCACTGGCGATGAAACCGCAGTTTGCCGAGCGTCTCGGCGAGGGCACGGCAAGGGCCGCGATTGTCTGGGCCGAGGCCGACTGGCGGGCGCTGGGGCTGGAGACCGCGATCCTTGCGCCGCGGCCGCGCTATGCCATGTCGGGCCTGACTGCGATGCTGGACCCGGGGCAGGGATGGGATCACGGCATTCACCCGACGGCCGTGATCCATGCGGATGCAAGGCTGGAAAAGGGGGTCAGCGTCGGCCCCTTCAGCGTGGTGTCGAAAGACGCGAATATCGGCGCGGGCACCGTGATTGGCCCGCAATGCTACATCGGTACCGGCGCCCGGATCGGGCAGATGAGCCTGGTGCGGGAAGGGGTGAAGATCGGCGCACGGGTCACGACGGGCGACCGGTTCATCGCCCAGCCCGGCGCGGCGATCGGCGGCGACGGGTTCTCCTTCGTGACCGCCGAAACCTCTGGTGTCGAGAACGTGCGCGAGACCCTTGGCAACCGCGGCGAGGCGCAGGCCCAGACCTGGACCCGGATCCACAGCCTTGGCGGGGTCCAGATCGGTGACGATGTCGAGATCGGCGCCAACACCACCATCGACTGCGGCACCATCCGCAGCACCCGTATCGGCCGGGGCACCAAGATCGACAACCTCGTGATGATCGGCCACAATGTCGAGATCGGTGAAGACTGCCTGCTCTGCGGCCAGGTCGGCATCGCCGGCTCGGCCCGGATCGGCAACAACGTCGTGATGGGCGGCAAGACCGGGATCAGCGACAACATCTTCGTGGGTGACAACGTGATCACCGGGGGTGGTACGATCGTGCTTGCCAACATCCCCGCCGGCCGTGTCATGCTGGGCTATCCGGCGATGAAGATGGAGACGACGATGGAGGTATTCAAAGGCTTCCGCCGGCTGAAGCGCCTCTTCACGGATGTGGCCGAGCTCAAGAAAACGGTTTCCAACCCGTCCGCGAAAGACTAAATCGGGCGCGACAAAAGGAAGAGGGCCGGAGCGATGGACATCAAGGACCGCGTGATAAGGATCATTGCCGAACAGGCCGTGCTCGAACCTTCCGACGTCACGATGGACAGCACGCTGGAAGACCTCGGCATCGACAGTCTCGGGCTGGTCGAAAGCATCTTCGCCATCGAGGAAGAGTTCGACATCTCAATCCCGTTCAACGCCAACGAACCGCAGGAGAGCGATTTCGACATCTCGTCGGTCGCCAGCATCGTTGCCGGAATCGAAAAGCTGGTGGCGGAACAGAAACCGTGAAAAGGGTCGTCATCACGGGCGCCGGAACGATCAACGCGCTCGGGTTCTCGGTGCCCGAAACCCTGGCCGCGATGCGAGAAGGGCGCTGCGGCATCAGCGAACTGGAGTTCCGTGATGTCGAGCGGCTGGCCATTCGCATAGGCGGCCAGGTGAAGGGTTACGAGCCCGAGGAACGGTTCAACCGTCAGCAGCTGGCGCTCTATGACCGCTTCACCCAGTTTACGCTCGTGGCCGCGCGCGAGGCCATCGCGCAGGCGGGGCTGGAGTTTTCCGGTGAACTGGCCGCGCGGGCGGGGGTCGTGCTGGGCAATTCCGGTGGCGGGATGACCACGCTCGACGAGAATTACCGTTCGGTCTACGAGGAAGGGAAGAACCGCGTGCACCCCTTCGTGGTGCCCAAGCTGATGAACAACGCGGCCGCCAGCCACGTGTCGATGGAGTTCAACCTCAAGGGCCCGAGCTTTACCGTCTCGACCGCCTGCGCCAGTTCCAACCACGCGATGGCCCAGGCCTTCCAGATGGTGCATGGCGGGGTGACGCCGGTGATGATCACCGGCGGCTCGGAATCCATGCTATGCTTCGGCGGGGTCAAGGCGTGGGAAGGTCTGCGGGTCATGTCCAAGGATGCCTGCCGCCCGTTCTCGGCCAACCGCAACGGGATGGTGCAGGGCGAGGGCGCCGGGGTGTTCGTCTTCGAGGAGCTGGAGCACGCCAGGGCGCGCGGCGCCGAGATCCTGGCCGAGGTCGCGGGCTTCGCCATGTCCTCGGATGCCTCCGATATCGTCATGCCCTCGAAACAGGGGGCGGCGCGGGCCATTCGCGGCGCGCTGCAGGATGCGCGTATCGATGCGACGGACGTGGGCTATATCAACGCCCACGGCACCGGAACGGCCGCCAATGACAAGACCGAAAGCGCGGCCGTGGCCGACGTCTTCGGCGCCCATGCCGACCGGCTGATGATTTCCTCGACCAAGTCTATGCATGGCCACCTGATCGGCGGGACCGGCGCGGTGGAGCTTTTGGCCTGCATCATGGCCGTGCGAGACGGGATCGTGGCGCCGACCATCGGCTATGAAGAACCCGATCCGGAATGTGCGCTCGACGTGGTGCCCAACGAAGCCCGCGAGGCCCATGTCGAGGTGGCGCTCTCCAACGCCTTCGCGTTCGGTGGCTTGAACGCCGTTCTGGCGCTCAAACGGTTTTCCTGAACGAAGAGCCCTCTGCCAAACGAAAAACGCCGCCCATCCAGGCGGCGTTTTCCGTATTCCGGATCGCCGGGCGCCTCAGTTCGGCGCGACCGACACGTTCTCGTAGGCCTTGGTGAACCCGGACAGCGACGCGCGGATCACCACGGTCTGGTCGGGGGCCTGTGCCGGCACGATCGTCAACAGCGCTTCGCTGCCGGCCTTGAGCGAGTCGATATCGGCTTGGGTGAAGCCGATACGGGCAAAGCAGCCGACCATCGAGCAGAAGGAATAGTTGTAGGCCTTCGCCTGGCCGCTATCCACCGCGATCTTCAGGCCCTGCGGCAGCAGCGTGCCCAGCGGCACGACGATGGTGGCGCCGGCCACGGCCTGGCTGTCGTCGGGCAGCTTGAACAGGCTGAACTCGGCCACCGGGTTGCCGGCCTCCTCGCGCAGGAGCTGGTACATCTGGCAGGGGTCGTCCTCGGCCTCGCTGCGGAAGCACTGAAGCTGCCAGTCGCCATAGGTCTCCTTGACGTAGGACGGGTCTTCCTGGACCTCCTGGCCCATGTCGAGCGTGTTGGCGTCGGCCGTGCCTTCCTCGGCCTGGGGTTCCGTCTCTGTCTGGGTTTGGGCGTCGGTCTCGGTATCGGTCGTGGCGTCGGATGTCGTGCTGTCCTGGGCCATGGCTACGGAACCGGCTGCCAGGAGCGCAATGACCGGCAGGGTGAAAAGAAATCTGGACATGAAATCCCCGTTCTGGTGATCAGTGTTTTGTCGTCGCTCCCGAGGCCGGGAACGGGCTGAGGAGATAAAATCGCACCGGTCGGCAGGTTTCAAGGCTTTCCGCCATGTGCATGCCGCCGCCTCCCATAAAAAAGGAAAAGAGACCTTTCGGTCTCTTCCCCTGTTTCTCCCTGCCGGACTGGCCGACTTAGTTATTGAGCGAACGCTATGACAGTTACCGCAACCCGTCAACAGGAATGGTTCAAAATTTTTGATGGCACTGTTAAGGGCTGAAAATGGGCTTGGAGTCGGGGGGCTGTCAGGGGCTCCGAGAGGCCGAAAAAAGGCCGCACCGAAACGGCGCGGCCAGTCTGACAGGGAGGAAGTCGCCCCGGCGCCAAGAGGACATGAGGCCCGGGGCAGTTTGAAGGTGCCAGACAATGATTAACTTAGTATGTTCAGACCGAGGAAAAATTGGGACAGGGATCTAACGATTTGGAAAGCAAGGTTTTTATTGGTGGCGGCGGGGAGGGTTACAGCGACCCGCAGGGCCTGGCGCTGAAGTACGCCAACCGTCACGGGCTGATTGCCGGGGCCACCGGCACGGGCAAGACGGTGACCCTGCAGATCCTGGCCGAAGGGTTTTCCGCCGCGGGCGTGCCGGTATTCCTGTCGGACGTGAAGGGCGACCTGTCGGGGCTTGCCGCCTCCGGCAGTGCCGAATTCAAGCTACATGATGCCTTCACCAAGCGCGCCTCAACCATAGGTTTTAACGACTACGCTTACGCAGCCTTTCCCGTCACTTTCTGGGACCTGTTCGGCGCGCAGGGACACCCCGTTCGTAGCACCGTCGCCGAGATGGGACCGCTGCTGTTTTCCCGCCTCCTGCAGCTGACGGAAGCGCAGGAAGGGATCATGAACATCGCCTTCCGCGTGGCCGACGAGGAGGGGATGCCGCTGCTCGACCTCAAGGACCTGCAGGCTCTGCTGGTCTGGGTGGGCGAGAACCGCGATGCGCTGTCGCTGCGCTATGGCAATGTCTCGACCCAGTCGGTGGGCGCCATCCAGCGGGCGCTGCTGGTGCTCGAGAACCAGGGCGGTGCCGGGTTCTTCGGCGAGCCGGCGCTTGACCTGGCGGACCTGATGACCACCGCCGCGGATGGCCGGGGGCAGGTCAACATCCTCGCCGCCGACAAGCTGATGGGCGCGCCGCGGCTTTACGCGACCTTCCTGCTGTGGCTCCTGTCCGAGCTCTTCGAGACGCTGCCCGAGGTGGGCGACCCCGACAAGCCGAAGCTGGTCTTCTTCTTCGATGAGGCGCACCTGCTGTTCGACGACGCGCCCAAGGCGCTGGTCGACAAGGTCGAACAGGTGGCCCGGCTGATCCGGTCCAAGGGCGTGGGCGTCTATTTCGTGACGCAGAACCCCGATGACATTCCCGAGGACATCCTCGGCCAGCTCGGCAACCGCTTCCAGCACGCCCTGCGCGCCTTCACCGCCCGCGACCGCAAGGCGTTGCAGCGTGCCTCGGAAACCTACCGGCCCAACCCCCGCTTCCAGACGGTCGATGCGATCCGCGATGTGGGCGTGGGCGAGGCGGTGACCTCGATGCTGGAAGACAAGGGCGTGCCGGGCATCGTCGAACGCACCCTGATCCGTCCGCCATCCTCGAAGCTCGGGCCGGCCAGCGCCACCGAGCGCGAGGCGGCCATGGCGGCCTCGCCGGTCAGGGGCAAGTACGACGAACTGCTCGACAGGAAGTCGGCCTACGAGATCCTCGCCGCCCGGGCGGAGAAGGCCGCCAAACAGGCCGAAGCCGCGGAAGAGGCGGTCGAGGAGATGCCCCCCGCCGAACGCGAGTTCAACGCGGGCCGCCGCTATTCCGGCTCGCGCGTGCCGCGCTCGACCAGCCGCGAGGATCGCAGTTTCGGCCGGAAGTTCGGTGATGCCATGTCGGACGCGGTGATCAAGGAAATGAAGGGTACCACGGGCCGGCGCATCGTGCGCGGCATCCTTGGCGGGCTGTTCAAGGGGCGCTAGGGGCGGATATCCCGCAACCCGTCAAGCAGCGTCTCGTAGAAGGCCTCCGCCTTGCGGATGCGCGGGGCGGGCAGGGGCTTCGCCTCGATCCGGATCAGCACCTCGACCCCCAGCATGAAGGGCAGCCAGACGTGGCGTTCGACGTTATCGAGCGCAAATGCCTCGGCGAAGGCGTCGTTGCCCCGGGCGTCGACCCCGAACCGCGCCTCCCCCGAAGGGATGAGCCCGCGGCGCGCCATGTGCGACAGGAAACGCGCCATGTCCTTGTAGATCGGCAGCTTCGCCGAGCCGCCGGTGTCGATCCCCGTCAGGCGCGTCCCCTGCGCCAACAGGTTGTTGGGGTGAAAATCGCCGTGGCTGATCGCCACCCGCCAGCGGCCCACCTCGTGAGGGGCTGAAATGCGCTGCAGCTCGGCCAACACCGCCTCTTCGGCCCGGCGCAGCACCCCATTGCGCTGCCGCGCCATTCCGCGCTCGACGCGCTTGAACCACCCGTCGAGCCGCACCTCCGTCAACTCTTCGCTGGGCGCAGTGTACTTGCGCAGCCACTGCGCAGCAGGTGGCAGGAAATCCCCCCGATGCGCCCCGTCGGTTGCCCGGATCACCTCCATCAGCGGCTGTCCCGGAACCCGTTCAACCACGACCAGCCCCAGTTCCGGCACATGCGCCAGCGGCCTGTTCACCCGGAAATCGCCCTCCGACATGTAGCGCTCGGTGCGCTGCAACTCGGCCCAGTCCCGCGTCGCATAGTCATCGGCATGTTCGATGTAGAACCGGAAGATCGCCGGGCGCTCCCCGAAGCGGCCCGACAGGATCGCGCGCTTGCCCGGCACCAGCCGGAGCACCTCCTCCAGGACAGCTCCTGCCAGCCGCGCGTCCTTCGCGGCCAACGCCTCGAAAGCCTGCACGAGGTCCATCATCGCATCCATGTCGGGCAGGGGAGAAGGGCCGCGCGTTTTCGCCATGACCGCCACAATTCCGCATGCTCCGTGGGGCGTCAACCGAATTGAACCCGGGTCCACCCCCGTCTATGGTGACGCAAAATCCGGCAAGACTTGCGAGGCGCCCATGACCGACACACCCGTTTCCGAAATGTCCTTCGAGGAGGCCATGAAAGAGCTCGAACAGGTGGTCAGCAAGCTGGAGCGAGGCGACGTGGCGCTGGAGGATTCCATCAAACTCTACGAACGCGGTGCCGAGCTGAAGAAGCGCTGCGAGACCAAGCTCAAGGAAGCCGAGGAAAAGGTCGCCGCCATCACGCTCGACGGCGAAGGCAACCCGACCGGCACGACACCCGTCGAAAACTTGTGAGCTTCGGAATGGATGACGGGTTTGCCGGGGTGCGCGCCTCGGTCGAGGCGCATCTCGCCGATGTGCTGGAACCCTTCGGCGAGGGCCCCGTGGCACAGGCGATGCGCTACGCGGTGCGCGGCGGCAAGCGGGTGCGCGCGGCGCTGGTGATGGAAGGCGCGCGGCTGCACGGGGTTGCCGACGCCCGGTCGATCTGGCCCGCCTGCGCGATCGAGGCCATGCATGCCTACAGCCTTGTCCACGACGACCTGCCCTGCATGGACGATGACGACCTGCGCCGGGGCCAGCCCACCGTGCACGTGAAATGGGACGAGGCGACCGCCGTTCTGACCGGTGACGCGCTGCAATCGCTCGCCTTCGAGCTGGCGGCCCATCCGGACGGGGCAGAGACACCCGAGGCCCGCGCCGACCTTGCCCTGACGCTCGCCCGCGCGGCGGGCGGGCAGGGGATGGTGCTGGGCCAGGCCCTCGACATCGCCGCCGAAACCGCCGCGGCGCCGCTGACCCTCGAAGACATCACGGCCCTGCAAGCCGGCAAGACCGGCGCGCTCATCGGCTGGGCCGCCACCGCCGGGCCGCGCATGGCGGGCGCCGACACCGGCGCGCTCAACCGATACGCCGCCGCGCTTGGCCTTGCCTTCCAGATACAGGACGACGTGATCGACGTGACCGGCGATGCGTCCGCCGCGGGCAAGGCCGTGGGCAAGGATGAAGCCGCCGGAAAGGCCACCTTCGTGTCGCTCCTCGGCCTCGATGCGGCCCGCACCCGCGCCGCGGCCCTTGTAGAAGAGGCGTGCGAGGCCATATCTTGCTATGGTCAGGAGGCCGAGCGCTTGCGGCAGCTGGCGCGCTTCGTTATCTCACGCCAGACCTGACGGAAGCGTCGAGCCAGAGAGGGGATCCCCCGTGTCAGACCGCCCGAATACACCCCTGCTGGACCAGGTGAAAACGCCCGCCGACATGAAGCGGTTCAGCGATGCGCAGCTTGTGCAGCTGGCCGACGAGCTGCGGCAGGAAACCATTTCGGCCGTCTCCGAAACCGGCGGCCATCTCGGCGCGGGCCTGGGCGTGGTCGAACTGACCGTCGCGCTGCACCAT
>JGI24913J38484_100398_pt1 | contig 16837 bp, 16 predicted proteins | sample LinPfosmplate1_FD_38484 | JGI IMG/M metagenome (IMG submission 38484)
TGCAGGTCGACTCTAGAGGATCCCACGCTTTTGAGGTTATGGTGTGTAATCATGCAGTTAGGAACCTTATTCGTGAAGGTAAGATTTTCCAAATTGAATCCATTATGCAAACCGCACGCGGCGAGGGCATGGTAACAATGGATCACGCCATTGAACAATTAGTTGCAAATGGGCAAGTAACCCAAGAAGGTGTTGATGGTGCCCACTAAGGGTAATCGATTTTCCTTTACACTAATTGAATTATTAGTAGTTATTGCTGTACTGGGAATTTTGGCGGGAGTAGCAGGGCCTAATTTAAAAGGTTGGACTTGTCGTCAAGATGTCAAAAATGATTTTGCCGAGTTAAATGGTTTTTTATCCACGCTTCGATCAGAGGCTGTTAATCGTAATAGTACAGTTATGGCTGTTGTTGAAAGTGGTGAAACTGGCGCTCTAATTTCAGCCAGGATAGGTACACAAGGAGAAAGAAGTGCTTGTGGTGATGGCATTACAGGAACAGGTATTACAGAAAGTTTTACTACTGACACGGATGGCAGTTCTTTAGATGAATCCACAACAAATACATGTTTTCATGCGGATGGCAGTGCAACTGCTGCAGGCTATACCATTACTCGCCAATGTGGTGGTTCGTTTGATAATGGTGGAAAAAAATATGAATATAAAAATGATATCTTTGGTGCAACAGGTTTTATTCAAGAGTTTAAAAGAGTAAAAATTTCTGAAAGTGATAGTCCGCTATGGCGGGAAATGTAGGATTATTTGAATATGAATAATAAGTCAGCATTTACACTCATTGAGGTACTGGTATCAGTAGTGATTTTGGCCATTGGCTTTGCAGGGGTGTATTCGTTAGTTGCTACTTCTAAAAGGGTAATGGAAGATTCTATTGATAAAGAAAAATCTAATTATCACGCCAGTGAGATTATTGAAACACTTCACAGTGAAAATAAAAATTTAGCTACTATTGCTAGCTTTTACGAAGAAAGGGATTTTGTAACTAGCTGTGATGATATGACTTTAACAACATCAGATAGTGAGCACCTTGATAGACTTAAAGTCTGGTGTAAAAAAATGGGCGAAAGAACCACGGGCGATAGAAAAATTCGTGTTGTTAGAAAAACGATTGATGGAAGAGATGTTTATGTCGTACTGATAAAACTGAGCGGTAAGCGTGATAAAAATACGGTTGTAATTAAGAGGGTGTTCAATGTTGTTGAATAGGAAAGCTTTTACTTTGGTTGAAATGCTAGTGGCACTTGCTGTTAGCTCAATCGTTATTATTGCTGCTTATGCTTCATACGATATGGTGAAAACCCAATATGAAAAGAACATTGGCATTGCTGATATGCATACCTCGGGTAGGGCTATTATGCGAATTATTGAGCGCGATATTCGTATGGCAGGGTATGAACATCGAGACTCTTCAGGAAATAAGATTTTTTCTACCGGCATTACCAATCAACTAGTATTAAGTGAAAGTAATAACGTTTGTTGTGATGGTGTGAGTGTTATTTATGATCATTCCACGGATGCAACAGGTGGAGTAGAACGTAGAAGAATTACATATTCAGCGAGAGAATTTCCAGGTACAGAGGAAATTGATTACGAACTTTTAGACAGTGATACTACTCGTTATCGTTTATACAAGAGAATTGATGTACTGGGAAGAGATGGGGGGCTACTCTCTTCAGAAGAAAGTGGGTCTGAGCAAGTTTTGGCAGATTTTGTTGATGACCTACAGTTTGTTAACATTGTCACTAAATATAATTTGTATCTTACAAATTCTTATCGAGGAAAAATCTACGTTATTGATGTTGCAAAGAAGAAAACAATCTCAGAGATTTACCCTGAAGAAATTCGCCCTGAAAATTCCATGGCAATTGGACCTGATGGCTTATTGTATCTTACAAATTCTTATCGAGGAAAAATCTACGTTATTGATGTTGCAAAGAAGAAAACAATCTCAGAGATTTACCCTGAAGAAATTCGCCCTGAAAATTCCATGGCAATTATAAGTAATACAACTGGAGTCGTATCTCTGGTCAATATAAAACTCACCTTAAGGTCAAAAAATAAGCACCATCCTGATAACAAAACCTATACCAAAACAGTAGATGAAGAACATCATATTGGCGATTATAACTTTGAGTTTAATGACAAGTATAAGAGAGATGTGTTTTTCTCAACCGTTGCTGTTAGGAATATGCTCTTATGAGGTGTACAGTTCAAAATTCAACTCGAGAAGGTTTTGTTATCATTATTACACTGGTATTACTACTGGTGATGACGACTATGGGGATTGGGTTATTTTATGAAACAAAAAAAACAGCAAGCCAAGTAAGGTCGAACAACAACAACAGCGAAACACTTTATTCTGCAGAGTCTTGCATTGCCGAAGCTAGGCATTGGCTGGACAGAGAAAGAGAAAGTGGAGTGCCTTGTGAAAGCAGTACAGTAGGATCAGTTTGTAGAACAATTGGCGAGAAGTACATGAGTGATTCTTCAGCACGAATAGATAGTGAAACGAGTGATAGTCGATTAAGCGCCCATTATTATCGGTGTGAAGTTATTCGCTTAAGTACGGTTTCAACTGAAGTTAGTGGCGCTACTGGCAGCTCAGGTGACGGAGAAGAGGGATACGATGTTAGTGATGATGTTGGAACGGGAGTGATAATTTCTAATGTTTCTTATTACAAAATTCGGTCAAAAGCATGTGTGACTAGTTCGGGCAGTTGCGACTCAGATAACCCTAATGTAACCATTGTTGAAGAGATAGTTAAAATTAATTAGAAAGGCGGTAATTATGAAAAATTTTAAAATTTATCAAAATGTAGTTTTATTAGTGTCTTTGTTGTTAATTCCAATGCAAACTTATTCATATCATTACTATACAGCAACAAAGGGAGCTATTATTTATAACTCAACTGTTTCTGCGAATAGAACACTGGCTTTAGGTGTTAATAGGTATGGGCATTTAAATACCATTAGAGATGGATCTGGAGGTATTTCAGAAAATCCTTCTAGGATTTTATGGAATAAAGCCACTGGTCTTGCTTATAAGTGGCCATCATCCTCAACAGTTAGAAGTAAATGGGATGGTAATCTTTTGGCTGGAAAATGGCAAGATGCCACATCACCTGGCTGTTTGTGTGAGGGCTGGGGCGTAAGTGGCAATGGTAATGTTGGTAGGGCATCTGTTGATACTGGCGGTATTTATGGCCTAACGCTTGACTCATTTGAGCCTAGCATTGCTAACATTAAATCAGTAACTAAAATGGGCCCGACTAGTTCTCGGTGGTCTAGAACACCTGTGAAAGATAGTGAAATATTGCAAATTACTCATGATTATGGTCCTGCTCCAGAAGCGCAACATACGCTTTTTCAAGGGTTAGTTACCATTAGCAATATCTCAGATAAAAAAGTAACCAATGTTCGTTATAGAAGAACCATGGACTGGGATATTCCTAATAGAGAGTTTCGTGAATATGTAAGTCACGGTGGTGTAGTGGAGTCTATGGCAGCTTCAAAGCTTCCAAAATTAATCCAGTCATGCGACAATGGTTTTGAAGTACCGGATCCTTTAGGAGGCTGCCGTCCCATGGATCGTAGAACGGCAAATAGTAATTTTGATCATTCTGGACCTAGAGATCATGGATCTTCTTTTACTTTTCAGTTTCCTGATTTGAGATGCGGTGAATCTGTTTCATTTATGATGTATTACGGCGTGGCTAATACAAGAGTAAAAGCATTAGAGGCTATTAAAGCTGTTGGTGCTGAAGTATATTCACTAGGCGAAGGGGCGTACCAAAAAGATGCAGTTACTTTTATTTTTGCGTTTAAAGGAGTTAGTGGAGTTAGTTTAGCGACAGACTTACCACCAAAGGCTGCAACTCTACCAAGCTTGGATAGAGTGCAGGTAACGGGAAAAATTTTGGCTTATAAGGATAGGTTGTATAACACAACTTTTGAATACAGAAAAAATCAGCAGTGGAAAGGGCATTTGTATAGAAGAGATTTAATTATTGATGGCGATAAAAAAGGCGATATATCAATATCTGGCGCTATTGATGCAGGAGTTTTATTGAATCTGAAAAAATCAGCCAAAAGAAATATTTGGACAGCAACCAATGGTTCATTGTCTTCATCAGGGAATAATAATAACTTCATTACGAGTAATAGAAGCGTATTAAAGGATGCTTTTTATAGAAATAGCTTTAGAACAGTTGACGATGGAGAGGTTGATGATTTAATTAATTTTATAAGAGGTTATGATTCTTACGATGAAAATGGCGGAGGCGACTTTACTGATGAGAGAGACTGGAAGTTAGCTGATATTTATCATGCAAATTTAGTACTTTCTATACCGCCCAATAATTCTGACACAAGTACTTCTGAAAAATCTAGGGCGTATTATAAAAAAACTAGAACTAAGCCGTATTCTGATTTTATTACTGCTAATGCAAGCAGAAAAGAAGTAATTTATGCAGGTGCTAATGATGGCATGTTGCACGCTTTTGATGCTGAGTCTTTAGAAGAGTTGTGGGCCTTTGTACCGCCACCAGTACTAGACAAATTGCGCCTAATACACAACACCAAAGGTAGTGATGGAGTCAAAGGTAAGAGTAATTCAATTTACCTTGTGGATGGAACCCCTACTATTAAAGATATTTACTACAAAGGGGCTGATGGGGAATATAAATGGAGGACTGTTTTGATGGCAGGCCTTGGTTATGGTGGAAAGGGCTATTATGCTATTGATATTACAGATCCTAACAATCCGTCACACTTGTTTTCATTTTTACACGATAGTTCAAAAAGAGTGGTTGATTACTGGGCAGCTGATGGAACATTAACGACTTATGATTATATTAAAGAAATCGTACCAGATGGTCTTAATTATTCCAAACTGAGCGAGGCTTGGACGCGACCATTTATTACGTTAATGCCTTATAAAGATGAGCTTAAGTGGGTGGCGGTTTTAGGGGGTGGTTATGCAGGAGCTGATGAAGAGTCTGCTAGCTATGCTCGATATGTGTACATCATTGATCTTGAATTGGACACTTCCTTGTCGAATAAGCAAGGGGTGGTACTTAAGTCGATTGAACTAGCTAGCTCTTCTGAAAGCGATGTGGCCAATGGTGTTGTTGCTGCAATTTCAGCCATTAGTGCAGACAGCGCTAGTAGTGCAGATTATTACGGAATTTTGGCTTACCTGTCTGACTTACAAGGCAAAACATGGAAGCTTGATCTTGCACATTCTGATAAAAATCCAGATATAGATAAGGTTGATTCGGATATATTTATTGCTGAAAATCATCTTGATGCGCAAGCTACACTGGCAAATGATCGGTTGATGTATCACAAATTAACCAATAGTTTTATTGATGGTACGCCGTACCACTATACCGGTACTGGGGACATTATTAGATTGCAGAGAACGGATGATACGATCGACAACAGAGTATTTGGCATTAGAGATACAGATTTTCCTAAACATGAAAATACTGATGGCACTATTTCTTATACAATTTCTTCATTAGAGGATGGATTTACTGGTAGTTGCCCTGGAGAAGATAAAAAAGGCTGGTATCAGGACCTATCTAAAATTCTTCCTTCTGATAGAAAGTGGTCTAAAGTGACAGCAGAAGTCGCTGTAGATGCAAAGTACGTGTACTTTTCAGCTTATAGTCCGGTTAAGAGTGATTCATGCCTTGTGGATGGTAAGTCAAATTTAATCAAACTTGAAAAAAAATGTGGAACCTTACTTGCTGATGGATCAAGTGTTATTGATCTTGGTGTTGGCATTGTAGGAGAAACTACTATTTACAAAGGAAAAAGCTACACAGTTGTTAGTAATAGAGAAGATGATGCCAAAGCATTTGAAGGTGGCGCAAAGGATATTTATAAAGGGGAAGCAGAAGAGGGCGATGGTGGATCGGTAGCAATACCGCCATCAAGTATTTCTACAGAATCCTGGAGACAAGTATTTTAAATCGTACTATTATAATACTTTAATGTAAAAGACTTGTGAATGGTAGTGGTATACAATGGCTCAAAATATAGTCTTTATGGTGAATTATTAGATTTAACAAAAAAGTAAAACAATATGTTTAAAAAAATAATTAAAAAGTTAATGGACTACCTGTTTAGTCCCACAATCTTATGGTTGGGGTCTTCTCTAAATCTTTCACGGTTTTCATTATAACATTGTTGTATTAATTCCCAAGGGGTTTTAAACTTTAATGACTTGAGCGGCCTTTGATGATTGTAATACAACATAAACACCATGAGATGGTGTTTGAGCTGCTCAAAGTTCTCATAATGGAACTTTTTAGTGGTAGCCTGCTTGATGGTCTTATTGGTGATCTCAACTTGTCCATTGGTCCATGGATGCCTAAACTGTGTGGTTCTGTGATCGATGCCTAGTGCTTGACAAAGTTCATCAAAAGGATGAACTTTGTCATCTTTAGGCTTAAGGTGATCGGCCAGTAAGTTATAGCTAAACTGTGCACCATTGTCCGTAAGGATATGCGTAATTTTAAAGACACAATCCTGTTGTAGATTTTTTAAAAATAAAACTGCATTGTCTTGGGTTTGTCGTTCGTACAATTCAATGTAGATGTATTTGGTCATTCGATCAATGGCAACAAATAGATACTGCTTACCTTGGTCAGTTCGCAGTTCGGTGATATCAACATGCATATAACCAATAGGATAAGATTTAAATGGCTTTTTATGACTGGCACTACTGTTTGCTTGCTCTTTGGGTAATCGTGACAAGCCATGGTGTTGTAAACATCTGTGTAGATTAGATCGTGTTAGTTTCGGAATGCCAGGCTTGAGCACAATGAAGATGTCATCAAGTGGCAATTGCAGTTGCCTTCGCACTTCACAAATAGCTTGTTGCTCTAAGTTTGTTAATACACTCTTGCGTATTTTAGGACCTGATTTTTTATCACTAACGCTGTCGGCATTCTTCCAGCGAATAACCGTCTTAGGATTGAGGTTATAGTGTTTGGCTAGTAAAGCGATTGACGCTGTAGAGTTTTGTATTTCTTGTCGAATTCGTGGCGTAGTCTTGGCATTAGCGTGTAATATACTTCCCATAAGTTAGTCTCCTGTAGTTGGGGTAATGATACACCATAAGATTGAGGGACTAAACAACTACCTAAGTAAGCTTAGTGTGGAACAAGAAGACGTTGTTGGGGTAGATATTACTCCCGGATGCATTCGACTTGCCCAATTAAGTGGTAGTGATGATAAATGGGTATTAACAAAATTAGGCTATAAGTATATTGAAGATGCTACAGATATAAGCTCAATCAAAGATCAAGCCGAACAGTATATTAACAAACTTGCTCAAACTATAACATCGGCTCAAATAACTACTACCAATGCTGCGGTCTCTATTCCTGTTAGCAGTGCAATTATTAAGGTAGTAACTCTACCGCTCATGAGCGATGAAGAGCTACAAGAGGCAGTGGATACAAATTCTCTATGGGAAAACGCCGTTCAATTAGCAGATAATTTGGAGGATTATTCTATTTTTTGGCAGGTGCTTAAGCGCAACACGGCTGAGAATCAGATGGATCTTTTATTTGTGGCTTCTAAGCTGGATGACATTGATCATTATTTGGATATTGTAAGGCAAGCAGGACTTAACCCTGTAGTGGTAGATGTGCGCTGTTTTGCAATTCGTAATGCGCTAGAGCTCCGTAAAGACTTGACTAAAGGAGATGCGCCAATTGCAATTTTAGAATTTGGCATTAACGAGAATTACATATTAATTTTGCACGAGGATTCGCCATTTATTTCCGATATTTATCTTTCTGATAAAGACAGAAGTTTACTGGTTAGTCCAGATATTGACCCTTTATTGCAAAAAAAGATTATTGATCGATTTGCAATGCAAGTTAATCAGATGCTTTCTTCATATCAAGCAAAATACAAAGTTCAGCCGATTGATTCTGTATTGATTTCTTCAGCAATACCTAATATTGATAATGTTATTAATAATTTGCAGGAAGCGTTGCCTAATATTAGTATTAAGACCTTTGATGCCCTTAAAACAGTTGTTCTACCTGAAAATTTAAAAGAAAAAGCATCGGCAGAACCTAATCCGTCTGTATTCTCTTCCGTGCTAGGTTTGGCGACTCGAAAGCTTGATGTGTTTGGTTATTATGAATACGTTACAGGCACAAATAATATTAACTTATTACCTGATCGTGAAGGTGTAATGAACCAAGAAAAAATGAAGTTTTTATCTCGTTGGGGAATTGTAATTTTTGTAGTTCTTGCTATTTTATTTGCTGGCTGGAGTTTCTTTAGTGATGGTGCAAGTATCGAAGAAGGCAGGAAACAACTTGTTGAATACCAAGAGCTTAAAAAACAAAAGCAAGCCAAATTAACTGTTCTTAATAAGCTTAAGAGTGATAGGGCGGATCTTAATAGAATACTTGAGGCAAGTAAAAATATTACCTCTAATCAGGCTTTTATGTACTCTGTGTTGTTGGATATTAATACCTCGGTTCCTCAAGGGGTATCTTTAAATAGAATAAATTATGTTGGAGGTAATACATTTACCATTTCCGGATTATCAACCAGTGATCAAAATATATTGCAGTTTATTGAAAATTTGGGAGAATCTAGCGTAATAGATAAGGCATCTTTACTGACAATGTCAGTTCAAACAAAAAATAAGCGAAACTATAAGTCATTCTCTATAAGATGTACATTGGCTAAGCAGCAAATACTTGATGAAAGGGAGGGTTCTAATGGCAATTGATATGAATATGGATATTGGCGAATTGATTAAGAACTTATTTGCCAAAAAAGGACCTAAAGGAACTTCGTCTGTCTTAACGGGCAACCCGTATGCGAAAATTATAATTGCCGGTATATTGGTGTTATTGGTAATTATTTTTTATGTGGTGTATGTGTATATGCCGATGCAAGAAAAATTAGAGCAACAAGAAAGACAAATTTCTCAAGTTAATAATTTAAGAAACGACATAGCGGTTTTATCCGTCAGAATTACTAAGGAGGAAATTAAACTCGAAGCAGCAAAAAAAGACTTTAATAGTCGAACTAAGTTATTTCATACAGATAAAGAATTAGAAGACTTGTATCGTCATATTAGTATGTTGGCACTCAGCAACCAACTCATGGTTTCAAAGCTAGAAAAAGTGGGTGAAACACCAGTTTTTGAAGTACAAAAAGGATCTAGTTCGAAGAAAAAGAGTGCGAAGGATAAAGTAAAAAAAGTGGCTTATTACGAGTTTAAGGTAAGAGTTGAAATTAGCGGTAATTATTCAAACTATACAAAATTTAGAAAAGGCATGGCAGAATTAAAGAAAATTATTAATATTGATGTAGAAAAAATTATTGTATTAGAATCCAAAACTAAAAAAGGTGAGGTTAAAGTGTCTGCCACTCTGGCAACTTATAGATTTCCAGTTAATGATGCTGAAATGCATATAAACTCAAAGGAGGGTTTGCAATGAAAGAAAAATACCAACATTTCTTGATACAAATTAAAAGTCTTGAAAGTCATTGGCAGCAACTTAAAAAAGACATTAAAGGTGTCTTAAAAGAGTTGACGGTATTTGGAGAGAATAAGGCTAATAATATTTTTCAAAAGACAGAGGTAGCAAAAAATAGTGTGTTTGAAAAAGTTACATCGGCTGAATCGTTAAGAAAAGAATGGCATGAGATAACTAAAAAAACAAGCACAGAGGTTGTAAAAAATATCCACCGTGTAAAAAACAAGAACATTAAAACATGGAACAAAGGTTGGGCTGCATTATCTGACTTAAGGAGCAAAATAGCATTTATTGGATTGGGTGCATTTTTATCCATTGCGCTGACTAGTATTGCTAACGAAGGTGTCAATCCTTTTGATCCAATATTTAACACATCTTCAGGCTCTAGTGCTACTGACTATATAGATGGTGATTCTAGCGTGCATCCCTTGCAACAACAAGCCGTTAAAAAATACACTTTAATGGCGTTGATAGCCTCAAAAAAAGGCGATATTGCGATGATTAGAGCTAAGAATGGCGAGGAGTTTTTTGTTAGATTGAATGATACGTTGGGTGATGCTGATGGGAAGGTTACCAGTATTAATAAACGTGGTATTGAAATAACTGAGAAAGACAAAATAATTTCTCTATTGGTTAGAAATAGGAGTGTTGGTAATGATAATAATTAGTAGAATTTTATTTGTTTTATTTGCTATGGTGTTTTTAGCATCGTGTACAAGTAATGAAGTGATAGAAAAAAAGAATCTTCTTGAGCCTGAAAAATTCATGAAGGAAAGGTCTGAGAGTATTGACAGGACTGTTTCTCTTGGTCCTAAGATTCAAGTCGACTCTGAACTTGAGAAAAAAATTCGAAATAATGAAAGAAGGCAAATTAATAAAGAAGAAAGAAAGAACTATATTCATGTTAGTGATACTAATAATGATGTATTTCCAATTACCATTAATTTTGAAAATGTTAGTATTCAAGACATGGCTGTTATGTTCTCAGAGATTACGGGTAAAAATATTCTAGTAGGTGATGAAGTTGATGGAAAAGTTACTGCAAAGTTGGTAAACGTACCATGGGATAAGGCGCTAGATTCTGTTTTAAAAACTAAGAAATTAGCTAAGCACGTGGATGAAAAAGCCAATATCATTCGCATTCATAAGCAGGGTGTACTCGTTGCGCAAGAGGGGTTTGATAGAAAACGTATTGAGGATCTACAAAAGACTCGTGATGCACAACGCGCTATTGAGCCGATTTATACCGAAATATTTCGTTTGTATTACACCAAAGCAACTGATATAAAATCTGAGATTGAAAGTGTGATGGGTTCTGGTGGAGGCAGTGGATCTAGCCCTACTAGTAGCGCACCCAAGAATGTAAAAGTTACTATTGACGATCGTTTAAATTCACTTATTATTCAAGCAACTAAATCAGAGTTAGATTTAATTGCACGTTTGATTAAAGAGGTGGATGTTAGAACTAAGCAGATTTTAATTGAAGCCTTTATTGTTGAAGCAACGGATGACTTTAGTAAAGAGCTGGGTGCTAAATTTGGCCTTGATGCTACTGATTTGGCTAATGTTGATGGTGATCACTATGCAATGAAAGCGGCAGGTATTGGAGGAACGCAGTCTGCAGGAACTGCAAGCTCATACAGTAGTAGTACAGGGTTGTTATCGGATAATGGTGTTACATCTCCATTGGGCGGTATAGGGTTTATATTGGCAACATCTGCAACCAATTTAAAAATAGAGTTGACAGCTTCTGAAAAAGATGGTGTTACAAAGGTATTGTCTAACCCAAGGGTGTTTACACTTGATAATGAGGAGGCTGTTGTTATTCAAGGTGATGAGATACCATATCCGTCATCAGCAGATGGCGGCGGAACGGATTATGAGTTTAGAGAGGCAGGAGTTAAACTGACAGTAACACCATCTATCGTTGGTGATGGTAATGTAATTTTGAAAGTAAAAGTTGAAAAAAATTCACCTGACTATAGTAAGAGTAACACAGCTCCTGCAATTAATAAGCGTGAGATTACCACCACATTATTAGTTAAAGACAATACTATTGTTGTAATTGGCGGTGTATTCACACAAACAACAGTTGATGCAACTAATAAAGTCCCATTTTTTGGAGATTTACCTTTAATTGGTGGTTTGTTTAGTTATAAAAAAGACTCTGATGTTCGAAAAGAGCTGCTTATTTTCTTAGCCCCTCGTATTATTTAATTATTCAAGGTTATGAAGCTTGGTATTCCTGTTGGATCAGCAAAGCAAATAGCCTCTTTTTTAGTTGGTTATGGCTTGATTACTGATGATCAGCTTTCGCATGCTACCACCTCTAGTAATGAGGGTGATAAAGGTTTAATAGATACAATAATTGAACATGGCTTTGCTGACGAGAAATCAATTGTTAATGCGCTTTCTGAGACTTATGAACTAGACTACATAGATTTATTAGACGATAAGACTGTTGATTTATCTGTCATCAGTATATTGCCTAAGAAGTTTATTTGTGAAAATAGGGTGATTCCTATCCGTGATAAGGGTGAAACGCTAGATGTAGTGATTTCAGAGCCTTCTGCTCTGAACATTATGGCAAGCATTAGACTTCTAACTGATAAAAAAATACATGCCTATATAACTACTTTTAGCCAAGTTGATGAATTTTTAGCTAATTTAAACGATATTCCTTTAACTCAAAATGAGAAAAATAAAGAGAGTATTGTTAAGGAAGAGGTTAGTCAAAATCAAGCGCGTTCAAGTATTGTTATTGATTTTGTAGATAAAGCTTTGAAAAGGGCAATTAAATTGGGAGTGAGTGATGTACATCTAGAGACTTATAAAAAGTTTGGCAGGATGCGTTTTAGACTGGACGGTGTATTGATAGATCAAAAAGATCAAGATAAAGATCTTTTTGAGAATTATGCCGCTATTGTGACGCGTATTAAGATTATGTCAAAGCTTGATATTGCTGAGCGCAGGCTACCCCAAGATGGTGCCATGAGTTTAAAGGTTGGTGATCATGATGTAGATTTTCGTGTATCGATTTTGCCTACTAGTTTTGGTGAAAGGGTGGTAATGCGTATTTTAGACACCAGCTCTATTTCCCTAACTTTAGAAACACTTGGCTTTCAAGATGAAGATGAACAGGCATTTAAAAATGCCGTGGATGCTCCACAGGGAATGGTATTAGTAACAGGGCCGACTGGTAGTGGTAAGTCAACCACTTTGTATGCTGCACTAGGCAGGATAAATAAAGATGATATTAATATACTTACTGCGGAAGACCCTGTGGAATTTACTATCGATGGCATAGGGCAAGTGCATGTCAAAGAAGACATTGGACTGACATTTTCAGCAGCATTACGTTCATTTTTACGCCAAGATCCAGAAGTAGTAATGGTGGGTGAAATTCGTGATAAAGAAACTGCTGATATCGCTATAAAAGCTGCATTAACAGGGCATTTAGTGCTTTCTACATTGCATACTAACGACGCTATTAGTACAATCACCCGTCTAATTAATATGGGGCTAGCACCTTACTTAATAACGTCATCTTTAACATTGATAGTGGCACAAAGATTAGCACGTAAAGTTTGTGAAGCTTGCAAAACCGAGGATGAGTCTGCCACACAAGGGCAATTAATGTCAATTGGCTTTACTCCAGAGGAGGCATCTAGAACACAACTTTGTTATGGCAAAGGGTGCTCTAAATGCAACAAAACAGGCTATAAAGGGCGTAAAGGTATATACGAAGTACTTAGAGTGACTGATAATATTAAACAAGGTGTTTTGAGCGGATTAACCACACCAGAACTTTTAAAAATTGCTAAAGAAAAGGACCATTTTTCTACTATGCAAGAAGTAGGCAGAGTATTTTTATTAGAAGGGTCTATTAGCTTAAAAGAGTATCAACGCATACTCATGTCTGAATAAGCATTAAAGGTGATTTATGGCAGCAGTATATAAATATAAAGGAATACAAGGTAATCAATATACTGATGGCAAGGTTGAAGCACTCAATAAAGATGAGGCAGCATTCAAGCTAAAAGAAGACAAGATCATCATCACTTCTTTAGAGAGGATTTCGGGAGAAGAAATAGAGTTAGAGGATGACACAGGTAAGAAAGTTAAACGAATTAAGAAAAAAGTCCCTATTCATGAAGTTATTGTTTTTACCAAAAAATTAGAAACCATGATACGCGCAGGTTTGCCGATTTTAGAGACTATCTCTATGATTGAAAAACAAACGATAAACCCGACTTTAAAACAAGTCATTACTCAGATACACAATGATGTTGAATCCGGCACACCACTTTCAGACTCTTTTGTAAAGCACCCGTATGTGTTTAATAATGTGTATATTAATTTATTAAGAGCGGGCGAGTCCAGTGGCAAGGTTGATTTATTTTTAAGTAAGTTAGTGATTGGCATGGAGAAAGACGAAAAAATTCGATCCAGTATTAAAGGTGCTCTGACTTACCCTATAGTACTACTTGTGGTAGCAATAGCAGTTATTGTTTTAATGATGGTGTTTGTTGTTCCCGTGTTTCAAGATATGTTTAAGGGTGTGCCAGGTGGATTGCCGGCAACTACTCAAATAGTGGTTGATATTAGTGAATTTATGCGAGATCCAATGGGAGGGGGGTTGTCAGCAATCGTCTTTGTAGTAATGAGTATTTCACTATCAGCTCTTGTTAAGGGTAGTTATAAAATTAGACGCAATTGGCATAAATTTATTTTAAAACTCCCTCTTTTTGGTGAATTGATTCAAAAATCAGCACTGTCTAAAATTGCAATGATTCAAGGGAATTTAACTGCTGCAGGTGTGCCTGTAATGGAGGCTTTGGACATTGCTGCAACTTCTAATGATAATATTATCATTAAGGAGGCTATGATCGAAGTTAAAAAAGGGGTTTTCTCAGGTGAGCCACTATCAGTGCTTTTTGAGAAAGAGCCCTCTATTTTTCCAGCTACCTTTACTGCAATGACTTCTGTTGGGGAAAAAACTGGCAACATGGAGGAGATGTTTGAGTCGATTGCTCGTTATTATGAGGAAGAGATGGATATTACCATTGCTCAGCTAACTTCGATGTTAGAGCCAATCATGATTGTATTTATGGGTGTAACTATTGGTTTTATTCTAGTGGCGATGTACACGCCAATGTTTCAGATGGGGCAAACTATTTAAGGCTTAGCAAGAAATTGGTGGGCCATCAGTATGATCAACACAGTATGTTGTTAACCCTGATGATGAATCCCTTGGCGTTGCTTTTGCTTGGTACCCATCTGGTGAGCTAGTAATAGAATATTGATAACCTCCTTCAGATTCATTTTCATTTAAAGTTTTTTTGCCATTAAAGAGATTAGTGTTGATGTTTGTTGTTGTCTCCACTCCTGTCAAGAGGTAATTATTATTTTCAGAAAAATAATCTGCCTGAACTAAGCAGATATTACGAAGACTATTTTTTGCAGTAATCTCTTTGCTAGAATTGATAAATCCATTGTAAATAGGGGTGCCAATTGCAGCGATAATACCTAGTATTGCAACAACAATAAGTAATTCAATTAATGTAAAAGATGTTTTTTTGATTTTTATCATTAGTTTAAAACTAAAAAAACAGAATTAACTCTAAAGTTGATTCTGCTTTCTTTCTATTGGATCGATGAGTAAAGATCTACTCTTTTATAACTGTATTAGTTCTAAAGTCATCTGCTTTGGCTTCTGTGCCTATATTTGTTTTTATTGTTAATGTAGTTCCAGCAGCGGTTATCTGAGTATTTGTACCACTCTCTAACACTGGAGCTGCAGCGCTACAGCAGAATTGATTACCATCATGAGGATTTTTCCATCCATCAAATTGGAAGTGATTTATAAATTTAGTAGCAAAAGTAGATGCATCTTCGCTGCATAGCACATCTGTCATTGTGCCGGCAGTATCAGATTTTAGTGGAATGCCTGTCGTTGGCCCTGTTGCACATTTGGTAAAGGATGCTGCAATAAAGTCACGAGCTCTAGCATGATTCTCTTTAGAGGTATTAACTTTGGCAGTTGCAATATAACCTTGATACATAGGAATACCAACTGCAGTTAAAACACCAATAATCGCAACAACGATTAATAATTCAATTAATGTAAAGGCTTTTTTATTTCTTTTATTTACTTTTATCACGTTACTTCCCCCGTAGGTAGTTAATAATGGCTCAAGTATACACTTTTTTTCATTGCGGGGTTAATTTGGTAGAAAAATTTAGCAAATTATTGAAATGAGTGATAAAACCAGTCTAAAACACCTTTACAGGGTCATGAGATATGCTCATTTATCTCCAAATCATCTTGATGATGTTCTTAAATTTGCACCAACAGTAAAGATTTTAAATTGAAGTTAGTAAATAATTCAATATCTTAGATTCAGCTAACTAATATTAATAATTTGATTGAGTATTGCACAAGCTTGTGCAAATTTAGTTTTTTCAAGTTGTTTCATTGGGTGTTTAGATGCACCTCTAGCCCTCCAATCAAAAGACTTTACTTGATGGCATAAAATATAGCCATTGTGACTCTCGCCTTGTTTTTTTACTTTGCCAATATCTACAGCAAAAGGGTTGGTTTTATTGTAGCTTGCGGTGGTCATTGGCAGCCCTAATACTAATGAAGTTTTATCATTAAAGGTTTTCGGTGATAAAACCAAAAAAGGATGAAGATTGCGCATTTCTTTGCCCGCTTGTGGTGAACAATCAATCCAAATAATGTCCTGTCTTGAAGGTGCCCAATCTACCACTTTTCAGCACCAATAAGCTCATCTGTTTGCATTGCTTCTTTACCGTGAGTTTTGGGGTTAAATTGACTTAGACGTTGATCTAAGGTGATAAACTTATTTTCTACTGGTGAGATGATAACTTTGCCATGCTCAACACTTAAACTGACTTTTTGATCTAAGTGTAGATGCGCTGCTTTTGCTACTGCAGTGGGTAGGCGCATACCAAGGCTATTACCCCATTTTTTAATATCCAATAATACTTCACTCATAATTAACTCCTAATGTTTACACGTAGTATAAACAAAATAAATATAAAAAGCAAATTAGTGGACAATCTTTTTAACCGGATGAATTATATTTTTTTGACTAAAAAAGTACGCTTTTAGTCAAAAAAAAGACGGCAAAATTTTTACATGTTGTCAAAATGTTGTCATTAAAACAGGTAAAAATTTAACAAAACCCTATGGCAATAGGGTGTGTAGTGGGGCGAGAAACGGGGTTTGAACCCGCGACAACCGGAATCACAATCCGGGGCTCTACCAA
>JGI24913J38484_100184_pt1 | contig 16431 bp, 13 predicted proteins | sample LinPfosmplate1_FD_38484 | JGI IMG/M metagenome (IMG submission 38484)
TCGAGCTCGGTACCCGGGGATCCCACTGGCCATGCCCCTTTTCTACGTCGGCAGATTCGCCAAGGCAGCCTGGCCCGAGAGAGCTGACTTCGCCGCATCAACGGCCTCCGTCCTGCTCATGACCCTCTTCATCGCCAGCCATAGCCTCTGGCGAGGAGGATGGACCCTCGGCCCACGCTACATTGTCCCCTTTGTCCCCTTCGCCGCACTCACAATCCTACACGTCGCCAGTGCATTTTCTCGTCGAGCACCAACACCAACCAGGGCCCCTGTAGCGGGGCTCGTCCTCCTCTCGGTCATCGTCACTGGCTCCTGCTCCCTGGTTTCCCAGGGCTTCCATACCATCTTCTTCAACCCTCTCGCGGAAGTGACCCTCCCGCTGCTCAGGGACGGCTTTGTGACCTGGTCCCTCGGCCACCTCGTCGGTCTCCGGGACCACTGGCCCCTCGTGCCCCTCCTCATCATGGTGGGCCCGGGCCTGGCACTTCTCATGTGGAGATCCTCCGGCACGAGTTCCTCGCCCTGGCAACGCCAGCTCCTCACTCTCTCCCTGCTTCTTCTCCTGACGGCCGGAGCCTTCAAAGCTCTGCTTCTGCCGGCCCACGAACCGTCCTTACGGGCGCACAAGGCGCTCACCTGGACCAAGCACAACTTCTACCCCTACGATCACCGCAACAGCTACCTGCAGCAAAGCAAACTCACCCAAACCGCCGCCGACCTCTTTCCACACCAGGACTCACTGCAACTGCTCCACATGAACCAACTCCTCGAAGAAGGATACTGCAAGCAGACCATCTCAACCCAGAGCCGCCGCCAACGGGCCGAAAAGGCGCGCCTCAAGCACAACGCTCTCATTTCCGCACTCACCACCATCCAGCCAATCCCGACCGGCGTGCCGCTGCCGCTCACCCTGAGGCCTGACTTTCGTATGTCGACTTCAGTACTTAAAAGCCTCGATAACCGCGCGAGCAAGTAGAACCGACCTCGCGCAACCCCCGCAAACGGGCAATTCCCCAACTCCACCTCAAGCGCCGATAACGTATATTATGTAAACTCGCAGGCAACCCCCTGCTCTCAAAGGGTTTTTCGCCTCGGCAGCCACCATGAAGAAGTAACGAACTCTGGCAATAGTGTGCCCCGCCCCGACCTCGCCCCGATCGTGGCTTCGGCCGCAAATGCAACTTGACATCGAGGCCCGCTTGGTATTACTTAACAAACGTTCTTTGCAGCACTGGAGAGATGACCGAGCTGGCCGAAGGTGCGCGACTGGAAATCGCGTGTACGCTCACAAGGTGTACCATGGGTTCGAATCCCATTCTCTCCGCTGTGTCGCTGCTTCCGTGGCCGATGGCCGGAACAGCGTCTTATGATAACCGGGGACCAACCGCAACGGCGGGGCCGGAAACTCCGCCAGGTCCGGAAGGAAGCAACGGTACTGGTGCTGTCGTGTGCGGCCCCGGTTATCACCCGAACTTGAGCGCAAGAAAAGTCATGACAGCCTACCTGGCACTGGCCAGAAAATATCGTCCCCAATCCTTCGAAGATATCGTCGGTCAGCAACACGTCTCGGGAACCCTTCAGAGCGCCATTGATGCGGGCCGGATCCACCACGCCTATCTGTTCACCGGCATTCGGGGTATCGGCAAGACCACTTGCGCCAGGGTCCTCGCCAAGGCACTCAATTGCCAGGAAGGGCCAACTCCCAATCCATGTAACGAGTGCCTCTCATGCAAGGAGATTACGGCCGGACGTTCCATGGATGTCATGGAACTCGACGCAGCCTCCAACCGAGGCATCGATGATATCCGGGAACTGCGCGAAGGCGTCCGATACACCACCGCCAGAGACCGCTTCAAGGTAGTCATTATCGACGAAGTCCACATGCTCACCGAGGCGGCGTTCAACGCGCTGCTGAAGACCCTGGAGGAGCCGCCTCCACATGTGCGCTTTGTTCTGGCCACGACGGACCCGCAGAAGATTCCGGCCACCATACTCTCGAGATGCCAGCGCTTCGATTTTCGACGCGTCTCAGCCGCGGACCTGGTATCTCACCTGCAACGTCTCTGCACTGCGGAAAAGGTAGAGGCCGACGAGGCCGCCCTGGCGGTCATCGTGCGCCAGACCCAGGGCAGCGTGCGGGATTCGCTCAGCCTGCTTGACCAACTCATAGCTGCCTCGAAGGGCAAGCTCACCGTCGACTGGGCCAAGGAGGTCCTGGGCGTCGCCGACCGGCGCTGGGTTCTCGAGTCCCTCAGTGCGCTCCTCAAGGGTGATGCCGGCAAGGCCATCATGGTGCTCCGGGAGGTCTTCATCTCGGGATATGACGTCAACCTCTTCGTCACCGAGGTGCTCACCAACCTGCGCCACGCCATGGTCCTCAAGATCGCGGGCCGCAACCGGGAACTGCTGGACCTCTCGGAGGGCGAGATTGATGAACTTCAAGTCATCACCCGGGAGACCAACCCGTACGACCTGCACTACTATCTCCAGGTCATGCTCAAGGCCGTAGAGAATATCCGCAAAAGCGAGTTTCCGCTCTTTGCCGCGGAGGAGGCGTTGGTGCGGGTCGCCAGTGCGAGCCAGACGGTTCAGATTCCCGCGCTCATTCAGCGACTCGCTGACCTGGAGCAGAAGATCGCCCGCACTCAGGCACTGCCGCCAGGACTGTTCCCTGCGGCTGCCAAAAGTCCCCCGCAGACCGCCGAAGCCCAGTCGAAGCGGCGAAATTCCGAGGCCCCAGCGGGAGGCGAAGCCGGGCCCGCAGTACCTCAAAGTGCCACGGCCCCGGCCGAACAGGAAGAGCAACCGGCTCAGGAAATCAAGCTGCTCCCGGCCGAGGAATATCCCATTGCGCATGAGAAGGTCGCCCCGAGTGCCGCCGAGGCCGAGCAACCTGCCGAGCCGGTGGAAGAGCCGGCACCGGTGGAAGAGCCTCCACCGATGGAAGAGCCTCCACCAATTGAGGGGACGGTGCCCGCGCAAGGTCCAGCCCCGCAACGCACTGATGCCCCCCCGCCCTACCCGGACCTGGCGGAAGCTGACCTGGCCGAAGTGTGGAAAGGCCTCGTGGCTTTCATGAGGGAACGCTCCGACGGGCTCCTGGCAACAGTGGACTCCCGCCTTTTCGAACAATGCGTGATCGGGGGCTATGACGACGGGGTTGTTACCGTGGTCATTCCGTCCGGCGCAAAGGCCGCGCTCAAGGACTACAACCTGGAAGCCCTCATGCAGGACTATCTCCGCCTGCCCGTTGAAGTCCGGATCCGGTCGAGTCGCAAATCCCTCATTGACGACTCACTGGCCCATGACCGCAAGCGCCGGAAACAGGAACGCCGGGAGAAGCTGGAGCAGGAAATGCTGGACCTGCCCGAGGCCCGGCATGTGAAAGATCTCTTTGGTGCCCAGTTCAAAGTGAAGGTGCACGAGGACGCACTCGAGGAAGAAGAATAGACCCCTGCTGTTCACGGAGACCCCGACATGGCTGAAGTACTCCCCCCGGCAGTTCAACGACTCGTGAAGGTACTTGCTAAACTGCCCGGGGTCGGCAGTCGCACCGCCATGCGCTTCGTCCTGCATCTCATTCGCGAGGGAGAGACCAGCCTGGACGAGTTGTCCGGGGCCGTATCAGCGGCCCGGGAGGAAGTAGGCCTCTGTCCCCTCTGCTACGCTCTGGCCGAACGGAACCAGAATAGTTGTCGCATCTGCGCCGAGCCCCTCAGGGAGACGGGGGCGATATGCGTCGTTGAGACCATAGGAGATCTCATCGCCATCGAATCCACCGGACTTTACCGGGGCCGGTACTTCGTCTTCCACCGGCTGCTGTCTCCCCTCAAGGGCATCGGGCCCGCTGATATTCATGTTGACCAGTTGATTGCCAGAGTCCGCGACGAGGGGCTGACCGAGGTCGTTCTCGCCACCCCCCTGACCACTGACGGCGAGACCACGGCCACTTTCTTGAGCCGGCTCCTCGCCAGGGAAGGTGTGCGGCTGACTCGACTGGCCGCGGGTGTTCCCGTCGGCGGAGCCATCGAGTATCTCGACCGCATGACCCTGTCTCGAGCCTTCGAAGACCGCAAAGACATCTGATCGAATCCCCGGAGCCGCGGTTGACGCGCTGAGGCTACGGTCATATACTCTCCACGTGGCTCCGGTAGAGTCCGGTGGAGCAGGTTGAACATGTTCGGCAAGTGGCAAGAATCGAGGAATTCCGAGCAGCAGAGCACCCGCCGGTGGGTGGCAGCGGCGGCGCTGGCTGCGATACTCCAACTGCCTCTCGCGGCCGCCATCGTCTACCTCATAGAGCAATCGGTCTCCGACATCGACTTCAAGAGTGTGGGCAGCCAGACTGCCATTGTGTTCGAGCCTCTACCGCCTACCGCGGCGATCATGGACATCGACGAGTCCGTCGTCGACGAGGAACCAGAGCCGGAGGAGCTCCCGGACGAGATCGACGGCACCGAAGACCCGGTGGGCCAGATCGTGACCATCGTTCCCATCGACAAGGAGGAAATGCCCGACAAGGCTCGCTTCGCTTCCCGCTATGCCATGAAGGTGAAGAAGGAAGTCAAGGCCCGGGAGCCGTCGAAGAACCAGGACCCGCCACGCAAGTTCAACGAGAAACGACGCCGGGAGAAACGCCCATCGGTCAAACTTGGGGTACCGGACCGTCCTGATATGGCAACCTCGGACCGCGCCGGAACCCAGGTGGCAGGCGAAGGGGTCAAGAAGCTGCTGGAGGGTAGCCCCGACAGCAAAGGACTGCCCGGAAGGGACCCCGAGGGACTCTCCGTTCTGGAACCGCAGTTGGCCGGCGTCGACCCGCTACGCAAGTACTCTCCGTCAACCTCTCCGTTCTCATCAGACGACTTTCTTCCCGACGTGAAAGCGGAAGGGGAGACAAACCTTCTCAACTCAATCCCATACCGCTACGTGGGCTTCTTCGAGAGGGTGAAGAGGCGGGTCCGGCAACACTGGGACCCCAACCGGACATACCGACTGAGGGACCCCACCGGAGAACTCTACGGACACAAAGACCGCTACACGGTTCTGAGCATCGTTCTCGACAAGAAAGGCTATCTCTTGGATGCAAGTATCGAAGGACCTTCCGGCCTGAAGTTCCTGGACGACGAGGCGCTACGCGCCTTTGGGGCCGCCAGCCCCTTTCTCAACCCTCCCAGCGGCCTGGTCAAAGAGGACGGCAAGATCCGGTTTGACTTCGGATTTGCCTTTCTCATCGCGTCCTCCCGGAAACAGTTCTTCTGGAGATGGCAGTGACCGCGCTGCGCAGCATGGGCGTTGCGGTGCTGCTCTGCGTCGCAATCCTGGTCCTACCGCCCTACCCTGCGCTTGCCGGGCAGATCGAAAAGAAGACTGCACACTTCCACTTCGAGTATGCGCCGGAGCACGCCAAGGCTGCCATACCGTTGGTCAGCTCCGCCGAGGCCGTCCGAAAGCGTCATTGTGCCATGATCACACCCTGCTTCAAAGGCCCCATCCTCGTCCGCATCGCGAAATCGGAAGACGAATTCCTCGACCTGCAGCCCTACGGAGCCCACCTGGACTGGGCCGCGGGGGTGGCTTACGGAGAACTGGGCCTGATAATCCTGCGCATAGATCGGGATATGCTTCTCTCTCTGGCCGAGACTTTCGAGCATGAAGTGTCGCACATTCTGCTCCTGAAAGCCGTCAAGCGGCGGCCACCCCGTTGGTTCATCGAAGGACTTGCCATCCTCCAGGCGCGGCAGGACCTGATTGAGCGCTTCGAAAGAGTGGCCGCAGCGACGCTGTCGGATGGGGCCTTCTCCCTGGCCTCTATCGGGGCGAACTTCCCCGCCGATCCGTCCGGCCGGTCGCTGGCCTATGCCCAGAGCGGGCTTTTTGTTTCCTACCTCAGGCAGAGATTCGGCGACGGGAAGCTCAAGGAACTCGTCAAGGCGCTCTCCTTCGGCATGACCATGGAAGATGCTTTCGTCAAGGTGCTGGGAGTTCCCCTCGACGAAGTGGAAGAGCAATGGTCCGGGACTCTCGGCTCCCTCGCGTGGCTCAAAGCCATCACCAGTTCGTGGATGCTGTGGTCACTTATCTCCATTCTCTTCCTCGTGGCTGTGGCCGTGAAATATGCCCGAACCAGACGACGCAAGCGGCAGATGGTCGAGGAAGAGCGGGACTGGGAATACAGGGAACTCCATTAGTCGTTCCGCTACCGCGCCAGAAAACGTCCCAGATCTTCCGCCTCCGCTCCGAAACCGTAAGTAACCAGTTGTTCCCGCAGGCCTTGCAGGCGAGTTTCGTACTCTGCCGCTGGGAAGCGCTGCTTCAGTTCGCTCAGGGCAGTGCGAGCTTCCGCAGTTCTGTGGCCAAAGTAGAACAGACGCACCAGGTTCACTCGCACGGTTGCATACAGGGGGCAGGCCGCAGCACCGGTGCCGGCCGCGGATATCGCCTCTTCCAGACGCCCGAGACGTAACTGACATACCGCCAAGTTGTTCCACGCCTGACAGTTGCCGGGGGCGAGCACCGTGGCCGAGTGCAGCAAAGCGCAGGCCGCCTGAGTTTGGGCATCACCGGCCGCCGGGGGGGACGGCCTCACCAGAAGGAAGGCCGCAGTCAGCCGCTGGAACTCGGCGACGGAGTTGCCCCCTATGTCGTCCTGCAAACCGGGACCCGACTGCTCCAGCAGTTCCCGATATCCGGCGAAGAACCGCGCCAGGCGCCGATTAGCTTGAGCGTCCTCCATACCCCACACGACCTCTGCGCACGGGTACCCTGGAGCCAGCTCAGACTGGAACAACGAATCTACGGCCTCGTTGCCCAACTCCCACGCAACCGAAGTACCCATGACCGACAGTCGCTTGTAGAGACCGGACCAGGCCTCAACCATGTCATCCCGGCCCCCGCTCCTGCAGGTTTCCTGCCGTACTTCCTTGACATTCCGGGCGAGTTCCACGGCTCCCGTACGGGCGAGCGGCCCTGCGGTTGCCCAATCGTCGCAGATCATCTGCTTGATCAGGTGCAGCAGGTCCGGCCGACGCTTCTCCACTTCCCCCAGGAACAACGCCGATGCGGTCAGGTCATCCTGGTTCGTCACCAGCAGCCCCTGCGGCCCCGTGGTCGCGAACGCCCGGCGCCCGGCAGCATAGCCGAGGTCCGACACCCGCGACAGTCGGGCCGGCCAGGAGAGGCTCGTCACCGGCGACCAGACAAGCATCAGCAGGGCAACCAGCGTCGCCAGGCCCGTCAGCGCGCGCCGGGAAAGCCCCGAACCCGACGCAGGCATCTCCAACAGCTTCGCCAGCAGCAGCACCGCACCGCACGCGGCCAGCAATGCCAGGACAAAGAGAGAGACGGTCGACGTCTGTTTCTCGGCTTGCCCCATGGGATTCACCAGCACGGAAAAGAGCCCGTCCGCGGTCAGCACCGAAGCCAGAGTGATGCCGGCCATCGGTCTGCGCTTCACGAGCACGAAAAGCCCCGCCAGGGCCAACGGTGCCAGCGAACCAGCCTGGACCCACATCTGCTTCACGTAGACGCTGCCGTGCGCCAGAAGGTGAGACGGCTCAGCAGTCATCATCTGGGTCGAGAAGGACGTCCGGATACTGCGGCCCGACAAATGCCCGAGCAAAGCCCCCGCACTCGACGGGTCCCCCCAATTGCGCAGGGGGGCTTGCATGGCCCGAATGGGAAGATAGAGAACCACCACCGAACCGAGTACAAAGAAAAGCAGCCCGATGCCGATCGCCGGCAGGAGACGGCCGGAGGCTGCCCGGCGCCTGCCACCCAGATAGCGGGAGAACAGGCCCGCAACGGTCACCAGTCCAAAGACCATTACGCAGGTAACGTGCATGCCGACCGCCATGCCTCCCAGAAGACCAACCAGGGCGGGAGCAGCGGTGCCGAGGTCGTCATCGTCCTGAGCCATCAGGCCGACCAGCAGAAGGAGCCCACTGAGAGCCAGTGATGGTATGTACACCTCCACGTTCAGCAAGTGAAACCAGATGGTGTCGCATAACAGCAGCGCAATTCCGGCAGCCGACCCCAGGATAGTTGTCCGCAGCCGCTCCGCCCGGTCCTCGAGTCCCGACTGCGCCCTACCCCGCCCGGGACCCGTCAGCCAGGCAACCGCCAGCACGGTCAGCAGGAAGACCCCGGCGCCGGCCAGTGCGCTCAGGAGCGATAGACGAAAACTGGCCGATCCGACTGGCATCAGTCCCAACAGAGGAGCCAGGCAGTGCTGCGCCGGAAAACCCGTGGGGTGAGCGACCCCGCTTCCATGCAGCGACGAGGCCAACTCCCCTGCATCCTTGATGTAGGGAACCCCGTTGGCGAAACAAGCGAGAACCGCGAAGACGATCAACGACAGAGACAGTGGGAGTCGCAGAGATGGCATGGGGAGGGCAGGCAGCTAGGGAGCCGGAATGTAGATCTCCGCTCCTTCCGCAAACTGTATGGTGCCGGTTTCCTTGTCCAAAATCGTGAAACCGCCGACCACCAACACCGCCCCTTTGAGGAGACCGGCGGTAACGACTGTTGCTGAATGCCCAAACCGTGAAGTGCGCATGGTTGCCTTGCCAACGTAGGTAAGGGCGTGGGTGGCCGGTTCCTCGAAGAAGAGCACGCTCTTGGTGGGGAGTCGGTCCTCAGCCAGGCCGCCCGTCAGCACAATTCGGCCGCCGTCCATCACGGCAACCGCGTGGAAGAGCCGGTACACCTCGTTGGGGTCTTCCAACGAAGTGAGATCCAGGCCCGCGGTAGTCATGCTGTTGTTGCTCTCATTCAAGTTGACATTAATCTGCTGAGGCTGCATGTCCGGGGCCGGAAAGTCCACCGTCAGCGCCCCCGTGTCCGTATTGTTCTTACGCGTAAGATTGCTCACACCACCGAAGGAGTAGAGCTTGGCGGGCTGCTCGTCCTGCTTGTCACCCACTCGAGCCAACTCAGAGTAGTGCACCTTGTTGAGGCTCGTGATTTCGTTGAAAGACAGCAGCGAATTGATGGGATCCGCATTCGAAGAAAAGACCTCCCCGGAAGGGTCGCCTTCCTCGACTCCGCCGAAGACCATGTACTCGGTGCAGGGCTCCCCGTCCTCTCCACCCACCAGGCAGGCATCCGCATGAGAATAGCGCGCCGGGAAAGCATCTGAATTCTCGCTGAGGGCGCAGGACACATTGGTGTCACCGTCGAGGATGTCGGCCGCGGTACAGAGAATATGCTGGTTTGAGGGGTAGATCTGGCCATTGTCATCGAAAACAATGCCGCCGCTGAGCAGCAACAGGGAATCGGTACCCCTGGACACCAGACTGCTGCGGTGCCCGAAAATCCGTTGGGGAAGCGTGCCCTGGATGTAGGTGCCGTTGATGTAGTTCGCCGAGAGTACGCTCTTGCCGAAGTTCGTGCACGGAGCGTCAGGGCAGTTGTTGGTAAACTCGTGGGGAATCTCGAAGCGCAGCTTCAAGTCATCCCCGAGTTGGTAACCCAGCTTGATCTCGCTGACGCCACCGGAGATGACCATCCGATCGGTGCCCAGAAGGGACGCCCGGTGCATGCCGACGTTCTGACCGCCGTAGTTGTCCTGTACCAAGGGTCGTTCGAAAAGCCCCGTGTAGGGGTCGTACAGCTCAAAGAACGGCGACCCCGAATAGAAAACCTCACCCCCCTTGTCCCGGTTGAAACCGCCGACGAACATAATCTTGCCGTTGGTCAAGGCGTTGGCCGTGTGAAAAGCACGCGGTCTCGACGGGCTGAACGGGAAGAGCCCGGTCAAGGTGCAATATCCCGCATCCTGGTCGCACACGGCGGCCTTGTGAACCTGAGCACAGTCAGTGTCACCCTCGCAGGATACTCCTAGAGCATCGTTGAGCAGGTCACTGGAAGGAACCGGCATTTTGTTGAACTTGCCGACCTCGTACAGCGGAACGTACACCGGGGCCGTCACCGCACACACGCTGGTCGCATTGCCCTTGCAGTAAGGCAGTTTCTTGCCTTCCGAGTCCTTGTCCTTCTCGCAATCGCAGTGCGCGTCGGGGTGAAGGCTGGCGCAGGCGTCATCCGCCGTGCAGGAACGGGCTGCCGCTTCCTTCTGCAACGCGGACTGCTTCTGAATGTGAATCCCACCTCGAATACCTACGGCAAACAGATCGGCGCAGGAATCGTCCGAGAAACCTTCATAGTAAACGAAACGTCCCTCGCCGGCTTTCAGGTCCTGGATTCGAATATCCGTACCCGTCGCCCCGAAGCAATCGTGGATGCTCAGAGAATCGAAAAGCGGAGTCTCATTTTCATCGTAAGGCGTGCCTGCGAAGATCCGGATGCGGAAGGTCTTCACTTTCGACAACTCGATCGCACCGTCGACCGACCCCAGGCTGAAAGTGAGGGAGACGCCCTCGTCGCCCTCGCCGCCGGAAAGGGCCTCCTCTTCCGCCGGTGCGCAACTGGCCAGCAACGCCAAGACGGCCACAATCCAAAATATGTATGCTAGTCTGGTCATCGTCTATCTCCTCCTGCCGGCGTTCATCGGTAGTAGATGTAGTCTTTCTCGGCAGCCGTCGAGTTGATGGAGAACTTCACTGTGCCGACCTCGAAGTCCGAACTGCCCGCGTTGACCGCGTACGCCGTCCCACCAATGATACCCGCAGCAACTACGCCCACCCCGGTCCAGAACCACCAGGTCTGGTAGAACGGCGTGCTGCCATCGTCCTTCTTGTCGTCCTTGTGCTTGATCGGCTTGATCGGCTTCACCGGCTTGATAACGACCTTCTTGGGTACCGGCTTCATCGTCGCCTTCCACTTCACCGGACCCGGTGCGGCAATATTCAGAGCCTCCTCAACCATCAGAAACTCCTTCTTACGTACCGAGACCGTGTAGGCCCCCGGCTTGAGCTTCAGTTTGACCGGTGTCGTGCCGACCCGCTTCTGGTTCACGAAGACCTCGGCCGCCTCAACATTCGCATCCAGGCTGACCTCGACGAGTTTCTTCTTTATCGGAAGAGCCCCGAAGACGCCGATGACGCCATCCTTGCCCGCCACCTTGGCCACCTTCTTCTTCGTTGCCGCTACAGAGTGATCCTTGACCAGCGAGGCATCGGCAATCTTAACCAACTTAGAGGAGAACTTGCTGCCGTCAAACGCAGTGTAGAGGACCAAATCGGCCCCCTTCCCAGCGCAGATCTTGGCGATGCAGTCCGCATCCATCTCAAGGCACTCGAAGTTCACCATCTCATCCAAAAGGTCGATCTTCTGCGTCGCCACAAGAGTGTATTTCTTGTACTTGGCCAAAGTCTCCTTCTGCGCCTTGAGCACCTTCTCTTTGTCGCCGTCCGACAGAACATCCGAGTCCACATGAAGAACGAGGAGAGAAGGCTGCTCGGCCGTCCCCTGCGCCCGGGCCGATCCCGGTCTCCCGGCAACTGCCAACACGAACACTCCCATCATCAGCACGAGTGCGGTACGTCTCATCCAACGCCCCCTACAAATTTCATGGTCAAAAACCTGCCTGCGGCCCGTCGTGCAGAAGTGCCGGACACCGGACAGACGCGGCGATCTTAATGTTTCCACCGCAGACTGTCAATATCTAAGCTGATCTTTCTCAGGGCGATCGCATCTAAATCGGGCTTGACTTGGCCGACCTGGCATGATCCAACCGATTCGTATGGGATATCGACGAGTTGGCCTTCCGTTGCTTCTCGTCGAAGGGACTGCTTCATGAGACGAGGTTGGAGATGAAGAAGGTGCCAGTTCACAGCATGTTCGAGTACTTCGAGAGCATGCCGGACCCTCGGATAGACCGTACGAAGGACCACAAGCTTCTGGACATCATCGTGATAGCTATCTGTGCGGTCATCTGTGGTGCGGACGGTTGGGTTGGGGTCGAGGGGTTCGGGAAGTCTAAGCTGGACTGGTTCAAGCAGTTCCTTGACCTGCGCAAGGGCATTCCTTCGCACGACACGTTTGGGCGAGTGTTCTCCCGAATGGCCCCAGAGAAGTTCTCGGAGTGCTTCGCCAACTGGATTGGGGCAGTGGCAAATCTGACCGCTGGTGAAGTTGTTGCCATAGACGGCAAGACGTTGCGGCGGTCCTTCGATACCGCGTCTTCGAAGGGCGCCATCCACATGGTGAGCGCCTGGGCCTGTGAGAACGGACTGGTCCTGGGGCAGGTGAAGACGGATGAGAAATCCAACGAGATCACGGCGATTCCCCGCCTGCTGGACGTGTTGGATATCTCCGGCTGCATCGTGACGATAGACGCAATGGGCTGCCAGAAGAGGATTGCGGAGAAGATTGTCGACCGCGGAGGCGACTACATCTTCGGCTTGAAGGGCAATCAGGGTACGCTCAACGAGGACGTGCGGGAGTTCTTCCGGTTTGCAGAAGCAGAGGGGTTCAAAGACATCCCGCACGACTACGCCGAGACGGTTGACGGGGACCACGGACGAATCGAAACCAGGCGAATCTGGGCCACGAGTGACACCGACTGGTTCCAGGAGAAGGCCCTGTGGAAGGGGCTGGCCAGCTTCGGAATGGTCGAGAGCGAGCGCGTTGTCGGCGAGAAGTCGTCCACCGAACGACGCTACTTCATCAGCAGCCTGCCCGGTGACAATGCCGAGCAGTTCGGCAAGGCTGTTCGCCAGCATTGGCAGATTGAGAGTGTGCCACAGGCGCACAAAGAAAAGGAGGTTCAAGATGAACAAGAACTGAAGCTTTGTGCATAAGCTGCACGAGAGATGAAGGTAGGCCCTTCGGAGTCGGCTTCCAGAAGCGGGCTCCAAACCACTCCAAGCTGCTGCGGTAAAGAGCCGTGGTGGTGAGCGTTGGAGTCAAAGCGTCGGGGTATACCCCGAGCAGGTGTGGGTCAGAGAGACGAACGACATTGAACCTCCGTTGACTCGTCGTAAGCCAGAGACTTGTCGTCAAAACCAGGGGCGTCTCTATCTCCTGGGATGAGCCTGTCGGACATCTGGTTACTGGGCAGGCGGCGGCCGGCGTGTAGGGGGCGTGAATCTGATCTGGGCTTTCGTGCGGAACTGTGGGAACCAGTGCTCGGATGCAAAGGGAGAAGCACAAGTGGCAGAAACCACGAGGCGAGAGTACCGATGCCGAGCGCTGGGGCGGACCGACTCGTAGTAGCGTTGAAGGCCGGTAATGCGGCCGGAGCGAAGGGGTCGGGTCAAGCGGTTGTATTTGTCGTTCAACTGGAAACAGGAGGAGACGCATGAGTGCGACAAAACCTTTCACCATCTCGAAGCACCTGGTGTACGCGGCCTTCAAAGCTGTCAAAGCCAATGCAGGCGCTGCCGGTGTGGATGAGCAGTCTATCGAGGACTTCGAGAAGGCCTTGAAAGACAACCTGTACAAGGTCTGGAACCGGATGTCGTCGGGAAGCTATTTCCCGCCGCCGGTTAGAGCAGTGGCCATTCCCAAGAAGAGTGGCGGGGAGCGCATTCTCGGCATCCCGAACGTGGCAGATCGAGTAGCGCAGACTGTTGTCAAGATGACCTTTGAGCCGGCTGTTGAATCCGTCTTTCTGCCCGATTCGTATGGCTACCGACCCGGGAAATCGGCGTTGGACGCTGTGGGAGTCACGCGTAAGCGCTGTTGGCGGTATGACTGGGTTTTCGAGTTCGACATCAAGGGACTGTTTGACAACATCAGCCACGATTTGTTGATGCGGGCGGTCGAGAAGCACACGGAATGCAAATGGGTGAGGCTGTACCTTGAACGTTGGCTGAAAGCTCCGTTGCAGCTTGCGGATGGGACGTTGGTGGAACGTACCAAGGGAACACCGCAGGGCGGAGTTGTCAGCCCCGTTCTGGCTAACCTGTTTATGCACTACGCGTTCGATGTCTGGATGAGTCGGACGTTTCGTGGCGTGACTTGGTGTCGCTATGCGGATGACGGGCTGGTTCACTGCAACACCGAGCAAGAGGCGCAGGCCATCAAGGCAGCGTTGGCAGCGCGGTTTGCAGAGTGCAGCCTGGAACTGCATCCGGACAAGAGCAGAATTGTCTATTGCAAGGACGGAAGTCGGAAAGGGAAGTACCTGAACACGAAGTTTGACTTCCTCGGGTACACCTTTCGGCCACGAGTCGTGAAGAATCGCAAACGCAACAGTCTGTTTGTGAGCTTCACGCCCGCGGTCAGCTCGGCGGCTCTCACCGCCATGCGGCAGAAAACGCGGAGGTTCAACTACCGCAACCGGACCAATCTAAGTTTGGAAGACATCGCACGACTTCATAATCCAATCCTGAAAGGCTGGATGGAGTATTTCGGACGCTACAGTCCGTCGGCGATGTCTCCGGTGCTGAGGCATTTCAACAAGACGTTGGTTGCCTGGGCGATGCGGAAGTACCGGCGGCTCAAAGGTCACAAGACACGTGCCAGTCTCTTTATTGAGAGTATCTCGAAGAGACAGCCGCATCTGTTTGTACATTGGCAGCGAGGGATGGTGGGACCGTTTGCTTGATGGGAGCGGTGTGAGTCGAGAGGTTCACGCACCGTTCTGAGAGGGGCCGGGGGTGCGATTCCCCCGGCCTACTCAACACACCCTGCATTGGACCCTCGACCTCTCCTTTCGAGAAGACGACAGCCGTATCAGGAGCGGCAACGCGGCCGAGAACATGGCGGTGCTGCGACACATCGCCCTCAATCTCCTCAAGAAGGAAAAGAGCGTCAAACTGGGCGTCAAGAACAAGCGACTCAAGGCGGGCTGGGATGATGACTACCGCCTGAAGGTACTGCTCGCGTAGCCGGCCAGAACAGAGAGCATCCGGCCAATTCATCCATCAAGTCGATTTCGATGGTGCTCATAGGCCCCCAGGCCCCGCAACGGCTGACTGAGCCATCTCGCTGGCATTGTTCAGAAATCTCGCTGTTTTGTGCAATCGCTCCGCCTGGACTCGATAACAGTAGTAGGACGCACTGCCGAGTTCCGGGAAGAGTGCACGGACTCGGCATGCCACAATGCTGTTGCAGGAGGCAGTATGGAACTGAGAGAAAGAGCAAGGAAACTCCGCAAGAACATGACTTCATCGGAGAGAGTTCTGTGGACTCAACTCCGGAAGAGGCAGGTAGAGGGCCGCGTGTTCCGCCGGCAGTTCATCATGGGCCAACGGATATTCGACTTCGCTTGTCCCAGTGCGGCCCTGGTGATAGAAGTCGACGGACCCAGCCCCGCAGAAAATGACTGCAGTGATGCCATGAAAGACCTCTTCTGCCGTGGTCAGAGCTACGAGATACTGAGGTTCACTGATGTCGAAGTCATGACCGACCTCGACTGTGTGGTCGAGCAAATCCGCGAAGCTGTGCGAAGAGGCATCCACAGGACGGTCAGGCGTCATGGGGCGGCGTAGCGGGGGGGCTGTTGTTGCTGTTGGTGTTGTCGATCTTGTGGTCAGTGCGCAACGCGGCCCTCCACCGGTCACTCGCTGCGCTCGTGACCACCTCCTCCCGGGAGGAGGAAACCTCCGTCGAGCATGAAAGCACTGCCATTGCGTGGTCGCCGAGCATGAAGACACTGCCTTTGCGCTCGGCAACAAGCATGAAAGCACTGCCATTGCGTGGTCGCCGAGCATGAAGACACTGCCTTTGCGCTCGGCAACAAGCATGAAAGCACTGCTCGGGTGGTGGTGGTATGGGTTTCCCTCTCCCGGGAGAGGGTGCCTGCGAAGCAGGCGGGTGAGGGCCGCGCTGCCGGTGACCACAAGATCACCAGGAGGCCGATTCGACCAGTCCCCAGCAACACTGCGACGGCCCAACGCCGGTACCAGCTGCCCTATCGCCCCCGGGCCGAGTCACTGCATAGGGGAAGATGCGATTGCCCTGTGATCTTTCTCGCGCAGGCGGCAGGCTCTCGTTCCGCCACCCGTGCCGAGGTTCAGACACCCGGAAAGATTATCTGCTTGAGTTCGTCCGCACTTTTTGAATAGAATGGCGGACGGAAGGTCTATGCCGAGCTGTTGACTTGAGTTTTTGACATAACAAAATCCACAAGGAGGGATTCAAATGCGTCGACTTACTGCGGTTCTCTGTCTGTCCGTTTTCGTTCTCGGGTTCACTTCGGTTGCTTATGCCGATGACACCACCCGGTTCCAACCCGCCCGCAAGGCCATCGAGGCTGCGGGGCTCAAGGTCCTCAAGGCTGAGCCCGGCAAGGATTTCCGAGGCAATGCCGCGTTGGTCATGCAGTCGGAAGAGAAGATGAAGGACGTGGTGGAACGGTTCAAGAAACTCTACCTCAGCGGTGAGAAGTTCGGCGACACGGAGACAACGGTCGTCGGTCTCGCCCACGTTGTCCACAGCGACACCTGGAATATCACGTTGCGCCAGAACAAGGACGCCGTGACCTTCAAGGTGGCCACTGACGGCGAAGGCTCCCGCGTCACCGTGCGTGAGCCGATTATCGCCAAGGACCGAAAGAAGGAAGTGAAGTAACCCCCCCCC
>JGI24913J38484_100282_pt1 | contig 15368 bp, 19 predicted proteins | sample LinPfosmplate1_FD_38484 | JGI IMG/M metagenome (IMG submission 38484)
CGAGCTCGGTACCCGGGGATCCCACCTCTACCTCGCCTCCAAATTGAACTTTGTATCCATTTGGAATACCACCAGCAATAATATTCTTTTCAACTTGCGGGACAATTTGTGTTGGTGTATACCCTGTTTCTAAATTAGCCTGAATTGTAATCGTTCGTTCAAAATCTCTATGCCTAATAGCTGCAAGCGCAGGTTCTAATGAAAAATCTGCAATTCTAGAAAGTTTTACAGTTTCACCAGATCGATTAATAAGAGATAGATTCTTTACTTCCTCTATTGATGAAACCTCATCCCTATCAAGTTTTACCTCAACATCTACATCTTCACCATCAATGCTAATCTCTGTAGCAGTTACACCAAAAATTGCCATTCGTAAGAAGCCAGAAACTTCTGAAATCATCAATCCTGATTTTGCTAATGCATCCTTATTCAATCTAAAAGTTATATCTGCAGGACTTACAGCCTCATTTGATTCAACATCTATTACTCCTTCAGTAGACTTTAACTCTGTTGATATTGAATCAGAAATTTCATTCAAAACTTTTAAATCATCCCCGAAAACGCGAACTTCTATTGGCGCACCTGTTGGTGGGCCGCCGGAAAACTCTTGAAATGAAATTTTACCTTCTTTGATTGATTTTAAATCCTCACGCATCTCATCTATGATATCGAAACTCTTTACATCACGATCTTCGGCATCAGTAAAATTAACTGTTATAGCTGCGAGATGATTGCTGCTTTGTCCTCCGCTAAATAAGCCTACGCTTGAGGATAGACCTGTTGCTGTAACAAAACTTTTTACATCATCGCGAGTATATAGATAATCCTCTATTTGTTTTGCTACGCTATCTGTTGTATCCAGATCCACTCCAAGCGGCATTTCTAGATTAATATATGTAAAGTCGACGTCTATCTTAGGAAACAGTTCTACTGGAATTACTCCTGTAGCTAAAAGACTCACGGATCCTACGAACAAACCTGTTGTTACAAAAGAAAGTACTCGCTGATGCTTCTTCGAATTTAAGAATGATTTAATCACCTTTCTATATTTCTTTCGCAAGCCGTTAGTCACGTATTTCTCCAAAGGACTCTCTTTCTTTTCTTCATGAACCGATTTTCTTCGCATAAATACTGCTGCCATAGATGGAACAATAATGAATGTTATGAAGAGTGATGATAGTAAAACCGTTGAAATAGTTATTGGTAGAACCTTTAAGTATTCTCCCATAATGCCGCTAACCAGCAGCATAGGCACAAAAGCTGATATGGTAGTAAAGACTCCAGCAAATAACGGCTTTCTATAATGCGCTACTGAAAGCAATGCTGATTCAATAGCTCCATACCCTACGCGCATGTTATGGAAGATCCCTTCAAGCACGATTATAAATGTATCTACCAAAAGACCGAGTGAAAGAACCAAGCTAAACAAAGTTAAACTGTTCAATGTATCACCTCGTCCATTCAATACGATAAACGCGACTAAGAATGTTAGTGGTATAGCTAGAAGAGCTATTAATGCTTCCTTAAAACTAAGGGCGAGTAGCAATAAAATAAATATCAAAATACTAGCCTGCACACCACTAATGCCAAGTGTACTAAGATCTTTTCTAATAAACTGTGAATAGTCGGTGCTTACCTCTACACTAACATTTGGCGGAATAACACCTGATTCTTTTAGTGCATCGATGCGTTCTTTTGAGCGATCAACTATATTTAAAATGTTTCCACCGGTCTTTTTGTAAATCTGTAGTGATACTGTATTAAGAGCTGGTGCTCCTTCTAATGAAATACGCGATACCCTATTTAAGTCATCAAGAATATCTTCTACACTGGCAACATCTTTAAGTAAAATTGAGGATCCGTTTGGTTGAACCGATACAACTACATTTTTTAAATCTTCTAAAGAGCTGTATTTTGCTACAGTTCGTAAATTGTAATCTACTCCATCAATAGTAACACTACCAAGAGGCATGTCTGTGTTTGAAGAAGAAATTGCGCCAACGACTGCTCCTAACGATAAGCTTAGACGATCAAGAGCGGCCTGATTAATTACTACTGAGAAAATTCTTTCGCGCGCACCCAAAAGAGGGACATCAGATATACCTGGTATATTTTCTAAGTCATCCTGAATTGCTTCTCCTAAATTCTTTAATTGTTCATCACTTAAATCACCAGCAACACTGTAGGTTATAATGGGAAAATCATTCGCACGTATCGCAATTACAAATGGATCCTCAGCTTCATCCGGTAATCCAGAAACCTCCGACACAGCATCTTTCAATTCTCGGATACTATCATCAAGATCAGCTTCTGCGTAAAATTCTACCGTGATTGATGAGAAACCAAGTCGTGAACTAGATGTTATAAGTTTTACATCTTCAAGGTTCTCTAACTTAGATTCAATTTTATCTGTAATCAGTGTTTCAACATCAGAAGGACTCGCACCAGCGTACATTGTCGAAACTACTGCTATGGGAATCTTTACTTCCGGATCAGCTTCTCGAGGAATTTGCATTACTGCAAAAGAGCCAAGCAGAATAATAGCAAACAACATTATAAAAGTTAGGCGATAACGCTCTATAAAAAAACCAAATACACCTTTTCTGGTCTCTTCGATTCGCTTGTCCGCGAATGGATCGTTCGGTCTACGCGAACTTGGTTCAAAATGTTGAATAGCTGCCATATCTATTTAATCTCAACCTCTTCTCCCTCAGAAATAAATATGCCATTAGCAAGTATAAGCTGATCGCCCTCTAGTAAACCATCATTCACTGTAACCTTATTACCATATACCTGACCAAGAGTAATAGTACGTTCTCGTACAAATCCGTCCTCTACTACCAACACGGTAGTACCAATCTCTTCGATTGTCGCTGACTTGATAGGAATAATTATTGATTTATCAACCTCAAATTCTAGAGAAAATTTAACATTAGCAATACTACCAGCAACTAAATTATTATCAGAATTATCAGCTTGCACCACAACGCCAATCTTACCACTTTGTATATCACCAGCGGGTTCTAACTCAGAAACAAAACCATCATACTGATCATCAATCAATACAGAGTCGCCAAGAGCTAATCCTTTGCCAAATGAGCCGTCTAGTTCAAGACTAATCTCTACAATAGATATGTTTCCTATTTCAATTATTTCTCTGCCAACGCTAGTTTGTTCTCCCTCGCTTACAAGATGCGATAAGACTGTACCTGTAAATGGCGATGGTAGGCTAAGATTACTAAACTGATATGCAGCCGCATCAAATTGACGCTGAACAATGTTTTCTTCTAAAGCAGCTCCTTCATCAGCATTATCAAATGCTATCTCTGCGTTCTTATATTGAATTTCAGCTACATACAGCTGGTTTTCTGCTTGCTGCACTGCAAGATCTGTATTTAATACAGTATTTTTTAGATTATTCTTTGAAGAAATTATTGTATTACTATATTGATTTATTTGTGTCTGATATGTCGCAATTATTACCGTACTTGAATCTAATGTAGCCTGGGTAAATCCTTGACCAACGATTGTGCTCTGCAGTAGTAGAGACGTAAGATCAATTGCCGATTTAGTTTTTTGAAGTGCATTTATCATTGCATCGATTTGTTCTTCAAGTTTTAAATCTATAGCAAACTGATCTAGTTCAGAAAAAGCTGATACAGCCACTCCTGTTGCGACGTCGGCTTGATTCTTTATGCTAGAATTAGTCGTCAAAACACTTTTGTAACTATAAGTATAACTTGAACCCGTAAGACTTCCTCGTGTAATTGATGTTAGAGATTGATTCAGTGCGTTGTACGCGGAATTGTATGACAAAATAGTCGCGTCTATAGCTGTTTCTGTGTTTTGTTCAGCTCGACGTTCAGCAATATCTGCATTACTCTTTGCAAGTTCCAATTGCGCTTTAGCTGAGCTCAATCCTAATTCAGCCTGAGTCACTCGTTGTGAACTAATTATCTGAGTTTGATCTAAGCTTCTTTGAGCACTAAAAAATGAATCTTCGATATTTGCATCTCGAACACTATATAAAGATTGACCAGCAATTATCTCACTTCCGACTGGCGCTAAGTATTCAACAGTACCAGGAGTTAAACTTCGAACTAAACTATACTGCTTCGGAACCACTGTTCCGCTAACAACCAAAGAATTATCAACAGTAGTATCTTTTTGGATATTCTGTACTATAACTTGTTTTTTTGGCTTATCATCCCCCTCTAGGTCAGTCTTATTCTTACAACCAGACACTACGGATAGTGCAGCTATAAAAATAAGTAGCCCTCCTACTTTAATATACTTATTCATTCAAAAACAATTAATTTTGATAGTAAAACATAGCTAAAATAGGCACTTCTGTCAACTAGTGCCTATAAACCAAGATTAGACGATTCTAATGATGATATGACTTGCTTTTAAGTATAGTGATTGCCCTATAAATCTGTTCAGTTAAAACCACCCGCGCCATTTCATGCGGTAAAGTCATGTCTGACAAAGACAACCTAACAGGAATTTCATCTATTAATGTGTCGTCAAAACCGAGTGATCCTCCAAGTACAAAAACTATTTTCCCTTGCACGCTGTTTATCCAATTGGCGAAATCAATAGAATTAAAAGAAGTTCCATTTTCGTCAAGCAATACAATATTTGCAGGTTTAAATTTATCTATTGCTTTTCTAATCTTTTCAGCTTCTTTTTTCTTAGCGGCTTTCTTTGTAGAATCTGTGAATCGTTCATACGGCAATTCAATAATATTCATTTTAGCAAATGGATGTAAACGTTCTGCGTACATATCAACCAGCCCTCGAAAATACTGTTCCTTCATAGAGCCTATTGCGATTATAGTAATGTCTAACATATTATTCTCTATCAATTATTGAACGAGTTTGTTCTACGTCTTTGGCTATTTGACGTGATAAATCTTCTTCTGTTTCAAAAAAGGTAATATCACGAAGTTTTCTTACTAATTCAAAAGATGCGTCTGATGGATCCCCCTGAAACTTTGTATCAAGCGCATGCGCTTCAAGAGATACTTCATTCCTTTTGAAAACTGGCGCTGGCCCGTAATGCATTGCCGCACGGTACATTGTATCTCCAACATAAACCCTTCCAGCATAAACTCCCTGCTTAAATGGAAAATGCTTCGGAATTACAAAATTAAGTGTTGGATACCCTAAACCCTTGCCTTTTCCTGCACCATGTATAATTTTACCAGCAAATCTCATAGGAGTCTTCCTATTTAAACGAGATACCTGGTAAACGGCGTATAGCAATACCGCTGCAGCGGCATACTGACTTGGAGCTAAAATAGTTTTATATAAAAAAACATCAATACCAATCGCAACAACTGGAAATATTAGTTCTAGAACAGTTGCTATCTTTGCTTGTGTCCAGCGTAACCCTTGATAGTATATCCAGATCGCAAACATTCCTGTAGTGAGCGCTATTACAACGAGCATGCCCAACTGCCCTTGATCAGGCGTTGGTACTTCAGATGTCGATGTTAAAACTAGCATTAAAAAGAACGCTGCAAGCGTGGTAATAGCAAATCGAATTCCTGTAATAACAGTTCCTGACTGTTTTAATAACGCGTATCTAGAAAATGCAGTTGATGACCCCCAAGCCAAAGCTGCGCCTAGCGCGAAAAGAGCGGCCATTACAGACTCGCCTCCAGTTTCAAAATTTACAAAACCGTTTTTAAAAGTTACAAAGTAAGCAGCCACTAAAGCAACAATAGCCCACTTAACATACTGCTTTGTTATCTTTTCCTTAAGTAAAATTCGGGCTGTTGCAATGGCAAAAATTGGTTGCAACTTCTGTAAAAGAAAGACAACTGAAAAAGCTATAAAGTTAACTTTTGTAAGAGCCGTTGTGAACCACAACGTTCCAAGTAAACCACTGACTACAGCAACCCAAGTAATAGCTGAAACCTCGCGTCGCGTAGGACGATACGTTTTCATCTTATACAAGGCGAATGGAGCAATAATAATAAAACCTATTAAGTGTTCATAAAATACAATTGATATTGGAGGTAGTTCAAAAAGGCTTCGACGAAGAACGCCATCGAAAGCCCAAAGAAGCGCAGCAAATGCTATGTAGGAAGGTCCTAATATTGTGTACTTCATTCTATGTCAACGAATTATATCAATTATTTTTCGACGTGATGTATATCCTTTATAAACGGAAATGGATGATTTTGCAACCTTAAAGTGTTCTGCGAGCAAACGAATTAGCTCATCATTTGCTTTCCCATCAACTGGCTTGGATGAAATGTGAATCCTGTACGGACTATCTGCGTCGACTGGTGGAGTAACTAATGACCGAGAAGATCCTGTAACTACATGAACTGAAATCCTCATGCGAGTGATTTTACTCCTTGCGTTTGCCTGTGTTCACGAACATGTGCTTTGTAATCTATAAAAGTCTTAAGCGCTATTAATAGAGGTAATCCGAAAAAACGTGCATTAAATATTGAGATTAGCATGCCTCCAAAAATAAGCGCGATATGCATAACCATAATACGAGCATATGGCATGGTCATGTGCTTACGAGGATCTCCACGAAGATATTCTTTCTTTCCAATGAAGTTGTTAAAAAATGATATCCCGTGACTAATTAGCAAACCCAATAGTGCTGGAAAAACTACAGCCAAGGAACTTACAAGAAGACCAAAATTTAACGGAAACCCTCCAGTACTTTCTGGGGCAAAAAGAGCTCCTATAAACACCAAGTGAACAAACATGAACATTCCATAATGGAACATGAAAAACGGAACTAAAAAAACTCCTGATAACCTAGCAACTATTGCAAGTTTTGTAATACTATATATTCCCATTACTGCGCTCTCAAGCCAATAAAGAAAAAATATTAGAAATGTATCCCATCCTAAAATAAGTACTCCAAACAGCGGAATTAGATTTACGCCAATTAAGACAACTCCAGGGGAATATAATCTGTTTTCCTGTGTACTCATTTTTTCTTAAAATTAAGAGATCCTGAATTAATACAATAACGCTGACCAGTTGGATTAGGGCCATCATCAAAGACATGACCTAGGTGTGCTTTACACTTTGAACATATTACTTCAGTTCGCATTTCACCAATCGAATCGTCAGGTGCTAAATCAAGATTTTGATATTCAATTGGCTGAGAAAAACTAGGCCATCCTGACCCTGAATCATATTTACTTTCTGAAGCAAACAAATCAGCACCACAAACAACACATTGATACATACCTTCCTCGCTTAACGAGTAGTATTCCCCAGAAAATGGTGCTTCAGTTATTTTATCCTGAGTTGTTGCGTACTGATCTGGCGTTAGACGATCTTTTAGTTCCTTCTTTGAGAATAATTTATCTTTCATTTTATATTTCTCCTTTTAAGTAAGCCTGCCTCTTTTTCTCGGGAAAACGCTCAATTGCATATCGCAACATCGTTCTTGGCATATCCTTATAATGTTTTTTTAAAAATCCCTCTTCGGTTTTTAAATTACGCTTTCCAACTTCACGAAGCATCCATCCAACTGCTTTGTGAATCAAGTCATGGTCATGATGCAATAATCTCTGTGAGATCTCCAGCGTGTCATTAAAATCATTTTTCTTAATAAAATAAAAAGTAGCTATTATTGAAATGCGCTGCTCCCACAGATTTTTAGATCTTGTAAGTTGTCTTAACAACGCACGCGACCGCTTATACAAATAGGCTCCCACAATTTTGTCAGCAGATAAATCTACCAAATCCCAATTATTTATATTCGAAGTTGATTTCAGGTAAAAATCAAAAGTTTTTTTCTTTTCCGTAACATCGCCTTCTTGAAAACGATGAACTAGTATTAGTACAGCAATTAATCGTTCTTCATGAATCTTTGACTGTAATAGCTTTTTTAAATCGCTAAAACGAATAGGATAATATTTTTTTGCAATCTCTCTAGATTGCGGAACAGTAATACCTGCAAAAATATCTCCTTCTCCATACTCCCCCTTTCCAGTCTTAAAAAAACCTTGCAAAATTTTAGCTTTTTCAGGATTTGAAGCTTTTTTTACTTCTTTTTTTATTAATGCTAGTGACATACTACGTTGAAAATAATTCTGCCTCTTCTCTAGCCGTAATCATCTCATTAATATCTAAAACAAAACCATTTGCTCCTTGAGTCATCAAATGTAAATCATCATCATCTCTATGATCTAGTCCAAGCTGATGCCCTATTTCGTGTGCGAGAGCTCTAAAATCATAAACCGTTGTCTTGTCAGCAACACTAACAGTTCTTAGTCCGCCATATGATATACCATTTATACCTTGTAAGGTTCTTACCAAAAAAACGTTGATGACGTTACTATCAAATTCCTCCAGAGTAGTTATAAAGTCACCAGGCTTATATTGAAACTCTATAAGTTCATCATCATTCTTTTGAACCTCGGTTAAGGCCACCGTTGTAAAATCAATGTTTGCTTGATGCCACACATTATTAGCATTCACAATCATATTTTCTACACCCTCTACACTACGAGTCGATCCCATTGATTCATCATTTCTAAAAATAATAACATTAAGCGGCACGGTAATAACTTCCTCGTTTATCATGCTTTCTACAACTGGCCTTTCAGCTGTCTCAGATGTTTTTTGGTACAACAAGCTTTGGTAGATACCAGTAAAATAAAGCACGCCTAGTAAACTCAATGTAGCAAGAACGCCCCAAAAAAAATCTCTCCGGCGATCTGCCGAAGTTCTTTCAATAGGCGTATCCGTCCCAAGACGATGCTCAGGATCATTAAGAGTCCTGTCTACCTTATTCATGTTACTAAAACTGTAAATCTAGGTCTTGAGGTAGATCACCAAGATCTGTAACAGTAAAAGGAATTTGTACTGGGCTACCTGCTTCATCAACAACTTGCGGATCACTCAATTGCCTAAATATTTCGTCACCATCATCAACATGTAAAAAAGCATACAATGTTAAGTCTTCTGGAGTATTAACTGACAACTCAACATCTACATCCATAGACAATCCTTCTGGCAAAATTTTACTCGATCCAACAATAATATTAGGTTCTCCAAATAAATCATCACGGACCACCACAAATCCAGAACGCTCAAGATCAACACTTTCAATAGTAACCACATCCCCAGAATAAGTTGCTGCTAAATCAAGCTCTCCTGACGAAACTATTGTTGGCTGTTCTACCCTCACATTGTTTTGTACAGGGGGTTCTGGCTGCTTTTTCTTACATCCAGTAAACACGAATATTGCTAATATAAATAGCAAAGATATTGAAAATGTTTTATATGTATTATTCATAAGCTTACATAATAATCCCTCAAAATAGCAAAAAAATCAACCAAAGAAAAACGGCCCCGCTATGCGGGGCCGTGCTCTACTATTCTATTGAACTAGATTTCCTATATCAAAGTTAGGTAAAAAACTACGTGCTTTCTCAGAATGCGGTGTTCCATTGCCCATTGGTCGTGTATTAAAGAGTTCTGTAGCATCTAAACCACATCCAACTAGAATCGCATCTCCACCACCATGCTTTCCAGACTCTATGTAACCGGTTACATCATACACAACACCCTCAATAGAAAACCAGCAGTCTTCCGGCGTACTATGCTCAGCCACATCACCTAGCGTATATTCTAAAACTATCTCTTCTGAATCCACAGCTCCATCTGTATTCTTCGGAAGCTCGAGAGGCTGCGAAGTATCGCTTTCAGGTGCTTTGCTAAAAAACGAAATCATTATAATAACCACAATAAGTGCTACTACAAAACCAGCAATTTTCTTTGCTGATATTTTTTTATCAGATGAATTTGACTCTGAAACAGGTTGATGATTTTGTGATGATTGATCTTCCATAAACTCAATTCTTAATTATTACGTATTATATAAGATACAGTAGAACTAATTAGCTGTAAAGATACTAAAAGAAGGCTCTTATTAGAGCCTTTTAAAATAATGGAACAGAGTGAGGTTGGGGATCCTCACCCTGTTCCTACCAGGACGTTACTGGTCCGCATATAGCTTCGTCCCGGCATTCGATAATACTTTAACAAAATAGTTTTAAGTGTCAATAGATTTCAATTCTTTACTTAGTGCAACTATAGACTCCTGGTCATCCGTTTCAGAAGTTTTATTTCTCTTTCGTAAACTACACATCTCGCATTCAAGAGTTAGCATATAATCACTGCCTTCAGCTTCAAGATCAATTGGCTTCATCATGCCGTGACACGTTGCAGCTCTATCCCCCGGCTCTATGTCTACATGTTTACTCCATAAACACTTAGGACAATGATTCGTATAGCCAGAACCAGAAACCATATTTGCGCAATTACCACAAACAAAATTTTCCACTACTTTTTTAAATGCTGCGCTCATGATTTCAAATTATATCCTGATTTAAGTAGCTTCCAAACAACTCCAAGAAACACAAACATAAATAGAACAACAGTTCCTGTAGCTATAGCAGGGGACACATCTGAAACACTATAAAAACCCCACCGCATACCATTAATCATATACATAACTGGATTATATCTAGAAATTGCCTGCGCAAACGGAGGAAGCATGTCTATTGAATAAAATACTCCTCCCAAAAAACTAAGCGGCATAATTATAAACGTTGGAAAAATTGAAAGTTGTTCAAAAGATTTAGCCCAAATACCTATAATCATTCCGAAAAGAGAAAACGCTGCTGCAACAAGCGTTGTAAATACTATAAGAAAAATTGGGTGATCTACTTGCACAGATACAAAGAATAGCGAAGTAATAAAAATCAAAACCCCAACCGCAAGACTTCTAAATACCGAGGAAACCGTAAAGCCTATTGCTATCTCTAGATATGACATCGGTGCCAATAAAATATCATTGATTGTCTTTCCGACTATTCTTGGGAACATGATGCCGAAAGCGATGCTCTGGAACGCAGTAGTAAGAACATTCATCATAATAAGCCCTGGCATAATAAATTGAATATATGAAATACCATCTATTTCTCCAACGCGATTTCCTATTGCATATCCAAAAATTAAAAAATACAGCACCGTGGTTACAATCGGTGTTCCAATAACCTGAAAAGGAGTACTAAGTGTCCGCTTAATTTCTTTTACAGCCAATGTTTTTAATCCAACGTAATTCATTCATTCTCCTTTCTATCTTTAACTAAAATGTCCGTATATATCTTAGTTAAGTTCTGACCTGAATTATTATCCATAAGATTTTTCTTCGTATCAACAGCAACAAGTCGGCCATTATTAATAACTCCAATTCTATCAGCCATCTCCTCAGCTTCTTCAAGATAGTGCGTAGTTAAAATAATAGTTTTACCTTGGTCTCTTAATTTTCCTACCATCCTCCATAAATTCTCTCTAAGCTCAAGATCAACTCCTGCAGTAGGCTCGTCTAAAAACAAAATCTCAGGATCATGGACCATTGCTTTCGCGACCATAACGCGACGCTTCATACCGCCAGACAAAGCAAACGCACTTGATTTTCTTTTATCCCAGAGTGATAGGTCCTTCAAAATTTTCTCAGCACGAGATTTTCCATCACGCAATCCGAAATATCCTGCCTGCAACTGTACCGAATCAAAAACAGACAACATAACCTCTAAACTAATTTCCTGCTGAACTAATCCAATCTTCGAACGAGTAAACCGATAATCCTTATCTACATCCTTGCCCATAACTAAAACGTCGCCAGCACTGCGTATTGTAAGACCAGCTATAATATTTATCAGGGTAGTTTTACCTGCGCCATTAGGGCCAAGTAAACCAAAAATTTCACCTTTCTTAATATCAAGACTAACGTCTTTAAGGGCCTCAAAACCACCCTTATACGTCTTTGATAGATGATTAACCGATATTACTGATTCGTTTGACATGGAGCATAGTATATAAAAAAAAGCCTACTGGAGCAAGGCTATAAATAGCTATATGAAATTACAATTCCTTGTTTAAATATTCAATTGCTTCGTCAGGAGTGTCTGCAAAAAATATCAACTCTTTTGGCTGTACTCCTAATGCTCCATTGTCATACATTGTATTAAGTTGGTCACGAAATCCGTTATAATATCCATTTGTATTAATAACCACTACAGGCTTATTGTGAGCCTTTCTTTTTTTAGATTCTAACACATCTGTAATTTCATCAAGCGTCCCAATACCACCCATAATAACAACAAGTGCATCAGATTTTTCAAGTAACAATTGCTTCCTCTCGCAAATAGTATGCGGTAACAACATTTCTTCTGCACCTTCCCTAGCTATCTCGTAAAAGTCAGTAACGCAAACGCCGTACAATTTTCCATTACTATCTTCTACTGAATCTGCAATGACCTTCATAAGCCCAACATTCGACCCACCCCAAACTAAGTCATAGCCGTTGTCGGCTATAAGTTTTCCAAATTCTTTTGTGTGCTGCGTATATTCTTCTGCAACATAACTACCTGATAAAAATACTCCAATTTTTTTATTCATAAAAGTTTCTTTAACTTCTTTTTACAATCGTTAACATTCTTATAATGAACTACTTGTATTCCAAGTTCTTTTGCTGCGTCGACATTATGCTTTAAGTCATCAATAAACACAACTTCATCTGGTTTCACTTGTTCAATTTTCAAAACCTTTCTATAAATCTTCTTATCTGGCTTTGCAAGACCTAGGTCGTAAGATGTATAAATCTCAGAAAAATACTTATTCAGCTGATACTTTTTTACTGTTGGCCCAAATATACTTTTTATATGATTGCTTAAAATTACAACCCTATACTTTTTGCTTAATGATCCACTAAGTTTTAGCATGGATTTATATATCCGAGTTTCATCAAACATCATTAATAGAATCTTCGTCCTATTTAATCCCCATAGTGCTTCCTGTGCTTTCCAGTAGATTGGATCATCAGTAGGATTGATTCTGGCTTTATGCCAACTAGACTTAGTCGCTGCAATAAACTCATCTTTTGAAATACCATGCGTTTTACTTAATTTCTTTACACTATTAAAAATAGCGTCTGTCCCGAGAACGCCTCCAAAATCAAATATTATTAACTTAATCTTTTTCACTTACTTAGTATACCAAAAAACACACCAATCGTCTGGTGTGCTACTTAATGAATCGCATTAATATGGCGTGTGATCCAGTAAGCACTATAGAAATAGTTTATTTTTTTTGCAACAACGCTACTAGAGTTTCTATCTTATAACCTGAAGGAGATGTGATAACCTCAATACGTTCTTTTAATATGTTGAAATCCGAAAAAATTTCCTCCAACTCCTTTCTCGTAAAATGCCTGACGATACGAGAAACCAAACCATCGCTTAATGCTTGCTGTAATTGTTCACTAGATTGAATACGAGAAGCATCATTAGAATTCTTAAACACGTATATTACATTCGACTCCCCTAAAATTTTTTTAGATAATGCATATCTTTTCTGATAATCCTTTGATACCAGTGGCTCTGCTAACCATATATACCCACCTTTTTTTGTTATGCGGATAACCTCTCTTCGAACAGCAATCCACTCTTCTCGGTCGATGTTCGTTAACGTATATTTGAAGCATAATAGATCAAACAGATTTTCCTTGAACGATGTTCCTGCTGTAATATCCTGTAAACTATAGCTGACTTCCGTCTTACGCTGCTTATTGTTCTCAATTGCATTTTGATTAATATCTATAGCACTAACAACAAGTCCTTGACGAGATAGCCATTCTGCTAACACACCATCACCACATCCGATATCCAGCGCTCTCCCGCCGCGGATAATCGGGCTCAACTCTTCTGGCGATAATCTGATATCTGCAGAGATTGTTAAATCAGCTGGAACATTCTTCCAATAACCCTTATTCAACATTTTCATATTATGAGTATACCAAAAAACACACCAATCGTCTGGTGCGTTTAAAGTGAGTGGTGGGTCGTGCAGGATTTCCCGCCTGCCAGCGCCTGCGGCGCAGCCAATGGCGGGCAGGGAACCTGCGATCATTTGCTTAAAAGGTCAGCTCGGTCTCACTTTGCTAGACCTAGTGATAGGCAACTGCTCAAGTTAAGAAATAGTATTTATAGTATATCACGATGTTAAGGTTCTCTATATATCAAATTTTGTTTTGTTCCTAGTATCTCTATTTAAACAATTTCTGTATATGTGGATGTAAAGAATAACCCAACCCAAATCCAATAAACAGCATTCCAGCAAGACTATTGCTATTTGATAAGATAATTCCTACTACAACCAAACCAGCTCCTAATGTATCTTGTATTTTCATACTATTTTATTAATAATTATAATCTTATTATAACTTAAAAATTTTTTTATTCTTAAACATTTTTTGTACTAAGAGAAAAAGAAATAGTGCAATTGCTCCTCCAATAAATGTTCCCCAAATATCTTTCCAGTCAAAAACTCCCCGGGGTAAATACGGCTGCAATACCTCATAAAGAATATAGCCAAAGGGAAGCAAAGCAATAAACCTAAACGCCTTTTGTCTTGGAGGGTTAAAGATAGCAAGCATAAAAAATATCTGGACAATTATCCCCCCTAAATTACCAATTGAATCAGCCATACCAAAGTCATCAATATTACTTTCTCTAATAAAGGGTCGATAAATCTTCCGGCCAAATTCAGTAATGCCAAACGAAATTAAAAACAGAAAAAAATAAATAATACGAAATTTATCAATTGTTCTAAATTGTTTTTTGTCGGTGAAAAAATTATTTTTTTCTTTCATGTTTATATTATAACAAAAAACACACCGAAAGTCTGGCGTGCTGTTTATGAATGGTGGGTCGTGCAGGATTTCCCGCCTGCCAGCGCCTGCGGCGCAGCCAATGGCGGGCAGGGAACCTGTGACCATTTGCTTAAAAGGTCAGCTCGGTCTCACTACGCTCGACCTCGTGACAGGCAACAGCCCTACATAGCTGAGGAATAGTTATTGTATTATTAAAGCATTAATTTCTTTTTTTAATCTTTATCAAGGTAAGCGGTATCGTTAGGACACAAGACAACAGATACCACCAAACTGCTGTTATTGCCATAAACACCCAACTAAAGACGACGTCAATAATTCCATACGACACAGGTAGATTAATAAAATCCATAACCACCATCGGTAAATCTAGAATAATTGCAGTAATGCCCTCATCTATTAGACGAGCGCCTTCAACTAGCCCTAGTGTTGCATATCCAAGAAAACCAACAAAAGCAAAAACCATAAACAATAAAACCTTAACAATACTTGGCTTAAAAAAATCCCTAGCAGTCATATATTTATTATATCAAAAAACACACCGAAAGTCTGGTGTGCTGTTAATGCCCGTTCGACTCACTCCGTTCGCTCAGGGCACCCGCCTGCGGCGGGTGGTGGGTCGTGCAGGATTTGAACCT